>ERZ791909.203-NODE-203-length-62420-cov-3.923595_pt1 | contig 62420 bp, 62 predicted proteins | sample MGYA00510143_ERZ791909 | MGnify/ENA primary metagenome ERZ791909 (study PRJEB30046, sample SAMN00792093) | human gut metagenome | study: EMG produced TPA metagenomics assembly of the A metagenome-wide association study of gut microbiota in type 2... | reverse complement strand
TGGGTGGTAAGTAGTTTCCCAAATGGAATCCGCAGGAGGAATTTACTTCCGACGAGAAAAACAACGGGTTTCAAGGCTTTGCCGATGGAACCCGTTTGTTTATTCATCTATTTTAACTCGTTGAAATCCTGATTTCAACGAAGGGTGTCGACAAAGTCGACACCCTATCTCTTACAGCAGGCTGCCAACTGCCAGGAACAGAGGCGCGAATACCAGAGATACAACTGTCATCAGCTTGATCAGGATGTTGATGGAAGGGCCGGAAGTATCCTTGAAGGGGTCACCAACGGTATCACCGATAACGGCTGCTGCGTGTGCATCGGAGCCTTTACCGCCGTGGTTGCCTTCTTCAATGTACTTCTTCGCATTGTCCCATGCACCGCCGGCATTGGACATGAAGATAGCCATCATAACACCTGTTACCAGAGCACCTGCAAGCAGGCCGCCCAGTGCATCAACGCCCAGCAACAGACCAACTACCAGAGGAGCTGCAACTGCCATGATACCGGGAACCAGCATTTCCTTCAGTGCTGCTGTTGTGGAAATTTCTACGCATTTCTTGTAGTCGGGCTTGCCTGTACCCTCCATGATGCCGGGGATGGTACGGAACTGTCTTCTTACTTCTTCAATCATTTCAAATGCAGCTTTCCCTACGGACTGCATTGTGAATGCAGAGAACAGGAAGGGCAGCATACCACCGATCAGCAGACCGATGATAACACGAGGATTCAGCATGTCGATTGTGGACAGGCCAACAGCCTCTGCATAGGATACGAACAGAGCCAGTGCTGTCAGTGCTGCGGAACCGATTGCGAAGCCTTTACCCATAGCTGCTGTTGTGTTACCAACTGCGTCCAGCTTATCTGTGATGTTTCTTACGGAATGATCCAGACCTGCCATTTCTGCGATACCACCTGCGTTATCGGCGATAGGACCGTAAGCGTCAACCGCTACAGTGATACCTGTTGTTGCCAGCATACCTACTGCGGACAGAGCGATACCATACAGACCACATACGGTGTATGCAATGTAGATACCTACGCAGATCAGGATGATGGGGATAGCTGTGGATTCCATACCTACAGCCAGACCGGAAATGATTGTGGTTGCAGGGCCTGTTTCGGACTGGTCTGCAATCTTCTTAACGGATTTGTAATCACCGGAGGTGTAGATTTCTGTGATGATACCGATAATCTGACCAACAATCAGACCTGCGATAACTGCGATGGCAGCCTTCATGTTGCCAAAGCAGGTTTTGGACAGAATCACAGATACAATCGCAACCAGAATTGCTGCTGTATAAGAGCCTGTCTTCAGAGCCTTGTGAGGGTTTGCGTTTTCGTCACCCTTAACAAAGAAGGTACCGATGATGGAAGCCAGAATACCAACTGCTGCCAGTACCAGAGGATACAGAGCGCCTTCTGCGCTGTAGTATACCAGACCCAGTGTGATTGCAGAGATAACGGAACCAACATAGGATTCAAACAGGTCAGCACCCATACCTGCAACGTCACCAACGTTGTCGCCTACGTTATCGGCGATAACTGCGGGGTTACGAGGGTCATCCTCAGGGATACCTGCTTCAACCTTACCTACCAGGTCAGCACCAACGTCGGCAGCCTTTGTGTAGATACCGCCGCCAACACGGCCGAACAGAGCGATGGAGGAAGCACCCAGAGAGAAACCGAACAGGATGTCTGCATTGCCTGTCAATACATAGATTGCGCCTACGCCCAGAAGGCCCAGACCAACTACGCACATACCCATAACTGCGCCGCCGCTGAATGCGATAGACAGGGCTTTGTTCATACCGCCTGTTCTAGCTGCATTTGCAGTTCTTACGTTTGCATTTGTTGCAACTGTCATACCGAAGAAGCCTGCCAGTGTGGAGAAGATTGCACCAACAACAAAGCAGATTGCTGTAGGCCAGCTTACGCCGAAGCCAATCAGAATAAACAGTACAGCTGCGAAGATAACCAGAATTTTGTATTCTGCGGACAGGAACGCTCTTGCACCCTCTCTGATGCTTGCAGCGATTTCCTGCATTCTGTCTGTACCCTCGTCCATTTTGTTAACCTTACCTGCCAGGACGAAAGCAAACAGCAGCGCCACGATACCAAGTACAGGCGCCAGATAGATTAAACTTGCCATAATAATCCCCCTGTTTCTTAAAAAATTTAGAATGTGGATAATAATAAAAATGCGGAATATAACTTCCTTCCCGCCGGGGCGGAAAATCAGTTCCCACAGGAGCACCCTTCGCACCCCTCCGGTCGGTTCTGCCGGAAAAGCGCCGAAAATAACAAATACACAGCCAAATCCTTCTGCACCTGAAAGCCCTGTTTTTGATGGCGCAGGGGGAATCGACGTGTATCATTTTTCATGCGTTCCCTGCGGGTCAAGTCATATTCTGTCCCACAACTAAGTATAAACGAAAGGGTTTCCAAAAATCAAGTCACATCCTCCACACAGTTGTACTAATTTCGTATACAATTTTTGTTATTTTTGAACAATCTGCACAAGCAGGCTGTTTTTTCGTCCGTACAATCCAAAAAACTCTCCCCAAATAACCGGAGAGAGTTCTTTTTTCCTATTGTTTATTTTCATATCCGTGCAAGCCGAAGCCCTGCTTTCGTCCTACCCCTTATTGACACAGGAACTGCGCCACCAGCGGCAGTGTGATAACAGAAAGAATTGTGGAAACAAAGGCATATTCCGATGCTCTTTTTTCGTCATTGCCATAAAGGTCCGCAAAGGAGGGCAGCGCCGCCGCCGCAGGTGTCCCCATCAGCACCACCAAAACACTCAACGCCATGCCGCTCATGAAGGTTCCGCAGATGAGCTTTGTAATGATAGGTATAACAATCAGCGTAAGGAAGCTGAAAATATAAACCTTTTTATCCTGGAAGATTTCGCGCACATTCGCCGCCGCCAGCAAAGACCCAATGTAAATCATGGAAAGGCAGACAGTTGTATTTGCGGAATACTGCAGCACATCAAAAATAGGCTGCGGCAGAGAAATCGAGTTCACGAAGCAGAATACGCCGATAATCGCGGAAAGGCAGATTAGGTTGATAAACGCATCCTTGAGCATCTGTCCTGCGGATTTTTTCAGGTCACTGCCCATTGCAAACAGCACAGAGCAGACGGTAAACAGGAATACGTTGCAGGTAAACATGACAGCTACGCAGAAAATCAGTCCCTCTGCGCCGTACATTGCCATAATCAACGGCTGCCCCATAAAAATAACGTTGCTGTAAACGCCGCCGCCGCTGAATAGCCCCAGCTCCTTCGGCTGCATTTTCATCGCCTTGCCGATAATAAAGAACAGCAGCGCACCAATGCAGCACATCAGATACGTCGCACCGCAGGTCACCAGAAAGCCCTTGAAAATCTCAGGAGAATATTCCCTCTGCAGCAGAACTACCATGTTACAGGGAACCGCCACGCGCGTCAGCACGATAGAAAGCCCCTTCGCATTCGTCAGTGACAGAAAATTCTTCTTGTGCAGCACCACGCCGACAATCATCAAAATGACCATCGTAATGAGCTGATAAAATACAGGTATCGCCATTGCTCTAAACTTCCTTCCTCTTATCTTCTATCTCTCATATTTTTATAGCGACTTCCATTTTATCTTAAAATAAGCCGGTTTGCAATATTTTTTCCGTTTTTTCGCAATATTTTCAATCTTTTATCAGAAAATAACCAGTTTGAATTTAAAAAATAAGATATCTTATTTATCAAAATGCAATTTTTTCTCCAGAAGCCACTGCGCCGCCTTTGCCGCCAGAATCCCGACAACCGCTCCTGCCAGAACGTCCGTCGGAAAGTGTACCCCCAAATACAGACGAGAAAATCCAATCAGCGCCGCCAGCACATACGCCGCCGCTCCCCATCTGCGGTCAATGGCATAAATCGCCGTTGCCGCCGCAAAGGATGCCGAGGTGTGTCCGGAAGGAAAGGAATAATCTCCCAGCCTGCGTACCAGAATCTCGTACCCCAGCAGGTCATACGGTCGCGTGCGCGCCACCAAGGGCTTCAGCAGAAGATTACAGATAACCATATTGAATGCCAGAGAAAGCAGCACCAGCAATCCGCGATTGCTCCATTTTCGTCCCTTTACGCCAAGCAGCAGAAGCACCATGCCAATCCCAATCCAAAGCATCCCCTTGTTCGCCAGAGAGGAAATAAAAATCATAATTTTATCCATAACAGGGCCTGCAAAAGCCTCCCGTATCCAAAGCAAAAGCTGCCCGTCCATCTCAAAAAGCCGTTCCATCTCAAAACCTCCTTTCCCGTCATCGTATCACATCGTTGCGCTCTCGGTCAACGGGTGCAAAAGAAAAACCGAAGGAGGAGTTCCTTCGGTCTTTCTAAGTACGCATCAAATATTCATTTTATATTTTCCTTTATTGTTGTTCTGAAACTATCTTATAAATGTTCGCCTTGTGGAACGCTGCGCCTACCACAAAGAAAATCACTGCACCTGCTACACCCTGTACAATGTTTTCGGGAATAGAGGTTGCCGCTACCGCAAAGCTGCTCTTCAAAATACCGCCGCCGATAAAGTAGCCGAATACCATCCATGCAATGCCAACAACAGCCGCCAGCAGATTACGCCCTGTGTAGAATTTTGCTCTGCTGCCTGCGCCGGATGCAATCTTGCCAATCAGCCAGCCCATCAGACCCTTGATAATCAGCGTAAAGGGTGCCCAATGGCTGTAGCCGCTCAGAACATCCGCCAGTGCGGAGCCAATGCCGCCGGCAACCATACCGTATCTTGCCCCGAAGAATACCCCAACCAGAAGAATCATGCTGTCCCCCAGGTGTACATAGCCCTGTGTTGCGGAAACAGGAATCTGGAATACCATCGTGCAGACTGTCACCAAAGCAATCAGCAAGCCGTGAATACAAAGCTCTTTCGTTTTCATTTTTTGCATCTCCCACCTTACTTGTTTTTTCGTTATCGTAAGGATATCATATCCATCGTCTGTCCGCCAGTAGCAGCACAGTAAAACAAATAATTGTATCGGTGCAATCTAGCGTTTTGTACCCATACGCTTACTGTAATTCCTCTTTTAGCCGCTCCAGCACCCGCTCCAGTGTAAACGAAGCCATCAGCCGCCGATTCTCTCTATCCAGTAAGCGAAAATGCCCCGAAACCACATTCTGCTGTATCCGATACCCCTTCTCCTTCCATATCTCTCTCCACCAGACCCTTCCGCCCATTGTTTTCGGGTACTGCGGCTCTGCCTCCGCAAAGGCAAGCGCCTCCACCAAATCATCCAAATCTCCGCCGAACTGCGCCTGCAAAATGCCGCTTTCGCGGAAAATTGCCGCAAATGCCGCCGCACCCGTCCATCCCAGAGAGCTGCGCCCCTTCTCAATCTCCACAAGGGTCTTTTTGGAAATCCCAAGCACCGCCGCCATTTTTTCCTGCGTAAATCCATATTCCTTCCGCACCGCCTTCAATGTACTGTCCAGTGCCGCGGCAAATTCCTTTTTCGTCATGCTCCTTCTTCCCTTCTTATAGCGGCGACAGATACATCAGGTACGGTGCCGTCAGTATCGCCATCCCCAGCGCGATTTTCTTTTTCTTTCCTTCCTCTAATAAAATTCCCTTCCAGACGAATTTTATATGGAAGAAATAAATCAGTACCCCTGCCAGAACTACGCCAACCGTTGCAAATAAAAATGCCCCCACAGAGGAAAACGGCGCATATATTTGAAATGGCAGCGAAACCGCACTGCTGAGGATGACCAGAACCCCTGCCGCCAGAAAATCCGCCAGAAATCCAAAGCCCCATGCTTTCCAAATGCCCTTCCGGTAAAGCTCCTTTTTCTCCGGCACCTTGAACAGGAAAAACAGAAGCAGCAGCATTACCGTATCCACAATAAAATTTGCCGGCAGCAAAAGCACAAAAAAATACGGAAACAAAATGGCATAGAAATATATCCCCCACATCGGGAAAATCAGGTTGTATAGCTTGATGTCTCGTTTCATAAAAGACCTCCTTTTCGGCATAATTGGTGTAAATTTACACTTTTTAACTTAGTGTAATTTTACACTTTTATCCTCACCCTGTCAATCCCCCACAGAAAAAGGAGAGCGGTAATTCGCTCTCCTTCTCTTTTTTAATTTTCTTGATTAGCTGTTTGCAATATTGCTTACTACGCCGTCTGTGCCAAATGTCAGCTTAACATGATAGCCTCTGTTGTCCGCATCGCCGTCTTTCAAGTTCTTCTGATTCAACCCCTTCACATCACAGCTTTTCAACTTCGCAGGCAGTGCAAAGGAGAATTTATTGCCGCTTGCAGTTTTGATGCGCACATAGCTTTCATCACAGGAGGTCAGCTCACCTGCCGCCTCTCTCACATAAACCGTCAGCTTTTCCACTCTGTTATCATCATCCAGAGATGCTTCCACATAAACCTTTACCTTATCATCTTCAATCATCTTCTTCACTGTATCCAGAGATTCTGTGGGAGAACCGTAAACGCGCAGGTTTGTTTTCTTGTTGCTGAGCCATGTATAGGTTTTACTGCTGCCTTCCAGTTTCAAACCATCATCTGCCGCTGTCGCAATGCCTTTCACTCTGACAGAGCCGTTTGTACTGTTAGGACCATTCTCCAGTGCAATCTCATTTACCACACCGCTGCTGTTAAAGCCAAGCTTAATTGGCTCGCCTGCATATTTCGCCGTTGCAACATCATCCAGTGTAAAGGTATCGTCATCCTCATCCTTCAGCTTCGGCTTGATGGTTGTTTTCAGCTTATATTCTCCGCCGTCGGGTGTTTCAATCTTGATAATTTTATCCTCTCTGTCGAGTTCCACAAGCTTACCACTTGCCGCTGTCAGTCTTGCGTCAACCTCCAGAATCTTGTTGCTGCCGTCCGCAACGATTTCTGCATACAGTTCTATTGCAGGGTCATTTGCGAATCTTGTCAGCAGCTTTTTGGATGCGGTTTCCGTACTGCCAATCTTAATATCCCCGTCTGCATATCTGGTCTGTAATGTATATGTGTTGGAAGAAGTCTTAAATTTCAACACGTCATTCTGAATGGATGCAACCGTACCCTTGCGCTCTGTCTTTTCATCGCTGGCAACAGACCATGCTCTTGCATACCCGGAAAGGTAAACACCTGTCAGCTTGCCACTGCGGTTCAGCACAAACTTGCAGTATACAGTATCATCATCTGCATCCGCATTGTCCACAAAACTTTCCGCCGCTGTTACGTTTTTCAGTTCTTCCCAGTCGCCATCCTTCGGACTCTGATCAGAATCATACGCAAATTTGTAGAACTGGATATTTTCTACCGGATTTGCAGAGCCAAAATTATATGTAGTTTCCTCCCCGTTCAGTGTCAGAATCATCTTCTTTGTGGTAAAGCTTTTTACCGTATAAACCTTGCTTGTGTCCTTCTTGTTTTCCGCAAAGGTGTCCTCGGACATAATAATCTTGGATACCTTGCCATTTGCATTCTTTGTCAGCTTCACATAGGTTGTGCCCTCGTCTGCCATCTTTTTCAGCGCCGCTGCCGTGCTCTTTGTGTCGCCGATATAAAATGCACAGTTATCTGCAAAATAATAATTTTCCTTGCCGCTGCCGTTCAGCTTTACAACCACGCTGTTTGTATTAAAGGTATCCACCTCGCCGGAGGTTGTGTATTCATCCATAAATGTGATATACATTTCCTGTACATGTGTCACATCCTGATAACTGCCGTTTACCTTTTCCCTCTCGATTGTTGTGTTAATGCCTGCAAAAGCATACTGATTAGGGTGATCCTCCAAGAGCTGTTTCATCTGTGTCCGAGAAACCTTTTCCCCGCCCACATAGATTTTTGCATCGCCTTCCAGCTTCAAACTCAGAGATTCTCCTGTATTTTCATTATCAAAGGAAATCTTTTCATCCTTATATGCCGTCACATAGCCTGTTAGGTCATATTTTTCCTGATTGGTTGTACCCTTTGTCTGTCTCAGCGCAGTAATCTTGCCGCCGCTGAGTACCATCGAAACCTTATCCCCTTCGCTCAGCTTGCTCAGAGAGATAGTTTCTGTCGTATTGCCTACATAAACGGGGAATTCGCCCAGAGTAGCCTGGATGCCTTCTGTGCCGCCCTTATCCAGGCTCACCTGAATGTAATAATATTTCCCTTCATTTACATTGATTTTCGTAATCGTGCCGCTTTCCTCAACGCCCTCTGTCAGGATGCTGTTTGTCTTGTTCAGCATAACAGCCATTTCCGCACGGTTGATGTTCTTCTTGGGGTTGAAGTTGTTGTAGTTGTCCCCACTCACAACGCCCAGTCTTTTCAGAAGGTCAATCTGTACCAGTCTCTCGCCGGAAATGCTCCAGTAGTCCGCAAACTTCTTTGCCTCTGCCGCATCCTTTTCCTTGTCGTAATACATCCCAAGCGCATTGCCAAACAGCAGCGCAACATCCTCTCTCGTTGCCGCTGTGTTGCCGCCTGCAAATTTTGTTGCTACCAGCTGCATGTCAATGATGCCGTTCTTCAGCCCATAGGCAACTGCCATCTGCGCCCACTTCGGCACCTGATATGTATCCAGCGTACCCATGTAGGCATACGCCTCCACCGCATCCATGGATTTTGCAACCCCTGTTTTCACCAGCACATTGTAAACCATCTGCATTGCCTCACAGTAGGTCACGTTGTTTTTCGCACGGAAGGTACCGTCCTCATAGCCGCTTAAAAGGCCCTTGTCCGCCACACTGTTGATGACTGTTTCCGCCCCTGCCCAAGGCACATTGTTGATGTCCTTGAAATTTGCCGCATAGGCTGTCAAGGGCAGACTGGAAGCTGCCATCACCGCAGACAGGATTAACGCGAACTTGCGCTTCATAACTTTTACCCCCTTTGATTTTCGTTTTCTATTTATTGTTCTTATAAATTCCTCTTTCTACTGTTCCATCAGGCATATCTGCCGAAATGTTACTATAAATTATATCATAACTGCGCCCCTCTGCCTAGTCCCAAGGTCTTAAGGTTTCTTTAATCTCTCAGGCAAAACCGCCGCTGCGCCCCTCTTTCTCCTCCCTAACGCCTTCCTTCTCCCTTCGCCCCCATTTTATATTCTTTTTTTATCAAAACAGGATTTTTCATCCCATCTTTCCAAAAAAGGTGTATACTAAAGAAAAACAGAAAACTTTATTTTTTATAAAGGAGGTCTTTCTTATGCAGGAAAAAAGAACCCACACGCGCGTTCCGGCAAAAGCAATCCATGAAACTCCGGCAAACGGCGTTTTCATCACAAAGAACGATCTGAGAAATTATGGTGCCTTTGCAGGTCTTTTCTTTCTCCTTTTGTCCGCCTTCGCCGTTCTGGGCAGAAAATGCAAAAAGGGCAGAAAAGACAAAAAAGACGGGAAATGCTGAGGTTTCGCCTTGCCAAGCCGTTTCCTTTTCGCTATACTATTAGGATAGTATAGGAGGGTTATCCTCCTTTTCAAATGCAGAAAAACCGAAAGGAAGAAAAAAACTATGAAATTAGGTATCGTAGGTCTGCCCAACGTGGGCAAAAGCACCTTATTTAATTCTATGACACTGGGCAAGGCAGAGGCAGCCAATTACCCCTTCTGCACCATCGACCCCAACGTGGGTGTGGTTCCCGTCCCCGATGAACGTCTGGCAAGGCTGACAGAAATGTATGATTCCGCAAAAACAACACCCGCGGTAATCGAATTTGTCGATATCGCAGGTCTGGTACGCGGTGCATCCAAGGGCGAGGGTCTTGGCAATAAATTCCTCAGCCATATCCGCGAGGTGGATGCCATCTGTCATGTTGTCCGCTGCTTTGAGGACACAAACGTTGTCCATGTGGACGGCTCTATCGACCCCATCCGTGATATTGAAACCATCAATCTGGAGTTGATTTTCTCCGATATCGAAATTCTGGAGCGCCGCATTTCCAAAACCGTCAAGCTGGCAAAGCAGGATAAATCCCTGCAAAGAGAGCTGGATATTCTCTTAAAGCTGAAGGAAGCGCTGGAGGCAGGCAAGTCCGCAAGAAGCGTGGAATTTGATGCCCCCGAAGATTATGAATTCGTGCAGACCCTGACGCTTCTGACCGCAAAGCCCGTGCTTTATGCCGCAAATGTCACAGAGGATGATCTGGCAGATGACGGTGCATCCAACGAATTTGTCGGCAGAGTCAGAGAATATGCCGCCGCAGAGCATAACGAGGTATTTGTGCTGTGCGCAAAAATCGAGGAGGAAATCTCCGATTTGGACGAAGCGGACAAAAAGGAATTCCTTGCCGAGCTTGGCGTGGAAACCAGTGGTCTGGATCGCCTGATTGCCGCAAGCTATAAGCTTCTGGGCTTAATCAGCTATCTGACCGCAGGGCCGCAGGAATCCCGCGCGTGGACCATCACCAAGGGCACAAAGGCACCGCAGGCGGCAGGCAAAATCCACTCCGATTTTGAGCGCGGCTTCATCCGTGCAGAGGTTGTGCATTATGATGACCTCATGCGTCTGGGCTCCTATAATGCCGCAAAGGAGCAGGGCTTAGTTCGCTCCGAGGGCAAGGAATATGTGATGAAGGACGGCGACGTAGTGCTGTTCCGCTTCAATGTATAAAGGGCATGGATGCCCTAAGTCGAAATCAGACATACAACAAAACCCCCTATCCTAGGATAGGGGGTTTTTGATTGCCTTTATTTATTCATCCAATAAATTTTTTACCAGGAAGGAAACATCCGTCTTTTCCTTCAGAATCCCATTTTCATACATCCAATCCGCATTATTCTGCCATACGGAAACATCCTGAGACAGGAACTTCGCATCCTCTGTTTCCATTACAGGCAGCAGAATTTCCATGCTCTTTGTTTCCACTGTTTTGGAAAGCGGGAAGTTTTCCTCATTCTGGTGGTCAAGCAGAATCTGCAATGCTTCCTCAGGGTTTTCCTTCATGAAGTCAAAGCCCTTGCGGCAGGCACGCAGGAATTTCTCGATTTTTTCAGGGTTTTTATCCACTGCATCCTTCCCTGCCAAAAATACCAGCTCATAGCTCTGGGGAACGCCATAATCGGTGGGGTAGAAATAGTTGATATCAAAGCCTTCCTCCTCCAGCTGCGGTACCTCGTGGTTTACCATGTTGCCTGTGGTTGCATCCACCTGTCCGGTTGTGGTTGCTGTCAAAAGGTCGAAGCCGACATCTACAAACTGGCAGTCATCCGCAGACAGCCCTACGTTTTTCAGCATAGATGCAATCTGTGCCTCAGAAAGAGCCGTACCGCTATAGCCGATTTTCTTGCCTGCCAGATCCTCCGCACCCTTGATGCCGCTTTTTGCAAGGGAAATCACAACATTCAGAGAGCTTTGTGTCACTGCACCGACAGAAACAATCGGAACATTCTCCTCTACTGCCGTCTGGATTGCGTCCTGCAAATAGTAAATCCCGATATCCGCCTTGCCTGCCGCCGGCATGGAAATGCCGTCATTTGTGTTGGCAGGGAAGTTGATAACCAGATTCAGCCCTTCGTCCGCAAAATAGCCCTTCTCCTGCGCTACATACAGGAAAGAATGAATCGCATTGGGATACCAGTCCAGAACAATGTTGAAATCCTCCAGAGCCGTATCATCCGTTTTTGCATCGGTTCCGCCGCCGCAGCCTGCCGCACCAAATGCCAGCACCGCCGCCATGCCAAGTGCCATCAGTTTCTTTTTCATAGCTTACCTTCTCCCTTCGTTTCGCGAGCCGTTACAGCTCTTTTCTCCATGTGATGATTTTCTTTTCTATCAGGGTAATGATGCCAACTGCCACCATTGCCACAACGGACAGCAATACCACAGGCGCAAAAACCCCTGCACCGTCCAGCTGTGTCATCATTCGTTTGCTGAAATAGCCAAGCCCCTTCTGCGCCCCAAGCCATTCCGCGATTGCCGCCCCGATCACGCTCATCGGCACGGACATCTTAATTGCGGAAAAGAAATGCGGCAGAGCCGTCGGCAGCTTCAGCTTTAAAAAAATATCCTTTTTTGTTGCACCGTAGGTAAAAAGCAACTCCTCCATTTCCCGCTTCGTCCCTTTCAGACCGTCAAAAACGGTAATCGCAATCGGGAAAAACGTCATCAGAATTGTCACAAGTACCTTGCTCCAAATGCCATAGCCAAACCAGAGGATAAACAGCGGCGCAAGGGCCGTTGTGGGAATCGTCTGGGATGCAATGATAACGGGGTAAAGCGTTTTTTCCAGTCTCGGATTCCAGTCCATCGAAATCGCAAGCAAAAGCCCCAGCACAACGGAAATGCAAAGTCCCAGTGCGGTAACGCCCATCGTTGCCGGCAAATGCACCAAAAACAGGGGCGTTCTCAGCTCCCACAGCCGCACCAGAATCTGCGTGGGCGAGGGCAGGATATACGCCGCATGGATGCCCATTGCCGCCCCCTGCCAGAAAAGCAGGAGGATAAATACCAGTATCAAAGAAGAAATGTTTCGTTTCATAAGCGCACACTCCTTCTCAGCTTCCCAATCAGCCGTTCCTTCAAATCGACGATTTCGGGCTTTTTCAAATCATTTCTGTCCCGATGGGCAGGCAAGGGCACCTCTACCATCTCCATCGAAGAAAACGGTCTGTCCTGTATCACAAAAATTTTCTTCGACAGGAATACCGCCTCCTCTACGTCATGCGTGATAAAAAGAATCGTCTTATGGTAATGCTCCCATTGCTCCAACAGCCATTCCTGCATTTCCACCCTCGTCAGGTAGTCCAGTGCGGAAAACGGCTCATCCAGCAGGAGCATATCCGCCCCCGAAAGCAGCGTGCGCGCAAAGGAAACCCTCTGCTTCATACCACCGGATAAATCCTTCGGGTATTTTTTCATATATTCCGAAAGTCCGACCTGCGCCAAAACCTCCTTGCAGCGTTTTGCCTGTTCCGCCGCAGGCACACCTGCCAGCTCCATCGGCAAACAGATATTTTTCTCAATCGTCCGCCATGGAAAAAGCAAATCCTTCTGCGGCATAAAGGCACTGTATTGCTTCTGCTCACGGATGGGTCTCCCGTTCACCAAAATCTCGCCCTTCTGCAGCTGCTCCAATCCGTTGATTAAACGGAAAATCGTGCTTTTGCCACAGCCGCTCGCCCCGATGATCGAAACGAAATCCCTCGCCTCTACGGAAAAGGAAAGGTTCTCCATCATGGGGAACTCGTCCACCGCATAGCGGAAGGAAACATTTTTAAATTCCAACATCATCTGTACACCATTCCTTCTGTCTGCAAAGCTTCTCTTGCAGAGCCCTTTTATTCAGGGATTTCCTCATAAGCCATATCCCAGAACATTGCCTCATAGCGGCTGCAGTTTTCAAAAATCTCCTTCAGATGCGCTTCTCTTTCCGCAGAAATATCCTTCCCCAGCTCGTTTACCAGATCAATGATTTCCTGTGTGGTTTCGCAGTATTCCTTGCTGCAATAGCCGCGCACCCATTCGCCGTACAAAGGATGCTCCAATGCCCCCGGTACATGCTGATGATGCTCCCCAATCATCTGATAGCTCCATGCGCAGGAAAGCACCGCCACCAGAATTTCCAGAGGGCCGCCCTTATATGCCTCATCCAGCATATAGGAGGTGTAGGACTGGTTCGTCAGTGTGGATTTCGTGGTTGCTACCTCCTGCTCCGTAATCCCCAGACGGGACATATACGCCTTATGAATATTCATCTCCCCGTCCAGTGTGTCATGTACCATATAGGAGAAGCGTGTCATCAGTGCCTCATCCTCTGTTTTCACCACGCCCATCGCAAATACCTTCGCATACTGTAAAAGATAACGATAATCCTGCACCATATAAAAACGGAATCTGTCCTCGCGCAGTGTCCCTTCGCCCAGCTCCTTTACAAAGGGCTGCTCCAGATACCCTTCCCAGATAGGCTTTGCCACTGCATATAATCTGTCTGTCAAGCTCATGTTCTTCTTCCTTTCTTTTTCTTTCCTTTGCTCTGCAATAGAAAAGACCTCTCCCAATCGGAAAAGGTCTTCGTTTGTCCTCGTTGCTTCGCTTCCCTCCGTTGGTATTAACCACATCAAGTTCAAAGGGTTGGCATTTCATCCTCTCAGCTGCATCAGCACCCCCAGCTTTTTGCTTTATTTCCTTGATTATAGCATATTTTTTTTAAATGGCAAATACTTCTTTTCTCAATTAGGGAAATTACGGGGAAAGCACCTGTCGCTTTTCACAAAAATTTCAAAAAAACTTAAAATAATTTTACTTTACTTTTTCCGGAAAATGACTACACTAAAGAAGGTGCAATTATACTTAAATTGCCAACATAAAAGCGGAAGGGTTCGGGAAACCATTTCGGTGTCCCGAATGGAATCCGCAGAGCGGGCTTTGCCCACTCGAGGAAAACTGCAAGTTTCTAAGCATTTATGCTGACGGAACTTGTCAGTTTATTCTTCTGTCCAACAAGTCAAAAGCCTGTTTTTGACTTAATTTTTTAGAAAGGAACCCCCGGCTTATGGATTATGATACCCAACTGATTAACCTTGCCCTTGATGCAGGCGAAATCATGCTTGCCTCAGGCGCGGAAACCTTCCGTGTGCAGGACACCATGCAGCGGATTCTCTCCGTTTCCGGCAAGGAAAAAATAGAAGCCCTGGCAATGTGTACCCTTCTGATGGTCACCTTGCCACGAGAGGAAAAGGGCCCTCTCTCTATGGCGCGCGCCGTCAAAAACCGCGATTTGAATTTTGAAAAAATCTGCGCCGTCAATGATATGTCCCGCGCCTTCGTCTCCGGCAAAATCAGCGTCACCGAAGCCTTAGACCACTGCCAAGAAATTCATCACGCACCCAACTTCAAATTCCGCACCCGTGTGCTTGGCTATGCCATCAGCGGCGCAGGCTTCGCCTTTATGGTCGGCGGCTCTGTGCAGGATTTTCTGGTATCCTTCGTCATTGCCCTTCTCATGGGCTGTACACTGGTCTCTCTGGAGCGCAAGAAGATTCCCTTCTTTGTCGCCCCTCTGATGGGCGGTCTGGTTACGGGGCTTGCCGCCTGCATGGCGCATGCGCTCCTTCCTGCCACCCAGCTGGATAAGCTGATTATCGGTACCATGAAGGTGCTTCTGCCGGGGCTTGCGCTTTCCAAGGCAATGCGAGATTTGCTTGAGGGCAACCTCATCAGCGGCAATTCCAAGGTAGTTGAGGTTCTGCTCATTGCCTGCTCCATCGCCGCAGGGGTTGCTGTTGCGCTGACGCTGTTTCAAATGACTGAATGAACGGAGGAAATCCTATGAATACAACCTTGTTTTTCTATCTTGTGCATCCCTTGGTTGCACTCTTTGCAAGCGTAGGCTATGCCATCGTCTGCAATGCCCCCCGGAAGGAAATCCCCTATTGCGGGCTGACCGCCTTCCTCTGCTGGCTGGTGTATCAGCTTGTCCTTCGGCATGATGGCTCGTCCTTTCTGGCAACGCTTCTGGCAACCTTTGCCGCAACAGGCTTTGCGCGCTTTCTTTCCTACCACCGCATGCTCCCGACGATTGTCTATCATATCCCCGGCATCCTGCCTCTGGTACCCGGTGCGGCGGTCTATCGCTGCATCACCTCTGCCATGGAAAGCCGCGTGCTGGAAACAACCGCAAATATTCTGACTGCGCTAAAGCTGGCAGGTGCCATCGGCATCGGCTCTGTTATCATTCTGGTTCTGCCGCAGGCATGGTTCTCTTTCTTCCCCAGATTGAAGAGAAAAAACAGCTGAGCCGAATTTTATCAAACGAAAGGAGAAACGCCTTATGGATAACGATACGAAGCTTATCAATCTCGCTCTGGATGCAGGCGAAATCATGCTGAAAAACGGCGCAGAAACCTTCCGTGTGCAGGATACCATGAAACGGATTCTCTCCACCACAGGCAGAGAAAAAATCGAAGCAACCGCCATCTCCACCGCCCTCATCGTCACCCTCCCGCGCGAGGAAAAGGGCCCCCTTTCCATGATGCGCGGTGTCCGCACCCGTACCATCAATTTTGAAAAGGTCTGCGAGGTCAATGATATGTCCCGCGCCTTTGTTTCGGGCAAAATCTCTCTGGATGAGGCCATTGAGCGTCTGAAGGAAATCCATCAGTTTTCCTTCTATCCCCTCCCGATTCGTGTTTTCGGCTACGGTCTGATTTCGGGCTGCTGCTCCTTTCTGGATACGCCCTTCTTTCTGGATGGCTGCATTGCCTTTGTCATCGGGCTGTTTTTAGGCTGTCTGGATATCTGGCTTGGCAAAAAGAAAATCCCCTATTTCTTCGGGCCGTTTCTGGGTGGTGTTGCGGCAGCATGCCTTACCTGCCTCATTCAGCCGCGCTTCCCCTCGGCGCATATCGGCACCATCATCATCGGCAGCATTATGCCGCTTCTGCCGGGTATGACCTTCGCAAAATCCATGCGTGACCTGCTCGAAGGCAACCTTATCAGCGGCTACACCAAGGCAGTCGAGGCTCTTGTCGTTGCCTGCTCTTTGGCAGGCGGTGTCGGTCTGACCCTGTCCTATTTCATGTAATACGCATAAAAAAAGCGAAGGCTATCAGCTTCTGATTTCCTTCGCTTTTTTATGCTTCTTTATAGTTCTCTCCTGCCCTCCAAGGCTCTGGAAAGCGTAATCTCATCCACATATTCCAAATCGCCGCCAACCGGAACGCCGTTTGCGATTCTTGTCACCTTCACATCCAAAGGCTTCAGCAGCTTCGCAAGATACATCGCCGTTGCCTCTCCCTCCACATTCGGGTTGGTCGCAAGGATGACCTCCGCAACCGTCCCATCTATGCGGCTGAGCAGCTCCCGAATATGAATATCCTGCGGGCCAATTCCCGTCATAGGAGAAATTGCTCCATGCAGCACATGATACACGCCATGGAATTCCTTCGTCCGTTCATACGCCGCCATATCTCTGGGGTCCTCCACCACCATAATCACCGAATGGTCGCGCTTCGGGTTCGCGCAGACGGGGCAGATTTCCTCCTCCGTCAGGTTGCAGCAGACAGAACAGTATTTCACCTCGTCCTTTGCCGCAAGAATGGCTTCGGAAAGCGCCGCCACCTTCTCTCTCGGCAAATTGATGATGTGAAATGCCAGTCTCTGTGCGGATTTTCCGCCAATCCCCGGCAGTGCCGCCAGTTCCTCAATGAGCCTTGTCATCGGGTTGCCGTAATAATTCATGCTGTCCCTTCTTTATCAGAACATACCGCCTAAGCCGCCGGTCATTCTGCCCATTTCTGCGTTATACATTTCCTCTACCTGACGAATTGCCTCGTTCACAGCGGAAATGATTAAATCCTCCAGCATTTCCACATCATCGGGATCTACCACATCGGGGTTGATTTTCAGCTCCTGAATTTCCTTTTTCCCTGTGATGACAACCTTCACAGCACCGCCGCCGCTGGTCATTTCCAGTGTCTTTGCCTGCAGTTCCTCCTGCTTTTCCATCATTTGTTTCTGCATTTTCTGCGCCTGCTTCATGAGGTTATTCATATTCATACCACCCATGCCGCCGGGAAAACCGCCTTTTGCCATGTCTGATTCCTCCTTATATTTCATAAACCTAATCTTTTTTATTTTATCTGAAATTGCGCCGTCTGGCAAGTGTCATTCCACATCCGCCTCCGGAAAATACTGCCCCAGAAGGCTTGCAAATTCCGCATCCGCCTCCGCAGAGGGTGTCTCCTCCTCCTTGCCGTATGCCGCTTCTCTCCATTTTTCATATTCATCCTTCGTGGTGGTTCGCAGCTCGAAGCTTTTGCCCGTTTCCTTCTCCAGAACTGCCGCAATCTTGTTCATGCCGCGCTGAATCATATCCGTCAACGCAGGATATGCACAGATGAGATAGAGAAATTCGTCCTCCTTGAAGCCGATTTCCACCTTGGAAAGCATCCCCTTCAGCACCGCATCCTCCACATCATTTCGCAGTAACGCCCATTTCTCCTGTACTTCCTTCCTGTCCTCGGGCAGTGCAGGAGGTCTGCGCTTGGGCTTAGGCTTTTCCTTGGGCTTTTCGGTCGGTGCCGCCTGCGTGATGGCAGCCGGTACACCCTCCTCCATCCGCCGCTCCAGCTCGCCCAGTCTTGCCGCCAATGCAGTCAAGTCCTTTTCTGTCCATGGCGCGCAAAGCTTCATCAGCTCCACCTCCAGCAGAATCCGCTCATTCGTTGCCCATTTCATTTCGCTCTGCAAATCAGAAAATTTCCCGATGAAATAAATCAGCTCCTCCGCAGAAAGCACTCCTGCCGCCTTTTTCAGCCGCTCTCCGTCCTCCGCGGATAAATCCAGAATCCGCGTCACATCGGGCAGCGTTGCCGCCATCAGCAGGTTCCGCAGGTGCTGCAAAAGCTCTGTCACAAACTGCTTCACGTCTCTCCCGTCCTGCATCATCTGCTCCACCAGAAGCATTGCCTCTTTCGCATCCCGTTTCGCAAGCGCGTCCGTCATTTCAAAGAAAATCGTCTGGTCAACCGCGCCCATAATGTCCAGCACCTTTTCCAGCGTAACCTCCTCGCCGCTGAAAAACGCAAGGCACTGGTCTAAAATACTCAGAGAATCACGCATCGAGCCGTCCCCCAGATGTGCCACATAGCGCACCGCCTCAGGGGTCGCCTGCTGTCCCTCCTCCTTCAGATAGCCCATCAGCGTTTGGGCAATCGTCTCCGTGGTAATCCTGCGGAAATCAAACCGCTGTACGCGCGAAAGAATCGTTGCCGGCACCTTCTGCGGGTCTGTTGTCGCCAGAATAAAAATAACGTGTGCAGGCGGCTCCTCCAGTGTTTTCAGAAGCGCATTAAACGCCGCCGCCGAAAGCATGTGTACCTCGTCAATGATATAGACCTTATATTTCCCCTGTGTCGGCGGATATTTCACTTCCTCGCGAATCTCGCGGATGTTGTCCACGCCGTTGTTGGAGGCTGCGTCAATCTCAATTACGTTCACGCTTCTCCCTGCCAGAATATCCTTACAAACGGCACACTCGTTGCAGGGCTCGCCGTCCGCCGTGGGGTTCGTGCAGTTGATGGCTCTGGCAAAAATCTTCGCCGTAGAGGTTTTCCCCGTGCCCCTTGTGCCGCAAAACAGATACGCATGGGACACGCGCCCCGTTTTCATCTGATTTTTCAGCGTTCTGACGATATGCTCCTGCCCGATGACGCTCTCAAACGTCTGTGGGCGGAATTTTCGATATAAAGCCGTATAAGCCATAAGCACACTCCTCTTTTTTTCCGAATCAAATCGGACATTCTTTTGCTATGATACCACAAATTTCAAAAAAATGATACTGTCCGCACCACGCCCTATGCCGCACCACAGGGCAAGCAAACGGCAAAGGTTGTGCCGCCTTCGCCGCTTTCGGCAATGCGGATTGTGCCGCCGTGCAGCTCCACAATCTTGCGCACCAGCGTCAGTCCCAGCCCTACGCCGCCGTATGCCCGACTGCGCGATTTATCCACACGGAAGAACGGCTGAAAAATGGTTTCCCTGTCTGCTTCGGGAATCCCGCTTCCCGTATCCTGTACCAGAATCTCCACCGTATCCGCCCTCTCCTCTGCCGAAACGCGCACCGCTCCGCCCTCTTTGTTGTAGCGAATGGCATTTTCCACCAGATTAAACAGCAGACGATACAGTAAAATATCACTTCCCTGCAAAAGCACCTCTCCCGTCGCTTCCTGTAAAAGCGAAATCTGCCGCTTCTCTGCCATAGGGGAAAGGTCTGCCAGCACCTCCTCAATCAACGCCGTCAGCTCTACCGCATCCGCCCGTTCAATCGTGTTCATTTCGCTCATTTCCAGAAGCGTTTTCACCAATTTTGAAAGCCGCTCCGTCTGTTCCTTCAGCATGGCAAGCAGCTCCGCCGTTTCTGCGTCCATGTCGGGGTGCGGCATTTCCTCGTATAATTCCAGCTGTGCCTGCATCATCGCCAAGGGCGTGCGGAATTCATGCGCCGCATTGCCGTTAAACTCCTGTAAGGAAGAGAACGCATCCGAAAGCCGCCGCACCATGGCCTCAAAGGAATGGCTGAGTGCCTGAAATTCGGGAATCTGCTGCTCCTCCGCCTGATATTGCGTTAAATTCTCCGCTTGGATTTGCGCAATTCTGCCGGAAAAGCTTCTGAGCGGTCTAAGGGCATAGCCGCTCACAAAATAAGTAATACAGCCACTCGCCAGTGTAATCAGAAGGGTGATCAGCCAGCTGCTGAGCGTAAAAATCTTTTTGGTATCATCAATTTGAATTTCAAAATCGGGAGGAAGCTGCTTCACATCTGCGTCGGGAATGGAAATCATAAAATCCGCCGTCGGTGTCTGATGAAAAATCGCCTGCCCCAGCTTATCCATATAAAACATGCCTGCTCTGGAAAGTGCCAGATTCAGAAAAATACAGGTAGCGGCAATCAGCACCGCCGTCATCAGCGTCAGTCTCCATTGTAAAGAAAGTCGCTTCATTTCCACTCTCCCCCTATCCGATATCCTTCCCCGACCTTGTTTGTGATCGGGTCATAGTTCAGCTCTGCCTTCAGCTTCTTTCGCAGCGCAGAAATATGCACCCGAATGGAATTGCTGAAGGCATCCACACTGCCGTCCCAAACATGCTCCATCAGCTCCTCCTGACTGATTGGTCTGCCCTGGTGCAAAAGCAGATATTCCAAAATGCCCTTTTCCTTTCAGACGGATTTCCTTCCCGTTCACAAGGGGTTCTCTGGTGCGGGTGTCAAAGGAAATGCCGCCGCAAACCAAGGCTGTGCTTTGCTGAATGAACTGTCTGCGTGTCAAGCTGCGCACCCTTGCCGCCAGCTCCTGCAAATGAAAGGGCTTTTCCAGATAATCGTTCGCCCCTGCATCCAAGCCCGCAACCTTATCCGCAACCTGACTGCGTGCGGATAAAATCAGCACCTTTGTTTCCGCATCCGTTTGGCGCAGCCGCTCCAAAACCTCCATGCCGTCCATCCCCGGCAAATGCAAATCCAGCACAATCAAGTCATACTGCTCTATCAAAAGCCGCTCCAACGCCTCTGCCCCGTCATAGCAGCAATCCACCTCATAGCCTGCATGGTGCAGGCTTTTGGCGATGGTATCGCAAAGCATCCTCTCATCCTCAACCACCAAAAGCTTCATGGCTCTGCCTCCCTTCCGATTTCCTTCGCTTTTTTCCTTTTTTCTTTTTTTAGTTTTAGTATACCATAAAGAAATAAAATAAAAATTAAGTTTTTTCTTAACAGAGATTTTATTTCGAATGTTGTATACTGGTTTCATCAAGAAAAATAAAAACGAAACAGTCCCCCTTGGAACGAAAGGAACGAAACCATGAAAAAGGAACTTGCACCGCCGTTTTTCCGGCTTGCCGCTCTTGCACTCGGCATCGGCATGATGGTCTACGGCGCATATCGCGGAGAGGCAGCTGTTGTGCTCTCCAAAGCAATCAAATTATGTCTGGAGTGTGTCGGCATTGGCTAAAAAACAAATAAAATCCTATCTTCTGGCAAGAATACGAGGAGGTATTCAGCTTCTGGCAACGCTTTTGAGCAACCTCCACCTGCCAAATTTCCTAAAAGGAACCATCTTTCAGGGCAGCACCAAGCAGGTCTGTGTACCCGGTCTGAATTGCTATTCCTGCCCGGGGGCAGCGGGCGCGTGTCCCATCGGGGCCATGCAGGCAGTGGTCGGCTCCTCAAAGTTCAAGTTTTCCTATTATATCACAGGAATGTTGATTTTCATCGGCGTTCTGCTGGGAAGATTTGTCTGCGGCTTTCTCTGCCCGTTCGGCTGGTTTCAGGATCTGCTGCATAAAATCCCGACAAAGAAATTTTCAACCAAAAAACTCAGTGGTCTTCGCTATCTGAAATATCTCATTTTGGTTGTTATGGTTTTTCTTCTGCCTGCGTTTGTGGTAAACGTGGTCGGCATGGGAAACCCCTTCTTCTGCAAATATCTTTGCCCGCAGGGGGTGTTGGAGGGTGCCATTCCGCTCTCCCTCGCCAGCACGAGCATCCGCTCCGCCCTCGGCTCGCTGTTTGCATGGAAAAGCTGTGTGCTTGCGGCTGTAATCATCCTAAGCATACTGTTCTATCGCCCCTTCTGCAAATGGATTTGCCCCTTGGGTGCGTTTTACGCATGGTTTAACCGCATTTCCCTTTTGCAGCTTCAGGTGGATCAAAACAAATGTATCTCCTGCGGCAAATGCGGCAGGGCGTGCAAAATGGACGTTGCTGTTCCTCAGACACCGAATCATAACGAATGTATCCGTTGCGGTGCCTGCATCACAGCCTGTCCCACACAAGCCATTCACTATCAATACGGATGTAAAAAACAGAAAACGGAGGAAACAAAATGAAAAAAAGAATTTTACTTTTCGCAGTCTCTCTTATTTTAGTCCTCGGCTTTACTGCCTGCGGCAAGGCAAAGCAAAGCGCAGAGGAGCTGATTCAGCAGGAAAATGAAATCATTGCAGAGCATCAGGATTTATGGGATCTCGCTTTTAATGCAGTAGATAAGGACACCGTCGGCTCTCAAACAGGCGATTATGCCGATTTTCTGAAAATGGCACTGGAAAATATAAAGGACCAGCTGAGCAAAGAGGATTTCAAGGCCCTGAGCGAGGATGTGAAAAAAATCAAGGCTTTGGAAGAGCAGCTTGCCGCTTTGCCGCAGGAGGACAGCAACCCCACAGGCACCTCTCTGGACAGCGCAAAGAGCTTTCCCGCCTTTACCGGCAAGGACTTTGACGGCAATGCCGTAGATGAAAGCCTGTTTACCAATAATAGCGTAACTCTGGTAAATTTCTGGTTCAACGGCTGCAGTCCTTGCGTTGGAGAGCTGCCTGCCCTGCAAAAGCTGCATGATTCCCTGCAGGAAAAGGGCGGTGCCGTTGTCGGCATCAACGTGGAAACTCTGGATGAAAACGAGGATACCATTGCTGCCGCAAAGGAAATTATGAAAAAGCAGGGTGCATCCTATCAGAACATCTATTTCGATTCCGATAGCGAGGCAGGCAAGCTGGCACTTTCTGTAATGACCTTCCCCACCTCTGTTCTCATTGACAGCGAAGGCAACATTGTGGGTGATGTCATCGTAGGCGGTCTGGATAACGAAAAGACCATGGCAAGTGTGCAGAAGCAAATTGATGAAATTTTAGCAAAATAAGAAAAAAAGCGCAAAAGAAAAAGCAGGTGTTGTCGGCGAAAGCCACAGCCCTGCTTTTTTGCTGTTTTGATTGTTTCAAAAATAAATAAGGTCCGCACACCCGCTGTTGCCACAGCGCCCCACGCGTTACCTTCTTCCACGGCTCCATTCAGGCACCCTTACTACACACACAAGTAGACTGCTTAGTGCTGCTGCCTTCCGACCCTGACACGATTCACAGGCTCATGTTGCGTAAGACCCAAACTTCAACACCGCTTTCAAAGGGCAGACCATCAAGCTCTGCGTCGAAAGCGAGCATCACCCTCACTATAGCGGATTGTGAGTACAGGGCACCGCTACCACCCCGGCTAGTGCGGAAATTTATTCACTCCCCAAGCTTCGGGAGGATTTCACAAATATAACTATGTTATTATACACGCTCATTGGTTTTCTGTCAATGGCGCTGCATTGGCATTTTTGCGAAAACGCTTAAAAAATCGTTTCATAATCTCGCTGCATTGGGGCTGCAAAACGCCCTCCTCCACCGCTACCTGATGGTTGAGTCTGGGTTCATTCAGCACATCCAGCACAGAGCCGGCGCAGCCTGCCTTGCTGTTTCTTGTCCCGAAAACCACCCTTGGGATGCGTGCCTGCACAATCGCCCCGGCGCACATCGGGCAAGGCTCTACGGTAACATAAAGCACACAGTCCTCCAGCCGCCAATCCCCCACGATTTTCGCCGCCGCATCAATCACATCAATCTCTGCGTGGCGCAGGGGATTTTTGTCGGTATTGCGCAGGTTATGCCCTCTTGCGATAATCTCGCCGTTTCGCACCATCACCGCGCCAATCGGCACCTCGCCTGCCGCAAGTGCCTTCTCCGCCTCCGCCAGTGCCTCTGTCATATATTTCTCGGATTCCGTCATTTTTATTCCTCCGCAGCCAGATAGAGCTGTCCCCTTCTGTCCTCATTATCCGCAACGAACCAATAGTCCTCCCTGCCGTTTCCGTCAAAATCGCAGGGATAGATGCACTGTCCGTACTGAATATCCTCATTCGCGGTTTTCAGTCCTTTTTCCGTCAGGATATATCGAATCGTGGTAGCCGTGGTGTCGCAGGCATAAATTTCCTGCACGCCGTCCCCATTCAGGTCGCCGCTCATAAGCGGGCCATAGAAGTTTTCCACGCCCACATGCGTACTCCAAAGCTTACGGAAGCTGTCATTCACCGCATGGTAAACATATAAATCCATCCCGTCCGTCAGAATATATTCCTTTACACCGTCCCCATCCAAATCCGTGATGTGGCACTGCGTCACCTGATGGCGCAGCTTTCTTGTGCCGGTATTCTGCCAGCTGCCGTCCTTTTCCTCATAAATCTCCATATTTTTATCAATAAAAAGATACAGCCTGCCGTCCTCCGCGCCCAGTGCAGTGCAAAGCTCTCCCTCCAGAGGGATTTCCCCTGCTACGTTCAGTCTGGAATCGTAAAGCATCACCCGTTCCGCGCGCGTATAGGTCTTTTCGCTTTCGCCCTCGCCGCTTTCCTCAATACTGGAAACCAGAACCGCCAGTCTTGCGTCATCCTCCTTTAAAAACGCCGCCGAGGTCGCCTCTAAGCCGCGCCCATAGGAAAAGCTGCGGTAACGGCTCAGCCCGTTGGCATAGCGGTAGACCTCTGCCTTGCCGCCACGGATGGAAACCGCCAGCCGCCGCCCCTTCGCATCCTGCCCGACAGAGTAAATCCCCTCTGCGGAAAATTCCCCTCTGCCCGTGCGGAAAGAGGTCGGCATCCCTGTCCAGCTTTCATACGCCCGAAAGTCGCCGTCCGCCAGAAACGGGTTGCGCTCCTTCAGGCTGTAATAGCCGTTATCATAGCCGCCGCTGTAGACCACCCCTGCCAGAGAACCGCCCACAAACCAGCATTGCAGTGTCCCTGCCGTATCGCCGTTATAGTGCAGCAGTACCGCCTGCGCCAGTACGGCATCCTGTCCTGCCTTTCCCTTCAGGTTATATTCGCAGGCAGAGGAGGCATCAAACAGCCGTTCATTTTCCTCCGTCGCCTCCGGCACAACTGCCGCCCCAAAGCTCAGACTGCTGTGGTCATATTCCCAATAAAAATCCGCTGTCACCTTGTCGATGGATTCCTCATACGCCTCCTGCTCGGCAGCACTGAGGCTAAAGGTATCCTCCTTTGCACCGCAGCCGCTAAGCAGAAGCAGACTTGCCAGAATCGTCATCCATTTCTTCATAGTATTCCCTCTCTCAAAAAAGAACCGTCCGAAACGCCGCTTTCAGCCGCTCTTTTCGGGTTCCTTCGTTTCCCTGAATGATAAAAACAAGTGCTTCCTTTGTAAGTATATGCTACGATTATACCCTATCCAACCTCAAAAAACAAGCCGCACCAGTGCCACAGCCGCAAAGATGCCGACAAGGTTTGCCAGAAGGGCGCAGGGCAGCGTATATCTCGTTTTCCGAATCCCGACAGAAAGAAAATACAGGCTCATCGTATAAAACACCGTTTCCGTGCAGCTCATCATGACAGAGGCCGTTCTGCCCAGAAAGGAATCCGGGCCATACTTCGCAAAAAGGTCGGTCAAAAGTCCGGTTGCCGCGGAGGAGGAAACCAGCCGCACCAGACTTAACGGTGCCAGCTCTGCCGGAAAGCCGACTGCCTCTGCCGCCGGGCGAATCAGCCGCACCAGAATGTCCAAGAGCCCCCCTGCGCGCATCACCTCCACCGCCATCATCAGACCGATTAGGGTCGGCAAAATATCCAGAACCGTCTGCAGGCCCTCCTTCGCCCCCTCCAGAAACACCTCATAAATATCCATTCGCTGCAAGCACCCGAATACCACAATACACAGCACCGTAACAGGAATCAGCAGATCGGATATCGTCAGCAGTATCCCCACGCTATCCCCTCCCCTCCAATGCCTTCGCCGCAAGCGTACCAACCAATGTCGTAAGCATCGTTGCCGCAATCCCCACCCCGATAATCTCCGCCGGATTCTGCGAGCCGTATTCCATGCGGTACGCCAGAATATTCATCGTAACCAGCTGCAGGGAGGTCATGTTCACCGTCAGAAACATGCACATTGCCCCCGATGCCCGCCCCCTTTCCTCTCGGTTCAGCCTCTGCAGCTCCTTCATCGCCATCAGTCCGGCAGGTGTTGCCGCCCATCCAAGCCCCAGAAAATTCGCCACAAAATTCGTTGCGATATATTTTCTTGCAGGATGCAACCGCGGCACGGAGGGAAAGAGAAAATCCATCAGCGGTGTCAGCCTTGCGGCAAGCCGGTCAATCATGCCGCCCCGCTCCGCAATCTTCAGCACCCCCGACCAAACCGAAATTACCCCTGCCATGGCAAACGCCAGCTCCACCGCAGAGCGTCCGCCGCTTAAAATCGCCCCCGTCACCATATCCATTCTGCCCAGAAACGCGCCCGTCAGAATTCCGCCAATCAAAAAAAAGCCCCAAATGCCGTTTAACATTTCCGCCTCCCCCCTCTCGTTAGTTTATGTTTGCTTCCTTTCTCTCATGAACCTTTTTTCCCCTCATAAAAATTGCAGTAAAAAACTCCGAATCTTCTTCAAAAAATGTGATTTTTGTTGAAAATTGTTCTTTTTTATGTTAAGATTTAATAAATATTCCGGCAAAAAACAAACAGTAATAAATTTTAGGGGGAAGCGAACAATATGAAATCAACAGGTATCGTAAGAAAAGTGGATGAATTGGGAAGAGTTGTTCTGCCCATCGAGCTTCGCCGCAACATGGGAATCGAAATCAAGGATTCTCTGGAAATCTTTGTTGATGAAAACACCATTATCCTGCAAAAATACGAACCTGCCGATATCTTCACAGGCAGTATGGATGATTTAATTGATTATAAGGGCAAAAAGGTTTCCAAGGCCTCTATTTTGGAAATGGCAAGAATTGCCGGTCTGGATGTGAAATAAGTCTCCGCTTTATATTCAGCTATTCCATCAAAATTTGACACCACAAAGGGCAGCATTGAAAGGTGAGCCCAGATAAGAAACCTTGCATTCTGAAATGCTGAAAGCTACGTCTACTGCGTCAGTTCCCCTTGACAGCCTAAGTCAAAGGATGCCTGCGGGAAACTTCCTTGTATCCGCAGTCTTTCAGCTATTTCATTTTCTTCATGTTTTCTTATTGGGACACACCTAAAAATGTTGTCCTTTTTTTATTGACAAGCCCCCCTCCACCCCCTACAATAGTCATATCTCAGATATTTCGTATGCAAACTAAATTGAAGAAAGGCGTGAACCAAAAATGAATCTCACATTTGAAGGAAGTAAAAATTATGTAGCCAGCGAAGAGCTGATGCGTTCTGTAAATATTGCCATTGCCCTGCAAAAGCCCCTGCTTATCAAGGGCGAGCCCGGTACCGGCAAAACCATGCTTGCCGAAGCCATTTCGCAGGCTCTTGGCAAAAAGCTTATCATCTGGAATATCAAATCCACCACAAAGGCGCAGGATGGTCTCTATGTGTATGACGTTGTGCAGCGTCTGTATGATTCCCAGTTCGGCAATGAGGGCGTGGATGATATCGGCAAATATGTCAAGCTGGGCAAGCTTGGCGAGGCGTTCCACAGCGACGAGCAGGTTATTTTGCTGATTGATGAAATCGATAAAGCCGATTTGGAATTTCCCAATGACTTGCTCTGGGAATTGGATAAAATGGAATTTTATATCCCTGAAACAAAGGAAACCGTTAAAGCAAAGCAGCGCCCCATCGTGATTATCACCTCCAATGCGGAGAAGGAGCTGCCCGATGCCTTCCTGCGCCGCTGCATCTTCCATTATATTGAATTCCCCGATGCAGAGCAGATGGAGGAAATCATCAAGGTGCATTTCGACCATGTGGAGGAAAACATACTGAAACAGGTGCTTGCCACCTTCTATTGGATTCGCGGCCTGTATAATATCCAGAAAAAGCCCAGTACCTCCGAGGTCATCGACTGGATTCGCGCCTTGGAGCTTGGCGGCGTGCCTGCATGGAAAATCAAGGAGGCAGTCCCCTTCGCAGGCGTTCTCTTGAAAAAGAACGAGGATATCGATACCATGCGTAAATTTTTGAAGTAAGTAGGTGAGTGACTGATGTTTACTTCATTTTTCTATCTCCTTCGTGCCAGAGGGCTGAAGGTTTCCCTCAACGAGTGGATGTCCCTCATTGAGGCACTCGATAAGGGTCTGCATCATTCCTCCTTTACGGGGTTTTATTATCTCTGCCGTGCCATTCTGGTCAAAAGCGAGGCGGATTTTGATAAATTCGACGGTGCCTTTCTGGAATATTTCAAGGATATGGAGCGCGCCACCGATGAACTGCCGAAGGAGCTATTGGATTGGCTGAATAAGCCAAGAGAGGAGCTGGACGGCAGCTTCAGCGAGGAGGATCTCTTACGCAATCTCGGTCTTTCCGAGCAGCAGATTCAGCAGATGTTTCTGGAGCGTTTGCAGGAGCAGCACGAGCAGCATAACGGCGGCTCAAAATGGATTGGCACCAGGGGGGCTTCCCCCTTCGGCAATAACGGACAGATTGATAAGGGCATTCGTGTCGGCGGCAAAAGCCAGAAGCGCAGTGCCTTTCAGGTGGCAGGCGAGCGAAAATTCCGTGATTTCCGCGAGGATAATGTTCTGGATACCCGCCAGTTCCAGATGGCATTCCGCCGTCTGCGCCAGTTTTCCGCCCGTGCGGATGAGGCAAGAACCGAATTTGATGTGGACGGCACCATTCGCGAAACCTGCGATAACGCCGGCAATCTGAAGGTGGTCTATGATAAGCCCAGAAGAAATACCGTCAAGGTGCTCCTTCTCATGGACAGCGGCGGCTCTATGGATTATTACAGCCGCATGTGCTCCGCACTGTTTCAGGCGGTGCGTAATTCCAATCATTTCAAGGATTTGCAGGTGTTCTATTTCCATAACTGCATCTATTCCAAAATCTTCAAGAACCCTCGCATGCACCCGAATTCTGCCATCCCGACCGAATGGATTCTGCAAAATATCAGCAGTGAATATAAGGTCATCATCGTTGGGGATGCCCAGATGGACCCCTATGAGCTGATGGAGGGCAGCTGGTATAGCTATGGCTCGCGCGACCGCACCCCCGGTATTGAGTGGCTCAAGCGCTTCAAGGAAAAATACCCCCATATCGTCTGGCTCAATCCCTCCGAGCGTCCCTATTGGGGCGGCTGGTGGGCAAAAACCTACGATATTTTGGCAAATGAATTCGATATGTATCGCCTGACCTTGGATGATTTGAATAATGCCTTGAAAAAGCTGATGGTAAATAGATAAGCTGTCCTTGCTATCCCTGCACCATCGACAAAGAAACCACATCTTAAATAAGAAAAAGGAGGGAATCAATCCCTCCATTCAATCTCTACGGTATAAGCATCATCGGGGGCGGTTAATATTTCCGAAAGCACCGCCTCCGCATTGCTTCTGGCAATATCCAAAACGCCTTTTTCCAACGCATTTTCCCGCATTTTTTCTTTTAAATCCTGTTGTGCTTCATTCAAATCCTCTATAGAAATCGGATTGAAAATATTGTTGGACTCATCCAGCTTTTCAAAGGAATCGTTATCAATCTCTATCTCCGTAATCTCTACATCCGGCAGCTTCACAAGGATGGTATTTCCCTCTTGCGTAACCTCTGCCTTTGTAAGGTCCCGAATACCGGCATGAACAACCCCGTCATACTGCACAATAAAGCTTTTATCCGTAAAGGGTATCTTCCAATCCTTGAATTTTTTTGAATCCTCCCATGTGATTACATCTGTGCATAAGTAACTCCCCGTATTCAGCTCTGCCGCGGTTTCTAATTTTTCTTTTACCACTTCAATGCTGTTTACCACCTCATGCCCTGTTTTATTTGTTATTTTTCCTATATAATATTTATACGCAAAGCAACCGCCGCCAACAATAAGCGCAATCATCACAATAACAGATATGATTTTTACAGTAACGCCCTTTAAAATATCCTTCATCTTTTTCTCCCCAATCATACTTTTATAAGCCTCTTCCTGCTTCATGTGTCATATTTCGTCTTTTATCGCATTTTTAAAACATCATAACACACCGATATACAATTTACAACAAATTCTCCTGTACACAACCGCCATCCCTGCTACCGCCTCCGAGCCGCCAAGCGCCTCAATGTAAAACGGAAACGTCGCCAGTATCGCCAGATGGTTCAGAAATGCCAGAAAATTGATGATAATCATAAATACAAAATCCTTCCGAAAAAGCTTTTCCTCCTGCAAAAAAATACCTCCTTTTACCTTTTTCCGTTAAAATAAAAAAAATGCGCTGCCAATATGGTAATCACAATCGGATTTACGCATATCAGCAACGCATTGCACTTATTTTTATACCACATTTTTTCGTTTTATGTAAGCAGAAATTTTCTTTTTTCCAAAAAAAATACACCGTACCCACAACAACGGATACGGTATATTCTTTAGAGGTATATTTTTTAGACTTTGAAAGGTGTCTTAGTCTACTTCCTTGGCAGAATCAGTCTACTTTTACGGTCCAGCCGAATTTATCCTCCTTCAGCCCCCATTGTACGCCTGTCAGCTCGTCATAAACCTTCTGTGTCATTTCGCCGATTTTGTTATGGTTTACAACAACCTTTTCCTCTCCGCGCACAAAGCCGCCGATGGGTGTTACAACCGCAGCCGTGCCGCACATGAATGCCTCCTGCACTGTGCCGTTCTTGCAGCCCTCCATCAGCTCGTCTACTGTAATTTTGCGCTCCACAGTTTCCATGCCCCAGCTTCTTGCCAGCTCCAGAATGGATTTTCTGGTTACGCCGGGCAGGATAGAGCCGTTCAGCTCAGGTGTTACCAGCTTGCCGTCCCAAACGAACATCAGGTTCATGCCGCCGCCTTCTTCTACATATTTTCTTTCAACGCCATCCACCCATACAACCTGCGAATAGCCCTTCTTTGCCGCCTTTTCGCCTGCTCTGGTTGCCGCTGCGTAGTTGCCGCCGCATTTTGCATAGCCTGTACCGCCGCGAACCGCACGCACGTCATCCATTTCAATCAGCATATCCACAGGAGCCAGACCGCTCTTGTAGTAGCTGCCTACCACACAGGCAATCACCATAAATGTCGCATGAGAGATGCCATGCAATGCCAGATCTGCATCTGTGCCAAACAGGAAGGGACGCAGATACAAGGAGGTACCATACTGGTCGGGCACCCAATCCTTTTCCACCTCTACGAATTTTCTCAGATATTCCACTGCATCCTCCACATCAAACTGCGGCAGGCACAGTCTTTCTGCGGAATTGTTCATACGCTTGAAGTTTTCCGCAGGGCGGAACATCTGCACCTCGCCGGCGGGTGTGCGGTATGCCTTCAGCCCTTCAAAAACCTCTGCGCCGTAATGAAAAACCAGTGCGCCGGGATTCAGAGAAATATCCCCAAAGGGTACGATACGGGGGTTCTGCCAGCCGTTTTCGCTGTCATACTCCATCATGAACATGTGGTCTGTAAATGCTACGCCAAAGGGCACGGTAGCAGGATCGGGCTTCACCTTGGGGTTTGTTGTTTTTGTTACCTTTACTTCCATCATACGTCTTCTCTCCTTTGTTTTCCTCATTTTATCGTTTTATCTTTTGTAAGCCTTATTTCTTTTCTTCCACCATCTTAATATTGCCGCGGATGACATCGCAGGATTTTTTCAGCTCTTCCTTTTCTCTCTCATTCAGAGAAAGCTCTACGACCTCCTCCACGCCGTTTTTGCCAATCACGCAGGGCACGCCGACAAATACGTCCTTCTCGCCATATTCTCCGCAAAGCTCTGCACTTGCAGGCATAATCTGCTTTTCATCATGCAGCACAATGCTTACCATGCGCGCCGCCGTGGTTGCAATGCCGTATTCCGTGCAGTATTTTCCGGAAAATGTGACCCAGCCGCCGCGGATGGATTCCTTCTGCAGGGCATCCCTGTCAAAGCGGAAGCGTTCATCTGTTTTCGCCCAATCCTCCAAGGATTTTCCTCGGAAGGAAACATTGCTCCATGCCGCAAACTGCTGATTGCCATGCTCGCCCAGCATATACGCTGTAATGGATTTATGGTCAATGCCGGTCTGTCTTGCCAGCGCAGAGAGCAGACGGGAGGTATCCAGTCCGGTGCCTGTCCCAAAGACACGCCCGCGGGGTAAGCCTAAGCCCTTTGCCAGCTGTTGCGTCACAACGTCGCAGGGGTTTGTAATGTTGACCACAACTCCGTCAAAGCCGGATGCCTTTACTCTGCCCACATAGCTGTTGACCGCAGGCACGGTAAATTTCATTTCATCCGTTCTGTCCTGATTTGCACGGAGAATTTCAATCCTCCCGATGCTGTTCACGATAACGTCACAATCACCCAGATCCTCATAGGTTCCGATGCTTACCGTTACCCTGTGGGGCAGATATGCCACGCTGTCGCGCAAATCCTGACATTCGCTTTCTACCTTTTTTTCGTTGCTGTCCACCAGCACCAGCTCATCCGCAATGCCCTGCACCGCCAAGCTGTATGCAACGTGCGCACCGACATGCCCCAGACCGATGATACCGACTTTTCTTGTTTTCATGGAGATTCCCTCCTTGTCCTTCTATCCTTCCATTTTGCGTTTCTTTTTTCAGTTCCTCTTTTGTAATCTGCTTCGCTTTCTCTTTTGTGTAAAAAAAATTTGTGTTGCTTTTTGTCTTTTGTAAAAATCTGCTTTCGCTTTGTCTTTTGTAGGTTTAAAAATGTTTCTCTTTTGTGTTTTTTCTTCTTCTGTAAAATTTCTTCTTTTGTAAATATTTTCTTCTGTAAGCTTTTGTAAGCTTTGCTTCTTTTGTCTTTTGCACTCTGTAAATCTTTTCTTTTGTAGGGTTTCTATGTCATGCCTTTTGTGTCTCACCGAAAGGAAAATGATAACAAAAAAAGCTCATAGCCAAATGCCATGAGCCTTCACATACACATATATCTCTCAGATAGGTTTCGCAAAAAAGGTTTTATTTTTGCGCATGACAATCGGCGTTATTCTTCTTTTTCTTAGGGGCAATCATGCCCAGAATAATAACGCTAATTAGCAGGACAGCAAAACCGTATGCAGTTGTCATGAATACTGAATGTTTCATAACGCATAACCTCTTTTCAAAATCTGTTTTTCTCTGATAGAAAAAAGATATCACTTTCTTTTTTTCCCGTCAACGGAAAAAACAGCGAGGATTTTTCGCTCATTGTATCTGTTTTTATACATTTTTACCCCATTCTCGGCAAAAATGACAAAAAAATCATATAGCAGAAAATTCCTACTAACAAAATAGACAATCCAAGTGCCAAATACCGCAATAAAAAATCCCCCAATTCCGTAAAATCGGGGGACGTTTTGTTGTCTTACAAAACAGCATCCAGCTTTTCCTTCAGATGATTTGCAGGCACTGCGCCAATCACTGCATCCACAGGCGCGCCATCCTTAAAGATAATCATGTTTGGTACGCTCATAATGCGGTATTTCTGCGCCAGATCCATGGATTCATCAATATCCACCTTTACAATTTTCGCCTTTCCCTCATATTCTGCGGAAAGCTGCTCCAAAACGGGGCCCATCATCTGGCAGGGGCCGCACCATGTCGCGGAAAAGTCCACCAGTACGGGCACCTTGCTTTCCAGTACCTCTGCCTGAAATTCCTGAGATTTGAGTTGCTTCATCTGTCATTCCTCCTTTATATGCCTTCTTCGGTATAGGATTTGCCAAAGGGTAATTCTTATGTGTGCTCTTATTTTTTCCCAGTATAGCAGAAAAAGGAATTTATTTCAATAGTATATATCAAATAATAATAATTCTCAATAATATTTTTTCTTTTCGTGTATATTCCTCTGTCTCAGGGCAATACTGTTACCGAGGATGTTACTCCCCCTCTGAGGGCAGAAATGCTTTCAGAAATAACATTCTTTCTACTTCTTCCCCTTAAAAAAGGACGGCAGAATTTTCACATTCTGTCGTCCTTTTTATTTCAGTCCTTTTGTTTCAGTACATTTCAATATCAATAATTTCCGGCTCATAGGGGTGCTTCAGTGCCTTCTGACACACAAAGCGGAACGTATCCGTGCTGTCGGAAAGATAAAACTGCTTCTCGCCGGCACCCTCGCCCTCATTCAGCAGGTCATGCTCCTTTAAGAACGCCATCACCCGTCTTGCCGTTGCCTTCGCAGGGTCAACCAGCTTGATTGCCTCCCCGACCGTCTGCCCGATGCAACGCTTCAGAAGGGGATAATGCGTACAGCCCAGCACAAGAGAATCAATCCCCGTTGCCACCAGCTCCTCCAGATACCGCTTCGCCGCCTGTCTGGAAACCTCGTTATCCGTCCAGCCCTCCTCCGCTAAGGGAACAAACAGCGGACACGCCTTCGTGAATACCTGCATTTCGCTGTCCTTTTCGCAAATCATCCGCTCATACGCGCCAGAACGCACCGTCCCCGGTGTCCCGATTACGCCGATTTTCTTATTCTTCGTGGAGCGCAGTGCCTCCTCCACGCCCGGCACAACCACGCCGAAGATAGGCACAGCAAAGGTTTCGCGCAGCGCATCCAGGCTGTTGGAGCTTGCCGTATTGCAGGCAACAATAATCGCCTTCACTTCCTTGCTCAGCAGAAACCGTACATTCTGCTTGGAATATTTCGTTACAGCCTCCTTGGATTTCGTCCCGTAGGGCACGCGCGCCGTATCCCCGAAATATACAATATTTTCATGGGGCATCACCTTCATAATCTGCTTTACCACAGTCAGACCGCCAACCCCCGAATCAAATACACCGATTGGTCTTGTATCCATTTCTTCCTTCTCCTCATCCTCTGATGCCCGAATCGCGCTTGAGCGCAAGCTCGATGAAGCGGTCCATCAGTTCTGTTTCTGTCATGCCTGCCTGCACCCAGAGCATCGGGTACATGCTGATGGGCGTAAAGCCCGGCATGGTATTCAGCTCGTTAAAGAGCACTCTTCCTGTTTTTTTGTCAATGAAAAAATCCACCCTCGCCAGTCCGCTGCCGTCCACGGCACGGAAAATCTTTCCGGCAATGCGGCGCATTTCCTCTATCTTTTCTTCCTCCACCTCCGCAGGGATCACCGTACGGGAGTCGCTGTTATTGTATTTTGCATCATAATCATAAAATTCCGCCGCAGAAAGCACCTCGCCCACGCCGCTGACCATCGGCTCCTCATTGCCCAGCACCGCACACTCGAATTCTCTCGCATCAATCGCTTCCTCTATGATGACCTTTCTGTCATAGCCTGCCGCAAAGTCCAGTGCCGCGGAAAGCTGCTCTCTGTTTTTCGCCTTGGAAATGCCCACAGAGGAGCCCGCATTGGAGGGCTTCACAAAGCAGGGGTATCCCAGCTTTTTCTCCACATGGTCGAGAATTTTCTCTCTCTTTTCCCCAAGGTCGTTCTTATGCACCCAAAGATACTTTGCCTGCGGAATCCTTGCCGCCTTCGCAATCATCTTCGTGTATACCTTATCCATAGAAACGGCAGATGCCAGCACGCCGCACCCCACATAGGGAATCTGCGCCATCTCCAAAAGCCCCTGAATCGTACCGTCCTCGCCCCATGCGCCATGCAGCACAGGAATCACCACATCCACGGGGATTTCCTTCACATTTCCCCCAACGATTTTCAGAAAGCATTTCTTCGTCGCATCAGGAGAAAGGCTCACGGGCGTGCCGAATTTTTCCCATTCTCCTGTTTTCACATGCTCTACAGGCCCGTTGTAAATCAGCCACTGCCCTTTTTTCGTAATCCCGACCGACAATACCTGATATTTTTCCTTATCCAGTGCCTGCAGCATCATCACCGCCGAGGTTCTGGAAACCTCATGCTCGGAGGACTGTCCTCCAAAAATCACTGCAACCGTTTTCTTGCTGACCATACTCTCGTCCTCCCTGCTTCCGACCAATACTTTCTCTATTATATGCACTTCCCCCTTTCCTGACAATAAAAACTTGCAGGAATAGCATTAAATTCAATATCTTACACAAAATTTGCAAGAAAACACGAAAAAAGATAAACCCCTTTGAAGTTTATCCTGATTTCGCCTTAATTTAATTCCCCTTCATCAGATGGGAAATGGATTTGTATAAAAAGAAGGTAATTACACCGTTGATGCCTGCCTTCAGCACATTAAAGGGAATGATTGCAGGAATCATCAGCGCAAGCACCGTTTCCAGAGGCGCACCCATGAAAAGCGGCGTAAAAATCATATTCATCAGCATCATTGCCGCCGTCTGCACCAATGCCCCCAGAATCAGCGCAATGACCGCCGTTTTTCTCGTCTTGTTTCTTTTATAAATGTTCCCCGTCACCAGTACGCAGCAGCCTGTTGCAAAAATGTGCATCACAATGCCGATAATGCCGCTCTGCGCGCTGACCGTAAAGCCCTGTATGAAGCAGACCACAACCGTCAGCAGCAGCCCTGCCAGCGGGCCATACGCAAAGGCGCAAATGAGAATCGGGATATCCGCCGGGTCATATTCCAGAAACGCCGCCGCAGGAATCAGCGGAAAATGTATCACTGCCACCAGCACAATGGAGATTGCCCCAAGCATCGCCATAGAAACCAGCTGTCTGGTTGAAATTCTTCTGTTTTTTTGTTCCATTTTTTCTTTTTCCTCCGTACTTTTTATTTCAGCCGTTTAAAACGGTTTGGGTCATTTCGTCTGGCTTCGTCGCCCTTTTTCATAAAATGATGCGCAAAAAAGCCAACAATGCCAATGCCGACAATCGTGCCGATGCCAATGGGGATTAGGGATAACGCCGCTCCGCCCTGCAAAGCCTCGTTCAAATCCTGTGCCGCATCCAATAAAACCGCTGTTGTTCCAATATCGAACATTCGTCTCCCTCCTCATAATTTTTGTTCTATTATGGCATAAAAAAGGCTTTTTTGCAAGGAAAACGCCACCCTTGTAGGTGCATCTGCGAAAAGATTAGCGGCGCAAGTGCCGATTGGGCGCAGTCGCGCCAAGAATAGCAGTGCTTCGCACTGGTTGAGCGCAGTCGCGCAAAATGGGGCGGTTAGACAACATCAGTATTGCGCCCGTTTAGAACTTTCTCGGCAAAACAGAGGATTTCTTTCTTACTTTTTATGCTAAAAAGTAACAAAAACCCGGGACCCCTCCTCAATGGGTCCCGGACCCCCGCAGGAGGTCCAAGAGGAACGATGTTCCCCTTGGATATCCCCTCCCTACAAGCCCCTTCGGGCAGTATAAAATGCCTTTCCGGCAAAAAAAGAACAGCACTAAGCTGTTCTCGATTTTACTTTTTTTCATCTGTCAATCCAAGGATATAATCTGTGCTGACCTGATAATATTCAGATAATTTAATCAATGCCCAGACGGGAATTTCATAAACTCCTTTTTCATATCTTCTGTAAACTTCTCTTTTGCAATCTAAGATATTTGCAATTTCTTCCTGTGTTTTATCTGCATCTATTCTTAAATCTTCCAGTCTTTGAAAGCGCATAAGCATCACCCTGTCTAAATGCTACTATTTTGTTGCACTAGACATTGGGATATGCTACAATATTGTGGCATAATTTTTTTAAATAGGTGATACGATGTCCGATTTTGCAAAGAATTTAAGATATTATAGAAAACAAAAAAGATTATCTCAGGCAGAATTGGCAAAAGCATTAAATTATGGTGATACCACAATTTCCAATTATGAAAGTGGTCGAAATGAGCCTTCCTTTGATGATTTAATCAATCTTTCGCATAAATTATCGGTAACACCAAATGATTTAATCGGATTTTCTTTTATGGATAAAGACATTTCTTTTCTTTTTCGTTTTAATCAATTAGAAACAAAGCACAAAAAAATAATTCTTGATTTAATCCAAGCACTGATTGAGCAAAATACACTTTAAGCAATATTTTTGAATAGTGCAGGCGCAACTGCGCCGCTTTTCTCTATACCCTTTCGGGTCTGAGGGGAAGGGTTTGGAAAGGGAAACCTTGTGTCCCTTTCCTCGTCCGCGGAGGTTTGGAAACTATAACGAAACGTTATTTTCTCCGCTTTTTTCAGGCGCATCGCGCCGCTTTTCTCCCTGCCGTTTCCGGCATGGTGGGGAAGGGATTGGAAAGGGAAACTTTGTTGCCCTTTCCTCGGTTGCGGAGGTTTGGAACCCATAGCGAAACGGGTTCCAAGTTTTTGTTACTTTTTAGCATAAAAAGTAAGGATGAACGCCTTTGTTTCGCCGAGAAAGTTCCAAACGGGCGAACCGCTAATGTTGGCTAACCATTCTATTCTTGGCGCACCTGCGCCCATTCGGCGCTTGCGCCGCTAATTCTCCCTTTTCTCAAATCCCCTTCATCGTCAACGCTATCCGCTTTTTCTGCAAATCCACCGACAGCACCTTCACCTGCACCACATCCCCCAACCGCACAGCCTCAAGCGGATGCTTGATGAATCTATCGCAAATCTGAGAAATATGCACCAATCCATCCTGATGCACCCCAATATCCACAAACACGCCGAAATCAATGACATTCCGCACCGTTCCCGTCAGCACCATGCCCTCCTGCAAATCCTCCATGGAAAGCACATCACTGCGGAGCACGGGCGCAGGGGCATCCTCACGGGGATCTCGTCCCGGCTTTTCCAGCTCACGCATGATATCCTCCAATGTCGGCACGCCGATTCCCAGCTCTGCCGCTGTTTTTTCGGGAGATTTGATTTTCTTCGCCAGACCGCTGACCTTCCTTGCCGCAACATCCGCCAAGCCATAGCCGCACAGCGCAAGCAGGCCCTCCGCCGCCGCATAGCTTTCGGGATGTACCCCCGTTCTGTCCAGCGGCATTTCGCTTTCGGGCAGCCGCAAAAAGCCGGCGCACTGCTCGTATGCCTTCGGGCCAAGCTTTGCTACCTTTAAAAGCTCCCTTCTGGCAGTAAATTTCCCATGCTCCTCCCGATATTTGAGGATATTTTTCGCCACCGCCGCGTGAATGCCTGCCACATAGGAAAGCAGCGCAGGGCTTGCCGTATTCAAATCCACCCCGACGCTGTTTACACAATCCTCCACCACGCCGCCGAGTGCCTCACCGAGACGCTTTTGGTTCATATCATGCTGATATTGTCCCACACCGATGGATTTCGGGTCGATTTTCACCAGCTCCGCCAAGGGGTCTTGGATTCTTCTGCCGATGGAAACCGCGCTCCGCAGCGAAACATCATAATCGGGAAATTCCTCCGCGCCCAGCTTGGATGCGGAATATACCGATGCCCCTGCCTCATTCGCAATGATATACTGCACCCTCCGCTTTGTTTTTTTCAGCATTTCCGCCACAAAAAGCTCCGATTCCCTTGAGGCTGTGCCGTTGCCGATGGAGATTAAATCCACGCCGTATTTTTCAATCAGACCAAGCAGCTTTTTCTCCGCCTCGGCGGTTTTGTTCTGCGGCGGTGTGGGATAAACCACAGTAGTTTCCAGAGGCTTGCCCGTTGCATCAATCACCGCAATCTTACAGCCTGTGCGGTATGCAGGGTCAAGCGCAAGCACAACCTTTCCGCTGATGGGCGGCTGCAATAAAAGCTGTCTGAGGTTTTCCCGAAACACGCCAATGGCGGCTTCCTCAGCCTGCTCCGTCAGGTCATTGCGGATTTCGCGCTCCAGCGAGGGCGCAATCAGCCGCTTATAGCTATCCGCGATAACCTCGCGCAGAATATCGGCGGTATCACTGCTTCTGCGGATGAGCCTTTTCTCCATCCTTTGCAGCAGCTTTTCCTCCTCCCCTTCGATTTTCACGGAAAGGAAGCCCTCCTTCTCGCCGCGGTTCATCGCCAGAACGCGATGCCCCGCCGCTTTTTTGAGCGGCTCCCGATAGTCATAATACATTTCGTAGACGGAGGGTTCGTCCTTCGTTTTTTTGGAAACAATCGCGCCGCATTTTATTGTTTCCTCTCGCAGCAATTTTCGTAAATCGGCATCATCCGAAATCTGTTCCGCAAGGATGTCCATTGCGCCATTTATTGCGTCCAAAACGGTGTCCACTCCCTGTCCACTGTCCACAAAGGCTTTTGCCGCTTCCTCCGGCGTACCAATCAGCTTCTGCCCCCAAATAATATCCGCTAAAGGCTGTAAGCCCTTCTCCTTCGCAATCGACGCTCTGGTGCGGCGTTTCGGGCGAAACGGGCGGTAGATATCCTCGATTTCCGTCTGTGTTTGGGCGGCATCCAGCTTTGCCGCAAGTGCATCTGTCAGCCTGCCCTGCTCGGCAATGGCTGTCCGCACCTGTGTCCGCCTGTCCTCCAGATTGCGGAGAGCTGTCAGCCGCTCGGAAAGCTGCCGAATAATCTGGTCATCCAGAGAGCCCGTCATTTCCTTGCGGTAGCGGGCGATAAAAGGGACGGTGTTGCCCTCATCCAGCAGCCTTACGGTGTTTTCCGCCTGACTCTGCGTTATTCCAAATTCTTCCCGTAATTTTTTTAATATATCCATAAAAATCTCCTTAACGGTAATTCTCCCAGATTTTGTTCAGTTCTTCCTTACATTCCGCCGCGGAGGCTGTCAGCCGATAGGCTCTTTGTGCGCCGCCCTCCTCTCGCTTTGCCAGACCGCGCTCCATCAGATATTCCAGATGCGCAATGGTTTCCCCCACGGCGAACCACCGCTGCGACAAGGGGAACTCCTCCCATGTTTTGCCGCGCATCGACCATTTCAGGTGCGCCGCAATCGCCGTTGCATGGCTGTTCGGCTGTGCCTCCAGTGCGTTGACCGTTTCGCAAAGCCGCGTCAGATGGTGCTCCACAATCTGGTTAATACGAACGTATACATCCATCTCGTTTTTCCGATGGGCAGGCAATGCTGTTTCCATTGCATAGCCGCGGATTTTAACAAGGCTGTCCAGATAATTCCCCAGTGCATCCCGCATATCCTTCCACTGGGTAATATTCGGCGTAATATCGAACAAAATATGGTCTGCGGTGAACATCAGCTGTTTCTCCGCGCAGTACAAACACATCTGCCCCGGTGTATGCCCGGGAACAGACACGCAGGTGAATTTCCATCTGCCGACAGTGATTTCATCCCCATCTGCAACATGCTCCGCTTCAAAATAACGGGTTGGCTCCAGACCACGCGCAGGGTTTGAAAGCCGCAGCTCCGCAAGCTGCTCTCTCGTGAAGCCCTCCCGATGAAAAAGTTCATCCGTTTCCTGCCAACGTGCGCCCTTCATGTGCTCCCACAGAATCCGATGATCGGTTGCGCTAATATAGATTTTGCCCGGCTTATCCTCCATCAGGGTAGGGGCCAGACCCGTATGGTCAGAGTGCAGATGGGTCAGGAAAAGGTTCGTTTTCTCCCAATTCGCACCCAGCTCGGCAAGCCCTGCCAAAAGCGCTTCCCGACATTCGGGGCGGTTAAAGCCTGTATCAATAATAAGGGTTTCGCCGCCATCCTGCACCACATAGCAGTTGAGATTCCGCAGAGGGTTATCGGGCAGGGGGACATCTATCTGAAAAATACGGGGTTCGTTATAAACTTTTGTCAGCATTTTGTTTTCTCCTTTTTTCTTTCGTGATATACTGATTGTAACATAAAAAGGCGCACCACGCCACAACAGAAGGCACACCGCAGCACGAACCAACCCAACGCGAACCAACCCAAAGGAGGATTCCCATGCTGACTATAAAACCCACCCCCGATTATGATGCCATTCTGCGCTGGAACGCAGGCAAGGACGAGGCTTTTCTGTTCCAATGGGCAGGCACAACTGCTTACTGCCATCCCTTGACGAAGGAGCAGCTCATGCGTCAGTCTGCCAAGGACGGCGTTACGGTTTTCATGGCATACGAAAACGAGGTTCCCATCGGCACGATGGAGCTTTGCGATATCGACCCTATCCAAAAAACGGGGCGCATCTGCCGCGTACTGTTTGCCGAGGAGACGAGAGGAAAGGGACTTGCACACAGGGCGCTTTCTGCCCTTTGCGAAAAGGTCTTTGCCGAAACGGAGCTGGAGCGGCTCTCCCTGCGTGTATACTGCTTCAATCTGCCTGCCATCCGCTGCTATGAGCGGCTCGGCTTTTTGGTGACAGAATATTTCGAGGAGGCAGATTCCCATTGGAACAATTATGCCATGGAACGAAAAAAATAAGCCGTTTTTCTGTATAAAAAATATCTCTGTTTCGTTTTTTGCAAATTATTTTATATTAAATGCAATATATAGTTGACATTAAGAAAGATATGCTGTATAACTGAAGCATAAGGAGTGCTCTCCGGAAAGCACTCCCAAGGATATCCGAAAAACACCATTTAGGAGTGATGCTTTGAAAAATCTGAAATTAAAGGCGGCAAGAGCCGCGAAGGACCTCTCTCAGGAACAGCTTGCCCAGTTGGTCGGCGTAACGCGCCAGACCATCGGCATGATTGAAGCAGGGAACTACAACCCGACGCTCAATCTCTGCATTGCCATCTGCAAAGCATTGGACAGAACACTGGACGAATTATTCTGGGAGGAATAAAACCCTTATAAAGGAGGAATATCATTATGACATTACAGCAACTCAAAGACGAAAGAGTCGAACAGGCAAAAAGCAAGATCTATTCTGAACTGATGCTTATCATTTTCTATATCGTTGTGGCGTCCTTCTGCGTGAAGGCTCTGTATTTCCACATGGATCTGAAGCAGTGCGCCACGGAATATATCATCCTGATCCTGACCCCCATATATCAGGCCATTCGCAGCCGCCAAATGGGCGTTGTCCTCAGTACAAAGTCCAGCCGAAAGGCGCTGCTCCCCACCGCTGCCATCATTATTCTGATGGTGGTACTGCTTTGGATGAGCAACAAAGGGGTTCCTTCCACAGCACGAACGATCTCCGCTGTGCTCTCTCTCGCCGTATTTGCCGTACTGTTTCTGGTGGTGCAGGGTATCTTTATCCATCTGGAACGCAAACGGGCAGAAAAATTGGAGCATCAGTATGACGATGAAGATTGATTCTGGAAAAAATCTCAAAAAACCTGAAAAAAAGCCTTGCATCCGCAGGGCTTTTGTGGTATTCTTATTTAGTGTCGGTCAATCTGCCGGCAGATGAAAATATCCTTGTTCTTCCCAAGGAGGAAGAGCCATATGTCCAAAAGGAGGTGTAACCCACATGAACAAATACGAATTGGCGCTGGTTTTAAGTCCCGCACTGGACGAAGAAGGCAGAGCAGCAGAGGTAGCAAAGGTACAGGCTACACTGGAAAGATTCGGTGCAAAAATCGAAAAGGTTGATGACTGGGGCAAAAGAAAGCTCGCTTACGAAATCGCAAAGGTAAACGAAGGTTTCTACAGCTTCACAACATTCGAAGCACCCGCTGCTGCACCCGCAGAAATCGAAGCTCGTATGCGTATTATGGAAAACGTTCTGCGTTACCTGATCATCCGTAAGGACGCTTAATCAAGCGGATTGAAGGAGGTAAGATTATGAACAAAGTGATTTTGATGGGACGACTGGTAAGAGACCCTGAGGTAAGATATTCCCAAGGAGCCGAACCCTTAGCCGTTGCCAGATACACTTTGGCGGTCAACCGCCGTTTCAAACGTCAAGGCGAGCAGGATGCCGACTTCATCGGATGCGTTGCATTCGGCAAAGCCGGTGAGTTTGCGGAAAAATACTTCAAAAAAGGTCAGATGGTCAGCATTATCGGTCGGCTGCAGGTGCGCAGCTGGGATGATAACGAGGGCAAAAAACGCTGGAGTACGGATGTTGTGGTTGAGGAACAATACTTTGCGGAAAGCAAGGCTTCCTTTGAAAGCCACAAGGATGCAGCACCGACTGCAACCGCACCCGCGCCCAAGCAGGCTGCCCCTTCCGATGGCTTCTATCCCATTGATGAAAGCATCGAAGATGATGATCTCCCCTTCTAAAAATTTGAAAAAGGAGGACTTAGAATCATGATTAGAAAACGTGGTCGCAGAAAAAAACGCGTTTGCCAGTGCTGTGCAGATAAAGTAACAACAGTTGATTACAAGGATATCAGCAAGCTGAGAAGATATGTTTCCGAAAGAGGCAAAATTCTTCCCAGAAGAATCACAGGCAACTGTGCAAAGCACCAGAGAGCGCTGACAACAGCAATCAAGAGAGCAAGACACGTATCCCTGATGCCCTATACACAGGACTAATTCGATACTGTTTCGGGCGAAGCGCAGGCTTCGCCCTTTTTTTAGCAGAAAAGCGGGAAAAGCTGTAAAAAAAGTGGTTGACAAGCCCTGCTTTGTATGATATGATAAATCTCGCGTCAGACAGATGCACTTTTATGCCCAGATAGCTCAGTTGGTAGAGCAGTGGACTGAAAATCCACGTGTCACTGGTTCGATTCCGGTTCTGGGCATTTTTGCAATATTCATGAAAATCCTACTACTCGAAAAAGGAAGCAATTCGCTTCCTTTTTCTTATATGCAGAGTTTTTCAGGAGCTTTTCGATATTTTTTGAGACCGACGCAGAAAGGCGGCAGAAAAATGAAAAAAACAGACCTTCTTCTGGTTGCAGGAGCACTTATCATCGCCGGCGGCATCTGGTTTTTCTATTCCGCAGGGGCGGAAAAAGGCAAGGGCGTAGAAATTACCGTGGATGGAGAAAGCAAGGCATTTCTCCCTTTGGGCGAAGATGACAGCATTCGCATTGATACGGATGGCGGCTACAACGTGATTACCGTGAAGGATGGAGAAGTGACCGTAAGCGAGGCGGACTGCCGCGACCAGATTTGTGTGGAGCATAAAAAAATCAGGAAAACAGGCGAAACCATCGTCTGCCTGCCTCATAAGCTTGTTGTAACCGTTACGGGGGACGAACCCGGTGATTTTGATGCGGTGGTGATGTAAAATATGAACTACAGAAAAATTCCTTATTACGGGCTGTTTGCCGCACTGGCGATACTGATGGGCTATGTGGAGTTCATGATTCCCGTGCCTGTGCCGATTCCCGGAGTGAAGCTGGGGCTGGCAAACGTGATTGTGATTATCATGCTTTATTTTATGGATGCGAAAAGCGCGTTTTTTGTTTCGCTGATTCGTGTGCTGCTTTCGGGACTGCTGTTTGCAGGCTTTGCCGGCATGCTCTACAGCTTAGCCGGAGCATTATGCAGCTTTGCGGTGATGGTACTTTTGCAGAAAACAGGGAAATTCAGCATGATTGGTGTTTCCGTTGCAGGCGGTATTTTTCATAATGTCGGTCAGATTGTGGTTGCGTCGCTTGTGGTGCAGAATGTGCGGATGGCGTATTATCTGCCCTTCCTGCTCGTTTCGGGTGTGGTAACGGGAATTGTCATCGGCATTGTGGCACAGACGGCACTGAGATATTTAAAACGGTAAGTCGAAATCAAGATTTCGACTTGTTGAAACAAAAAAAACGGATACTCCGAGAAGTATCCGTTTTTTTATTTACATCATTTTTTGCAGCACATATTTTGTGATGTTGCTCATATTGATAATACCAATCATTTTGCCATTTTCCAGAACGGGGGCTTTCTTGATATGGTTTTCGGTCAGAATCTGGCAGACCTCGCCCAATTCCATTTCCGCTGTGACGGAAATGACCTGCTTTTTCGCAATATCCTTGACCTGCATTGCCATCAGCTCCTTTGCCTTTTCCTCAAAATTCGGCAGCTCCTGCAATGCGGAGGCATTGATAAACAGCGGCTCCACATCCGCAAGGAAGCGCAGGATATCCCCATCGGAAAGGAATCCGATCAGGTTCCGGCTGCCGTCTGTGACAGGCACGCCGCTGATTTTCTTTTCTGTGATAAGGCGCAGAGCATCGCGGATAGAGGTTTCTTCGGAAACGGTATAAACCTCCTGCTTCATGATGGCAAGCAACGGCGACTGCGCTGTTTCTTTTTTCGTAACGCCGAGAATCGCATCTCTTTGTGCGCCGCATTTTTTTGTAATCCAGCGCAGCTCCATGCCGACCAGAACGGCGGCGACAATCGTACCGATGCCGACACTGCCGAGAGAATGTAAGCAGACAAGACAGGTGATGAGCGAAATGACTACCATGGTCACGTCAAAGGCAATCTTAACCGTCGGGAAGGGCTTCTTAATGGTCTTGGAGATGGCAAGCATTGCTCCCTCCCCTGCCAGCGGAATGATATCCGCAGGGACATACCAGAACAGCCCAAAGGCAATCAGTCCCGTACTGAACAGCATCATGGCAAGTCGCACAATGAGATTTGTCGGGTCAGGAAAAAACACCATCAGCGAATTGCAGAAGGTTGTAAAATATCCGAACAGAATCCCTGCAAAAATCTGGAGCAGATTTTTTGCCTGAAAGGCTCTGCGCAACAGCAGAATCTGGAACAGAACCAAAATGCCGTGAAATAAAATCGTTGCCTTCCCCATCTCCAGACCAATGACACAGGTCATGGTATAGGGGATAGAGCTGACGGGCGAAACTCCCAGATTTGACTTAACCGAAATCGCTACACCAAGCGTCATAATCAAAAGCCCGATGACATAAGCCGAAATCCGCACAAAAAGGCGGCTTCCCTTTGTATTCTCCATAAAACTTTCTCCCTCTTTCCTTTTTTTCTTTTGTTTTTATGTCCATTCATTAGACTATTCCAAGGAAAGCGGTTTGTCAACAGGATATCCTGAAAGAAGGCGTTCGGGTACTCTGTATACAAACGTGCGAAAATGCCGGAAATTGCCCGAAAAAACCGACGAAATCCACAAAAAGTCAAAAATCCCGAAAGTCCCCTTGAATGAGCGGCTTTTTAGTGTTAAAATCATTTTCAACATATTAAATACAATCAGAATGGCGTATTCTATATCAAAATCGAAAAAGAATCATAGGAGGAGAAAGAAAAATGGCAATTTATTTCACAGAACCATCCAGAACCTTCAGCGAATTTCTGCTGGTACCCGGCTATTCTTCCAAGCAGTGCATGGTGGATAACGTAAGCCTGAAAACACCCGTTGTTAAATTCAAAAAAGGGGAAGAACCTGCGCTCACAATGAACATCCCTCTGGTATCCGCAGTGATGCAGGCAGTATCCGATGACAAGATGGCAGTGGCTCTGGCGAAAGAAGGCGGCATTTCCTTTATCTTCGGCTCTCAGCCCATCGCAAGCCAGGCGGCTATGGTGGCAAGAGCAAAATCCTATAAGGCAGGCTTTGTTATCAGCGATTCCAACATCAGCCCCGAAAGCACGCTGAACGATATTCTTGCCCTGAAGGCAAGAACCGGTCACTCCACCGTTGCAGTTACCACAGACGGCACAGCACAGGGCAAGCTGGTTGGTCTGGTAACAAGCAGAGACTACCGCGTAAGCCGCATGGAAGGCACAGAGCAGGTAAAGGATTTCATGACACCCATGGATCAGCTCATCTGGGCACCCTCCGGCACAACACTGAAGGAAGCAAACAACATCATCTGGGACAACAAAATCAACCAGTTGCCCATCGTAGATGCGGAAGGCAGACTGGAATACATGGTATTCCGTAAGGACTATGACAGCCACAAGGTAAACAAGGACGAGCTTCTGGATGCCAGCAAGCGTTATGTTGTCGGCGCAGGCATCAACACAAGAGACTTCAAGGAAAGAGTACCCGCTCTGGTAGAGGCAGGCGTAGACATCCTGTGCATCGACTCCTCCGAGGGCTACAGCGAATGGCAGAAGGATACACTCGAATGGATTCGTGAAACCTACGGCGACACCGTAAAGGTTGGCGCAGGCAACGTAGTGGATGCAGAGGGCTTCCGTTTCCTGGCAGACTGCGGCGCAGACTTTGTAAAAATCGGTATCGGCGGCGGTTCTATCTGCATTACCCGTGAGCAGAAGGGGATCGGTCGTGGACAGGCCTCTGCTGTCATCGAGGTTGCAAAGGCAAGAGACGATTACTACAAGGAAACCGGTATTTATATCCCCATCTGTTCCGACGGCGGCATCGTTTACGATTACCACATGACACTGGCACTGGCAATGGGCGCAGACTTCATCATGCTGGGCAGATACTTCGCACGCTTCGATGAATCCCCTACAAACAAGGTAAACATCAATGGCTCCTACATGAAGGAATACTGGGGCGAAGGCTCCGCAAGAGCGAGAAACTGGCAGAGATACGACATGGGCGGCGATGCAAAGCTTTCCTTTGAGGAAGGCGTTGACTCCTATGTTCCCTATGCCGGCAGTCTGCATGACAACGTAGGGCTTTCCCTGAAAAAGGTAAAATCCACGATGTGCAACTGTGGTGTGCTTTCCATTCCCGAATTGCAGGAAAAAGCGAAAATCACCGTTATTTCCACAACCTCTCTGGTGGAAGGCGGCGCGCATGACGTTCTTCTGAAGGACAGCGCACAGATTAAATAAGAAAACAGGCAGAAGCATTGCATATATTGCCCCGAATTCAGACGAATTCGGGGCTTATTTTTTCTATTTTGCTACTTATTGTGAAAGTTTGATGAATTATCTTGACAGTGGATTTTATTTCCCCTAAAATAGAGATAGTTAGTTTGCGAATGATTTTCATTCAGCAAACTCTTTTTTTGATGAAAAAGCAGTTTGAAAGCGAAACAAAGGAGGAATTCGGAAAATGGAAGAAAACAAAATGGGCGTTATGCCCGTCAATAAGCTACTGATTTCCATGGCACTGCCCATGATGATTTCCATGCTGGTGCAGGCATTATATAATATCGTTGACAGCATGTTCGTTGCACAAATCAGCGAAAACGCCCTGACGGCGGTTTCTCTGGCGTTTCCTGCGCAGAACCTGATGATTGCTGTCGGCACAGGTACGGGTGTCGGTATCAATGCACTGGTTTCCCGTTCTCTTGGGGAAAGAAACGGCGAACGCGCAAACCTGATTGCCAACAACGGTCTGCTTCTGTATGTATTAAGCGGGATTGTGTTTGCACTGTTCGGAATTTTCGGCAGCCGCCTGTTTTTCCGCGCGCAGACCTCTGACCTTGAAATTGTGGAGCTGGGGACACAGTATCTGCGTATCTGCTGCCTGCTTTCCACAGCAATCTTTTTGCAGTTCGGATTTGAGCGTATTTTGCAGGCAACGGGCAGAACCATCTATACCATGCTGACACAGGGGCTTGGCGCAATCGTGAACATCATTCTGGACCCGATTCTGATTTTCGGGCTGTTCGGCGCACCGAAGCTTGGCGTAAGCGGTGCGGCTGTGGCAACCGTTTTCGGGCAGATCTGTGCGGCATCTCTGGCGTGCTTCTTCAATAAAAAGAAAAATGATGATATCGTCATCAATCCGAAGAAATATCATTTGCAGGCACACGCAGTCAAGAGCATTTATGCCATCGGGATTCCTTCCATCTGCATGGCATCCATCGGCTCTGTGATGACCTTCGGCATGAATAAGATTTTGATTGGCTTTACCTCTACGGCAGCGGCGGTATTCGGCGTATACTTCAAGCTGCAAAGCTTCGTCTTTATGCCTGTATTCGGCCTGAACAACGGCATGGTGCCAATCATTGGCTTCAACTACGGTGCAAGAAAGCCTGACCGCCTGATGAAAACCATGCGCCTTGCGGTGACCTATGCCGTTTCCATTATGATTATCGGCATGATTCTTTTCTGGGCTTTCACACCGCAGCTTTTGGCAATCTTCAATGCCTCTGCACAAATGCTTTCCATCGGCATTCCCGCCCTGCGCATCATCAGCCTTTCCTTCCTTCTGGCAGGCTTTGATATTATTATTATCTCTGTTATGCAGGCCTTGGGGCATGGTGTCATCAGTTTGATTATCTCCATTCTGCGTCAGCTTGCGGTACTGCTGCCCGCGGCGTTCATTTTCTCCAAAATCTGGGGATTGAACACAGTGTGGATTGCATTCCCTCTGGCAGAATGTGTCGCTCTGACGGTTACGATTCTGTTCTGGCGGAAGGTATACCGTAATGAGATTCAGCCTTTATATAACGCAGAGCGTTAAGTCGAAATTGCAAAAAGCCCTATGCTTTCGCATAGGGCTTTTTTATATGCTCTTAATTTCGACTTAAGCGAAGCGCTTTTAATCCTCAGGGCTAACCATGAGGGCAAAATCCAACCATTCCGCAACGAGGGAATATAATTTATCCTCATCATTCAGGGCATCCATGGTTTCCTCATCGCTGCTTTCAAAGGTCAGCATGTGTCTGCCGTAGGCATCATAGAAATCTGCCTGCCAATCCTCCTTCACACGCCGGTATTTCTTCAAATAATACACAACCTCTTCCGTATTATTATATCTATATTTATCGTGCCGCATATTTTTTCCTCCTTTTCGGAAATGAAATTCCAAAGCCAGCTTTATCATACCAGAAAAAGCGGAGAAAATAAAGGTGCGCCCGAATAAAAAAAATATGCGGTATAAAGAAATATTTACTTGCTTTTCCGGAATGGATATGCTAGAATCTTCTCAAATAAAGGGGAGTAGCTTACGGGAAACCGTTGCCGACACTCGTCATCACGGTCATTTCAAAAATGAAATCCCGGGTGTCGTCCGACAGAGTGATTTTGTCATCTGAGAAGCAAGACTTTTATTGCACTTTTTTTGATTGGTGCAATAGGGGTCTTTTTTATTTTCCTGAAAAAAGCCGCCTGCACCGGAAAACAGAAAGGAGAATGGATATGAAACAGCCTTGGACAGAAACAAAGGAAAATCTATTTACCACGTATCAGACAGATGCGCACGGTCTGAGCGGCGGAGAGGCGCAGAAGCGACTTGCGCAGTACGGCGAGAACAAGCTGATTGAGGGTAAGCAGAAAAGCGTGCTGCGCGTATTTGCGGAGCAGTTTGCGGATTTACTGGTGGTAATTCTGCTGATTGCGGCAATCATTTCCGCGCTGACGGGCGGCTGGGAAGGCACGATTGTTATTATTGCGGTGCTGATTCTGAATGCGATTCTTGGAACGGTGCAGCATTTTAAGGCACAGAAATCCTTGGAAAGCCTGAAAGCGATGTCCGCCCCCCATGCGCGCGTGCTGCGTGATGGAGAAAAGCTTGAAATTTCCGCGCTTTCCCTCGTGCCGGGAGATATCCTGCTGCTGGAGGCAGGGGATATTGCCGCAGCAGACGGACGGATTCTGGAGAATTATTCTTTGCAGGTAAACGAATCCGCACTGACAGGGGAATCGGAAAACATCAACAAAACCGACCGACCGCTTGATGCAGAAGAGCTGCCCTTGGGCGACCGCCTGAATATGGTCTACAGCGGTTCACCTGTTGCCTACGGGCGTGCGGTGGTGCTTGTAACGGCAACAGGCATGGATACGGAAATGGGGAAAATCGCGCATCTGATGGCATCCGCACAGGAGAAGGAAACACCCCTGCAGAAAAGTCTGGATGATTTTTCCAAAAAGCTTTCGATTCTGATTCTGATTATCTGCGCGATTGTGTTTGCGCTTGGCGTATGGCGGCAGATGGGGCTTGGGCAGGCTTTGATGTTCGCAGTTGCACTGGCAGTTGCGGCGATTCCCGAAGCATTAAGCTCTATCGTGACAATCGGACTTGCGATCGGGACACAGAAGATGGCAAAACAGAATGCCATCATCAAAAAGCTGCGTGCGGTGGAGGCGCTTGGCTCTGTTTCCGTTATCTGTTCCGATAAAACAGGGACACTGACACAGAATAAAATGACCGTACAGAAGGCATTTACACTCGGCAGGGTTTGGGATGCGGAGGAGCAGCCGCAATCCCCTTTAAAGGAGCTTATCGGGGAGAGTGTGCTTTGCAATGACGGGGCAATCCACGAGGAAGCACAAATCGGCGACCCGACCGAAACCGCCCTTCTGGCATTTTGCCGCAAGGCAGGCGGAGATGAAAATGAAATGCGGCAGAGCTTCCCCCGTTTGCAGGAGCTGCCCTTTGATTCCGACAGAAAGCTGATGTCCACCCTGCACGAAATTGCCGGAAAAACTACGCTTCTGACGAAGGGTGCGCCAGATGTGCTTCTGGGACGGTGTTCCTCTGCAAAGGCAGAAACGGGCGTTGTTCCCATGGAGGATGCGCTTGCCAAGGAAATCCATGCACAGATTGCGGCTTTTTCTGCGGAGGGGCTTCGTGTGCTTGCCTTTGCGGAAAAGACACTGCCCGAAAACCGTCCGCTGACATTAGAGGATGAAAATGACCTTACCTTTATCGGGCTGATTGCCATGATGGACCCTCCTCGTGAGGAATCCGCCGCAGCGGTTGCCGACTGCCGCCGCGCAGGTATCCGCCCTGTGATGATTACGGGTGACCATAAGGTAACGGCTTCTGCGATTGCGAAAAAAATCGGGATTTTGCAGGAGGGCGACCTTGCCGTTGAAGGGGCAGAGCTGGAACGCATGACGGACGAGGAGCTGAAGGAAAAGGTACGGCAGATTTCGGTTTACGCGCGCGTTTCTCCTGAGCATAAAATCCGCATTGTGCGCGCATGGCAGGAAAACGGCTGCATCACTGCGATGACAGGGGACGGCGTGAACGATGCCCCTGCCCTCAAGCAGGCAGACATCGGCATTGCAATGGGCATTACAGGGACGGAGGTTTCCAAGGATGCTGCGGCAATGATTCTGACGGATGATAATTTTGCGACCATTGTCAAAGCCGTTGCCAACGGCAGAAATGTATATACAAATATCAAAAATTCCATCGGCTTTTTGTTAAGCGGCAATTTGGCAGGGATTCTGGTTGTCATGTTTACCTCTTTGATGGGGCTGCCGCTGCCCTTCACGGCAGTACAGCTTTTATTCATCAACCTGCTGACGGACAGCCTGCCTGCACTTGCGGTCAACATGGAGCAGCCGACGGGCGACCTGCTCAATCAGGCACCCAGAAAAGCAAACGAAGGGATTTTGACAGGCGCTTTTCTGAAGCGGCTTTCCTTGCAGGGCGTTCTGATTGCGATTGTAACCATGCTTGCGTTTTACAACGGTCTGGCAGTCAGCGGCGCAATGGCTTGTACGATGGCGTTTGCAACGCTTTGCCTTGCACGACTGTTCCATGGCTTTAACTGCCGCGGCACACGTTCCATTTTCCGCCTGCCGATGAACCCCTTCTGCTTCGGGGCATTTGCGGTTGGTGCGGTGCTGCTGTTTGCGGTGCTTTGTATCCCTGCCCTGCATGGGTTATTTGACATCAGCAATGCACTGACAGGGAGTGATATCCTGAAAATCGTCGGGTTTGCCTTCCTGCCGCCCCTGCTGATTCAGCTGTTCCGCGTGGTGAGAGGGAAATAAGCATCGTTTCATTGAAAATATGCTATCACAAAGCAGTAAGCAATAAGTTTTTGTGATACCCCTTCCATCAAGAAAAAATGGATTTTCTATTTTTTTACTGGGAAAATATTTTCTTCTGCGGATTCTTGTGCTATACTCAAAAAAAATATTTAAAAAAGTTTTTTTGTTTTTAAAATTTTTATTCTAAAGAAAAGGGATGATAAAAATGGCAGAAAAAATCAGAATTGGTATTTTGGGCTATGGCAACTTAGGGAAGGGCGTGGAGCTGGCAATCAGACAGAACCCCGACATGGAGCTTGCGGCTTTCTTCACCAGAAGAGCCCCCGAAGCACTGAAAACACAGAGCCCCGATGTACCTGTATATAACGTAAAGGACGCAATCAGCAAAAAAGACGACATTGATGTTATGATTCTCTGTGGCGGCAGTGCGACAGACCTGCCTGTACAGAGCCCTGAATATGCAAAATATTTCAACATCGTGGACAGCTTTGATACCCACGCAAAAATTCCTGAGCATTTCGCAAATGTAGACGCTTCCGCAAAGGAAGGCGGTCATGTTGCTTTCATTTCCGTCGGCTGGGACCCCGGTATGTTCAGCCTGCAGAGACTGATCGGCAACTGCATTCTGCCCAACGGCAAGGATTACACCTTCTGGGGCAGAGGCGTAAGTCAGGGACATTCCGATGCCATCAGACGCATTAAGGGCGTAAAGGACGGCAAGCAGTATACCGTTCCCGTTCCTGCGGCACTGGAAAAGGTAAGAGCAGGCGAAAATCCTGAGCTGACCACAAGAGAAAAACACACAAGAGAATGCTATGTTGTGGCTGAGGAAGGCGCAGATCTGGCACGCATTGAAAACGAAATCAAGACCATGCCCAACTACTTCGCTGATTATGACACAACGGTTCACTTCATTTCTCAGGAGGAGCTGGACCGCGATCACAGCGGTATCCCTCATGGCGGCTTTGTTATCCGCACAGGCACAACCGGCGCAGATACCAAGCAGATGATTGAATATTCTCTGAAGCTGGGCTCCAACCCCGAATTTACTTCCAGCGTAATTGTTGCTTATGCAAGAGCGGCTTACAAGATGGCACAGGAGGGCATCACAGGTGCAAAGACTGTATTTGATGTTGCACCCACCTATCTTTCTCCCCTGTCTGCGGAAGAACAGAGAAAAACATTACTGTAAGTTGAAATCGGGATTTCAACTTGATAAAACAGAAGAATAAACTGATGCGTTCCGGCGGTAAACCTTGAAACGCCCAGTTTTCCTCGGCGGAAATACTGGCACTGCGTAGCAGCAGCCCTTTGGGCTAGTTTGTCAGCAAACTGCCATGCCGCCTGCGGATTCCAGTCGGGAAAACGCTTCGTTTCCCGAACCCTTCCGCTATATTTGGACAGAAACAACCCCCATCGGTTCACCGATGGGGGTTTATTTTATTTGCCCTTCTGCATGACATCAATAATCGTACTGTCCATGGGAGCCATCCCCTCATCGGAGATACGCCCCAAATTCTTTTCCGTCTGCTCTGCGGAGGAACCGATTACGCCGAAATTATGCGGAATGGCAATGCCTTCCATGGCGAGCATTGCGGAAAGATATGCCGCATAGACCCCTGCGGATGCCTTGAGCGCACAGCCGATACTGCCGCCATCGCAAATCATGCCGGTAAGATTTGCCGCCATGTGATCCATTGCCGCGGAGGTCTCCTTCGCGCCGCCGCCCATGAGCAGCACAATACCTGCCGCCGCACCGCTGCCGCCGCCCAGAACACAGCCGCAGAGGGCAGAAAGCCTGCCGGTATAATGCTTGCTGAAAATAGTGATTAAGCAGCTGAGTGCCACGCCGCGGATGATTTCTTCCTCTGTTTTGCCTGCAAATCTGCCATAGGAAACAACGGGCATGGAGCAGAGAATCCCATGGGAGCCACTGCCGACAATGCTCATGGCAGGAAAGGGCAGACCTGCCAGACGCGCATCCATGGCGGAGCAGGTCAGCCTCTGTGCGGCGTAAATCATATCGTCACCGACAGCACCCCTATTGCGGAAGGCTGCCAGAGTTTTCCAGATTTGCAGCCCTACGCCCTTCTCGCCCTCGGCGGAAAGCGCACAGTTCATGGCAATCATTTCTTTCACACAGGACAATTCTGCGATGGGAACGGTTTTTGCATAATCCACCATATCCGCAACAGTAACTGCTTCAAAATCGAAGGCATGCTGCTGTTCCGCCGCCTTTGTCTGCTCTGCCTGAAAGAGAACGGTATCATTTTTTGCAACAAAAACGATATTCGCGTGGAAATCCTCAATGCGGCAAACGCCGACCCCTTCGCTTGTCCGGATTTCCGCAAGGATATAAATGCCCTCCTTTGTTTCATCGGCTTTGATATCCATGGGAATCTGCAACGCCTTTGCCTCGGCAACATGTGCGGCTGTAATATTTTTCAGCACCTCCAGACCAAGCGTCCAATCGCCGCCCAAGGCACCCAATGCCGCCGCCATATTGCAGCCAAGCTCCTGTGTGCCGGGAATGGCGCAGGAAAAGGCGTTTTTATACATGCCGCCATTCATCACCATACGAATTCCCTGCAGCTCACCGCCCACAGCCGCATAGGCTCTCGCCGCCGCAAGGGCAATCGCGCCGACCTCTGTTACGCCTAAGGCAGGCTTCATTTCATTTTTTAACAGACCGGTAAAATCGAATTTCATTTTTATTCCCCTCCCTCTCATTTGTCCTACAAATTCTTCTTTCAGTATACCTGTTTCAATGAAAAAAAGCTACCTGAAATGCTTTTACTATCGAGAAAACAATTCTTCCGATACATTCCATCGAATTTTTCGATTTTCTGTTGTGTTTTCATGAAAATTTTTCTATAATAAAATCAGCTTCTCTGACAACGTATGAGAAAAAATACATGCTCTTTCGCACAGCGCAAACAGCATGCAAAAAAACAGAGGATTTATAGGAGGTTTTTATGGAAAACAGAGAGAAATTCAGCTCCCGCTTGGGCTTTCTGCTCATTTCCGCAGGCTGTGCCATCGGTCTGGGGAATGTGTGGAAATTCCCTTACATCACAGGAAAATACGGCGGTGCTGCCTTTGTGCTGATTTATTTCGTATTTCTGCTCATTCTGGGCATTCCCATTCTGACACTGGAGCTTGCCGTTGGGCGCGCCAGTCAGCGCAGTGTTGCCCTTTCCATGGATGTGCTGGAGCCGAAGGGAACGAAGTGGCATTGGTTCAAATTTCCTGCAATGGCAGGTAACTACATCCTGATGATGTTTTACACCACGGTTGCCGGTTGGATGGTTTATTATTTCTTCAAGATGGCGGCAGGCGGCTTTGTAGGGATGAACGCGGATGAAATCGGCGCAACCTTCAACAGCACCCTTGCCAACCCGACGCTGAATGTTGCGTTTATGATTGCCGTTGTTATCAGCTGTATGCTGATTGTGGGCAAGGGGCTGCAAAACGGCGTGGAAAAAATCACGAAGGTGATGATGATTGCGCTGCTGGTGCTGATGATTGTGCTTGCGGTGCGCTCCTTCTTTCTGGCAGGGGGCGAGGAAGGACTGCGGTTCTATCTCTATCCCGATTTTTCCAAGCTGATGGAATACGGCATTACGGAGGTGCTTTTTGCCGCGATGAGTCAGGCTTTCTTCACGCTGAGCATCGGCATGGGCGCGATTGCGATTTTCGGCAGCTTTATCGACCGCAGCCGCTCCCTGATGGGCGAGGCAATCTGCATTACGGTTCTGGATACGGCGGTTGCGCTGATGGCAGGTCTGATTATCTTCCCTGCGTGCTTTGCTTATGGGGTTGACCCCGGTCAGGGCCCCGGACTGATTTTCGTAACGCTCCCCAACGTATTCAACGCTATGCCGGGCGGTCAGCTCTGGGGGACGCTGTTCTTCCTGTTCATGTGCTTTGCGGCATTCTCTACGGTAATCGGTGTATTCCAGAACCTGATTACCTTCTGGACAGATATGACGGATGCGCCGCGCAAGAAAATTGTTGCGTATCATATTGTGGCACTGATTGTGCTTTGCCTGCCCTGCGCACTGGGCTACAACGTGCTGAGCGGCTTACAGCCCTTGGGCGAGGGCACTGCGATTCTGGATCTGGAGGATTTTCTGGTTTCCAATAATATTCTGCCGCTGGGCAGTATCGTTTATGTGCTGTTCTGTGCATGCAAAAACGGCTGGGGCTGGGAGAATTTCATGGACGAGGCCAACGCCGGCGAAGGGCTGAAATTCCCGAACGGGATTCGGCTGTATGTGAAGTATATCCTGCCGCTGATTATTCTGTTTGTATTCGTGATGGGGTATATCTCCATGTTCAGCAAATAAGCAGGTTTCAACAATTTTTACAAAAGAGAAGGAAGGAACAAGGATGCTTACGATACCGCAATTAACGGAAAAAATGATTGCCTTTTCCGAAGGGAATACGGCGGATATCCACCATTTTCTCTGCGTCTGGGCGTATGCGAAAACGATTGGCGAGGCAGAGGGCTTAGACGAAAAGACGCAGTTTCTGCTGGAGGCAACAGCAATCATCCACGATATTTCCTGTCCGCTTTGTCGGGAAAAATACGGCAATACGGACGGCAGATATCAGGAGGCAGAAAGCCCTCAGCTGGTGCAAGGCTTCCTTGCGGACAGCGGATTTGACGCAGCGCTGATTGACCGCATTTCCTATCTGATTGCACACCACCACACGATGACAGGAATTGACGGGATGGATTATCAGATTCTGATTGAGGCGGATTTTCTGGTAAATGCGGCGGAAAAGGGCTTGGGAAAAGAAGCCGTGGCGCATTTTCTGGAAAACGTGGCGAAAACGGACTGCGGCAGGCGGCTGTTGCAATCTGTATTTCTTGACAAATAAAATTGCCCCTTCGTACCAAAGGTACGAAGGGGTTTTCTTATGCCGTTTTTAGATGGGGTGGCAGACAGTGCCCCATTGCACATCCTCTTTGCCATTTGCAAGCGTTACTTTTTTGGAAACAACGGCATAGCCGTCCTTGAAATCTCTTGCAAAATCGAAGGTGGGGGCAATGACCCAAGTGCCGTCCTCGCCGACATAGCCGTATTTTCCTGTTTTTTCATCCTGATAGGGGGCAAGCCCTTCGGAAAGCCGCATTCTCCATTCTGCATCCTTCTCGGAAACACGCCCGTTTTCATCGAAATACAGCCTCACATATTCCACCCTGCCGGGTGCAACCTGCTCATCGACTTCTATGGAAATAATGCCGTTGCCGTGTTCACGCATATATTCCCCGGTTATGATGGATTTCAGCTTTTTGCCTGTCCTGTCAATCAGGAAAACCTCGCCGCTTTTTTCCTGTGCAAAGGCTTTGCCGTTCCGAAAATCTGTTATTTTGTTATAGCGCAGGGGGATAACCTCTTTGCCGGTTTTATCGATATAGCCGATATTTCTGTCCATATCCTCCACCTTTGCGAGACCATCTTGGAACGCAAATGCCCTTCTGTATTTCGGCTCGATGACCCGGTTTCCTGTTTTATCAATATAGCCATAACGGGTTTCTGCGCTCTGCCTTCCTTCTTCCTTCGGAAGATCTACGCCTACTGCCGCCAAGCCCTCAGAGAAGGGAGCAGCAGTATAAAAGGAGAACGGAATGACTTCCTCGCCCTTTGTGTTGACATAGCCGCACTTTCCTTCCTCATAATTCATTACCCTTGCCAGACCCTCGGAAAAGCTGCCTATATCATGGTAATCATCATAACCGTATGTAAACTGCGTATTGCCTTCCATATCGAGAATCAGATTTGTTCCGTCCCGTTTATCCAGACGCAGGAAGCCATCGCCAAAGCCGCGCAGTCTGAGAACATCCTTATTGCTATATTGGAGCAGTACCTTACCCTGTTGATTCAGAAGAAACCAATCTGCCTGCTGATTTTCATATTCCTGCGGCTCACCCAGAATATCCCCATCGGTATTGACATATTTTTTCGCGATGAAATAATCGCCGCCGATAGATTTGATATCATCATAGCGTTCTGTCAGGGGAATGCCGAACACTGCCGCTTCGCCCGTTCCCTTGACGGAGGAGGTATCGTTTGCCGTTGCCGCTGTCAGCTCTGTCAGCTGTACGGCTGCGGTTTTTGTTTCTGCATCCCAGCTGAGAGCATCTGCATCGACGATATAGCGGTTAAAGCATTTCAGCACGCCCTCCCAATCGCGCAGGGGGACAAAAACTCTGCCGTCCTTGACCTCCATCTGCCCGAACACAGGCAGCTGACTGCTCTTTGCCCAGATACGGTTACCGTTTATATCAAAGGTCAGCGTAAAATCATGCAGAGTGACCTCGGCAAGCTTCGTTCCGTTTGACCACGCAAGCGTAGCATCTGCATCCAACGCCTGCATGAAGGTACGCAGAGGGAGCATAACATAGCCATCCTTGATATAAATCGGCACATCCAAGGGCTGTGCTGCGCCATCCTTGGTAAATTCCGTTGTGCCGACCCTTGCCGTAAAGGTATGCGGTGTTTTCGTGAACAGTGATTCCTCCGCCGCGTAGGCAGGCACGCTCCCTGCCAGAAGTGCCGCGCTGAGTGCCATACAGAATATTTTTTTCATACGCCTTTTCCCCCTTTTTATCTGTTCGGATTTTGGATAATGCCCCATTCGACATCCCTTGTGCCGTCTGCCAGTGTGATTTCATTGGCAACCACCGCATAGCCGTCTTGGAATCTCTCCGCCGCATCAAATGCAGGGCGCAATCACCCAAGTGCCGCTTTCGTTTACATAGCCGTATTTCTTTGCCGTCGCATCCCAATACGGTGCAAGTCCCTCGGAAAGTCCCTTTTTCAGAAGATAGGTTTCATAGGAAATTTCGTCTGTTTCATCAAAATAGCGTCTTACATGCTCATGGTCGCCATCGGGCAGATTCACAATCTCCTCCGTCATTGCCATGCCGTTCTTCTGCTGATTTGGTTTTGTCATTCTATCATCTGCATATACCAGATATTCTGCATCCGCAATCCTTTTCAGCCTTTTGCCTGTTTGATCAATCAGCCAGTTTTTTCCTTCCGCATCTGACGCATAGGTTGCACCGTTTCGGAAATAGCCTGCCCAACGATACTGACAGGGAATAACCTCTTTACCCGTTTTATCAATAAAGCCTGCCTTATGCGTATCGCGGCTGCGCACCATTGCCAAGCCTTCATAGAAGGGAAAAGCCGAACTGTATTTCGACGCATCAATGGCAACCTTGCCTGTTTTATCAATATAAGCATAGGTGCCGTCTTTTTTCTTTACAACTGCCAAACCATCGGAGAAGGGTTCTGCCTCCTCAAACTGCAAAGGAATCACAACCTCGCCGTTTCGATTCACAAAGCCTGTGCCGTTTTTATCCGAAACTGCCGCCAGGCCTTCGGAAAAGAAATCTACATAAAGATAAACAAAGGGAATGACGGTATTGCCTTCCCAGTCAATGGCACCATTGCCAAAGCCGTTTTCCGTATTTCTGCCAACTAAGAAGGTTCGCTCACCGCCGTCCTCCATATAGTTATCCGTTCCGGTGTCATAGGTCTGCAACACCTTTCCCTTACTATCCAGAAGATACCGTACATTTTCGCGTCTGCCCATGCTGACACCCAAGCCGACATTCGTTTCTCCCGTATATTTCTGTGCAAGGAAATAGCCGTCCCCAAGGGGCTCGATTTCATCATACTGCGTGGTGAGTGCCATGGTATAGGATGCCTGCGCGCCCTTGCCGCTCAGTGCAGGCTTTTCCAGACCATTGGAGGGGTCAAGCTTCTGTTCCACAGCACAGACGGTTGCCAGCCTTGTGGTGCTGTCCCATGTGATATCGCCCTCCTCTATGAGATAACCGATGGACTGCAAAATACCCGACCAGTTCCGCAGGGGAACGAAAACTCGCCCATCCTTCACTTCCATTTTGCCCCAGACAGGTAAGTCCTTCCCGTTTTTTGCGATGGTATTCTCCTTTATCGAAAAACGGATGAGATTTCCCCCAAATGCTACTGTCGCCGCCTTGTCTTCATTATTCCAAGCCATTTGGCTTTTCTCGCCCAACGCCGCCTTCATAAAGGTACGCAGGGGTAGCATGGTATAGCCATCCTTAATATAAATCGGCACATCTAAGGGCTGTGCTTCGCCATCCTTGGTAAATTCCGTTGTGCCGACCCTTGCCGTAAAGGTATGCGGTGTTTTCGTGAACAGTGATTCCTCCGCCGCGTAGGCAGGCACGCTCCCTGCCAGAAGTGCCGCGCTGAGTGCCATACAGAATATTTTTTTCATACGCCTTTTCCTCCTTTTTTATCTGTTCGGATTTTGGATAATGCCCCATTCTACATCCTTTGTGCCGTCTGCCAGTGTGATTTCATTCTGCACAACGGCATAGCCATCCTCGAATTTTTCTGCTACATCAAACGCAGGGGCAATCACCCATGCGCCGCTTTCGTTTACATAGCTGTATTTCTTTGTTTTTTCATCCCGATAGGGGGCAAGCCCTTCGGAAAGACCGGCTTTCAGGAGATAGGTTTCATAGGAAAACTCACCTGTTTTATCATAATAGGTATTCATATGCTCATGGTCGCCGCCGGGAAAATCTATGATTTTTTCTACCTTCAGGATATCGTCACTTGCATAGGAAAGACTATGCGCCGCATCTGTGAGATAATTCAGCTTTTTGCCTGTTTTATCCATTGTCCAGAGCTGCTGATTTTGCAGGACATAGGTTACGCCGTCAATAAAATCCCCGACCCAATCATATTGGCAGGGGATGACCTCCTTGCCTGTTTTATCGATAAAGCCACATCTGCGTGTATTCCCTTCGACCTTCCAGACCCTTGCCATTCCCTCCGAGAAGGAATCCACATACCTGTATTTCGAGGCATCAATGACGATTTTGCCTGTTTTATCAATATAAGCGTAGGTATCGTCGGTTTTCTTTACGACTGCCAGACCATCCGAAAAGGCTCTTGTCGTTTGAAACTGCGTGGGAACCACAAGCGCGCCGCTTCGATTCACAAAGCCCATACCGTTTTCATCCTTCACCGCCGCCATGCCTTCGGAAAAGAAATCTACATAAAGATAAACAAAGGGAATGACGGTATTGCCT
>ERZ791909.197-NODE-197-length-63803-cov-23.533099_pt1 | contig 63803 bp, 95 predicted proteins | sample MGYA00510143_ERZ791909 | MGnify/ENA primary metagenome ERZ791909 (study PRJEB30046, sample SAMN00792093) | human gut metagenome | study: EMG produced TPA metagenomics assembly of the A metagenome-wide association study of gut microbiota in type 2... | reverse complement strand
GAATATATATTTATGGAGAAAATATGGATCACTAGATTTAAACGCATCGGATTCGTAAACATATTACCCTACAGATGCACCATAAAATGCGTTTGTAGGGTATTGCATTTTTTACGCGATAAAACGCCTTATTTGCCTTTGTATTTTCGATATGGGTACTTACTAGGGTCGAGCGCTTATCGGGGCAAATAGGGGTGAATAAGTCGTTCTAAGCCTTTAAATCGACCCTTTTGAAAGTGGGGTAGTCAACCACAAAATACACGACCAAAGACAAGATAAGAAAAGTATCATTGGCAAGCGGAAAATTATCCGCCATTTTTTATTTTCTTGTTTATACTGATACGGAAAATCTTGCGTAAGCATATTTATCTATTTTGTATTATATCTATTTTGTTAGGAATGTTCATTTTTCCACAAAAAACGTGGACAACTTACCCTACTTTGCTATGGTTGTCCACGAAAAGCGTGGACAAGTGAGATACTTTTGCGAGTTGTCCACGTTTTTTGTGGACAAGTTAAAGATATTCCACACTTTGATTATTGTTTGTGGAATATATAACGAGACGGAATATATATTTATGGAGAAAATATGGATCACTAGATTTAAACGCATCGGATTCGATGCCTTTAGTTATATGTGTGATATACTTTAAGCAAGGCAAACACAACACGGAAAGGTTTAATATGTTTGTTGACGGTAACATTTGGGTATCAGACTATTCTGATGTTGACGAGATTCGGAAAAAATACAAAGAGGGCTATAGGTTTGTCGGAAACGTTGAATACGATGTACCTATTGTACACAATCAAAAGACGTGGTATCGCTTTAAGTCCACAGATGATACTATCAGTGGTTACCTCTATGTGACGGAACATCGTATCAAGGACGTGTTCGACCTGTTGAGAACTAACGTTATCGTGCGCACGGAAGATAATAACGTCTTTGTGTTTAATACCTATGGCATGACGGTCAATCGTAAAAAGACCATTGTGTACAAGCGTGATACCGTGGTAGAATATTTCCCACAGCCCACACAATACAAAGGTCTTAGCCCTTATGGGGCAGTGGCAAGCTATGTAAACGCACGCCGATACCGCACCATGCGCAATACGTTGGTTAACCTTGGATATATCAGCGCGGAAAATTAGCGAAAAAAGTTTTGAAAACTACTTGACAGCTACGCAGCAACTTATTACAATGTTTGGTACAACATAAATGATACGGAACAAAAACGAACTAGCTTTTATGTTGCATACTGCCCTTGTTTGGTGTTGGTATGAATGTGGTTGATGCTTGATTGGTGGTTCTTTCAAGCGGATTAGGGGAGCGCATAGCCGCTCCCCTTTTCTTTTGTGGAAAATTATGTGGAGAAAATATGTTGTAGCCATAATCGTGATATTATTAAGCCATGGAGCAAACCAGACGGAAGGAATCGCAATGCTCGTTACTTTGGATGCAAAAGAACTTTTGGCAGCTGCTCGTTTGGCATACGATAAAGACCAGATTCGTAGCTGGGCTAAGTGCCTGCTCATTAAGGTTCGTCACGACAAATATACGATTGTCGGTAGCGATGGGTATAAACTGATTGAGTTTGAGCATAAACTTGATTATAATGCCGCTGATGTTTCGGAAAAATATGACGCTGATTTCCTTGTCTATGTCGAGGAGGTCAAGAAGTACATTAAGTCAACCGATAGTGCTGTGACCATTGGTTATTTTCCTAATGATGATACTTTGACAGCGCATATCTATAAGGAGAACAAGTCTGATAATTGGTTGCGTGATGTTGTTGAGTTCAACAACCTTTCCGCGTTTGGATGGAAGTATATCGACTATAAGTCTATCATTGAGACGCAGCGTGAGAATGGCGGAACGGCTCACCAAGGGTATAGTGCATGGGTAAATGCTGATTATATGTCTGATATTTGCGCGGCTGTAAAACTCGCTTACGGAAAAGATACACCTATTCAGATTATGATGGGGTACGAGGGACGCGCTATGGAGATTATGACTAGCGATTATAAGAATACACGTACTTGTTTCGGAATGGTTATGCCAGTTAGACGATAGTGCAATATAAGCGCCCTATTGTGGGCGCTTTTTGTTTCGATTGTCGGAAAATATCAGACATTTGCAACACACATAAATGTGGAGGATCCGTGGAGAAGATGTGTAGACAAAGATTCTCGGCTATATGGAATAAATCTTTGGTAATATGTAGTCAATGAAAGGCGCTCGGAAAAAAGGAGCAGAAATGAGCGATATGGTTTACACTCTTAAGCCCGTCAAGGTTTGTCTTGACGGTGACGATTGCAATGTCTTTGACGCTTATCTGGTTGGATACGGTAGGCGCGGTTTCTGTGAGCAGAATAGCGGCGGCTATGAGCACCCGCATTTCACCAAGCCCGAAGCTATGCGCGTCATGCGTGCGCTGAATCGTGATGCCGACAATGGTATTGGTGATGGTACGCGCTATGATTATCTGTTTGAGACGGATACTTTTATCGAGAATTATGATGGTGATATGATGTTGGTTGAGCCTGATATTTTCGGCATGTATGAGATGGGTATTGATATGAGTTGGGTTTTGGCTTAGGATAAAAGCACGCTTTTAACGGAAGGAAAGACCATGAAGTACACCGTTCCCTATACTGAATTGCTTGGCAGGACTTTTATCGTGGATGCCGACAGCGAGGAAGAAGCGAGGGAGAAGGTTCTTAACGCTGTTAAGAATGAGTTTATTATTCTTACGGCAGATGATTATGTTATGGATTCTGGTGAGATTGCAGATTGTTGGATTGCTTCTGATGATGAAGAGAAGTTTTATCCTACGCTTGAATCGTTCATTGATTAAAATAAAGTTTTCAGAGTGAAGGGTGGCTATCATGGATAATACTATTGAAAAGCTCACTGATGTTATTGACAATCTCATTGAATTGAATGAGAAAAATTACAGTGAGGACAATAGTGCTTACAACAACGCCGACTTCTATGGCGCTGGTCACACTAAGCGTATCAACGAGCAGAAGCGCAAGGAGAAGCGCCGCGCTCGCCGCTCTATGAAGCAGGAGTTTGAGCTTGAGTACCTTGGCGAGTGGTTGCATTGGTAACGTTGTTTTTATCTATGTAACATTTTAGATGTTACAACTCAAAAGATAATGTTACAAAACTTGATTGGAGTTATTATGGTTGAGTTTGTTTCTTATGATGGCGAGTTCCCAAACCTATGCAGCGGTACACTTGTATTGCGCATTGATGGAGAAGAGGTAACGTTCCCTGAATACTGTATGCGCAGCAATGGAAGTGTCTATTTTGATGAAGATTGGCATGAGTATATTGAGTATGGTGAGTGGTCTGTGACTGTCCCCGAACAATATGCAGACATTAAAGAAGAGATTGAGCGTTGTGTCAATGAGAATGTTGAGTGGGGTTGCTGTGGTGGCTGTGTATAACAGCTTAAAACAGTTCTTTTAGGAGTTGTCATGGATAGATATAGGCGTGTCAACAAATGGTGGCAAGACAAAAATCGTGAGTGTGTATTCTGCCACTCAAAACTTAGTGTCAAATATGACGTTCTGATTCTCGCGTCTAGCAATGACAAGGTTAAGGACGGCTGGGTTTCGTGTTGTAATGAATGCGTATTGCGCTATGCGTTTGGGGCGGAGTAATTCGTCCCTTTTTGTTTTGGTGTCGTTTCAGCAATGAATTGAAATTACACTGAAATGAATTGTGTATGATCTGTGAAGGTGGAAAATCTCGACTGTATCTCTTTGGATTAGAGTATTATATAGACAAGGAAAGAGCAGGCGAGAAAGGAACTGCAATGGGTCGTGGAAACATTCATACTCGTGGAGACTATGAGGGTCTGTACTATATCGACTATGATTATCTTGACTATTACACGTCTAAGGAAGCAGACGAATACGGTGAGTTCGATAATAAGCTGCTTGCCGATATGGACGAGGATGATTTTAATGATTATGAGTATGACGAGGACTTGTCGTGTTGGAACGCTGAAGATTATATCAACATGTTTATCAGTGATATGACAAAGAAGTTTGATAGCTTTGTCGCCACTGGTACGACCTACGGCACTATCATGGAAAACTCATTGTTTGAGATTAAGATTGAGGATAATGAGTGGAGCTATGCTATCGAGCTTATTCAGAAAGACGATTATGGTATTTCTGGTTTGCAGAAAAAGCATTACAAGCAGTATCTTGATGGAATGAAAGATGTTTTGCTTGGAATGTTCCCCGAGATTGGTTGTTGGACTGGCAATTGCTGGACGCATGGCGTTATCAAAAGGGCGGCATAGCTACGGTATTTTTATGAAAGGATATAACATTGGCTAATACTATGGGTTTTGATTATGACGAGACTTATACCCTTATGCGCAAGTTTCGTGAGTTGACTAAACAAGAAGTGCGTATCATGGATTATCTTATGAAGATGTGCGTTTTCGAGGGGACGTATAGCGACCTTGCCAAGGCCATTGGCGATAAAACGCTGTGTAGTAACGTGCGTAAAGCGCTGTTGCATCTTCAAAGCATGGGTATCGTAAATATCGTTAACGTATATTACGAGGACGAAGCGAAGGAGCACAATACCAACCCCATGAAAGCGTGCTTTATCGTGGACGGATGGATGTACGCCTTTTTAATGGGCGGCTGGAACAAGGTTGAGTTTGGTACACGCGCTTAGGCTTAGCGTGTCTTAAATCGTACTACAATGGCTTAGAGAGGTGGTTGCCATGAAGGTTGAGCAGCTTAGTGATGATGAAATGTATGAGCTTAAAGACAAGCTATATACTGATTTTTATTACAATCAAGACGCACTGCCGCAGATGATTGCAACGGAGCGTAATGTTTTGGCAAGCGCGACATACCCACGGATATTCCTGATTGGCTGATGTACAATCTTTACCACGGCACAGAGTTTGCCGAAGATGACTTTTGGTGCAACTTATAATTTTGTCATATTGGAATATATAATATCACGTCTCATAGGCGGCAACGCTATCCCACGCCTTTTCTCACTTTCTTTCCTTTCATTGTGTTGCCGTCTATAAGGCGTGATATTTTTTGTGGAGGAAATATGAACTTGAAATATAGTTGACATGTAGTTACCAACTATATATACTATTAGGCAAGAAAAGAGAAAACCTTAGAGAAAGGTACTTTAATGAACGATACGATGAACCACAAGATTCAGACTTCAACCGCTTGTATCGGACATTTCATCGACACCACTATTTATGAAACCTACCTTGGTGAGCTTTGGGGTGGTATTCCCTACAACATGCGCGACAAGGCCGATGATGAGCTTGGTGAGAGCGCGGTTGCGTATATTGAATCTGCTATTTGTGATATTCTCCCGTCTGATTATGATGATGATTTTTATATTACGTATACTGGCACGTACCATCCGAAGTATTATAACTTTGAGACCGATTCGGTTCTGTTTGATTTTGCATACACGGATGGACTGTGTGAGTTTATGCTTGGCTACGCTGCCATGAACCGTAATAATTTTGAGGAGTTTCTTGAGAAGAAGTATACTTCTCACGATGGCTATGTATCGTTCACGCCTAACAACTGGGATGATTGGTATGATGGGTATGTAAAGGATGATTTTCGTTGCGTATCTGCCCTGCTTTATTTCATGCTTATTATGTGTTCTTGCGTAAACATTGACGATAACTATAATTTCGTTGACGAGAATACATATCAGATGGGGTTTGTAGAGAGCGCTACGCAGATTATTTCCGAAGGTTATACGCCTTATTCATACGCTGTGAAGTATGAGAACGGAATGGTTATAGCTGTTTTCAGCGATTATGATAATAACGGGGCTTTCTTCAGCTGCTATCTGGTTGATGCTAACGGCAACGTAATTAAGCATGAGCAGATGTCGGATGCTTACGAGGAGTTTAACGACAGTGCATTTGCCGCCTTTGAGTACGGCGATATTGAAAACCTTTTGGATGATGATTCGATTCTTTATCATCTTCGCAGTGAACCGTGCAGCGTCCCCGATATTCCCGAGCATGAGTGCTAATGTGTGATATGGCGTATTGCATTTGGAATAATTGTCAAGGTGCCTTTGCAGTCAAGAACAAAGCCGATTCTGAAAAGTTCAAAAAAGATATGCAAAAGCACCTTGACGCGCTATTTAATATGTGCAATAATCTATCGCAGGTTTATTAGTGTCCGCATAAAAGGAGTATAATATGCTGACTGCGATTTGCAAGAGTGTTGAAGATGCTGATTATTGGGCTTATGACGATACGATTGAGGACGTTCTTGAGGATATTGTCTATGTAACAGACAGTGAGCATTGTGCTGGCGAGCATGAGTGTGTGGCTTCTGCTCTTGATCCAAAGGGTAATGATTGGTATACTGATTCTTTACAGACAAATGAAATGATGTTGTCTGATGATGAATTGTTTGTGGTTACTTACTATGTCTATGATGGTAACGGCTCATTTGACGAGCTGGTCGATTTTGCTATCACTAAGAACGATATTATCAATAATGTTCTCACGAATAAGTATGTCGAGGGCGCTTATTATTGGACGTTTGGACAGATGCTAAAGACCACTAATGACTGGCTTAACGGCAAGTATGGTGAGTATGACGATTAGTTTTTAATCGTGCCTTATACGGAAAAGTAAAACGTTTTAGCAGGGTTGTTTAAGCCCTGCTTTCTTATCTACTTGATAGCTACTTTTATATGCAATACAATATAGTTAGACTAATGTAACATATAAAGGAGTGCTTATGTATGTCAAATATAAAGGTAAATGTACAGAAAAATGAACGTGCCATGCTTAATACGACAATAGACAAAGGCGTTTTAGACAGCTTTAAAGCTCATTGTAAAGGCGCTGGGATGCCTATGAACACGGTATTGGAGACGTTCATGGTACAGTTTGTATCGGGCGAGTTCGTGCTAAAGATAGGCAAAAGCAATAAGATTGATATTAAAGACTAGCATTTAGCTGGTCTTTTTTATTTGGAATATCTACTTGACAACTATATGATAAGTAGTATCATGTATGTTGATAGTCGGAAGAAAGGATAGACCGTGGGTATGAATAGCGATGACTGGAAAATTATAATCTTTTGTTTTATTTTTTGTACGACATTGCTTGTCTTAGAGTTTATCCATATATATAGTTAGGTTGGAAAATTATGAGTGATGTTGGTTTTATTGTTATGGAAGAACCCACTATGACACCACAAGCAGTTACGGAAAAGATTGATAACACGCCCATTGAGATTGCTCAAGCCACCAAAGACAAGGTGTATGTTGTATGGTATGATAACGGAGAAGAGTATGATGATAACTATCAAGACATAGATAGAATCTTTTCCAGCTATGATGATGCCGCTAAATATCTTGATGATTGCGGTTATATAAAGCAGGTCGAGAACGGATATGGTGGAGAATATATAGAGTGGCATGTGCCATATGACGAGGAATATCCATATGGTAATTCATGTTATTTCATTCGTGAGTTTGATTTGTACTAATTGTTAGGAGAAAAAATGTCTAAGATTCATCCACGTTGTTGCGCCAACTGCCGTAACTGTGAGCCGTTTGATAACGGTTTCGAGGTTGAGGACGATGAAGCAGGCTATTGTAAGGCGCATGAGTGGGAGATTGTATATTTGGATGATGATTCGTGGTGCGATGATTTTGTAGCTGTGAAATCGACCCGTGTTCGTGACGAGGATTGGGATTAACATGGTGGAAAACAATAAGGTTGTACTCAATACAACTATTGACAAGGATGTCAAGGATGCTTTCAGCGCCTACTGTAAACAGGTTGGCTTCTCTATGAATACGGTGCTAGAGATTCTTATGCGACAATTTGCAAATGGCGAGTTTCGTATTAAGTTTGAAAAGAATAAGTTGGATCTTGATTTAGAAGGATAATACCTTATATATAGGTTATAATAGATGGGTGGAACATTTATTGTTCCACCCTTTTTTATTTTCAAAATTGACTGCAAAAATATGAGCTAACTACTTGATAACTACATTGATATAAGGTAGAATATAGTAAAGAAAGACGAGAGGAAGGGATTGATAATGGCTAGTCCAGCATTTGCGCCAGTTGTTGTGGAAGAAAAGCAGCAGAATAATATCATTCCGTTTAGTGTTATCATTGGCACCAAAGACGTTAAACCTAAAAGTCCGAAGGCGCGTGATAATAGCGGTGGATTAAAGCCTGCTGGTGTATCTTCTGAGGTGTATGCTTTCCGTACCGATGAAGAGATTAAGTCTATGATTGATGTGTTTGACAAGCATATCAATGAAGCCGCCGATGAACATCATCGTCAGCTTGCCAGTCGGAATAAGCTACTGTTCGTTATCGGCATCAATGTCGGTCTGCGTGCAAGCGATTTGATTACGCTTAAATGGAGTTTCTTCTTGGACAGTGTTAAAGATGGGGAGTATAAGTTTAAGGACTTCTATACTTTGCAACCTAAGAAAACGCGCAAGCAGAAAAAGTTTGTCAAGTTGTTCTTTAATAACACCGTGAAGAAGGTTGTCGTAGAGTACCTTAATGAATTTCCTGCGGATAATTTAAACGAGTATATGTTTAAATCCCGTGAGGGTGACGGCGCTATTGCGGCTACTACCCTTTGGCGTATCGTCAAGAACGCAGCTAAGGAAGCTGGGATCAATCAGAATATCGGTAGCCATTCCTTGAGGAAATCATTCGGTTTTAGGGCGTGGCATGATGCGGAAGACAAGGATAAGGCGCTTGTCATTCTAAGCTATGTGTTCAATCATAGCAGCGTAGCCACTACACGAAAATACATCGGCATTATGGACGATGAAATCAAAGACGTGTTCGACAGTCTTGAGCTTGGTTACGATTTTATCTGATGAAAGGTTGGTATCATGGGTATCTTTGGTCGGAAAAAAGACATTACAAACATGGTATTTGACTGGGATTTGTACTGGAAAGATATTGAGAATGGCGTTGATAATAAAACTATAGTCAAGAAGATGGAAAATCTTGATTACTATGTGAGCAAGGCTGAACAGTCATACGGAAAAATTTCAGTAGCGGCATACGCAAAGTAATTGATATAAGGCGGTTGTTTTTTGACAGCCGCCTTTGTTTATTATAATCTTAGATATTGGAGAGTGTTGGAGTGGTAAAACAAAACTAAGAGAAGGGAGCGCTTGTCTTTGCGGAAAAATTTTGATGACTTTATACAGACATTTGATTCCGATAACACGGCAAAGGTGGCTAAATCATTATGTGTTATAGGCGAATATGATTATTCAAATTGCACACCTGTTGATTTACAGAATATTATATTAGGAATGAATCCTAATAGCCCAAAGGCTATAACGACTATTATATATATCCTTGGTTTGTATGCCAAATATCTTGGCAATAAAGATATGGAATATATGTTGAATGACTTGGATCGGAATATTCTTTGGTCATTAGCCAAACCAAATGCTTCTAAGAAATTTATTTCCAATACGCAGTTTGAAAAGATATACCATGATATAGGAATGTATGAGGATTATAACGGGTTCTATATACAGACACTATTTAGAAGTCTATATGAAGGTATCTATAACGATGATATGAGCGTTGTGAAGAACCTTAGAGCGGAAAATATATGGTGGGATGGAGCAACGTTAAAGCCCGATAATGGTGATCCGTATGATATATCTATATCGGAAAAATTAGCCGATGATTTGATTAAGCTGAGTGAAATTGACATATGGGAAAGACGGAACAGATATGGAACATGTAAAATATCAATCGTTGGATTGCATGAAGACAGCTGTTTCAAGGTTGAGAATCGCAAAGGTAGTTCGGAATATTCTTATAGGTTCAGTTACTACAGGCTGTTGCGGAATATATCTAAGAACTATGTCGGATATAATCTGTTGCCGCTACAGATATATGTGAGCGGAATAATGCACAGGATAACATTGGAATTGGATAAGTGTGGAATAAATATCAAAGATGCCTTTGCGGACAATAACAAGGACAGAAAAGTGAATGGAATAATTTCAGATGAATTGAAGCGCAGCATGTGCGATACGCCAGTGCGGAACTTCAGGGAAATGGTCAAAGGCCATATAGATATTTTCTCTTCTTAGATGGAATATTTTATATGATGCAAATGATATGGTTTGGTGCTAATATCTTAGTGTTGTGAAGTATTGCTATATTCTAAATATTTCACAACACACTTCTTGAGAGGAGCATTTGCATATGTTCGACTATAGTAAATACGGATTTTCCAATGGCGATAAGACCGAGCTTAAACGTGTTCTCGAAGACAAGATAGAGTTTGAATCGGTAAGTATAGATACATATATAGCAAGACCATATACATTTATTTTAAGGTCTTCTGAAAAAAATGTCACAGCTTCTCTAGAGGACGATAGAGTGATAATCAGACGGAATGATCGCTTTAAAACTACTATTTCAAATTTCTCTTTTGACAGCGTTTGTGACGTGCAGTTTAAATTGACGGAAGATTTTAGGTGTTCTATATTTTTTACCATTGCAAATATCTGCTATAATATCATTGCTTATGTTTGTTGATACATATTTAGTCCGCTGATGCAATGCGGACTGCCACGAAAAAAGTTTTCAAAATTTTCTAAAAAAGTTGTTGACATAGATATAGGCACCATGTAATATAGTTGATGTCAGAAAGAGACGCGGACAAATCGCAGATCAATCTGATGAGCACCTTGAGAAAAGAAGATGGAAAAAAGTTCAAAAAAGTTCTTGCAACTGATAAAGTTAGATGCTATAATATCTGACACAGAGAAACGAAAGTTTCCAGTTGCACCTTGATATTTACATAAAGTATCAGCGTTGAGAAATCAACGCGAAGGATTGTTTCAACCATGTGTATTCTCAATTCCATGAGGTCATGGGCGTGCTCAAAGAGTTCCACTATAGGGGATACTCTATAGGTAGACTTTGCCCGATGCTGGCAACAGACATCTTATAAGGGCAGGAGAGGTGGAAAATCTCAACTGAGGGTAGGCACGGCGCTGTGATGAAACGCAAGAAAATGGTATCGCTAACTGGTCGCTATCGCAATAGATATGGAATATATTCCATTGAACCGAGTAGAGGGTAGTGTGGCAACTATGCCAATCGCTTGGAGTGCCATAAGATAGTTTTCCAATTGATGCTGGTAATCAGCTATAAGACCAGACGCGAGTACGAGTAGCCCAAAGTTGGAATATATTAGAAGATTAATATGCTGAATGGTGGGTGGAAGTTGTTGGTAGCCAATCCAGCCATAGATTGACGTAAGTTGGGATGGAAAGATATGGGGTCGCTCCCTGTGTCTCAGCTCCATTTCCTATGTGACCGAATTACCACTACGTTTTATGAAGGTAAGGCGAAGGCCTGAGACAATCTTTCGCGTTGGTTTGCTTGACCGACAAAGCGAGGTTCGATTCTGTGTTAGTTTTGTAAATCCGAATCCCCCAAAAATCCAAACGGTTGTATTTGCTTGACATTGTTTACTTGGTATTGTAAGAGCGTTGGCGCACTCTTACAACTTTACTAGCACAGATGGTACGGTACGATTCCGTAGACGGAAAATCTTTTGGCTCCTTTCTGTTTTGGTTTCATGGTTGCTCCAATTTAACTCAAACGTATTTTCCGTTAACGCTTAGTCCCAAGGTTTACGATGGAGATAGCTACCTGACAAGTCTTGGGCGCATGGTGGCGGCGTAATGTCACCCCTTGTCTTAACGGAGGAAGCGGACTGTTAAGCGTACACCGTTGCGTAAATCGGTAGCGTTGGAAGGTCTGCCAGCGCGGACGGTATTTAAAATAAGTGACCCCTTTGGTAGCTGGTGAGGACTTTAGTAAGCTACCACCGTCTATGGAGTATATATTATCATTGCGTGTTGTTGTATGGTATGAACAGACTTATTGCCAGAATCGGTCTAAGAGCATATAGACCATGCTTGAAAAGTATATATTCCATAGACGGTAATGTAACTTGGCGGTGTGGCGCAAACGGTACACGCTATGCTTTAATGGGCAAAACAGGTAGCTCCTGTATGTTGGTTCGAATCCAACCACTGCCATACATTACCGTCTATTATAATGGCTATGGGGGATTAGCACAACGGTTAGGGCAGTCTGCTTATAACGGATTGAAGAGTGTTCAACTCACTCATCCCCCACCATAACGGAGTCGTAGCTCAGTCGGAAGAGCAGGGGACTTTTAATCCCAAGGTCGTGGGTTCGATTCTCACCGACTCCACCGCGGACGCATGGCGCAGCTGGTTAGCGCAGATGCTTTACACGCATAAGGTCGTAGGTTCAAATCCTACTGTGTCCACCAATTGCCGCAGTAATCCTTTAAAGACGAGGGTTGGACTGTAAATCCAATGTCTATGACTGGCTAGGAGCGTTACCTAGATGCGGCACCAAATTGTCGGCTTCGTCTAACGGTTAGGACATCACCCTTTCAAGGTGGAAACACGGGTTCGATTCCCGTAGCCGATACCAAAACTTGTCGGTGCATCCCGATTGGCCTTGAGGACAGAGACTTAAAATCTTTTGACGGTAAGCATTCCGTATGTGGGTTCGAATCCCATCACCGACACCAGATATATCAAGATATGGTATAATATCTTTTATATACAACAATTGATTGTGTGCGCCATTAACTCAGCTGGATAGAGTAACAGACTTCTAATCTGTAGGTCGTAGGTTCGAATCCTACATGGCGCACACAATCAATTGTATAATTGCCGATGTGACTCAATTGGTAGAGTAACTGATTTGTAATCAGTCTGTTGCAGGTTCAAGTCCTGTCATCGGCTCCATGATTTTTTCTTGTCATAGTTGACATTGTATAATAATCGGGGCGTGGATATAATCACGATAAAGCCAGATTCTCATGGATGATAATGGCGAAACTGTCTCTGGTTCGAATCCAGACGTGTCTCAGTATAGACGGAAAATAAGTAGCCATGTACTTATGATTATGTTATTTTACAAAAGACATGTGGTGTAGTTGGTAACGCACCCCACAATGGGAGACATGGCGTAAAGGTAGCGCAGTACCCTGCTAAGGTATCCTAGAGCAATCTAGTTTGGGTTCGATTCCCAATGTCTCCGCCAGACAATACCTGCCCCTATTGGCAGTGGTTTTCAAGATTTTCCCGAAAAAAATCTTTCGCGGTAGAATAGGCAACGCCGCACAGCTATTCGAGAGGATAGCGAGCCTTCTAGCTAGGAGATAAGCTAGTGCTTTCACGGAGTAATTGGTGAGCTGAAACACCGAAAACAGACCCTCTGGATGTGCCGTGAATACGCATCCTGTTTTTTGTTTGAATGTTGTACGTAGAAAGGGTTGGTATGATAACGTTTGTTGTCGGAATTATTGCATTGCTTATTGCAATTCCATTCATTGTCTTTGATATTCGCACAAAGATTCCCGAACCTGTCGAGGACACCAATATTCTTGGGAAGTCATATATTAAAAACGAGACGGATATTAAGACTGTAAAATTTGCGCACACTTGCGCTCGTGGCGTTGCAGTAGTATGTATTGTCTTTGCCTTTGCATTTATCGGTGGTTCTTGCATCTATACACAGGACACTGGTGAGGTTTGCGTAATTCGTAATCTCGGTGGTTCTCTTGCCGATTCAACTTCTGAAGCTGGTTTCCATATCAAGATGCCTTGGCAAGATGTTATTACGTATGATGTACGCAACAATCTTATCAATTTCTATGGCGATACCGATTACAAGGTTGATGGTGGCTCATATGAGGGTAAGCAGGTATCAATCAATGATAAGTCTGGTGCCAGTGCCAACGTGGATATTCAGGTCAACTATAGCTTGAATCCAGATTCAGCGCTTAGCCTTTATTCTGAGTATGGCACGCAGGAAAGCTTTGTTGAGAAGTATATTTCCAATGATGTTCGCGCTGTTACCCGTGAGGTTTCTGGTAAGTTCGATACTGTTACCATGCTGACTGATCGCTCGCAGTTTACCAAGGCTGTTCAGGATGCGCTGACTAAGAAGTGGAATAAGATTGGCCTTACTGTTGAGCAGGTAAGCGTACAGGATGTACGCTATCCTAAGTCTATTACCGATAGCTATTCACAGGCTCAGGCAGCTGAGGTGGCAAAGCAGAAGGCGCAGAATGAGCAGGAGACTGCCAAGGTTCAGGCTGAGACTAAGAAGATTGAAGCTCAGGGTGAAGCAGATGCAAACGCCGTTCTTGCACAGAGCCTTAATGAGCAGGTGTTGCAGCAGCATTATATCGAAGCGCTAAAGGATATTGGCAAGGAAGGCAATCTTGTCGTGGTTCCCAATGGCTCAACTCCAATGATTAACACTGGCAAGTAATGTACATGCCTTGGAAACTTTAGGGTTGACCATGAAAGACGGATAGTTTCGGCTATGTGAGAGTAAACGACATGTCGTTGAAATCTTAACGCGAAAGCAATTGTGTTTAATATATGTAGAGAGGGTGTGTCCTTTTGGATACACCCTCTTTTTTTATGTAAACATGATATAATATATACGAAAAATAAATGTATTGGAGAATATATATGTCCACGTTCATATGCACAGTATGTCAAAACAGAATCAAAGAACATGGAAGTAGTGTTCTCTGTGGATATGATAACGAGTTGCATGATATGATTGAGGACACAACTAAACTGTATGATAAGTCATTTCTTTGTCCAAACTTTATACATGTGCGCGGAAAGAATATCAACACCTGTAAATCAAAGAAGGTATACTCGTGTAGATACGATGCTTTGTGTGCAGCAAGGAAGATATTTAATAGTTCTGGAAACATATTGATGCCATATAAGTGTAAGATATGTAAGCGATGGCATTTAACACACAATTGTTCTGACGGATATAATCCGCAGGATGAATATGCAAAAGCAAGAAATGAACATAGGCTATATGATTAAGGGTTAAAGTGAAGTTCTCGAAGTTCGATATGCGAATGTTCAATGAAGCGCATAAAGAAGCAATGAAAAGCACGTATAAAAGACGCTCGCAACATGTCGGTGCAGTCATAACATATAAGGGGCATATCATAGGTAGAGGATGTAACAGTAATAAAACCCATCCTTTGCAAAAGGAGTTCAACAGATATAGGGATTACAACAATGCAGATGTATATTCCCCAGATAAATTACACGCGGAGATTTCTGCGATATGTTCAATCTCGTATACTGTCGGAATAAATGTGAGATGGGATAAGGCTAATATCTATATCTATAGACCGATGAACGACACTAAAATGGCGTGTGCAAAGCCGTGTCCTGCTTGTATGAACGCGATAAAAAGCCTTGGTATTAGGCATATATATTATACTGATAGTAATGGTTATGCCTATCTCCAACTTGATGTGTAATTATTTTGTGAAGAGAGTTCCATTTGTGTTACTTTTCTGATATAATATCATAAGAATAAAACAGAATTTTCTGATGGAAGATTCTTTGTGATGTAAATAGATTGAAAGAAAGTTGGAATATGATATATGGAAATGCCATTTAAGGAACAGACAGTAGAGAGCGATGATCGCTACTATGATTTTTATGGTTGTCTTGATATCGAGATAGCAGATGCAGATTATGAGTGTGACCACGTTGGCGATTGTTCATTGGAAGATTTCGATGACAATTTGCCAGACGCTTTAATTGATTATGATTTTGATGAACGAGTTCTCGGTAACATGATGGTGAGTAAGTTTGTCAGAAGTTTAAGCGACAATGAAAAATATATCCTATCATGTCTATTAAATGGGATGACACATCAAGAGATTAGTGATACAATGGATTGTACAAGACAGAATGTCACTAGGACTGTTGAAAGACTCGGCACGAAAGCTATTGACTTTCTGTCTTGCAATTAAGGTTATATGCCAATAGAAAGGTGATTTATTATGGCGCGTAAAAAGAATACCGTAACTCAGGCTGTTGTAGATGAACTTATGGAGAGTTGTGATATCGCTGTCACTACTGCGTTTGACAAGTGTACCATTGTAGCATGTAAGCTACCCAATGGATTTGTAATTGTTGAGTCCTCTTCTTGCGTTGACCCTGCCAACTATGACGAGGATATGGGTGTCGATATTTGTATGAAGAATATCGAGAAGAAGCTTTGGGAGCTTGAGGGTTATCTGCTACAGAATAAGCTGTATATGGATGGTGTTTCATTTGATGATGATAAGACTGATGATGCAGATGACCTAGAGTGCGATGGCGATTGCGAGAATTGCGACCTGTTTGACCGCGATGATGATGACGCTGAGGACGAGAAGGACGAGAAGCCAAAGCACACGGATAAGAAGTATGAGGATGACGAGTATTGGGATAAGCTCATTCAGACTTACAATGATTATCTAGATTATGTTGATGATTATCTCGATGACTTGGCACACTATAAGCGCCGCCACCGTTACTACAATCCTTATCGCAATGATTACTCCAACAAAGTTTGGTGCTAAACAATAGAATACATATAGATTATATGGAGAATGGTTTTGATAATATGTATTCTGATAGAATACTAGTCGGAGCTATTCTCCATATTGCTAAGGAGTTAATGTATGCAATTATATCTTGATTCAGCTGCAACAGCTAAACCAAATAAAGAAGTTCTTAAAGCAGTTATGCCGTATTTAACAGATGACTTCTATAATCCATCTTCTATTTACTCTGATGGAGTAAGGGTTAGGCGTGCAATTGATAATGCTCGTGAGTCTATTGCTGGTTTTATCAACGCTGATACAGATGAAATCTTCTTTACATCAGGGTCAAGTGAATCAAATTGCTGGGCTATTCAGGGCTATTTGCTTGCTGGCGTTATGGATATTTCCACTACATCAATTGTCACAACTAAGATTGAACACAAGTCAATCATGGAATGCGTTGATGCTATGGAGCGTTTTGGTAATGCAACTTATTATTGTGATGTAACATATCTTGATGTTGACAAAGATGGTTTTGTTAATATGGAGCAGCTTGAGTCTGTATTTAAAGACCGCGAAGAACCTAATTATTATGATATCTTTGTGTCCATTCAGCTTGCGAACAACGAATGCGGGACTATTCAAGATATTAAAGCTATCTCAGATGTTATCCATAAGTATGGTGGCGTGCTTCATGTGGATGCAACGCAAGCCTTTGGACAGATTCCCATTGATGTTAAGTCCATGGGAATTGATATGTTAAGTGCATCGGCGCATAAATTGGAAGGAGGGTTTAAAGGAGTTGGGTTACTATACAAGAAAAAAGACATTGAGATTCAGCCCATTATCTACGGTAGCCAGAACGCTGGACAAAGGGGCGGCACTGAAAATGTTGCTGGTATTGTCGGCTTTGCGAAAGCCGTTGAACTCGCATCTGAGGAAATGGAAGACAAGCTGGCGCTATCTGTAAAGCGTGATTATTTTATCAGCGAGCTTACAAGGAATGGCTGCAAGCTGAATGGTGCTTCTGTTCATAGGCTACCAAATAACATTAATGTAATGTTGCCTGAAGGTATCGGCTCGGAAGAACTTCTGTATATGCTTGACCTAGATGATATTCAATGCAGTGCTGGTTCTGCCTGCAATAGTCATTCAAAGAAGCCATCGTATGTTCTCAAGGCTCTTGGGTTGACGGATGAACAGGCTGCAAGGTCTGTTAGATTTACGATTTCTTCTGATATTACATATGAAGCCATTGATTATGTTGTTGAAAAAGTAGTAAAGATTATGAAGATTATAAGGAACAGCAACTAAATCAGTTGCTTTGGCGTGTTTGAAACTAAAACAGTTGCTATAATATGATAACAACAAGTTTACTAGGGTAGAAAGGTTACGATATGCTAGTAAATGGCGAGCGTGCATTGGCTTATCCAGTTATCGTTGAGGAGATTAAGCCTATTCCAAACTATGACCGTGTTGAACATGCACGTGTCGGCGGTTGGTGGATTATCGTCCAGAAGAATCAGTTTAAGGTAGGCGATAAGGCTCTGTATATCGAGACTGATTCGCTTGTTCCTAGCAATGATGAGCGCTTTGCATTCCTTGAGAAGAAGCATTACAAGGTTAAGACCATTAAGATGTGCAAGGTATATTCTGCTGGACTTCTCATGCCCATTGATGTGTTCCCTGAAATTAAGGATAAGGACGTTCACGAGGACGTGACAAATCTGCTTGGTATTAAGTATTATGTGGCAGAGGATAATGCCCGTAAGGCTAAGTCTAATCCCAATGCCAAGTACAATAACATGTGCGCACGCAACGCTAAGCTCGCCAAGAAGAAGTGGTGGAAGTGGCTTATGAAGCGTGCATGGGGTCGCAAGCTGCTGTTTGTTTTCTTTGGTCGTAAGAAAGACAATCCTAAGAATTGGCCTGTATGGGTAAAGAAAACAGATGAGGATCGCATCGAGAATGTTATGTTCATGCTCGAAGACAAGAATCCTTACGTAGTAACTGAGAAGATTGATGGTACTTCGACTACATTCTTTCTTGATTTGACTGGTCGTAAGCCTGATTTCGGTGTGTGTTCACGTAATGTTCGCCAGATGGATGCAGATCAGAAGAATTTTGTTTCTGATATGTCTGGCATCGGAAACGTTTACTGGGAAATGGCTTTCAAGTATGATGTCGAGAACGCTCTTAAGGACATTGCAAAGAAGCACAACCATAAGCATGTTGTCCTACAGGGCGAGACATATGGAGAGTCTGTACAGGGAAACAAGTACAAGCTTGACGAGCGCCGATTTGCCGCCTTCAATTTAATCTTTGACGGAGAGCGCCTTGGTTCTGTCGAAGCAAAGAAGATTCTAGCCGAGTACGATATTCCATTCGTGCCTATTATTGATGACAACTATATCCTGCCTGATGCTGATGACTTTGAGGAGTTCAAGCAGTCTGCCGATGGCAAGAGTGTAATCAATAAGAAGTGTCTGCGCGAAGGCTTTGTGTATCGTAGTCAGGATGGACAGCGTAGTTTCAAGAACGTTTCCCGCAAATTCTTGCTTAAAGCTGGTGAATAAATGGAGACTAGCACAAAGCCAGTGCTAGTGATGATGGTGGGTTTGTCGGCAAGCGGCAAGTCCACCATCGCTTATAATCTAGCAAAGGAAAATAATTATATTATATTCAGCTCAGATGAACTGAGAGAAGAACTTTACGGAGATATCACCGACCAGACTCATAACCATGAGCTGTTCATAGAGTTGCATAAGCGTATTAAGACGGCATTAAAAGAAGGTAATAATGTTATCTATGATGCTTGTAATCTAAGCTCTAAAAGACGTATCGCTTTTCTACAGGAGTTAAATCGTATCCCTTGTCGGAAAGAATGTATTATCGCCGCCACTCCATATGAGCAATGTCTAAGGAATAATGCGAGCAGAGACAGACGTGTGCCAGATTATGTCATTGAGCGTATGTATAAAAGCTTTGACACCCCGTATCATTACGAAGGCTTTGATCGTATTAGCATTGAGTATTGGAAAGGTAGCTGCAACGGCTCATTACTTCCAATGTCTTGGGCGCTAGATTATAAGAATTACAATCAGGATAATCCGCACCACGAGTCAACTCTTGGTGTGCATTGTATGAAGGCTGCGTATTGGCTATATGGCAGCGATTGGTTTAATCACGCTTCAATTGGAACTATAATAAACGCAGCGCTAATCCATGATTGCGGCAAGCCATTTTGTAAGACATTTAAAAACGGCAAGGGCGAGATTACAGATATAGCTCATTATTATGGACATGAGCATGTAGGTGCATATGATAGTCTATTCTTTACATATGTTGCTGGCATCAGTTCCTTAACTGTTTCAGCTCTTATCTCAAACCATATGAAACCTTGGGTATGGGAGAAAGACAACAACGAAAAAATGTATAATAAATATCTAAAATTGTGGGGCGATTATTTCATGCAATGTGTTATGATTCTACATGAAGCAGATAAGGCCGCACACTAAAGGAGTTTTTATATGTCATATAGGGTTTTCGATCTAAAAAATCGTGAATGGGCAGATCCCGATAAAATTCTAATTTCATGCGGAGAAAACAGGCTTCTGACCTGCGGAAACGCTGTGCTCGGATGGCAAAAATTGAAGGAATTGCCTGAAGATAGGTACTTATTCCACAAAAGCCTAGGAATTGTGGATAAACATGGTGTCGAGCTATATGAAGGCGATATCTGTGCGGTTGATATGCCAGAGGGACATGAAGATGGCGATACAATCACTGTTGAGGTTGCATATATCAAAGAGCGTGCTGCTTATTTCATGTTTGATTGGGAGCACTCTAAGTATTACAGCTTTGGCGAAGATATTGGTTTAATCATTGAAGTTGTAGGCAATGTATGCGATAGACTTGATGGAGAAAATGAGGAGGATGTAGCATGACGGTAATTGCAATCGTGGGAGTGGCGGCAATTGTGGTATCATATACATGCTGTAAGATTTCTCACAAGGAAGATGAGCTTCACAGGTATGAGAATGAAGACTATGGTATTTGGGATGAGTGGTGATTGATATGATTCAGATTCGCAATGGAGTGTTTGAGACTAATAGTTCAAGTACGCACAGCATTTGTATCTCCAAGAAGCCTGTTGATGCAGATGGTTGTCATGTTGACTTTCATTTTGGAGAGTTTGGCTGGGAGAATGACGATGCCGATGTAGCAGATTATCTGTACACGGCAATCTATGAGCTTGACCGTAGTGGTAAAGATGGGCTTCTCGATAAGCTAAAAAATATTCTCGATGCTCATGGCATTACCTATACATTTGAAAAGCCTGAGACTGTTCACTATGATTATGGTGATGGAAATGAATGGGACGAGCTTAATGTCGGCTATATCGACCACGGATACGATACATATGAGTTCGTACATACAGTGCTTAATAATGATGATATGCTGATTCGCTATCTCTTTAGTGATAGTCATGTGTATACTGGCAATGATAATGATGAGGACGGTATGATGTGTAATGCCGCAAATCCTACCATCTGGAAGTGGGATACGGATTGGCACAATAGTTGGGAAGAGCCAAATCCAAATCACGATGAAGAGAAGTATGAATACTTCTATAAGGGAAACTAGGTGTTGTACAATGATTCAGATTCGCGCTGGTGTATTCGAGACTAATTCAAGTTCAACGCACTCACTATGTATTATGACGAAAGACGATTTTAATAAATGGGTTTCGAGTAATCATGGTGAATATTATTTTGTTGATGGAGATGGATATGGCTATTCTTTCAATCATTGTTTTGCTGATGGTGTTGGAAGCGGAATCTATGATAAAGAAACAGTAAAGCAGGCCATCGAAAACTACGCAAAGTATTATGAAGAGAAGTATAAAGATGAGCAGTGGTATACTCCTGTCGATGTTGACATATTGGAGTATAGCGATGACGAAGAGGTAGAGTCTAGCCGCGAGGATTCAAGACTGTACGACCTAGGTATCTATACATATGATGATTGGTGTAGATATAATGACGAACTAGAGCAGTATGAGACATCCTTTACAACTCCGTCTGGTGATGATATGATTGCATTCGGAGCATATGGATATCGCTAGGAGAAGTAATGAAGATTCTTGGCAGTTATAAGAACAACGACTATACCTGTACCATGTTCTCAGACGGTACTAAAATTAGGTGGAATGATAAGGATTCATTTAACCCAATCAAGCCTGAGTCAATCGACCTTAAGATTACTAACAGGTGCGATATGGCGTGTAACATGTGCCACGAGAACTCAACGCCAGATGGGAAGCATGGCGATATTCTGAACCTTCCGTTTATCGATACCATGTTTCCCTATAGCGAGGTTGCAATCGGTGGCGGCAATCCTTTGACCCATCCAGACCTGATTGAGTTTCTTGAGCATCTTAAAGAGCGCAAGATTATCGCAAGTATGACGGTGAATCAAATGCACTTTATGCAGAATATTGATTTGCTAAAAGAGCTTACTGATAATAAGTTAATCTATGGTCTTGGTATCTCGTATATCGGTGGCCGTCATAGCAATTGCATTGAAGCAATCAAGCAGTTCCCAAACGCTGTCGTTCATGTTATTAACGGTATCGTACATATGGATGGACTAGAAGCCCTTGCCAATAACGATTTGAAGATTCTCGTTCTTGGATATAAGGAGTTTAGGCGCGGCAAAACTCTATATGATGAGTGCGGTAGTCAGATTAATTATCTAAAGGCACAGTTCTATGATATGCTACCTAAGATTGTGAACGATGGTTGGTTTAAGTGCATTAGCTTTGATAACCTTGCAATTAAGCAGCTTGAACCTAAGCGCCTTATGAGTGATAAAGACTATAAAGAATTTTATATGGGTGATGATGGATCATTCACTATGTATGTAGATGCTGTTAATCGACAGTTCGCTAAGAGTTCTGTGTCTACTGAGCGATATGATTTGATGGATGATATCGCCGATATGTTTAAGATTGTTAAGGATGGTGTCAATGGAAAATAAGTTGCTTTATCTTGCTGGCGGCATAAGCGGACTCAGCCGTGATGAGCAGTGGCAGTGGCGCAAAGATGTGCGTACTAAGATTCTTGAGAGCATTAATTTCTATGGGTATGATTATATGCCCATGTTCTTCAATCCTTTGATGCACTACACTTTAGAGGAAGAACTTCATAAGAGTGAACGCGAAGTGTTTGAGCTTGAGACTTATAATGTCCGTAGGTCTGACTTGGTTATTGTAAACTTCAACTCACCTTCGTCAATCGGCACAGCCATGGAGCTTGCTATCGCCAAGGAGAATCGTATTCCCGTTGCTGGATTGAACGAAGATAACGTTGAGCTGCATCCTTGGTTGATTGAGTGTACAACGCGCATGTGCGATACATTTGACGAGCTTATCGACTATGTTGCATGTCAGCATTTGATGGCGTAATAAACTAATGTAAAACTAATGTAGACTAATGTAAAAAATTTTTAGATTATCTACTAGATTAGTTTATACTTGTGATATAATAACTAATGTTATATGCCTTAATAAATATACGGAGGTATCTTAGATGGCAAATGAGAAGAGTGGCATTAAGAAGACTGACTGGAAGTCAAGCTTTGTTCTAGTTGGCGCTGCAAAGGTAAATGATTATACCTTTACCATCGATAAGCAGAGTGAGCGCAGTTCTTGGGTTTATAATTCTATGGGCCTTAACATTGACTGCGGTGAGAAGTATGGTACTGTACGCGCCGAGATGTTTGGTGGATATTCCCCAGACCGCGAGAATATTATCTATGCCCACGGCAAGGACGATAACGGCAATGATGACTTTTCTAAGCAGATGACTGTTGCTTGGGAAGACCGCTTTGATGATACGATTCTAGATGAGGTCGGCGACCTTTCGTTCATCGTTGTCGGTCTTGAGAAGACTACGACTGGAAAGACCTATTATAAGAACTTCCTTAGCGAGTATGATGCCATTGCCTATGCTCAGGAGCATCTTGAGGACGGCATGATCGTAAACGTCAAGGGTCGTTTGCAGTATAGTATGTACAATGATACCGTTCAGGTTCGTAAGACTATTCAGAGCATTGTTCTTAGCAGCGCAGATGAGCCTTCTAAGTACTATGCTCGATTCACTCAGTCTGTTCTTCTTGATAAGGATTCTGCAAGCCTTAAGGATGTTGACAAGGACAAGGGCGTTATGTATGTGAATGCTCGTGTTCTTGATTATGTGAGTGAGCTTAACGGTACTGAGATTAATGGTCAGTATCCGTTCACAGAGCAGTTCGAGTTTCCAATGGACTTCACTAAGCCTGAGCTTTGCAAGAAGGTTTATGATAAGCTCTTTAAGATTAAGAAGAATGTTCGTCAGGTAACATTTGATGGTATCTTTGTTGAGGGCGGAGCTACTGTTACCGCAACAATGGATGATGTTCCCGATGATATCAAGGATCTAATTGATATGGGTATTTATTCTGAGGAGGAAGCACTTGCCAAGTGTAGTGCAAGCGGCTCTCGTGAGCGCCGTATGATTCTTCAGAAGCCAGTGATTAAGCTTGTTGGCGATGACAAGACTCCTGTTGTCCAAATCTTTGATGATAAGTATGAAGAGGATGAGCTTGTAATTAACACTGGTAGCGATGAGGATGCGCCATTTGATACTGATGAGAAGTCTTCAGATGACTCGGACATGTCTTGGCTTGATTCCCTGTAAATAATATATACTATTAAGGTTATATGCGGGAGAGATAAGTTTGAACTCTCCCGCTCATTCTCAATTAACATCTTAGAAAGGTGAATACATATGGCATTTGGTAAGAAAAATAATGTGCGTTTAGATCCTCTTGCATATAACATTTGTCTTCTTGGCGAGTCTAAAGTTGGTAAGACTACCCTTATGAAAGAGGTTTGTGAGAAGCTTGCAGGCGATGACGGCTATCTGTTCCTAGAGTGTGGCACTGAGCGAGGAGCCGATGCCATTCAGGGAATTAACTATATTAACTGTCCTGAGTGGGATATGGATTATGATGAGCTTACAAACAGCGTTGGTCTAGCTGATGTTTGTGAGGATATTATCGAGAATAAGACTAGCGAGTATCCCAATCTTAAGGCGGTAATTTTCGATACATATGACCACCTGATTGACATTGCGGAACAGAAGTCAATCGATATGTGGAACAAGGAGTGCCGCAATAGCGGACATGCCGAGAAGTGTGTAAAGAGCATTAATCAGGCGTGGTCTGGCTATGGTCGCGGTGAGAAGAAGGCCATTGAGATTATGTTTGATATGATGGCTCGACTTCGTAATGTTGGAGTTGCTTCTATTATCATCGGGCATGTTAAGACGAAAGAGATTTCTGATGTAGTCTCTGGTGAGTCTTATCAGATTCTTACTTCAGATCAGCAGCAGAATTATTTTAACGCGCTTAAGAAGAATCTACATTTCCTTGGTCTAGCATATATTGACCGTGATGTTATCAAGGAGAAGACTGGTCGTAAGAATGCTGTGACTAAGAAGGACGAGGTTGTCAACAAGGTCGCATCGGAGTCTCGCAAGATTAAGTTCCGTGACGATAACTACGCTGTCGATTCTGGTTCTCGTTTCGCCAATATCATTCCAGAGATTGATATGAATGCAGACGCATTTATTCAGGCTCTTACAGACGCAATTAAGTCTGAACAGTCTAAGTCTGGCGTGTCATTTGATACAGCCAAGAAGAAGCAGGCTGAGCAGGAGAAGGAGCTTGAGAAGCGCGTTGCCGAGCAGGAAGAGCAGGCTAAGTCTCAGGCAGCTGTGGATGATGTAGTTGCTCAGATTGTTGATTTCTTTACTGAGAACAAGTCTGACATTGCAAAGATTAAGCCAGTTCTTGCAGCCGTCAAGAATCTTGGGTATGACAACCCCAAGTCCATTGATAATGTCGAGGACGCAAACAAGATTCTCGCTCTAATTTCTGAGTAATTCTGATATAATGTATAACCATGATACAGGACATAAAAAATGTAGTATGGTTATACTCACTAAAGAAAGGTTTGATTATGGCACAGTCTATTGAGGTCATGGAGCAGCGCTATCAGATGCTACTTAACCGCAAGGGTAAGAATTCCGAGAATGTCGGCATCATGCGCAAGCTACGCCGCAAGATTAATAAGGCTAAGAACGGCATTATTCTTTCCTAGTATATCTTCATAGAATATTCCTTCAGCGAAAGGAGTTTATATGTCTTCTGACTTTAAGCAAGAGTTCCTGAAAAACAAGTATGAGTATATTTCAGACGATGCTTCCAATGAGCCATTAAAGAAGACGAAGAAGCAAAAGCCTAAGAAGTCTAATCATAAACATGAATATAAGAATTTAATTATTCAGTCGTATGATAAGGTGGCTGGCAAATGGACTGATACTTATGTAAGTTATTGTCCTGTTTGCGGCAAGCTGAACAGCTTTCAGGAAACTGATGAGATTGCAAAGATTTTCCCAAATATTCGAGTTGGTACATTCGGTTTTTGTATCGGTTTAACTTACAACAAGAGCAATAAAGAGTGGCAGAGCTTTGCAAACTGGTCTGGCGAAAATATTCCGCATGTAAAGTGGAAAGACTTTGTTTATTGGAAAGACAAGTATATCGACTTGAGTTTGCTAGATAATTAATTGACTTGAATGTTCTGCCCATGACATAACAGTCGTGGGCAGTTTTGTATAAGGAGGTTCCGCCGTGGCTAAGACATCTAAGAAAAAAATGACAGAGCAAGAGCTTGCAGATTGGGACAAGCTTTATGAGTATGTGCGTTCAAAAGTAATGGGCTACGATAAGAACCAATCATTGACACCATACATTGTATTGCGTTTAAAGGGTCTTGTTGACGGTAAAGCAGTGGCAAATAAAAAGATTAAAGATAAAGCCCACTATTCTTACAAGGTTATTTTAAACACATTTAAATATTCAATGCCTGATATTGGGCGTGCAGTTGAACGCATTGCATTTAAAGATGAGTCTGCAAAGTTTAACTATGTTATGAGAATTGTAGAGAACAATATCAATACGGTATATATCCGTATGAAAAATGTAGAGAAAGCAAAAGAAGAAGCAATTAGAACTTCTGCTGTTGAATCAGTATATAAAGAGGTACAATATAAACCTAAGAAACAAACTGTAAAGGCAGATAAGTTTTCTGATTTGTGGTAATAAAGGTGATATGTGTATGGCAGAAAAGAATACTAAATTAACTCCATTTGAGCAGCAGCAAAAGAAGGCGGCTGAGCAAGTTCTAGATTATAAACTTGGAGCAGAAGCATCTATTGTGTCGATGCTTTATAAGAAACCAGATTTGCTAACGCAAACAAATCTAGAATTAAATGAATTTCACAATAATGCATGGCGTGTATATTTTGAGATTGCACGTGATTTGGTTATCAATGAGAAGAAGACTGTTTTAACAGACGTTACAATTGGTCTTTATCTTGAGAAGCATCCTAAGCTTGCTAAAAAATATGATGAATATGGTGGCTATCAGACAATTGAAGATTCTGGTGCGTACATTGATATTGAAAATTTTGACGGTTATGTAACTGACCTCAGAAAATGGAACGTTGTAATCAAACTTATTAAGCGTGGATTTCCTTGTGATAAAAAACGTATTAGTGAGCTATGCGACATGTCCGCCGATGAAATTTACGCCGAGTACACTGTATATCTCAATGATATCTTTGCTAATATTGATAATAATGTTAAGTCGTATAATGGATTTGAAGGTATGCGAGAGCTTGTTGATGAACTCGATGAAGGCATGAACGTTGGCATTCCATTTGCTAATTGTTCAATTCTTAACAATGAAACTGGCGGTATGCTTGGTGGAAACATTATTGGAATGGGCGCTTCATCGGGCGTTGGCAAGAGTACTTTAAGTATTAATTATATTTTCCCGTCTATGGTAAAGCATAACCTTAAAGCTCTTTTTATTATTAATGAGGAAGATCAAAATAAATTTAAGAAAGAAGCACTTGTATGGTACTGCACAAATGTATTAAAACATCCAGTACAAAAGCGCGTTCTTCGTGACGGCGGTTTTGATAAAGATACAAAAGAAGCTCTTTATAAAGCGTCTGAGTGGTTTGAAAGTCAAAAAGACAACCACAACATTACGATCGTTCCTCTTGAGCAATATACCGCAAGGACAGTAATCAAACTTATTAAGAAATATACAAGGATGGGCATTGATGTTATAGTTCTCGATACATTGAAAGAGAGCTACGATTCTCGCAATAAAGAATCGTGGAAATCGTTAATGACCGATTGTGTTGATTTTTATGATTGTATTAAGCACACCGATACATGTATGATTATTACATATCAGCTTGTAAAAAACAAAAGCAAATACCTTACCAATGCAGACATTGGTGTGTCAAAGGGTATTCTTGACGTATTCAGTGTCAATATGTTCTTTAGAAGACCGCTACCATCTGAGTTTGAAGGTGAAAAGGAAGAACTATATTGTTGGAAAAAACCAACTGAGAATAAGGCCACAACTATTCCTTTTAAACTTGAGAAAGGTGAACATTATATGATTACCTTCTTAAGCAAGAATCGTTTTGGACAAAGTGATATTCAGATTGTCAGCGAAGCAGACTTTTCAATTAATAGATATGAGGATATTGGATACGCAACGGTGGCAGTAGACTACTAATAGGATTAGATAATGGGAATAAAAAGCGTTCAAAATGTAAATTTACATGACGATAGAATTGGAGAAGAACGTTGTAATAAAAGCGGTTGTCTTATGAAGATAATTGAGTATAACGGTAATAATGATTTGATTGTAGAATTTCAGGATGAATATCATTATTTAGTACATACTGATTATAAAAGTTTTAAAAATGGCAGCGTTAGAAATCCATATCATCCAAAAATCTATGGCGTTGCGGCAACTGGAAGTAAATACAAAACAAGGTACGGCAATGAAACAACGAAAGAATATTTAGCATGGTATGACATGCTAAGAAGATGTTTTGACAAAAAATACAAAAAAATTTTTCAACATATAAGGATGTTACGTGTTGTAAAGAGTGGTTGTTGTTTGAAAATTTCTATGAGTGGTTACATGAACAAGATAATTTTGATAAATGGTTGAATAATAAAAAATGGTGCTTAGATAAAGACATACTTAAAAAAGGTAATAAAATATATAGTCCATACACATGTTGTCTTGTTCCTATGCATGTAAATAATTTATTTATTAAAAACAACAAGTCTAGAAATGGACTACCAATAGGAGTTAGTAAAACTAATAAAAATAAATATGTTGTAAATTATAGAAATGGTCATGAAGATATTAGTAGACCTAGTGGTTATTTCAGTACTATAAATGAAGCATTTGAAGCATATAAAGAGTATAAAGAAAACGTCATCAAACAAGTTGCTCAAAAAGAATTTGATGATGGTAATATCACTAGTGGATGTTATGAAGCAATGATGAAATATAATGTAGAAACTACTGATTAGTTTTTTTTAATTTTGCTATTAATGTTATATGCGATTGTGCTATACTTTAATAAGTGACTAAGCGCGAAAGGAGTGATATTTAGATGGATACAACTTCTCTGAAAGAATATATCTTCAATAATAATAAAGTTGAATTTGTTCTAGATAAGATTGGTTGTAAGTCAATTAAATATCACTCCTCTAAAAATTTTTATTCAGCAACTAATTACAATGGCGATAATACTGGTGCTGTTAATGTCTATAATACCAAGTATCTTCTTATCCATAATTGGACTCGCGAGAGTGAGTTTAATGATGTGTCTGATATTATCTCTCTTGTTCAATATAATAAGAAGTGTTCATTTGTAGACGCTGTTAAATATCTTCACAATATTCTCGGACTTGAATTAACGCCATATAAGAAAGAAGAAAAAAAAGAAAAGTTAGACCCTCTTGCTATCTTTAAGAACGTCATCAGTAGACACAGGGCAATAGTAGACGTAGCGGAGATACAGGCTATTAAAGAAGAAGCTATTAACGATTATGTTCCTTTGCTTTATATTGATTGGTTGCGAGAAGGTGTCATGCCTTGGGCTGCTAAAAAGTTTGAACTAGCCTATTCATATAAATATCATCGCGTAGTTATTCCTATTAGATATTGGCTTGATGGTACGCTTGTTGGCTTTAATCAAAGAACTACGGTTGAGAATTATGAAGAACTAGGAATTCGTAAATACTTTCTAACTGCTTCATATAGAAAAAGTCTTAATCTTTATGGCCTTTGGGAAAACAGAGAAGGGATTGAGGATAAGAAAACTGTAGTTATTTGCGAGTCTGAAAAGTCTGTTCTTAAAAGATATTCGCGTAATGATGGTACTTGTGTTGCACTTCAAGGTAAGAAGCTAAGTGATGAGCAAAGACGTATTATCATTGGACTGAATGTAAACGAAGTTATTATTGCTCTTGATAATGATGTTCCAATAGAAGAAGTACGTCACATATGTGAGCAGTTCTATCATATTAGAAATGTATCATATGTGAAGGATCGATGGAATTTACTCGGTGATAAAGACGCTCCCGCTGATGCGGAAAATAAGGTGTATAATTTTCTTATTAAACATCGAGTTAAGTATGATGAGTCGGAACATCAAAAGTATTTAAACAGTCTTAAGAAGAAATGAGGTAAACAATGAAACTCGTATTTCAGAATAGCCGAGGGCATAAGCGAACTATTGCAGATGTTGCAACGGCTGACGATGCATATTCTGAAATTAAAAAATTCTGTAGAGAACGAGACTTTCACATTTATTATACTCGTGTTTGGCAAGACGATGATGGTGCTACGGTATATGATGTTGGCTCACATGTAGAATTCTTTAAGCTGTATCCAGATAATAAGGGGCAGAAATGATTACGAAAAAAGATTTTGTTTCCGCAGTGAATTCAATTAAAGAAGTTGAGAACTTCTATCATCAGTATGGTCATAAGTGCTACGTTAAGAACTCGCTAATCCAAACACTTATTGATTCTGTTGGCGACAAATATGAGTGGATTGCATGGTATATCAATACGACTCGATACGGTGAAGTGAACAACACTGTAAGTTTCGGCGAGTATGGTAATGAAGCTAAACACTATGTCATCAAGACCGTTGATGATTTGTATGACTTCCTTGCTGACTACTATCATTGGAATGAAATGGATTATAAGTATGAGTAACTATCCAGACTACACTTGGGAACAAGATTCCTACGCACCGTGGAATAGCGATGAGGATTATATCGACAAGAAGTGCAAGCAGTGTTCACTGTTCGCAAAAATTCCAGATGATATCTGTGCAACAGACATGGGATATTGTATTGAGTGCTGTGATTATTTTAGCGGCGAAGACGATGCCTGCGCTTCTTTTGAACTATATTAAGGATGTTATATATGAGTGGTAATTGTTCAGATGACTTAAATTCATGGCATACTAATTTCGCTACGACAACAGATGATATCCAAGAATTTATGAAGATTACATATTATATGATGGGCATTGTAGATGAGTTCATTGGTATGTGTGATGCTTCAACATATGGCGGATTTAGAGATAATGATTTTCGTATGTTCAAAAGAATGCATAAAGAAATGGACGATATCATAGAGCGCCGAGGAATATACATCAATAAATAGAGCGGTGTGATAATGGAAATTGTAAGCATTGACCGTGTGAAGGCTCGCAAACCACATAAGTGTGATATGTGCGGCAAGAAGATTGAAGTCGGCGAAGAATACGAGGCCCAAAACTTAGTCTGTTATAATGAGATGTATACGTTTCATCAGTGCGACAGATGCAAGCCATATGTCGATGAGCTGTGGAGTATAGGTTTTGATAACGACCTAGACGGACTTGATTCATGTACCTTTTATTCGTTTATGTCAGAAGAGCATAATGATGTTTTGGATAAATGGTATGAAGAAGATGGTTATGATGAGTAAGAAAAGCACTATAATCTGCGACAGGTGCGGCAAAGAAGTACCATACAATGTAGGCAAAAGGTTTTATCATCATACATGTATATTGTTTGATAGGTTTTGTCTATGGGATAGCATAGAAGATAGGCTTGATTTGTGTGATGATTGCTCAAATGAGTTTCGCAAGTGGCTAAAGAAAGAGGTGTAGATTATGGCATTGGATTTAACATGGTTTGACGTAGATGGAGATATCGAAACATTCTATACCTATTGTCTTCATCACATGGAAGGCTGCGATGAGCCAGAATGGACTATGTACAATCGAATCACGGCGGTAATTGAAGATTATTGGATGAAGAAGTTTAAGTTTAAACTTAAGGATTCAGTTGACAATAATCTTAAGGGCTTGGTAGTTGGCAATGTGATTGAAGACACCATTGCAGAGATGCCAAACGCATTGAAGATGTTAGAGGATTCATAGAGAGGAATTGATATGGCTATATACAAACTTGAATTTAATTGGTGGACAGTCGAGGACGAGGACAAACCTTGGTATGAACAGGAGCAGCGAGTATATTATTTCACGCACGCCGAGGACGCGCTTGATTTCGTTGACCGTGTAGTCTGGAATGAAGCTGCATATGTATCTATGGGCAGTCCGATTAACGCATATCTTTATAAGTTTACCGAGTCTAGGCAGTATGATGAGCGAGATTGCCGATATATCGCTGCATGGCACGATATTGACAAAAGAGTGCGCTAAAACAACGCTCTGACCTGCGGTTTTGTTGACGAAAAAAGCTTTAAAATCGTGATTTTAAAAGTTTAGTCAATTCCAATAAAAATGTTAATTCCAATTACTATTTGGAAGTAACAAAAATATTGGAAGCATAAAAGAATAGTTGTGATATAATAATAGCTGCTTAATACGCAGCTATTTCTTTATAGGGAGACGGTATGGAACTAGATACATTTTATGTCGTGACGATTCCAGAACATACAAAGAAAGAGATTTCTTTTAGTACAAAAAAGTATGGCATGTGCTTAGGCATTGAGCCAAAAGAAACACAAGTATATGTTCCAGAAAAGAAATACTATTTTAACAAACGTAAACAGGCTAAAAAGTTTTGCTTAGAGAATAATTATCCGTTTGAATATATCACAAAGGAGTTGTATTAATGGCACGCTTATCAAAAGAAGAACTTGATAAAATCAAAAAGAAGTACGGCGTATCATGTATTTATTCATGGAGCCGCGTAAACACCTACATGACTTCTAAGTACGAGTATTATCTTAAATACGTCAAGCACGTGAAGGAAGATAGAACGGACTGTGGATATGCGCCTTTGGGATCAATCGCGCACGACACTCTTGACGCATTTTATGATGGCAATATTTCATATGAAGATATGATTGGTCAGTTCGAGGACGGTTGGCTTACTGCCATTGACATTGCAGACCTTAAGCTTGACCGTAATGATGAAGAACATGATGCTAGTATCAAGGCTAAATACAAGGAAGACTTACAAATCTTCTTTAAGAATCATATCAAGTATAAGCATAAACTGCTTATTGAGAAGCCTGTAATCGCGCAAGTTGGTGACAATGTATTTGTTGGCTATATCGATGCATTGTTTAAGGATGACGATGGCTGTTATAACATTATAGACTTTAAGACTAGCTCTATGTACAAGGGCAAGACGCTTGAAGAGCATTCAGGGCAGCTAACTATCTATGGATTAGGACTAGTACAAGCTGGTATTCCACTTGATAAGGTAAAGATTTGCTTTAATTTCTTAAAGTATTGTAACGTTCAGTATCATCAGAAGAATGGCGCAGTAAAAGAGCGACAGGTAGAGCGCTATAAGCTTGGTGACAGTCTCAAGACAAATGTTAAGATGTGGCTTAAAGCCGATGGGTATTCGGAAGACGAAGTTGATAATTATCTGAAGCTTCTTATTGATACAAACACCATTGATGTATTGCCAGATGATGTACGTGATAAGTATGTGATTACAGATTGCCATGTATTTATTCCATTTACACAGGAGTTAATTGATAAGTGGACTGATACGATTGTGTCTACCATTCAAGATATTAACATGCGCGAGAAAGATTACGAAGAGACTAAGAGCGATGCCGCGTTTTGGGATTCTGAGGAAGATGTTAAAGCGCAGTCGTATTACTTCTCGACATTAATGGGATACAGTGCAAATCTACATAAGCCATATAAAGAATACCTAGATAAGCTAGAAGCACAGAAGAATGATGCAGATATATTTGGCGGTCTTGTTGGAGATTCTAAAAATGACGTTGCAACTAGTCAGGATATATGCAATAATAAGACCGATGAAGTAGATTTATCTTGGCTTGATGAAGAATAAGGTGTTAGTTTAATGGATACAGAGCATACTATAGTCCAGTGTTGCGGTGAAGTATATATCGATTGCAAGCAGCTTCCCACATGCCCTTCAAACTCAAAGCGCTCATCGGTCAGCATTATCGGTGATAAGATTTATATGAATGGGTATGAGTATAAAAACGGCGAGTGGAAGAGAACTCTGCCCGCTTTGTTCTATAACCTGTTTTAAGGAAAGAATACATTATAATGAAGGCGAAAGAGCTTGCAGAAGAGCTATTGAAATATCCAGACTTTGATGTTGCTGTGCGTGTGCCCATATCCGCTTCGACATATGACCATCCATATGGTGAATATGATATGCGATACATAGATTATATTGGCTACATTAGCATTAGAGATGGTGATATGGTAATAGTTCTTGAATAGATAAGGTTGATTATGTCTATATATATTGTTCGTTTCCATGATTACGACACTATGTTTAACGTTGGCTATTTTACGAGCGAAGAAGACGCAGAAAAGTGTATGGAATATTACATGAGAACAAGGCCAAGCGACTATGAGTATATGTGCGATGCGTATAGCTTAGAAAAATATGAGCTTGATGATACTGATTATACCGCACTCATCAAAGAACTTGACGAAGCTGAGAAGGCAATGCAAAAGAAAGAGGAAGAAGAATTTAGAAATAAGGAGCTTGCAGAGCTTGCCAGACTAAAAGCAAAGTACGAAGGTCAACAAGATGATTTGCAATAAATCTGAATTCTTGAAGTCTCTTAAAAAAGAAGAGCTTGATAATGGAACCATTAGGGTTTTAATCGAGTGTAGAGATGGTATACCAGAAAACGTATGGGCATATCAAGATGACAATATGGATAAATCGTTTGCTATTTTGTTGAACACACCGCTTAGCTATTTCCCAGTTCTTTATTATGGGTCAGAAGTCAAGATTAAATATCGTGACAATGTAGCTATACTCGATACCAATTGGGTGGTAGAAGAGTGTAACCGATATGTGATTAAGCGTTCTGATATATAAAATTATTGTTTTAAGGTGGTTAATATGGTAGAATTTGATGTTGATATGGAGTATCTTGCAATCAACGATGAGCTTGATTGCGTTGTGCTACATGATGAGAATGGTGTAATGGACGATGTAGTTTTTGTTCCGCGTTGTATTGTTGATGATGAAGAGTAATAGTATGGATATGTTTAATAAGATTCGTGATTGGCTTGGCGCTATCGTATATGCAATTAGTATTATCATTGGTTTCTATGTGAGCATTTGGATAATGCTAGTTGAGCCTATTATTTACGCCTGTCAGTGCTTTGATGCCGGTACTTTGACGGCAACAATTGTCGGCATAACGATTATTAAAATTTTGCTGTCTGGTTTTGCTGGTATATTAATAATGCTTATTGGGTTTGCAATTGCATTTTTTATTTCAAACCGATAATATTTTAATAAAACACAGGCAAATTAAAGCGAATATATGCTATACTTAGGGGAGACGTTTGTTTCCCCTAATTTTTTATTGAGAGGGTGCATATATGCAGGATAACTATTGTGTGTATCATTTACATAGCGATCTCAGCAATGGGGTCACTAATGTGGATTCGGTTACAAAATATACAGAGTATGTTGATTATGCCGCTTCCATTGGTATGAAAGCGATGGCATTTAGTGAGCATGGCTGCATCTTTGAGTGGGTTCATAAAAAGCAAGCGATTGAAGCTGCTGGTATGAAATACATTCATGCTGTAGAAGCATACCTAACAGAAGACAATGATGTTGAAGACAAGCACAGGGATAATTATCACTGTGTTCTGATTGCTAAGAACTATGATGGCGTTAAAGAGCTTAATAAGATGGTGTCTAAGTCATTTCATCGAGACGATTATCACTTCTACTATATGCCGCGCATTACTTTTGAAGAGCTGTTCGCAACATCGGACAATATCATTATTACAACCGCTTGTCTTGGCGGTGTGTTAAACAAGGGTAGCAATGATACAAAGAAGAGATTTATGAAATTCCTTATTACTAATAAGGATAGATGCTATCTTGAGATTCAACATCATAATTGTATAGACCAAATTACATATAATAAGGCATTATATGCTATTAGTATGAAGACTGGCATTCCTCTGATTGCTGGCACAGATACACACTGCCTTAATGACGAGCATGTTGAGGGGCGAAAGATTCTTCAAAAAGCCAAGAACGTGTTCTTTTCTGATGAAGATGATTGGGATTTAACTTTCAAGACCTATGATGAGCTTGTTGCTGCATATAAGATCCAGAATTCACTACCAGAGAACGTATATATGCAGGCAATTGATAACACAAATATCATGGCTGATTCTATTGAAGAGTTCGAGCTTGACTATTCAAAGAAGTACCCTAAGCTATATGCTGATTCTGAAGGAACGTTAAAGAAGAAAATTGTTGATGGCATTAAGAAGAGGGGTATTGATAAATACCCAAACTTTGACGAGTATAAGAAGAAGATTCAATATGAGCTAGATACATATAAGCATAATGGAGCCGTTGACTTTCTGCTACTTGACGAGGATTATAAGGCCGCTCTTAAAAAGCATGGTGTGTCGTATGGATATTCCCGTGGATCGGTAAGTGGCAGTGTAATTGCGTATCTTCTTGGTATTACAGAGGTAGATTCAATTAAATATAACCTTAACTTTGAACGTTTTATGAATAAAGAGCGTGTGTCGCTTGCTGATATTGATACAGACTGGTCTAAAAAAGACAGATATAAAGTAAGAGATTATATGTTCAATAAGGACGGCTTGTATTGCTGCGATATTGTTACATTCAACACTATTGCCATGAAGGGCGCTATTAAAGATGTTGGCAGGGCGCTTGGTATGAGCGTTGAGGACACTCAGACTATTAGCGATGCTGTTTACCAAGATGATAAAAAGAAGGATTGCATTGATGCCTACTATACAGATAAATATCCAGAGCTATTTAAATATGTTGATATTGTAAAAGGTACAATCGTATCAATTGGCAATCATCCATCTGGTCTGGTTGTTTCTCCTTATCCTGTTGACGAGTGGTTTGGTCTTTGTAGTACTAAATCAAACGACAATATGATTTCTCAAATCAACATGAAGGAACTTGATGGCTTACAGTTTGTTAAACTTGATGTTCTTGGTCTTGATTGCGTTGGTCTTATCAATGAGACGTGTGATTTAGCTGGCATTCCTAGGATTACTCCTGATAATATCTCGTTTGATGATGTGAAAGTATGGAATGAGATTAGGGATGACTGTACTATGATTTTTCAGTTTGAATCTTCATATGCAGGTGACTATATTAAGCAGCTGTTTAGCGATGAGACGATTGCGAAGATTAGAGAAAAGAACCCAGACTTCTCATATATCGAACTAATGTCAATGGCAAACGGCGCAATCCGACCTGCTGGTGCAAGTTATCGAGAGGAACTTTCTATTGGTAAATATCGTGATAATGGACATGAAGCACTAAATAAATTCTTGGCTCCAACACTAGGATACTTGGTATATCAGGAACAGATTATCGAGTTCCTGCATTCTTTCTGCGGTTATACGATGGGTGAAGCAGACATTGTTCGCCGTGGCTTTGCTAAGAAGACTGGTACTGATAAGTTTATTCCTAAGATTAAGGAGGGATTTATCAAGACAATGAAGGAAAAGTATGGTGTAGAGAAGGAAGAAGCAGATAGGCTTATTGAGAATTTTATCAAGGTAATTATTGATGCAAGTTCATACCTATTCTCACATAATCACGCTGTACCATATAGTTTCCTTGGCTATGTTGTTGGTTATCTACGTTGTTATTACAAGCTTGAGACAGTTACAACAGCTTTAAACATTTATGCAGAGGACGATGCTAAGTGTTTGGAAATCATTGCATATGCAAAAAGAAATGGCATTGAGCTTAAGCCGATTAAGTTTGGCAAGTCAACTGCTGATTATACAATGGATAAGAAGGAGAACTGTGTATATAAGGGCGTTGCCAGTGTAAAGCATTGTAATCGTCAAATCGCAGATGAACTACTTGAGCTATCTAAGAATAAGTATGGTTCGTTTACGGAGCTGCTTAAAGATATTAAAGATAAGACTTCTATTAACTCTAGGCAGCTAACCATTCTTATCAGCCTTAATTTCTTTTCAGACTTTGGTAAGAATAAGTATCTGTTAGACGTTGTTGATATCTATGACAAGTTTGCCAACTCAAAGGTCATTGCCAAAAAGAAGATGGAGGAGCTTGGCGTATCTGATTATCTGATGCAAAAGTATGCTGGCAAGGAGACGAAATCACAGTGGAGACAGCTCGATAACCAAGGATTAATCAATGAGCTTTGTAATAGACTTGAGAATAAATCTCTTGATATTGTTTCTCAAGTAAGAGCGGAGATGGATTATCTTGGCTATGTGAATTATGTTAACTCCAATATGGCAGACGATTATTATATTGTCACTGGCTTTGTGACATACAAGAATCCCTGCACTCCCAATCTTGTTTTGCGTAGAATTTGTGACGGCGAAGAGATAGGGTGTAGAATTAAGCAGTCAAAGGTGTTCAAGGAGACTCCGTTTGGCATGTATTCTATCTTGAAGATTGAAGGATTTACATATGACTTCAAGAACAAGAAGATTAATGGTGAATGGCAAAAGTCAGATGAGCGCGAGATTGTACTTGAAAATTATGAATGTATGAAAGGGTAGACACAATGGATAACAATCAGGTAGAGTTCAAAGGCACTGTTGTTAAATGTGTCTACTCTTCTCCTAATTTCAAAACATATGCTCTTGATGTAGACGATGTTTCATATCCTAACATCAAGCACAATAAGTTTGACAACGTTTCTCTTATTGGTGATTTGTCAGATCTTGTTATTGGCATTGAATATGATGTTGTTGCCACAGAGGAGCAGACAAAATACGGTATAAGTTATCGTGCTGTAAATGTACGTAGAGATATGCCTACAAGAAGGTCAGATATTAAAGCATTTTTACAAGAGATTCTTACCATAAAGCAAGCCGAAGTTCTTTATGAAAATTATCCAGATATTATCGATATTGTCATTGAAGGCAAAGATGATATTGTAGATGTCAATAAGCTTCATGGTATTGGCGAAAAGACATTCGAGAGAATCAAAGAAAAGATTATCGAGAACTTTAAACTTGTTGATCTTGTAGCCGAATTCAAAGGTGCCATTTCGCTTAGTATGATTAAGCGTATTTATGATAAATATACTGATATTGATGTACTCATGGAGCGTCTTAAAGATGAGCCATATACTACGCTTACTCGTGTCAGTGGCGTAGGCTATAAGACTGCTGATTCCATCATTATTAATCTGCAAAAAGAAGGGGTTATTGATTTTGGATACGATGTAAAAACTAGCAAAGATAGGTGTCTTGCTTGCATTATCTATTTACTTAAAGAGAACGAAGACGAAGGCAATACAAAGATGAATCTTGCAGATCTGCGTAAGCAATGTTATGACATGGTTCCGTCTTGTGCAGACCATTTCGTTAATGCCATTCAAGATAGTACTATCTACTATGATAAGAGTACTATGGCTATCGCTCTTTCAAGTACGTTTAATAAAGAAAAATATATTGCATACACGATTATGAATAATATATTTAATCAAGATAACGCTTGGGATTTTGATGTAGAAAAGTACAGCAAGGTTGGTGAATTCGAACTATCTTATGAACAGATGAAAGCTGTTGAGAACCTATGTAAATACAATATCAGTATTCTCAATGGCGCAGGAGGTACTGGCAAGAGTTTTTCAACACAAGCTGTTATCAATATGCTTGATGATAATGGAAAGAGATATGAATTATTTTCGCCAACTGGTAAGGCGGCTAAGGTCTTATCTGGATTCACAGGAAGAAGGGCTTCTACTATTCATAGGGGTCTTGGGTATAATCCACGAGTCGGTTGGACTTATAATAAAGATTGCAAGCTTTATTGCGATGTTGTAATAGTTGATGAGTGTTCAATGGTTGATGTTAGTTTATTTGCACATCTTATTGATGCTATCGACTTTAAGAGTACAAAGCTTATGTTGATTGGCGATAATGCACAGTTACCCTCTGTTGGATGTGGTAATTTGTTCCATGATTTTATGCAGAGTAAAGCCATCCCAACAACGACATTGACTAAAGTGTTTCGTTATGGAGAAGGCGGCGTATCTACCGTTGCGACAGACACGCGATTCTGCAAAACATATCTTGATACAAGTATGAAAAACAAAGCCACTTGGTTCGGAACAAATAAAGACTATGTGTTCATTGACCTTGTAAAAGAAGATGTCCCTAAAAATGCAGTTGCGCTATACAAAAAATTATTGAAAAATGGCGAACACATGGAAGACATTCAGGTTCTTACGGCTAAAAACATAGGAGAATATGGCGCGATAAAACTTAATAACATGATTCAAAAAGCTGTTAATAAAAACTATGGCGCTAAAAGATGTATGAAAGTAGGAGATGTACAATACTATGATGATGACATAGTTGTTCAAAAGCAAAATAACTATAGTGCCTTAATATGTGATACACGTGGAGCCATATCTGAAGAAGAGGGAACGGCGTTCGTTGCAAATGGCGAAACCGCACGTATTGTATATGCATGTGCTACATATGCAGTGCTTGATTTTGATGGCGTTCTTGTCAATTATTCTAAATATGATATGACTATGGTGGGACTTGCATATGCTATGACAATCCATAAGTCGCAAGGCAGTAGCATTAAAAACGTTATTCTTTGTACGACAAAGAGCGATATCTTTATGCTTAATAGCAATCTGCTCTATGTTGGTGTAAGCCGTACAAAAAATCACTGTTATCATCTAGGCTCTATTGATGCCGTCAATATGGCGGTTAAAAAGAAAGCCAATCTATCAAGGCAAACATTTATGCAAGAATTTATGAACTTAATTGGATGTATGCAAGGATAGATTGACACAAAATCTGCATAATATTAATAGGAGTTTGTGGTATTATATATACTGCAAACTCCTAATGTTATATGCAAAGAGGTGATTGGATTGAAAAATAAAGATATTCTAGTATCTATTGGTATGTTGGGTGTATTTGCAATTCTTTTATTTAGTATTTTGTATTTCGTGTTTCAGCCAGTTCATAGCAACAATGATGGCAAGGATAGCGATGATACAAGTGTTGTAATTATTAAAGACAAAGAGAAAGCAGAAGAGTCTGATGATGAATACGCTGATTTAACTGCAAAGTATGTAAGCTACGAGACTTATGATGCTCCTAAGAATAGTGGATTTAAATCTTTTATGGATTATAGAACGATAACTAATACCGATTCTAAACAGTACAGGCTACAACAGTATTATGCTGAGACTGGCGAATACGGTATTAGGATGGCTGATAACAGATATATCGTAGCTATCGGTACATATTTTACATCTGATGTTGGTCAGTATTTTGATATTATACTTGAAAATGGTACTGTTATCCCGTGTATTTTGGGAGATCAAAAGGCTGATGTAGATACCGATTCAGATAATATCATCACAAAGCACAATGGATGTATGAGTGAATTTATCGTTGATTCAGATGCGCTGAATGAGGATATTAAGTTCCACGGTGACATGTCTTACTGTTTAAAAGATTGGGACAGTCCTATTAAAACTATCAAGGTATACAACAGAAATATTTTTGAATATTAATTTATATTCTTATGTATATTAGTGGCTAAATGCTGTATAATATTTAATTGTATCAAATAAAGTTATATGCTTTAATTAGGAGGTAATGCGTATGATGTTTGTTATTAAGCGAAATGGACGAGAAGACGCTTTTGACAAGAACAAGATTTCAAACGCTATTAAGAAAGCATTTATTGAAGTCGATGGCGATGTTACCGAGGACGCAAATAAAATTGCAAATAAGATTTCAAATGAAATCGCAAATATCAAGAAAGAGAAAATGTCCGTTGAGGATATTCAAGACATGGTTGTGAACAAGCTTATGTCAACCTCGCGCAAAGATGTGGCTTCTCATTACGTTGAGTACCGTTATAAGCGTAAGATTATTCGTGAGGTCAATACAACAGATGAAACAATTATGGAGCTGCTAAGCGGAGACAGCGATTATTGGAATAACGAAAACTCAAATAAGAATGCTAGTCTTGTCACCACTCAACGAGATTATATGGCTGGCGTTGTAAGTGAAGATATCTCCAAGCGCTTTTTGCTACCAGAGGATGTTGTTGAAGCTCATGAAGCTGGCATCATTCATTTTCATGACATTGATTATTTTGGGCAGAATGCTCTCAGTAATTGCTGCCTAATTAACCTAGAAGACATGCTTCAGAATGGCACTGTTATCTCTAATGTTATGATTGAGAAGCCGCATAGCTTTGCCACCGCTTGCAATATCGCCACTCAGATTATTGCTCAGGTTGCATCAAGTCAGTATGGTGGACAGACAATTAGCCTTACACATCTTGCTCCTTTTGTTGACGTGAGCCGACAGAAGATTAAGAAGCAGGCGATGGATACATATGTTGAGTTTGTCGGACATGAGCCTAAGACAGATGACGAGATTGCCAATTACAATGATATTGTCGAGTCTATGGTGAAGGACGAGATTAGGCGCGGCGTTCAGACCATTCAGTATCAAGTTGTAACACTCATGACTACTAATGGGCAAGCTCCATTCCTTTCTGTAAACATGTATCTTAACGAAGCAAAAGATGAGCAGACTAAGAATGATCTTGCTCTAGTTATTGAAGAGGTTCTTAATCAGCGCATTCAAGGCGTTAAGAATGAGAAGGGCGTATGGGTAACACCTGCGTTCCCGAAGCTGCTTTATGTCCTTGAGGATGATAATATCCATGAGGGCGATAAGTATTTCTATCTAACTCAGCTTGCCGCCAAGTGTACTGCAAAGCGTATGGTGCCTGATTATATTTCTGAAAAGAAGATGAAGGAATATAAGCTATCTAAGGGCGAAGAGGTTGGAAATGGGGATTGTTATCCTTGTATGGGGTGCCGCTCGTTCCTTACCCCAGACCGTAGTGGTAATGGATATGATAACATTGCAAAGGCTAAGAACTATGATGGCAAGCCGAAGTACTATGGTCGCCTAAATCAAGGTGTTGTGACAATCAACCTTCCTGATGTTGCACTATCGTCTGGCGGCGACTTTGATAAGTTCTGGAAGCTTTTTGATGAGCGCACTGAACTTTGTCACAAGGCGCTACAGGCACGTCATAATAGGCTCATGGGTACTCCATCTGATGTAGCACCTATCCTTTGGCAGCATGGCGCTTTTGCTCGCTTGGACAAGGGTGAAAAGATTGACAAGCTTCTTTACAATGGATATTCAACAATTTCACTTGGATACGCTGGTCTTTATGAGTGTGTAAAGTATATGACTGGTCATAGCCATACAGATGGTGATATTGGTGAGAAGTTTGGACTTGAGGTAATGCAGGCTCTTACCGATAAGTGCAATCAATGGAAGGAAGCAGAGAACATTGATTACAGTCCATACGGTAGCCCAATTGAATCTACCACATACAAATTTGCAAAGTGTTTAAAGAAGCGCTTTGGTGTAATCGAGGGTATCACTGATAAGGATTATATTACCAACTCTTATCATGTTAATGTTACTGAACACATCGATGCGTTTAGCAAGCTTGCTATCGAGTCTAAGTTCCAGAAGCTTTCTCAGGGCGGTGCCATTAGCTATGTTGAGGTGCCAAATCTAACAAACAATATCGATGCAGTGATTCAGATTATTCAGTTTATCTATGACAATATTATGTATGCTGAGCTGAATACAAAGAGCGATTATTGTATGGTGTGCGGTTGGGACAAGGAGATCCTTATTGTAGAGGATAAGGATACTGGCGAGCTTGTTTGGGAATGCCCCAACTGTGGCAACCGCGACCATGATAAAATGAGCGTGGCACGCCGCACCTGCGGATATATTGGAAGTAATTTCTGGAATGCTGGACGCACTCAGGAAATTAAAGAACGTGTCCTACATGTGGACGATATGCCAGTTGAAGATGGTGATTAAGATTAGATACTCTTTAATTCGCAAAATGGATATTTCAAATGGCAGCGGCATCGGCGTTTCTCTTTTTGTACAAGGGTGCCGCGCCCATTGTAAAAACTGTTTTAACAGTGAGACATGGGGATTTACTGGTGGCAAAGAATGGACTAAGCAGACTAAAGAAGAGTTTCTTAAGCTTGTTGCGCAGCCGTTTGTTGCCAGAGTAACCATCCTTGGTGGAGAGCCGCTTGAGCCTGAAAATGTATACGATGTTCTTTCTCTCATCAAAGACATTAAAGCCAAGTTTCCAGACAAGAAAATCTGGCTGTATACTGGATTTACATGGGAACAAATCTTTAAGCCAGCTATGTTAAATGATTTAAACCCATTAGACTTCTTTAAGACTGTTAAAGTTAAGACAGCTCGAAAGAACATTGTTTCTATGTGCGATGTTGTTGTCGATGGTAGATACGTTGACGAGCTTAACGACATATCTTTAAAGTGGTGTGGAAGTTCAAATCAGCGTGTAATAAATGTTCAAAAAACTATAGCAACAAATAAGATTGTATTGTATAATAATTAACGTTATATGCGATAACAAAGAAAGGTGATTTATATGCAGCGCATGGCAAATTTTTCTAAGGTGTCTTTCAACAGATTTCATGATGATTGGCTTGACACTTTTGATGCTCTAAAGGACGAGACTGATAACGACAAGCTTGAGAAGCATCTTCGCAATATCTACAATGGTATTAAGCTTCCTAAGCGTGCCACAGCTCAGAGCGCAGGTTATGATTTCTTTTCTCCTATGAGCTTTGTTCTTGAGCCTAACGACTCCATTAAGATTCCGACTGGTATTCGCTGTGAGATGTATGACGGCTGGGTTCTGATGGGATTCCCTCGTAGCGGACTTGGTTTCAAATACGGTTTGTCAATGGCAAACACTGTATCTATTATTGATGGCGATTACTTTGACTCTGATAATGAAGGCAATATTTTTGTAAAGTTGACAAATAACAGTTGTCTAGCCAAGGAGATTCGCATCAACAAGGGCGATGCTTTCTGTCAGGGCATTTTCCTTCCCTTTGGTATCACCCTAGACGATAACACCACGGCTGTGCGCAATGGTGGTCTGGGGTCAACTGATGCAAAGTAAGTATACATGTGATGTATGCAAGCATTATCTTGGTTGGAATGACTGGGCGATTCCTTGTGAAGTCAAGTATGATGATATTGATAAAGACTTAAACGCATGTGAATGCTTTCGCCCAATTGGAAAGGCGCGTTGCATGTTTCGCAAAGTACCTATTAATAAAAATGGATTGAATGCAAATATAAAAGCGCATATTCTCTCCGATGATGAAATGAATAGACTCGGGTTTTATGATTTAGGTGCTTCATCATGGTATCTATGCAAGCATGTACATAAATATCCGACAATAACATTCAATGTCACAATTCCAAAAGATAAGCCAGAAGATTTAAAAATTGACGTATTGGACGAAGAGTTTCTTCAGCCATATGATTATCAGAGTATGCTTGATCGTAATCCAAAGTTTGCACCAGCTCTTGAGGTTAAAGAATCTGTGGATATGTTTATGATGTATCTTATTGGCAACGGTGTATTAAGCGGATGGTCTATCGGTGATTATCTGTAGGGGGTGGTTTAATGAGTGGTTATTTAGTCAATCATTATAAATCTGTATATCGTATTTTACCTGTTATCAATAATGCAACAAATGATTTCTGTCGTGATTGCAATGGTAAGATTGACGAAGATAATGTGTATATTCCATGCCATTACAATTCAAGAATTTGGCATTATGGTAGGTCTAAGCTTATTGCTTATATTCCATCTGTTCAACGTGGTCATAACGTAGTTAAAGCCCTCAAGAAAAATGGCGTAAATGTTTTTGACTGTGATGAATCAGATGGAGAGGTAGTATTTAAGTTTAACGCTTCTGATATGGATCAAGTTGCTTCTTTAATGAAGCCTAAGACTAGTGGTGCGAAAACTAGCCCATTCTCGTCAAAGAACCTACCAAAAGCGCAGGTAGATATACCCGAAAATGAGCTTGCTTGTTATAAAAGTCTAGTTTCAAAGCTTGGGACTAGCGACATGAGCGTAATCAGGACTGCAAATAAAAATTTCCTAGATGATGTTTTGGCTAAGAAGCTTCGTCCAAAAGGAAAGCGCAAGCCATTTGATTATGCAAGCGACATGAAGACTATGTGTCTCTCTAGAGATACAAAATCTTACGTATATGCCAAGGGTCTTTGGGAAGACTATCTAAAATTCTTAGAGATTGCCATTAATACCTATCTAAACAAATAAATATATATGCTATAATAGTGCCAAAAGATATACAAAAATGTTAATCTTTTGGCACTTCATATAAAGTTATAGGAGGATATATGCTGAAGATTGAAAAGACTGAAACATATGGTTGGGAAGCCGCAATCCGTGGTATGCGCAACCCTATGAATTCTTGGGCTAAGAGTGATAGCGAACAGAAGTATTATGGTGGAGACTCCTATAAAGGCGTATTTAAAATTGGCGATAACGATTTGAATCTTATGAAGCGCCTTCGTAATGCTGGCACAGACCATCGTAAGTATCTTCGTATGATTACTGTGTATTGTGATATTACAGCTCCACTATATTGGTGGAAGGAGTTTGATACTTACAAGGTCGGAACAGTTGTAAATTCGTGTTCGACCATGCATAAGATTCAGGCTAAGGAGTTTACGCTGGATGATTTTAGTCATGAGCGTCTTAATACCCGTTCCACGGAACTGTTAAATAAAACTATTGACGGGCTTAATAATTATCGTGACTTTTATCTTACATGGGACGATTGCGGCATTAATCTTAAAAAAATGTACGAGTTTTCTAACCGTAAAGACGTATGGTGGCAAATGATTCAGCTTTTGCCTAGCTCGTATAACCAGAAGCGCACGGTTATGCTGAACTATGAAGTTCTTGCAAACATGTATAAGTCTCGCAAGAACCATAAGCTTGATGAGTGGCATACGTTGTGCGACTGGATCAAAACACTTCCATATTCAGAATTGATTACAGGCGAGGAGGAGTAGCATGGCGGTAATTAGTTATAACGAGAGCAAGAGCGGCAACAACTCTCTTATTGTTCATGGTAATGAGGAGGAGCTTAAGGAGGTTGCTGAGTTTGTAAACAGTATGTATGACAACGTAGACAATCTTAGCATTGATAAAGATATGGTAAATCACCCGTCTCACTACGAGCAGAAGCAAAATGGTGGTATGGAATGCATTGATGAGATGATTCTTGTATTTGGCAAAGAAGCAGCGATGAACTTCTGTCTTCTCAATTGTTGGAAATATCGTTACAGAGCGCCATATAAAAACAATGCAGAGCAAGACATGCAAAAGAGCCGTTGGTATTTGAACAAGTATAAAGAGCTAAAAGGCTCCACTACTGTTTCTAACCAAAACATTACACATAGTAACCTAAAGCCTTTGCCATATAACGATTGTGTGCTACGAACGCCTTATCCATATACAGATGATAAGAAAGTATGGTGTGGTACGACTACCAATACAACAATGAACAGCTAAATATATATGCTATGGGGCTGTAACAAGCCCCATTTTTGTGCAAATATTCTTTATAGAACTTATCTTTTGTAATTTACGTAAAACAAAGATACAATATTGTTGTAAAAATATATTATAAAGGTGTGTTAACATCATGGGGAAAGACCTTAAAGGCAAAGACTTGGGGCGCGGATACAGTCAACGAAAAGATAAACGTTTTGAAGCGCGTGCAATGATTAATGGTACAAAAATATGCTTATATGATATGCATCTTCCAACATTGAAGAAGCGCTTTGAAGAAGAGAAGATTAAGATTTTAAGAGACGAAAAAAATATCAGGCCAAACCTTACACTGTCTGAATGGTTTGAAGAGTGGTTTGAAAAATACAAAGAACCAGCATTGAAGTCAGAAGTATCCAAAAAGGCATATCATAGAAAAGTATCCAACACATACATTGCTGCAATGGGAGATAAAAAGATAGAGAATATATCTCATATGAATATGCAAGACACAACAAACGAATTGCTTAATAAGTTCAAAGCAAGAACATTAAGAGAAGCACTTGGCGTACTCAGAGAGTGTTTAGATATAGCCGTGATGAATCAAATCATTAAGTCTAACCCGTGTATTAATATAGCAATAAAAGACGAGAATGAAGCTGTTCAAGAACGTAGGGTTTTGAGTTCTCGTGAAATGAAGATGTTTTTAGATGAAATAGAACATGAGTATTATAATGAAGCTTACCAAATCTTATTACTTACTGGCATGAGAATAGGCGAATTCAGCGGTCTTCAATGGCAGGATATAAACTGGCAAAACAAAACAATCAGAATACAAAGAAGTCTGAGCATTGGCTATGTTGACGGCAAGAAAATGGAATATCTCACAACGCCAAAGACGAGCAATAGCTACAGAACTATTCCGTTCTTCGGGAATGTAGGAGAACTATTTAAAGATTGGAAGGTAAAACAAGACCAATATAAAGCAAAGCTTGGAAGTAGATGGAGATTGCGACCAGAGTTAGGCGATTTAGTTTTTACGACAACACTTGGCTCGCCAGTAACAAGATATGCATTGTCCCATAACATTGAAAAGGTATTGAAGAACATCAACGAAAAAGAAGAATATAATGCGGCAATAGAAGGCAGAGCGCCAGAAAAAATGGAACACATCTATCCACATGCGTTTAGACATACGTTTGCTACTAGGTGTTTTGAAAAGAAATTAGATCCAGTGTTTATACAAAGAATCATGGGGCATACTAGTTATGCTACCACTTTGAAATATACCCACTTGTTAGAGACAAAACTGAATGAAGAAGTGGCAAAAGCAGAAGACTTCCTATTATAATGGGAGTCTTTTTTTATATTCATTATTTGCGTATTTGCGTAGAGATTCAATTTGCGTAGAAATTTAAGCAAATTTATTTTTTACGTTTTAAAGCAGTTGCGTATCGTTTGCGTAAAGTTTCTAAACAAGCTTGCAAACGCTATGTAAATAAAGTAATATATATAAGGGCTTTGCATTTGGAGTTCTAGGAGATAACAACGAGTAAGTAATTATGGCTCCTTGATAGACAAAGGGTTTGGGATTTCCTATATTTGCTTAAATTAAGCAATACCTTATATTAATGTTGTATGTATTTGAGTCATATTTGCTTATGGATTTGCTTAAACACTATCGTCCATTTCCTTCAGCTAAGTCTACGCAACTAGGCTCAAACATACAATACCTTACACTCACTGAGGTTCTTAATTGAACCTCTTTTTTAATATCTAAAAGGAGTTGTTCACAATGGCATTACAACAAGATTCAATAATAAAGATTCTGGCTAGATTAGAAAGTGTTCAAAAGGAAATACAATCTATTCGCAGTGATTTAAAATACATTATTGAAAAAGAAGATAATCAAAAATCGTAAAAAAAAGGGAAACAGAAATTAATCTGTTTCCCTGAATTATTTAAACACCGATTACGTAACGAAGAACCATGTTTCTGTTGTCAACTGTTTGACCATGAAGAGAAAGGGCTGAGTTGTTATTTACAGCATTACCCTTTATCTCATTATTATTAATATAAAGATACTTCTTGTAGAACTTTCCACCACGCTCAAGTATGAATGAGAACCCACCGCCGTTATCATTTGCTACGGCGTATTTAGGAACAAAGAAAGAGTTCCAGCTAGAATTAACAGGAGATGTATTGGCAACGTCATATGCACTGAATATTAGAGAAATGCCATGAGGTTGCGCAGACACATTGCCAGAAAGGGCAATAGTAGTATCCTCTTTTACGTATAAGGCACCGCTCCACAGAACCTTATTCTCACCATAATTAGAACCAGTAAGACCGCCAGTTTTACTCCAAATACGAACAGAGTTACCGTATAGGTTGGTTGTTCCGTCAGACTTTTGATAGTTGTCATATCCAATTGCCGTATTGCCAGCGGCAGACACGGGGACGAATACATTCTTCAAAGTTCCGTCTGATGTCTTGCCCTGTATAGCAGCTTCTACACCCATATTAATGTCTTTGCTTGTTGTGACATTTCCTGTGAGTGTGCCACCGCTTAAAGGCAGATAACTGTGAGTGTGGTTTTTAGCAGCATATCCAGAGTGCGTATGATTCTTAGCAGCATAAGTGTTTGGCAAAGATTCATGAATTGTGTCCATAGCATTTAGATCGTCAGTTAGACACCGACTTGTATCATTGCCTCTCCAAATCTCATTGGTTGACATTGTGCCAATAAAAGATTATTCTGATGTTTCAGCCATAATGTTCTCCTTAGAACGCAGCCTAACTTATGTCATGTATATTATACCACATTATGAGCTTTGTTATTTTCATCATATGCCGTAATTAAAACATAATGTCTATTGCCACTAGAATCATAAGCAGACACTAATCCAATATGTTTTTTACCATTAGAATCATATATGCTTACAACACCAGAACGGACTTTGATGGAAATAGTTGCCTGTGTCGTTTTATATCCTCCGTACCATTCGTGAATCTCTTTGAGGGTATATGTTACCGTTCCGCCTTTTGCACCAGTAACATCAGATGGTTTAAGCATATAGCTAGTATTCGAGCCGCTATATAATTTTGTGTCACCTTGCCACAGTTCGAAGTGGTCAAAGCTTGCATTGCCTTGAGTTCCGCTTTTACTCCAAGATAGCGTTATATCCTCGCCATAATGAGCAATTGTTTTAGATGCAGAAAAAGTTGGATTTCCATGCGCATGATAGGGACGAGCTGGAATGGTAACTGCGACTCTTGCACCATCGCCATTGTTAGCGCCCCATGCGCCATATCCATTAACTGTTTCTCCCCAAATCTTAGCCCAGCATTCGCAGTATTGGTCAACATTTGTTCTTGTAATATTCCACGACTTTGAACCGCTGACAATTGTTGCACCATAATTCGCAACACCTTTGCCGACCTCTGCCCAATTAGAAGTTTTATTGCATGTATAGCCGACCTGTCCAACTATGCCGTATTGAGCAGGCCCACCACCAGAGCCAGCTGTACCATGACAATTGATGCTTACTGTTACCCTAGCAACCGTTTCGCTTGTATTTGACACAGAAGCACCGCATGTTGTCGTAACGACATCATAACTACTCGGATAAGCATTCTTAGTAGGGTTTGTTAAAGCCATCTACATCACCGCCTAATCAAGCAGCTGTATATAGATTGTATTTGGCGTACCAGTTGCAGGAGCTTCGCCAGTACCCATAGTAATACCAAGAGCTTTTAAAGCGTCTACGGCAGTTGTGGCACCAGTGCCACCATGTTCGATTGACAGAGCACCGCTTGTAATATCGTTTGCGCTATGCTTATGCGAACTTGTTGCAGCGCCAATATTAGCAGGCGTAATACCGAGTTTTGTTCTAGCATCATCAGCAGTCTTGGCACCAGTACCACCGCTCGATACTGGAATGACACCAGTATCGTCTGCTACGCTAAACAACTTCTTAGCGGCTGCGAGAGTGGTACAACCAGTACCGCCATTTTCAATCGGCAAAGCACCGCCTGTGTTACCAAGACCAAGATTCTTTCTAGCTTCTGCAACGGTTGTGCCGCCAGTGCCACCAGAAGTCACGGGAACAGTACCATACAGTCCATTGGCATTAGGATGAACCATGTCATCAACAATCCAATATTGACCGTCATATATAAGTCTTACTGGCTTGCCGTTTGCAAGGAAATCTTCGCTTGGCAATTGAATAGTAGATTTAGGAGAGCTAGAAATACGCACCCTGATATTCTTAGCACCAAGACCATTGACATTTAATGTTGGCGCAGTAGTAGTACTAGTAACATGTGGCACCATAACAAAGTTAGCACCAACAGAAAGAACTTCAATTGCCTTAACGGTAGCAGTATATGCAGCACCAGTACCAGCACTTGTAATACCTACAACGCGCTGTCTGCAAGCTTCGTCATACACCTCAAGACCGCCAAGGGATTTCATTATCTTATTTCCATCCATATTTTTACACAGACCTCCTTGCTAAATTAACGGCAATGTTTCCACTGCCATCGTTTACAAGCTCAATAGCATAACTATCATTAACAATCATAATTCTTATATTTTGCTGTATCTTTGCTTCTGTATTGGTAGCGACATCAAGAAGTTTATTATATATCGCAGCAGTATCAGTATCAATTTTGCGCAGTTTGCCACTTACTGCTGGATTACCATCGGCATCATTCTCACCCAAAGTGAAAATCATATCCCGCTTTTCACTGGCAATATACTTTAAAGCATCTTGTTCAATTTTGTTGATTGTATTGACAGCTTCGGGAGTAATTTTTTCAATCTCATTAACAGCATCAGTTTTAATCTTTTTAATCTGCGTGTCTGCGTCCCACATTATCTTGTTTACATCGCTGACTACTTCTTCTGTTAACATCTGCTCGGTGATGCGCTCGATAGTTTCAACATGATAGGCAGTTGACATATCATCGCACCTCCTTTATGATTGGTTTACGAGAATGGCAAGATTTGCGTTGCCGTTTCCATCGTTAACAGTCTTAAGATACACGCCGTTCTTTGTAATGAGCGTGTTTATGTTTGTCTCAATAGTCTGCTGAGTCTTATTTGCAACAGAAACGGCATCATCATATGTCTTCTGAGTATTATTCTTAATCTCAGTGGCGGTATTAACAAGGGCGTTGCCAGTGGTGATAAAGCCTTCTTTGGCTTCATCAACAGTACTAACGGCGTTTGTCTTAGTCTGTGTTATGGTATTTACAGCAGCATCTCTTGTATCTGTAACAGTAGCTACAGACTTTGTTTTAACGTTATTAATCTCGTTAATGGCATTTGTTCTAGCCGTCTCGGTGCTAGATTCAATTTCTTTTTTAATCATCTCGGCAGTAATGCGAGTAATATTCTCAACGTAGAGATAATCGCTTGGCTTTGCACGTTTACGAACAGGGATCTCACTATATAGAATTGTTTTCTGAGAAGACGAATCATCTGCGTCAGTTAAATATACATAGACAAGCAGAGGATAAGGCTCCTGCAATAGAATATTAGGAATATCGGCAATAATGATATCTCCTGCGTGCATTGTTGCCACGCTGTCATCTTGAACAGCTACATCATCGCCACTATATTTTACAGTAGAGCGAACAACCAACGCTTCTTTTCTACTTGAATTAGAGAAATGTACTTCAGGTGGATTCTGAAGATATCTTTCATCGCATCCATTAAGGTCGATAACTATCTTCTGGTCTATGTCCCATTGATAGAATCTATTAATTGTGTCTCCGTTAAGATTTAAACAAGGCACTTCGTACATAGACATACCTCCTTGGTCATTAGAGTTTATAAATATGGTTAATATTGTAACATAAAATGTGTTTTCTAATATTCAAAATTGTAGAACTTTTAATTTATATATAAATAAATTTATATGCACCATTGAAAAAATCCCACGCAAGTTATATACTCATTTCGAGTTAAATTGCGTGGGATTTTTTCAATGAAAGGACTTAAAAAATGAAACTTATCGACATCTATGAACAGCATTATCTACCCGAGAAAACACAGAAGAGGGCGGCATCTACTGTAGCTGTATACGACTCATCAATGCGCCTTCATGTACTTCCGCGATGGGGCGAATGTGAGATTGAAGACATCTGCCCTGATGATTTGCAGGAGTGGGTAGACTCGTTTGAAAAAGCTGGTGCAGGAGAGAAAGCGTTTAAATGTATTCGCCAAATCATCCGTTGGTGGATTCGCAAGAAGCGTCTACATATTATCGATCCAACCGCATACATAGAAGTAAACCATCCTAAACCTTATCGTCCAGATGTTTTAGACGCACAAGAGGTATCAGAGATGCTTCGTGGCATGTGGGGTCATTGGGCTGAAGCTGTAACTATCTGTGCTGTAACTCTTGGTTTGCGCCGTGGTGAAGCTTGCGCTCTCGAATGGTCTGATATCAATCTTAAGACTGGCGAAGTGCGTATCAGCAAGTCGCGTCAATATGTGAACGGTCAAATCATCACAGTAAAAACTAAGACAGAGAAGTCTACTAGGTCTTGCTATCTACCTAAGTTTGCACGTCAGCGCCTAAAGCAAATTAAAGGACATGGGCTTCTTATCGGTGATGTCTCTCCCGATAAAGCAGCTCGTGCCATCAAATCACAGTGCAAGAAGATGGGCGTGCCATATGTATCTATGACCAACATGCGCCATATATGGGCTACACTTGCAATTGAAGCAGGAGTTGGCATCGAAACCGTTGCCATGATGCTTGGTCATACAGAGATTAGCACGGCATATAATCACTATATCGTTCCTCGCAAGACCATCTGCCAAGAAGCTCAGGCGGCTGTCGAGAAGCTGATATTCGACAAAGCTAGGAAGTCTAAAATAAGGGCTATAAGCTAACTGGGGATTCCGTATCCCAGTGGTGTCTTATTGCACACAACTCAGGTACGTCTTATGCTCCTTATAGCGCCGATGATCTATCCAAGTATAAAATGGTAAGTCTTGTTGCAGCAACAAAGGACTATAGACCTTTAGCAAGTACTGTATTTATGATTGATTTCTTAACAATGTATTGTACTTCTGCGGATAAAGCAGCAGCATGTATATATGCACCAGAACCCAATGCTTATAGCGCCAATGTATATTATCAAAACAGTAAGATATATATTAAAAGTACATCCACGTGGGATACGGCTTTGTTGATTGCATTTTGATTAATTATATCTGGTTTTAGTATTCGGCTTTAAGCTAGTGCAACAATATAATTTAATCTGATTGAGCTATTCCAAACACGATCGAAAACAGCCCACACATTTTTTTCGATAGGGTCTAATTGCGTTCCTTCTACGTGTACAGGTATCTTGTTGCAATCTCCGCTAATTACATCAATAAAATCTGTTGTGTGATTAAAAGAGCGGCCAAATTTACTAATAAATTCATTATTAGTAAACATACATACCGAAGTATCTGAAGACTGTTTTACCAATGAACCAATATATATTTTTGGCACATGGGATACGGAATACTACAACGGTATAGCAATCCAATTTATAGTGCATGTTATATTAGGATACGCTGATGCTGCATTCCAAACGTCCATAGTAAACCCAGTCGATGTTTTGTTATACACCATTTCGCTAACGGAAGGCCATCCCCATGTTTCAAACTTTGGAAACTGAATTGATGTTACTACAACATAATCTGTTTTGATTGGGGTGTTAAATTTAACTTGAACAACGTTATCGTTCAGGTTTGTTGTAAAAGTAACAACACCTCTTTGGGATACGGAATGCTAGGCATGGGAATTCCGTATCCCCGATGTTTGTAGAATGCAATATTACCAAAATACCCACTACGGTTTGCAAGGTTGGGAATATTGTCGTAGTCACTGTAAGCGGTACGATAAAGCAGACGTTATCTGCTTGGGGTACGCTTGATTTAAGCACCACTGTACCGCAGGCGAACAATAGATACAACTCGCATCTTTTTTCACAGGACACAACCGACCCACGTATTTTATTATCGGTAACTGGAACTCATTTATTTATAGAGTCCAAAGGAGTTGGCATAAATAATGGCAGCTGGACGTTCGGCCAGCTTGTATACGCTTGCGAATAGCATTCCGTATCCCAGAGTGCGTACTACATGCTATATGACAGCGATAAGTATGGCAAAATAGTATTCTACTCAAGAGGGTGCATAGCAACACTTACAGTTATTGGCATTGCTGGTGTAAACGTAGGAACACCGTGGAAGGTGCCTAGCGTTATCCCTGTAAAGTTTAGACCTGACGATAATTTTTACAGCCCGTTGGTACACAGACAAAGCAACAACGTAGGGCAAATTTGGATTCCAGGTAAAAAAGCTGATGACCCATATATTTACATATACGCAGGAGTTGCACCTTCTGCCAATAACAACTCGCTCAACGGCACAGTATCTTGGATATATGTCGAACCAGATGATTTAGAAAGTTAATTGCGCAATACAACGACATAGTTTATGCGTATATTTCCGTAAATGCACACATTATTCAGGAAAATCATCGTTTGTGTACCATGAGCCTGTGCAACACGCATATGCGCTGTTAGGATTGCCAAGCATTGTGACTTTGCCTGTCTGTTCAAACAAAAGTGCAAAATTGCCGCTCATACTGAATACAATTGGAACATTTACTTCAGTTGGTCTAAAACCCTTAGGCAGCGTTTCGCCAGCCGTAGAATAGTTACATTGACCAGACGCAGTAAACTTAACGTTGCCGTGACAGATTACAATGTTTCCTATTCTGTCGAATTGTATGGTGCTATTTGAATACGGAGCCTTCCAAGAAAGATGCGCATATCTTATATCTTGGGATACGGAATGCTACGGCATAATAAGATAGATGTTTGCTCTATATGTGCCAGAAGTTGCTGCTCGTATGCTGAGATATCCGCCTGAAATATAAGCATTAACAGTGCAATTATTTGCATTTAGATCACCGTTACACGCAATAGGAACAATTTTAGAATCAACTTCTGATGTTGATATTCCAAATATTGGTGCTATGTCTGCTGTAGACATTACATTTATATATCCGCTGCCGCTAACAACAACAGACTTATACCAAACGCGAGTTTTTGATAGCGATTGGGATATTTGGGATACGGAATACTAAATTGGATATGAAACGCAAAATCCCCAATAGTCTACATAGTTGCTACGGTCATACAACTTAATGTTTCCGTTATGGTCAATGAGCGCCGACTTATTGTATGATGGGCCGCCCATAGAATGAAATACAAACGGTATATTTATTGACGGGCAATATTTAGACGGAAGCGTTCCAACAGTGCCATATTTATCATTCCCGCCAAATCCAAACCCACCAGTAGAAGTACCAGTAACGGTAACAATATTTCCAGTCTTTTTATATTTAATAAATTGGTTCAAAGCAACCCAATCCGCATCTTGGGATACGGAATCCCGCAACGTTGTAATTTCATTGGCGACATTGTATGTACCGCCGTTGCCCTTGGCATTGTTAATTGTCAGTGTGCCACCAACAGATAGATTTCCAGCGATAGAATCGCCAGTCTTATTTACATAAACATTATCAAGATTAACCCAACTCATATTTTTACTTCCTTTCATTCAAACTTTGATATATAATCAATCAAGATTTACTGTTCAGTAGCTATCCAATACAAGTTGGTTGTAGCATCGTTATCATTTCCTACTACCTGAACCTTGAAATTAGAAGACGTGATATTAAGAACTTTTGCCTTAGCCGTTTTACTATTTAGAAAAGTAGGTATGAGAATAACATTCGGTACATTGTTAAAAGCTACACTGAAATCTATAACTTTAATCACATCTGCACCAGCCGTAGTCGTAGAGATAGTTTCACAGCCAGCCTGAACACGTTTCATCTTATTGTAAATACTTTTAAAATCTTTTATAAACGCAAGGAGACTATCGACTTCCTCGCCTGTATATTTAAGCTTGTAATCAACTTCACTTAATTCAACTTCGTCAGCCAACTCAATTACCTCCCATCAACTAACCAGTCTTGAACCAAATTGATTTAAGGCTCTTGCCAGAAGGCACATTTACCCAAACCGATTTGAAACTATGTTCTGATGAATTTATATATATACTCGGACTCCTCTTCAGCCACACAGCGTACAACGTGACGGTTGCGCCATTGGTAAAATTGTTGTTTGTGTACTGTCCGTCTGCGATATATGTTGCACTTGTGGCAGAACTGCTCGTAGACCAACCCAAGAACACATAATTGTTTCTAGTCGGTATTACACCAGATATCTTAGACACTGTATTTATCAAATGCGTCTGACTTGAAGGAGCGCCTGAACCGCCGTTGGCATTATAGGCAAGAGTCATCTTTGCAGCGTTAGTCCAGATAGCATACAGGGTAATATTCGAGTTTCCCGTATATTGTCCACCAGCAGAGTACTTAACGCCAGTATCAGTGGCAGACGTACCCCAACCAGCAAATGTATACCCGCTTCTCGTTGGTTTGACAGAGGAGAGTGTTAATGTGATATCATGCTGCTTAGTCTGATTGCTTGGAGCACCTGAGCCACCGTTGGCATTGTAGGAAACTGTGTATGTCGGTCGCGCGACAGCTGGAACTGTGACAGTTGTGGTCGCATAATCTGTTCCGTGCGAAAATCCCGAACTGTCCCACCAAGCATGAACCGTATATGTACGATTGTTGTAAGAGGTGCCGACACCACGGGAAGCAGAGAAGTCGAAGCTGTTGCCGTTAAACGTCCGTCTTTGGTCGTAGATATTTCCTATGCCATCAATGCTTAGTGTAAATCTACAGCCCGGACTACCTTGCCAAGTCGAACCATTGTTATAAAAATGGCCTGTGACATAAATGGTGCTATTATTGGCACTGGCAGATACACCTACGTATGGTAATGCCATATAATCACCTCCAAAAAAATAAATTAAAGAAAGGGCGTAAATGTTTTATTTGCGCCCAAGTCATAATATGTTAAATTGTGAAAATTAACTTTCTGCAATCATTTTCCTGATTAGCGCAGCTACTTCAGCCTTTGAATACACGTCTAAATTAGTACGCGCTGTTGCAGCATCGGTAGCGCCAGTACCACCCTGAGAAACGCCCACTGTGCCATATAGATTGCTTACGCTCGGTCTAACGATGTCGATAACCCACTGTACCCCGTCATACATAACGCGTACAGGTTTATTAGCGACAAGCATATTGCTAGAACTCAATGTGGTTGTAGCTGTTGTATTGGTTGAAACTTTCATCCTTATGTTTTTAGCACCAAGACCGTTGACATTAAGAGTTGGCATAACCTTGGCGCTGCCGACATGAGGAATCATTATAAAGCTAACACCAGCTTTCAAAGACACAATACCATCTACAGAAGCAACATAAGCTTCGCCAGTACCAGTGGTGGTAACAATTTTATCTCCTCCATCTTCATTTCCCCAGATAGCAGCACCATCTGAAGACCAACGAAGAATCTGACCGCTTGCACCGCCAGCAGGGATGTGCTTATTGCCAGCAGAAACAGGGTGTGTATAGACAGTATCTTTAGAAGCAATAGCCACAGACTTGCCATCGGCATTTGGAGTAATTGTCACATTATTGCCAGCAATCATAGTAAGTGTATCTGTCTTTGCATTAGATGAAACAGTATAATTTCCAACCTTAACTTTTGAGAACGCATTCTGGTTGGCTTCTGCGTTACTAGGCGCATGAGCAATCTGGGAATGAGAATATGCCGCATCCCAATTGCCCTTCTTCGTAGCTGTAACATGTATATCGCCATTGCCAGTGTGAGAAGTTAAATCGCTTGAATTAGCCTTGGCGCTTATCTTCGAGTCAACATCTGCTTTCTTATAATAAGAAGTATCGTGATTATGGCTGGTGATGGCATATTCAGAATGTGTGTGATTGACATTAGCCTTGCTGCTTAAAGCATTCTGTACGGCAGTTATATCAGCTGTTGTAGCATAACCCGTATGCGTATGGTTCTTTTGCGGCGTAAGTGCTTGGCAGAGAAGCATGAAAAGCATCGATAGCATCAAGGTCATCCGTTAAACAACGATCCATATCGTCATTTCTCCAAATTTCATTTGTTGAATAATTTGGAATAAAATTAGGATTAGTCATATTATTCTCCTTAGAACATAACGGATAAAACTGCAACAATAATAGTAACTTTTATATTATTCAAATCCTGAATTTAAATAGTTGACATTGTAACGTTCCCGTTGCCATCATCGGTAATCTTTAAAGCAGCACTTACATCATATAGCCGCAAATTACTGATATAGTATTGTAACTTGCCCGATGGGTATGCATTACTTGTTTCAATCTGAATGAACGGAGAGAACGATTGTTTATTTGAATCGTTTAGCGTAAACTCATACGTCTCCTCAAACCATCCATTACCAAGGTCTTTGACGGATACGAACGTACCTCTATATGGGCCACCATAAGGAGCGCCAGAAGTATATGTAATATACCATACTCCACAAGAGGGAGAAGGTGATGTGCCGTGTCCGTTAGGGAATCCCTGACCGCTCTTATCCTTAATATCAATTTGCATACGATATCGATGACCAATTATCTGTGGTATGTGAATGTTGCCATCAAAATGGTCACGACCAGCGATGACTATACAGTTTCCACCACGAGGAGGATTCTGGTCTGTAACTAGACTGCAACCAAGAGTAGATAGCCCATTATTAAAATATTGGTTACAAAACAAGTTGTTACCAGAAGCGCCAGAATATGCGGCTATACTCGCAACATTTCTGGCATATTGGTCACATATCTCATTACCGCTGATACTCTTTATCAATGACATGGCAAGTCACCACTTATTAATTTACTTACTTGTTTTTTTTTTTTTTTGAATATCAATCATATAAAACCACACTCCAACTTATGTAGTCTGGATATAAATTTTACCAGCAGTGCTAGATGTTGGAGCGGCAGATCCAGTTGATATAATCTGATTGGTTAAGTGAGCAAGAGATGCCTTGCGATAATAACTATCAGAACCGTTAGTTACAATAACCTGAGATATGCTGGGATTTTCGTTATTACTAGTATTGGAGTTAATATAGTTAGTATAAATATAATTATTGCCATCTCTTAACACATATGTATTAGCAGAAGCAGAACTAGATCCATGATAACCGTCTAGCTTATCTGAGTTTGTTGCCGTAGCCGTTTTATCAAGCTTGTTATTTAGCGAGCTTCTAGCTGATGCATCGCATACTTCATAGCCGTTAAGTGTCTTCATTAGCGCCATGCATCATTCCTCCAATCATAAATATTCAAACGTTTATTATCATATGATGCTCATTGTGATGTTACCAGCACCATCATCGTGCATTGTAAATGTATCGTATGGAGACGGCGACCAATCGGTCGGTTTGTTTCCCTTTTCAAGTTTTACATCTCGAATATATAAAATCGCTGCTGTTCCAGATGTTGTCGAACCATTGTTGTCAAAACGTATAGTAGCATTTGACCAATTGTCTGATGTGTTCGGAACGGTAAATGTCCACGATTTACGTTGAGCTGTTGTAGATGGTATAAAATTTATATTCCTTGGTGATTTAATATTGGCATCATAAAAGAAAAAATCACAACTCGATACTTTCCCATTACTCCAAACATCGGCAGACAATGTATATGTTTTATTTGGCTCAAGCTTCACATTATCACGATTAATAAAACATTCTGAAGTAGATGTAGTAGACCGTGTAAATGTTCTGGTTGACTTATCAAATGTAGAATAACCCCATCCGCTTCCAGATGCAGTTCCAACCAATAAATTAGTTGCGCCAATGTTCATATTGCTAACATTATTTCTGCACGTTTGATCGCATATCTCATTACCGCCAATAGACTTAATCAGCGCCATGATACATCACAACCCATTATTTTATTTTTTTTTTTTTTTGCCTACCTCATTCATAAGCATCACCTTATAAATAAAGAAAAATAATTGCCCATAAAACAAAAGCTTCATGGGCAATTATTATACCTACATTAATATATACCTATGGTAACATTTCCGTTACCATCATCCGTCATAGCACAGATATCTTCAGGAGCAGGTGACCAGTCTGTTGCTTTGTTACCTGATTCCAGTTTTAAAGCTGTAACCCAAAAAAGCTGTGTGGTATCAGTATCAGATCCAGACGCTTTTTCAAATCTAGCGCTTACAATCCCCGCCTTCGTAACATTAAAAGTTTTATGGTATCTGACATATTGGTTAGTGAGCTTACTTGTAACCAGTTCTCCATTATTAGTAACAGTAGCCACATTTTCAACATTATTATCAATAAGATATAAACGCACATCAAAGTCGGTAGCGACACCGCTTTTAGACAAGTAAGCAGATAACGTATAGGTTCCAATTGGTAAATATACTCGTTAATGCAATCCGCTCCATTTAACATATTTTCTAGCGTCTTTTTTGATGCCTTGATAATTAATAGATGTATTTGACATTACCCACGCGTTAGCATTTATCCAGACATTCCCGTTGGGAACATTTGAAAAATCAGCCGTTCCAGTATAAAGATTCCTACCGCCAATAGAAATGTTATTGACAGTGTTTCTACAAGTCTGGTCGCAAATTTCGTTTCCAGCGATACTTTTGACTAATGACATGGCAAATCACCACTTATTAATTTACTTACTTGTTTTTTTTTTTTTTTGATTCCTAGTAACATGTAAATCACCATTATCAAATTTAATTAGATGCTTATGGTCACGTTTCCAGAGCCATCATCAGTTGTATTGACCTTAGTGTGCTTCCACCTATTATATAGGGCGCTCCAATTTGATGGAGTTTTGGTTGGTGCAACAGATTCATCATAAAAAGTATATGTGTTTGTTTTTACGCTCCATGCACAATTATAATCAGTATATATATAATAACATCCGCCACCACGAAGATAGAAAACTGGCGAACTGCTATGGACCATTTGACTAATATATGCTGGCATCTTATTACACCAATGATAACTAAAACAATCAATCCATCCGTATTGTTCTCTCGTTATCCCCCAACCATTTGCAATCATTTTAACAGACACATTGCATGTAAAAGCCTTTGAATTATGTGTTGACCAAGACGGTGCCGTGTCGTTTCCTAGTTGATTGTTTATCTCGAAAGTATGATAGCCAGTATACGGGATACTAGTACCGACAACAGGATAATATGTGTCGGTACTATACTTCGTATCTCTTAAATCTACAATAGCCGTATTAAGACCCTTGTTAACGTTAAGTTTATCACGAACTGATTGGTCGCATATCTCATTGCCAGCGATGCTTTTCACGAGAGCCATAGCATCTCACCTACAATTATTTCATCGTTTTTTTTTTTTTTTTGAATCTCCATAGACATCATTTATAATCACATCCATAAAAGACAAACGAATAAAACACTAACTCTATAAAGTCTTTATCGTTACGTTTCCTGCACCATCGTCTATCATCTTGACATCATAAAGAACAGACGCAGTTACATATCCGTTTGGAAGAGAAGCGGTATTGATACCAGTCCACGTAACAACAACTCTATCGTTATCATAAGCATTATCATATTCAGTTACACGTATACCACACCATGATTCTCCCTTGGAAACATATAATGCCCAAGTGCTAGTTGCAGTTTTTACTATATATGCTTGTGTTTGTCCGTCACGTACAAATTGTGCTATGGATGGGTCAGATTTATCTGAATTAGCAAAATTAATAATTATCTTAGTAGGCAATTTAGCTCTATCCGTAACACCAATAGTAATAGGTTCATTTACATAAGAACCATTAATCTTTATAGTACACACTTGCATATAAGCTGCGGTATTACCAAACCCATTTACTTCAAAATACAACTTCTTATCATATGAACTGAACGTATTTCGTGCCGTTTGATCGCAAACTTCGTTTCCAGCTATGCTTTTAATCAAAGCCATGATAGTTCACCACAGACATAACGAAAATCGACAAAGACTTTATTAGTATCTATTCTATTGTTTACAAATCGTTTTTTTTTTGAAAGTTCACACAATTCCATACTCAATAACTCCATTCAAACTAGCTAACGCTAAAAGTGGCATTTCCATTACCATCTACATTCACGTTTACCTTGTAACTTGGTTTACTGGACTGCTTAGCCCAACTATACACGTCACTTGCAGGCATAGAAGATGGGAAGTCGGTTATCTGCGACTTGGTATGTGTATGAGAAGTATTTGCCTTACCAGAAAGCTTACTATTAATCTCAGATTCAGTGTAATACCTATCATCGTGAGTGTGAGAA
>ERZ791909.183-NODE-183-length-66741-cov-3.710314_pt1 | contig 66741 bp, 73 predicted proteins | sample MGYA00510143_ERZ791909 | MGnify/ENA primary metagenome ERZ791909 (study PRJEB30046, sample SAMN00792093) | human gut metagenome | study: EMG produced TPA metagenomics assembly of the A metagenome-wide association study of gut microbiota in type 2... | reverse complement strand
GCAGCAGCTCGCCGCCGTAGCCCTTGACAAACGAGGTTGCTTCCTCATCGTCCGATAACAACGCCTGCACGGGATTCATACGCCCCGTTGTGAGCGTCCCTGTCAGCGAAATATCCGTATCAAAAGAAAAGGGCATGGGATAGGCAAACGCCGCCTGTAATGCCGCCAGAGCCGCCGTAGCCGTACCGCTGTGGCTGATTGGTTCGCACTGGTTGTCCAGTAAATCATAAAAAATATGCCTTGCGTTGACCGCAATCTCCTTCATGGTTGGCTTGACGTAGTAAATGCGGAACGGCTGTTTTCCTCTGGGCGTGGAGGCGTAGATAATTCGCCCCCGTTCGATGCGTTTCCACTTGCCGCCATCGTCATAGGGGTGCTTCAGCTCCAACTCATACGCCCCGTTCAGCTCCTCCGTTACAATACAAGAGCCGGGAACCAATGTCCCCAGCCCGATTGTGTCAAATGTCTGCGCCGTTTTTTCGTGAATGGTAATCATAACATCACTCCATCATACCGACCAACTCTTGATACTGCTCCTCGGTGATGCGGTTCGCCATGAGGAATACGTCTAATTTGTTCAGCATGTCCTCTTTGTTATATGCACCCCTGCTAATCAGTTTTTTCAGTCTTGCGTATGTCATATTTCATTTCTCCTTTCAAATTTCTAATTCCTTCATGCAGACCAAATAGTCTACATTGATTGCTGTGTCTAAAATTGCCTGTTCGGTTTCGGTGAGGGTGGGTTCTGATTGAACATCCATCCAGTCACCATCAACATACCGCTTACCCAATACATTCAAATTTGTTTCTACAAAATTATCATAAACATCTTTTCTACTTGACATTGCTACACAAATATTTGCTTCATTTAAAACTGCATACATCCCTAACACCTTCCTTATACATTAATAAAAAACCTTAAAATCCTTGTTGACGGCAACATTGCGCACATAGGGAATATGATCAACTTCAAATGTCTCCCCATTATCTCCTGTACTGGTAAAAACCCTATCTAACCTAGGACACTGTTTAAATTTATAGTATCCACTAGCCACACTGCCATAATTTTTAATTGTATTTGCTTGATGCAACTCCGTTGTGACAACTCTTTTCAGCCTATATGCTTTAATTGTTACATTATTGCAATATGCTGTCCCAGAAGTGCCACCAGTAAATGTTATCTTAACAGACGATGGGAGCGTATCCGCAAACTCAATTTCCTTTGTAAGTTCTTGATACTCTGTAAGGTCTTTACTTGAAGATATTGATGCACTAACATTATACATTCCATGTAAACCGCCTAAATAAACACTTCCATAGTAGCCCTTGATATTTGCTGTCAAAACTACCTTTACGCAACCCTCTGGGGGCTGAAAAATCCCCAAAGTCTTTTCAGCACTTTTTGTCGAACTGATTTCACTATTGTTTAAAATAATAAAAGTGTCAATGTATTCGTATTCTAAATAATCATCGGCTCTATACAAAGGTATCATGTTGGAAAGTGCGTTTAACATTTTATTTTCTTTCCCCATTACCGTTGTATTCCCACTATCCCCAGACGTACCAATCAAATCAAGCACGCCCTGCACAGAAGAATTGGCAATAGCTTTTTCAAGCAACCCTTTCAAATCAGTATCCATATATTTTGCCAGATACTCCACGCCCTGCCAGAAGGTAACAATGTTCCTTGCATCCGCAACTGCTCCTTTCTTGCCAAAAGAGGAAACCATATCCACCATCAGGTCATACGCTTCATACAGATTCTGGAATAGCACCACCAATGTACCATATTCATTCGAGGATTCCACAGAGCTGTTCCCTAACAGTGTTTTTGTCACGTTGATTTCAAATATCTGCGTGGACAAAATCTCTGTATTGTCCTTCCAGATGGAAATCTGTGCCTGCAAATGCCCCATCCTTGCCAACGCCTCTGTTGTCATCAGAAACTCGCATCTTCCCTCTTTGGCATTTGTAATCACGCCATCGTTCCAAATCTCTCCGCTTTCTTCGGGCTTTGCCATAAAAATTTTCACTTCATGTCCCGTCAAATCCAATGGCACGCCATTATTGAATAACGAAACGTCAAGATAACGGCTGTTGTTATCCGCCTGCACCGCTGTGATAATATCAGTCGGCTTTTTGTTCACATCAATTTCCAGCCGATTATACGTTTTTGCCATTTTCCCACTCCTTTCTGTTTTCCGCATCAAAAAAGCACATCCGTTTTATTTTCAGATGTGCCTTTCTTGACAGAATATCTTTCTTTTGTTATCATAAGCATAAGAGAAGGATTGCCACCTTTCGTACGGCGGCTAGTCCAAGTAGTTGGTTTTAGCCGTCTAACTTCGCAGGTTAGGCGGCTTTTTCATTATTTCTTGTTATGAAACAAGGAAATAACTCCGATGATTACTAAGCAAAAAGTAAATAACCCTTCGTATGTAACCATAAGCGTCACCTCCTTTACGGGAAGTGACTAACCGCCAGTTGGCAATCCTTCATTTATACCATACCATAAATTTCATTCTTCGACAACTACAGCCATCTCCAACGGGGCTGTATTTTTATTTTGCTGACATTCCCCGTCCAGCTGATTTCGTTTTTCCCGACCTCAAACCTCGGAAACTCCGCACCACCGTATTTGCCGTTTTGGTTGGTGTTGCCCTTAAATACCTCCATCATTTCGCTGTCAATGGTGATACTGTCCTGCACGCCGTACAGGGGGAAATCCTCCCCGTTGATGTTCAGCGTAATGTCCCCACTGCCATAAACCGTAATGATTGGCTCGCTGTATACTGTTCCGCTGTTGCGGATGGTGGTCGGGGCAGTCAGCTCCAAAGCATCCCCTGCGGCATTGACGCTATATTTGAAGGGCTGCACTCGAAACTGCAGCAGAAAGCTGTTATACAGGTAAATCATATCTGCGACAGAAATTTTGTTGTAGATGGATGCCCGAAAGACCTTATCCGGCTCGGTGCAGAGAATCAGATCCCCTGCACCGTTCAGCCACGCCAGTATTTCATCCAGATTTTCGCTCCCTCTGGTGCTGCACTCCACCGAAAGCACATACGGCGCATACGTTCCTTCATCCACCGTCAGCTCTCCGTTTCTGCCCGGGATGGTAACATAATCCACCCTTCTCTCCGCTCTGACCTTCTCGGGTGCGGCAGAAATCAGAATCCCGAAGTCTCGGCTGTCCTTTCCTTTGAAATGAAACCAACCCATTTATGCACCTCCCTTTGCTATGGCTCTGCGTCTGCGAGAAAATTCCATTTCCTGCATCAGACTCGGCACTGCTTCCTTGCTGTCATTATGGAAATGCTCAATCTGCAGTACCGTATTTCCTTCTGTATGATTGACCGTCTTTGTGATATAGGACGTATCTCCGCCACGCTGAACGGCAATATCCCCATGCAGGCGTACCATGTTTTGATTCATGGCGGCACGCATTTTTTCATACGCATCGGACATTCTGCGGCTGAACCCATCGGACAGGCTGCCGCTGATGGTATCCGAAACGCTGTCCATGCGGTCAGACCAACCCACGCCGACACCCTGCGCCATGTAATCGCCGATTTTTGCCATCACACGAGAGGGGCTGTTGATGTCCATTTCCTTTTTCGCCGCACGCACCGCCGCCTGTAATGCCTTTGCAACTGCATTGACAACGCCGCTTTGCCCGTCATGTACGCCCTTTGCAACGCCTTCCATCAGGCTTTCCCCAACGGCTTTAAAATCCGCCTGATAGCCTGCGATTTCTTCCTTCGCCGTTTCCGTCAGCTGCTTTGCCTGCTCTGCAACAAGGGGCTGCTGCTCTGCAATTCCTTCGGAAACGCCCTCCGCACTGACCGCCTGCATACTCTCGGATACTTCCGCGCCAACATCGGAAATCTCCGCCTTTACACCTGCCAGAAATGCAGGAACTTCTCCTGTGTAGGATTTCTCCAGAGCGTCAAATTCGCCCTTGTAGAATTTTTCCGCCACGCCCTGCGCCATCTGCTGTTTCTGCTCGAAAAGGGAAACATACTGGTCGAATTTCGTATCGGACATGGAAATCAGCTTGTTCATGTAGTCTAGGGCATCCTGCACGCCCATGCCGGCAATCTCACCCATTAGGCTGTCGGAAATACCTTTTTCCTTCAGCTTGTCGAGTGCATCCCCGTATTTTTCCAGCTGTTTAATATCGTCCTTCAAATCTCCCAGTTGGAATAGCTCCTTGCCGTCCTCTGTTTTTACCCGCTCGAATAAATCTCCATAATCGGCAAGCTTGCTTTGCAGGCTGTCCTGCTTGCGTTCAATGGTATCCAGAGCGGCTTCGTATTTCTGCTGGAATTGCTTCAGCAGAGAAATTCTCTCCTGCAATGCCTCCTGTTCGGCGGCTTTCTCTGCTTTTGCCTGCTTCCTGTTCCATGTCTCCTCTATTTCCGCAATCTCTTTGAGAATCTTCTGGCGGTCTTTTTTCTTTGCCTTATTCAGCTCCGCATTTTTCTCCGCCAGCTGCTTTTTGTGGTCTGCCAGTTCCTCTGCCGCCTGCTGTGCGTCCGCCTGCTTCTGCATTTCCTGCAAAGCCGCATTTTGCTTGGTCAGCTCTCTTTCCAGAACATCCCCGACCTTCTGCGCCGTTCTTCTGGCGTATTCTACAGCCGTTTCCGTTCCGGCAAACGCATCTATAATGCCATTCGCAACAGTTTCCGCGGCATCCACCACCATCTGTCCGCTTTCCTCAATGCCGACCGCAATACCTTCGCCGATATATGCGCCGACCTCCTCCTTCATCAGCTTGGAGGGGGATGCAATCTTAAACAGTCCCTTCAGCTTGGAAAGCAGAGTGTCCTTTATCTTTCCGGCAACATTTGCAATCCTTGACAGGCTGTTTTTGATGCCGCCGACAATACCATCAATGATGTACTTCCCGATGCTTTTCAGCTCAGTTGCAACCTCACTGCCCGTAATCTTGGATTTAAACTTGGAGAAGGCGTTCTTCGCCGCCGTTGCCATGGATTCTCCGGCTTTTTTCACGCCGTTTGCAACCCCGTCAATCAGCTGTTTCCCCAGATTGAGCCATTGGAACGCCATGAACGCCGCCACAATCGCCTCTATGATTTTCGGGATATTGGCAAGTATGGTCGGTGTAGCTGCCAATAGACCTGTTGCAAGCCTTGTGATGAGATACAACGCCGTATCCACCAGCTTTGGCGCATTGTCATTGATGACATTTGCAATGTTAATCACAATCTGCGGTATGGTTTCAATCAGCTGCGGAAGGGCGGCAATCAGCCCCTCGCCCAATGCAAGGATAATCTGAATCCCTGCATCAATGACAGTATTTGCGTTTTCCGTCAGATTTTCCACCAGTGTCGAAATCGTTTCGATTGCAATAGGGATAATATTCGGCAGGCTTTCCGTCAGCCCATCTGCCAGAGAAACCGCAAGGCTCGCCGCAGTATCCGCCACCATCGGAAGCAGCTCCGCAATGCCCTCCGCAAGTGTACCCACGATGGATAATGCCCCTGCCGCAAGGCTGTCCCCGTTCTCCTGTATACCCTGCACCAGTGCGCTGATGGACTGCACCCCCAGTTCCACCAGATTTGGCAGCAGTTCATTTGTCAGTGTCGGCAATGCGGATGCAATCTCCGGTGCCAAGCCTGCAACCAGCTTTCCCATGCCTTCAATCACAACGCCGATATGGGGCAAAAGGTTATCCGCCACCGTGCCGATGCTTTCAATGAAATTGCTTAACAGCATATCGAAATTCTGCGTATCATCCGCCATGCCGACCATCAGATTCGCCCATGCGGCTTTCATGCTGGCAACACTGCCTTGAATGGTGGTGCTTGCCTCCTTTGCCGTTGTGCCCGTGATGCCCATTTCCGTCTGAATCACATGGATTGCCTCTACAACATCGGCATAGGAGGAAAGGTCATACTTGACACCGCTCAGCTTCTCCGCATCCGCCAGCAGTCGCTCCATTTCCTCCTTCGTGCCGCCATAGCCGAGCTTGAGGTTATCGAGCATGGTATAGTTCTGCTTGGCAAAGCCCTGATAGGCGTACTGGATGGATTCCATTGCGGTACCCATCTTATTGGCGTTATCCGCCATATCCGTGATAGCAAGGTCTGCCGCCGCAGCCGCCTTTTCCGTATCCCCATCCAAACTTTGCAGTAGGCTTGCCGAAAAGCTTGTAACGGTTTCCATATATTCATTTGCGGACAGACCGGCAGTTTTATACGCATTATCTGCATAAGTCTGAATCGTGTCTGCGCTGTCCTTGAACAGCGTTTCCACGCCGCCGACCAGTTGTTCATAGTCCGCATAGGCATTGATGCAGGCAGTCCCCAGAGCCGCAACCCCTGCGGATGCCGCACCGACTGCCGCAGCACTCGCCTTTACAGCCGTATTTACCGCACTGCCGATTTTCCCCAGTACCTTTTGAAATGGGCTGTCATCGCCCTTAATTTTAATTACAACAGAGCCGTCTTCTGCCAATGGTTCCACCTCTTTCCCTATGGAACATCATCGGCAGCTCAGGCTCTACTTGATGTCTTTCACGTTTATCTTGATTTCAAATGTTCTTTTGCACCTTCGCCCCTTACAGCGTAAAAAAAGCCCCTTGCACACAGCATCCTTACTGTATGTAACAGGCATTTCATAGCCGCAGTAGGGGCATTTTACTTTTTCTTCATGCACGCCATCACCTCATCCACCTTGCCATCCCCCATCAGTGCTGTGACAAGGGCAGACTGCTGTCTTTCCTCCTGCTCAGGCAGGGGCAGGGCATATCTGCGCTTCATGGCGTTATAGTAATCCTTCTGCGCCTGCGGCATATCCCCCTTGATTTCCACTGCCCTGCACCGCATGACCTCTTTCAGCACCCTATCCTCCTCCAAAGCTTCAAACAGTGCCATAAACTGCCACCAATGCAGAGATTTTCGGCTTAAATCAATGCCGTACTGCGTCAAAAACGCCCCATAAATCAGCCCTGCATCATGGGTAAAGGAATAAATCGGCGGTTGGTAAAAATCCGCTCCTGCGGCTTTCCCGTGTCTCTTTTTCTCCTGCCTGCCGCAGCCCCAGAAATAGCACAGTCGCTCTACCGCCTCCTCCAGCGGTTCGGGGATGCAGCCATAAAACAGCTTCAACGCCCGTTCCGCCTTTTCCTCATCCGTCAGCTCCTCGGAGAAAAAAATCTCCTCCAATCTCAGCATTGCCCGAAAATCAGAGGAGATATGGTATTCCCTGCCGCCAATCAAAAAAGAGTCAGGCAAATTTCCTGTCAGCAGCTCTTTCATTTCTTTCTTCTTTCCGCTCTTTCTCTGGCTCTGCGTGCGGCTCTGTTTTCAACCGCCGCCTGTGCCATGGGGGCAGAGGGCTGTGTGCTCCGGGGGACAGGCTTCTTGTAGCTGTTTGCCCGTTCTGCGTGGTAGGTCTGCACCTCCTCGGAGATATAGGCTACCAAATCCAGACAATCGTATATATCCACATCCCTCTCCGCCGTAATGGCATCCACCGTATCCTCACCCAGAAGGTCATCCAGAATGTCAAGCATGAAATCAATCCCCTTTTCGACATCCTTTTCTTCCTTCATCTGTGCGCCGAAGGCTCTCATTTTCTCGCCTGCGTCCTCCAGCTTTTTTGCATATTCTACCGTATCAGGCACCGTAACCTGCACCCCTTCGATATCAAGCAAAATCCCATGCTCGCGAAACTCAAATTTTCCCATCTCTTTTTCCTCCTTCTTTCCTTATTCTGCCGGTGTAAATTTTTTGGTTTCTGTGTTAAACGTGCCGTCCACGAAATCCCCTACGCCGTTCAGATTGCCCGTTACCTTCATCACACCGCCGCCCTCGCCGGAGATAGAGGAAACCTCAACCGCAACCTTGAATTTTCTTGCTTCAAAGGTATTCGGTGTTTCCGCCACAGGCTTGAACAGCTCCACTCTCACATAGTCCCTTTCGGCATCTGCGCCCGTCAGCTGATTTCTGCCGATTTCATACAGTGCCATCACTGCCGCCTCGTCCGCAATCAAGTCCGAATCAAACGCAAACGTAGGCTGATAGCTTTTAATCGTAGAGGTCTGGGCTTTCTGATTGATGTATGTTTTGGAATCCTTCTGCGCGTTGGGGGATTCGTCCAAGGTATTAAACCCAACCCCCATCAGCGCAAAGCTTTCTGTTCCGCTTTTTGCCGTGTTCAGATAATCCGCCACCTGATATCTCTTTACTGCATCCATATTGTTTTCACTCCTTATCTTGTCTGAAAAAATTCCATTCTGCACTGAATCTGGTATCTTGCCATGCTTGCCTCTGCCGCCATGGCATAGCCGCTTGTGGTTGCCTCCATCAGCATAACCTTCCTGCCCTCGCCCAGATTGGGGAGGTTGCCTGCCATGGTCTGTTCCCGCAGCCATTCGGAGAAATCGCCGTAAAAGCTGAGGTTATCCAGCTGCTGTCTGATTTTATCCCCGAAAAATTCTCTGCTTGCCACCACAAATAAAAACTGCCGCACCGTTGAGCCGTCCACATAGCAGCGCACAATCTCCTTTGCAGGCACAGCCTCAACCGAATAGCTCTGTGCCTCCTCCGGCAGAAAATCCACGTGCAGCTTCCCTTCCGCAAGCGGCGGATAGGTACGCAGAAATTTTCGCACTTCTTCCATGATGTTCTTCATTTGCCTCGTCCTTTCAGATACCCTTCCAAATCCTTCTCGACTTCATTGCCATGGTCTGCCATCATCCGCTTATCCCACTGCCTGCCACGCAATGCACCGCCGTGATAGGTCAGCGGCTGTCCGGTGTAATGCTTGGGCGCACGCCCTGCCATCACCTCGCCGACATACTGATAATGCGCATACGGTCCGGGATAGATAATGCTGTCCGCCGTCACTCTTGCGGCGTTTACCATGTGGGCGGCACTGCCTGCCGACATCGGCACATAGGGCTGACATTTCCGCTCCACATCCTCCGCCAGAAAGCGTTGTGCCGCCTTATCCTCGCCCAGACCATACCTCCGCAGGATTTTCGCTGTACTGATATTAACCTCATAGTCTAATTTCATGCGCCGCTCACCGCCCAATGCCGCAGGGCCTTCCGCCTGCTCCTGCGGTTATCCCCGACAGAAAGCACCGTAAAGTATTCCAGTCCCTTTAGGTCTGCCTGCGTTTCGATGGCATCCACCGCACCACGCACGATAAAATCTCCGTTTCGGATGGAAATATCGGGCATGGCATCCTCCGGGATACGGACGGTAATCTTCGCCGCACCCGTCAAGCCTTTGTTCTCCGGCGTGGCAATCAGCTTGCCGAACCAACTCACGCCATGAATCGCAGTGCAGATATATTCATCCGCATCCGTTTTCCTGTCATACCGCAGCCGGATATGCGTAATCGTTTCCGTACACGCAAGCATCACTCCACCCCCCGATACAACAGCCCCGTATTGCCGAGATACAGCACCGCCGCTTGATACAGCCGCTCCTCGTCCGTACTGTCTTCCGTTGTGTAGGTAACAGAAATGCCGTCATTCGTTTCCGCCGCAATGCCGTCTCTCTGCTCCTTTCGCAAAAGCACATCCGTCACCGCACAGCACGCCTCTCTGACCTTCTCCATGATTTTCTCATCCGTCACCGCCGCAATACGGTCAAAGGTCACGCTGTCCAGATAGGCAGAAGCCTGACGGGAGAGACGCTTAAAGTCCCCCTCCGCCATTTCACCGCAATAGGTGTCTTTGTAATACGAAAAATCCGCATAAATCATGCGTTTTCCCCCTTTACTGCTTTTCCTGCTCCTTTTTCAGTGCCGCAAGCTCCTTTTTCAGTGCGGCATTTTCCTTTTTCAGCTTCGTGATTTCCTTATGTTCCGCTGTTTCGGGCTGTTTTGCGCCCATGCCTACTGTTTTTGCCATACGCCTTTCCTCCTTACGCCTTATGGTGCAGATAAATCCCTGCAACCTTGTTTTCGTATACATCCGCCAGACCGTATGCTCTGTAGAAGAACAGCCAGCCGTCACTATCCTGATTTGCATCGGGAGAGATAACCTTATTGACCGTATGCTTGGGATACTGCAACAGTGCAGGCTTATGAATTACCATGAAGTTGATTTCCTTGCCTGTAGTTGCCTTCACAAAGCCACCGACCTTCTCATTCGCACCGCTTGCGCCGCTGTTGTCCGTCTTGCCGTCATACAGGTCAATGGCGGTATAGAAGCGGGTCTGGGGCACCTTCTGAATGGATGCAAAGGAATTCAGCACCTCTTTGGATTTTGTGGTATCGACTGCATAAACCATGTTGTAGAGGGTGGGTGTGATGAACAGGTGTCTGTTTTCCTGCGGTACCTCATCCTCGTCCATTTTGTTCTGTGCCTCCACCAGAGCCGCCAGAACCGCCGCACCATCCGCCAGTGTGCCTGCAGTTGCCTTGGAAATGCCTGTTGTGCCTGCGTAGGTCGCAAAGCGGAAGGCATCCATTTCGGGGACAACCTTCGTGCGGATGAATTCCGCCGCCAGCTTCCCAAACGCAAGCCCTGCGGTTTCCTCGTTGTCCATGGCATCGACCGTAAATTTTCTGCCACGGTCATAATTGAATTTGACGGTTTCGTTCGTCAGTGTCACATCCCCATGCACATAGCCGCCGTTGCGGTCATAATCCGCCAAGCCGTCCATGCTGATTTTGGGAATCACGATTTCATTTGTGTTTGCGCCCATCTGCACCAGTGTCATATCGCCGTCCAGTGCAGAGGTAACGGACGCATTCTGATAGACCTCGTCCAGCAGGTCAATGTATTTTTTGAATAAAGTAATGCTGTTCGCCATGTTTCGTTCTCCTTTCGATTTTCCTTATTCTTTCTTCGGGGATAAGCCCATTGCTGCTCTGACTGCCGCATCATCTGCCGCACCGCCTGCAAAGCCTGTCCCTCTGGAAAAGGCAGGCACTCTTGCAGGGTCTTTTGCGAAATATTCCTTGTCCTGCGTCAGAGCCGTCAGAATATCCTTGTCCCCCTTGCCCTTGTTTGCTTCATCCTGCAGGGCTGTCTTAAATTCGGCGTAGACTGCCTTTTCCGTCAGCTCGTCCCGCCATTTCTGCTCCCCGACCACCGTCTTAAAGCGGTTGGCATACTCGGCTTCTTCCGCTTCTTCCTCGGCTTTCTTCTCCGCCTCGGCTTTCTCGTCTGCAATCCGCTGCTCCAGCTCCTCAAATTTCTTTTTGAAATCCTCGTTGCCTTCTGCGGATTTCTTCATATCTGCAATGGTGGTTTCGTATTCCTTGAGGGTGCCGTTGGCTTTCTCCAAGTCCGCCCTGACGGTTTCCAGCTCCCCCTTCGCCTTGCCGATGTCGTCTGTGTTGATGTCCAGTAAGCCCTTCAGCTGTTCCTCTGTGGCATCGGGGAAAAATTTCTTAATATCCTCTCTTTTCATTCTTCGTTCTCCTTTCAGCTTTCAGTTTGTTCTCACGGTTCTTTCCGCACGCCTTGATAGTTTTTCGCCATTCCGGGCAAACAAAAAAGACCTGTTTTACGTCTGTGTCCAAAGACGAGATAGAATGGACCACCGTTCCTTTCTGATTCTTTTGCATGAAAAAACCACCTTCCTTTCGGTTGGTGGTATTCATTCAAAATTCACTTTACTGCATATTTCTGTCAGAGATTTTCCTTTGAAAAACGGTGCGTGCATCAGTGCATCAATCGAATCAAAGCTCTGCTCCTTTTCTCCGTAGCATAAAGAAATATCAGAACGGGAGAACGGGCAAATCGAGCCATTCACGCCGAGATATTCAAAGGTAATATCCTGTGTCAGACTGTCAATCCAATCTCTTAAATCCTCACTTTTCATAAGATGTTCGCATTCTCCTTTCTCTCCTGCTCTGTCAGTTCTCTTGCCGGTCTGTCGACGATTTTCCCATCTTTCCAGATAATATCGTGGGCATGTTCTCCATTCCTGCCGTAGGGATGCCTTTTCGGATTCCCATGCGCCCCCGTGCTCACCTGCCGCAGCTGCCGCCCGTCAGCATCGTAATACATACGGTCTGTCTGTTTTCCCTTCTGGGATAGCACATCCACCACAGCATAGGGTTTATATTCCGCAGAAACCTTCGGGTGCTCCTTTTTCGTCCAATCATCCGTAACAACGATAGTCCCATTTTTATTATACCGATATTGGCTGTATTTTTCAATTTCTTTCTGCTTCAGCAAAGCCACTCTTTCTGCCTCTTTTGGCGTACTGCCTTTCCCCACAGCAGCCCTCATGCTATCCGCTTTCAATCCCGTCTGTTCCAGAAAGTCCTTCTGCCTTCTGTTCCATTCCGCTATCTTGGCGGATGCCTCGCTGCTGTCCAGTCCTGCGGCCTGCAGGGCGTTTTGTTCCCGTTTCCATCTGCGGATGCTTCTTTCTATTTTTCGCTGCTCCTGCAACGCCTCATACTCAGTCATACGCACGCCGTTGTATTCGTAGTCCTTCGCCTGATATTCCTTCAGCAGTGCCTTATCGTAGGTGCGGCTCATCCCCTCGAACCATGGGCGAAAGCTGTGTGAGCAGTTCCAACCGCCCAGACCTGCGCCCGTCCCATAGCCCGTGGTTTTCACAAAATCGGGATACTTCCTGCTTTTTCCGCTCCTGCTGTAAATGCCGCCCTGCCACTGTGCATGGGAAGGTCTTGCACCTGCGTGAGCGGAAACCTCCACAAGATCTGCACCCATTTCGTCTGCTCTGGCATCCTGCAAGCGAAGTGCCGTCCGGTTCACACCCGTTACCACCGCCCGTCTGACTGCCACCTCTATGGTATCCATCCGTCCGGTCGGGTATCGGATCGCCCCCACGCCCTCGGCGGAAAGCTGCTTGATAGTGCTTCGGATGGCTGTGTTATAGTCCATGCCGCCAAACGTAATCTGCATATAGGCACGGTCAAGTGCCTGTTCAAACTGATGTGCGGCGGTGCGTGCCGTTGTCAACGTCAGATTGCGAAATGTACCCGCCGTTTTCTCGTATCCTGCCTGCAATATCTTCTGCAAGTCCTCAGATGCCGAAACGGGCGGCGGATTGAGCCCCTGCCTGCGATAAACCGCATCATCGGATTTGAGTGCCGCCCCTCCTGCCTCCTGCATCAGCTGCCGCAGCTCCCTGTCGGTTCTGCCTGTCAGCGTTTTCAGCCTTACCAGAATCTCCTCACGCACCATGCCTGCCTCCTCAAGCATTTTCGCCTGATGCTCCACCGCAGGAATCCAGTAATCGTATGTGCTGATACGCCTTGCCATATCCGCCAGTATGTCCGCCTCAGCCTGTGCGTACAGCTTTATCATGCCCTCCGGCACACGCTGTAAATATTCGGGTTTCAGCATCCCTCATCACTCCCCAAAATCAAGCGTATCCTGCGCAGGAATATAGTCCTTTGCCTCCTCCTCAGAAATGCCGAAATACCACGCCAGCAGCTTTTCGGGCTTGAGGATATTTGCATCCACCATAGCCTTCATCTGTGCGTATTCCGCGCCTGTGTCCGTCAGCACGCCGTCCCCCCAGTTGAATGTAACCTCGTATTTCCCATCGGGCGCAAGCTGATACAGGCTTGTGTAGTAGTCCAGCACCCAGACCAGATGCTCCAACGCCGTCTGTAAGGACTTCTGGATATTGCAGACCGCCGCATAGCTGCGCTGCTTGCTCATGCGGATTTCCTCCGCTGTCTTTTCCTGATTCTGTGGGTCGGATAATGTGCCATAGGAAAGATTGCAGTTAAACTCAATCCGCCGCAACAGCTGATTCAAGCCATTGAACAGAGAAGCATCCCGAATTGCAGGGCTGAATACCTCGTATAAATCCCCGGTTGTCCCCTTCTCCAGATTCAGAGAGCGGAACAATCTTTGCTTGCCGACAGGCAGCCCTTTCCCATCCGCCTGCAATGCCCCGACAGAGGCATCCACTGCCAGCTCCGCGCCTTCAAATTCCCATAGGATACGGCTGTATTGCCTGTCCGCCTGCTCCATCAGCCCTGCCGCTCTCGCACAGACCGATACGCCCAGAGGGGATTCCGCATCAATGTGGTTCGCAAAGGGCATCTTGAAATATACAAAAAGAGGACGCTCCAAGGTGTCCCCGTTCTGATAGCCCAAGACAAAGCTTTCTTCCAAATCCGCCCATTCATCCACGCTTGTCAGAGCCGCAGGCACACCCAATTCTCCTTCCTGATAGGAGATAAAGGCTTTATTCTGCACCGTATAGCCCGCATCCGTCAGCTGATGTCTTTCCAGTCTGGTATACCATGCACGCCCCTTTTTCACACGCTCCACAAACACCGCACCCGTCACTTCTCCACGGCTGTTGTAAGCAGTCGGAATAAATCTGTCCGCATGCACAAAATCAATCGCTATTTTTCCGCCATCCATGTAGGGCTTGAATACCAAGCCGCCCAATGCCACCGCAAATTCTGTCTGTTCTCTCAGTCTGGAAAGCACAAAATCATAGCCTTCCTGCAAAAATGCCGCCCGTCTGCCACTGCCGCTGATTTCGCTGTGAAATTCCACAGTAACCAGTCTTGCAATCTCCGAGGCAACCGCAGCGGCTAACCCAAGCGTTTCTGTGTTCTTATCTAACCAGGGCGGCTCATTGCAGAACATTTTCTGCCAAAGCGTGATGGCATCCTGCATTCCGGAGCTGATTGCCACCTCCGCACCGACTGCCCTTTTTATCGTTTCTCTCTGAAAAAACATCTGCAACACCCCCTTTACCCAAGTGATAAAATTTCGCATTATTGCCCCCTCCTTTTCCAGATGGGTTCTGTTCCATAGCGTACTGCGTCGATATGGTGATTGTCTCTGTCGGGATAGCCGCTGATGACCTCCCCCTCTTTGTTCCTGTCATATTCGTAGGCGGTAAATTCCTTCGCCGTATCGGGACAGCGCACAGGGTCAATCACAATCCGCACCAAAGCCTGTAACCACTTCATAGAATAGTCCACGCTCCCCGGTCCCTTCACTGCGCCACGGCAGAACAGCCCATAGCTGCGATAGTCCGCAACACTTTTCGGCTCGGCACTATCCGCTGTAATCAAATCCGTATCCTGCACACCATATTGCCGCAGGAGCCTTGCCGTTTCCGCATTGCCCGTTCTGTGCCTTGTCAGCTCCCCGAAGATGTAGAGCGTCCGTCTGGCAGAATCGTAGTGCATCCGATTGAACGCCCAAGGGTCGGGGTAAAAGCCCCAGTCCACGCCGTTGTAAATGCGGTCGAAGGCTGCAATCTGTGCATCGGGGATTTCCTCGACTGTTACGTTGTCGAATACCGCGCCACCGTTGCCGACCACCTCGCCCAGATATTCATGCCGATATGCCTTTTCGTTCAGCTCCTTCAGATATTCTGCCTCCTGCAAAAACGCCTCCCCCAGCCACGCAGGCGGCACACGCCGATAATCAGAAGTATGCACCAAGCGGTTTGCCTTCGGCTGTAAGCACTCCCGATTTACCCAGTTGCTCCGGCTTTTCGGTGGGTTGTAGCTGTAAAATACAAAAAAGCTGCTGCCGCCACGCATCAGGGATTGGTTGATGGTGCGGATTTCCTGCATCCCTGCAAACTCGTCCGCCTCCTCGTACCAGATGTATTTGCAATAGCCCTTTCGGAATTTCGTAGATTTGATTTTCTTCGGCTCATCCGCCCCACGAAACAAAATTCTCTGCCCTGTCGGGAGATACGAAAGCTGCAGAGGGCTTAGCTTTGCCTTCCACAGATGCTCTACACCCAACGCCTCAATCGCCCAGAGCAGCTGCTCGTATACGCTGTCCTTCAGATTGACCGCTACCTTCCGCAAAACAAGCGCATTGGCGGCGGTGTCCTGCATCATCCCCAGAATGATTTCCACAGAGATAAAGGAGGATTTCGTAGAGCCACGCCCACCCTTCAGCCAGTAGTGCGTGTGCCGCCCCGCCTTGATGTCATGATGCACCCCGTAAAAAGAGGGCGCAATCAGCTCTGTTAAATCAGACATTTGCATCCTCCTTCGGGATATTGTCAATGATGGTAACAGGGCTTATATCCATCTGCACCTTTTCGGTAAACAGCCCAAATCGTTTCCCTAACAGCTCCGCCGCCTTCAATCGCTCTTTTGTCGGCACCTGCAGGGTTGTTGTATCCTGATACCCGTCCCCGATAAAGCGCAGCACCTCATCCTCCCGTTCTCCACGCATAACAGAAGTCAGGTACTCTAAAACCTCCTGCGCATCCGCCGTTTTCGCAGAGTGCATTTCGTCCAGCTTTTCATCAATGTATTCCCGAATCCGAGCATTTCCGAGTAGCTTTCTCGCATTTGCATCTGCCGAACTGTCCTTTTTGCAGTTTGGATACGCAGCCTTATAGGCCCTCGTTCCGTTGCAGTCAATCAAGTATTCATCCGCAAATCGTTTCTGTTTTTCTGTCAGGCGATATTCCGCCCTTTCCTTTGGCATACTATCGCCCCTTTCTGATTTTTAAACACTGAAAAAGGACACCCGTTTCCGAGTGCCCAAAATAGGAGGTAACATGAAACATCTATATTTTCACAATGCCATCATACCACAAAAAAGCTATCATAAACTCTCATGTTCTGTCATTTGAAAATGGGATAATGCTGCACCATGGATTCTGTAAATATGGCTTTCTGCGTAATTCATTTTTACAGCTATCCTCCACCACGAATCCCCCAGTAAATATCTACGTTCCAAAACCTCTTTTTCTGCTTTATCCTGCATCAGCTGCACCTGATTATAGATTTCACTGTATTCCCGGATAGCAATCTCTTTTTCTGCTTCCAGTTGGCTGACAAGTGCATCCAACCTCGCCATATAACCGGACAAATCACTGTGTGCATTTCCCTGTGGCATCCCGTCATGGTTCGCACTCGGAAACATCTGCTGACTGCGCAGCTCCTCAATCTGTTCTTTTAAACGCTGCGCCTTCCGCATGGAATATATGTACCCCTTAAGATATTCCTTTTTCCTCTCGTTTTCCTTTGCAATCACCAAGCTATCACCCCCATTTCTTAATACAATCCCGATGCACAAAAATCTCCGTCCCTCTTTTCGTTTTCACATACTCGATACCATCTTCGCCATAGGAAATTTCCTGCTCGCAAATTCCGCAGCAGATTGGCTTTCCGGAAAGATTTTTATTCGTAATACTCCGAAACCTTGTCCACATCTGCTTTTTCTCAATCAATGCCACTGTAACACCCCCTATTTTCCATATTTCACTTTCAATGCTTCCATCAAATCATCCTGCACATCCTTTTTGCCCTGCAAACTTTCCAGCACATGGCTGTCCATCGTCCCCTCTGTAATCAGATGATGAATGATAACAGCCTCCTGTTGCCCTTGTCTGTAAAGTCTGGCGTTTGCCTGTTGGTAAAGCTCAAGGCTCCATGTAAGCCCGAACCATACAATGATATGTCCGCCGGCCTGCAGGTTCAGTCCATGCCCCGCACCGGCAGGATGCGCCAAAAGCATCGGGATCTCTCCGTTATTCCAATCCGTAATGTCTTTGGAGCTTTCCAGTTTTCTTGCTTTTGGAAATTTTTCTCGGATTCGTTCCAAATCATGCCGGAAGCTATAAAAACAAAGCACCGGCTTTCCGTTGGCAGCCTCCACCAGCTCCTCCAGCATATCCAACTTCTTTTCGCTTGTTTTCACATATCCACCGTCCGGAAGATACATCGCTCCGTTGCTGTACTGCAGCAGTTTTCCGGTCAGAGCCGCCGCCGATGTTGCGGTAACTTCCCCCTCTAAAAACTGCAAATACGCATCTTTCTCAAATTTTTCATACGCCGCCATTTCTTTTTCGGAAAGCTTGACCGTCTGGATGCTGTCAATTTTTTCCGGCATTTCCAGCCAATCATCCGCCTTCATGCTAATGCAGATATCCGAAATCTTTTCATTGATGTTCTCCTCTGCCTCAGGCTTTGGCTTATAATTAAAAATCGTTGTCTGGTTCCGCTGATTCGGCACAAAGTACCGTTCCCGAAACCCTGTTACTGTTTTTCCAAGACGTTCCCCGCCATCCAGAAGATAAATCTGGCTCCATAAATCAATCAGACCATTCGGGGCAGGTGTCCCCGTCAGTCCGATTACCCTGCTGCTGCGTGTGATATATTTCCGCAGGGCCTTGAACCTCTGGGCCTTCGGGCTTTTGAAGCTGGATAATTCATCAATAATCACTGCATCAAAATCCCATCCATCCCCAATCTGAGAAAGCTCATTGCACAGCCACACCACATTTTCTCTGTTTACGATGTAAATATCGGCATCCGCCGCAATGGCTTTTCTTCTTTGCTTCGGTGTCCCAAGGATTTTTGAAATACGCAAATGCTTCAGATGATCCCATTTTTCACTTTCTCGACTCCATGTGTCCTCTGCCACTCGCAGCGGCGCAATCACTAAAGCCTTGCTTATTTCAAAGCTATCATAAATCAGATTATTGATTGCCGTCAGAGTAACCACCGTTTTCCCCAATCCCATTTCCAGAAACAGTCCGCATCTCGGTGTTTGGTAGATATGCCGCTCTGCCAGCTGCTGATATTTATGGGGTATATACTTCATCTGCTCCGCCTCCCAATAAATCAAATGCGGCTATGTAGCTGCTTGCCTGCTCCTTGCTGTCAATCACACAGATATAAAATCCAAAACGGAATAATATTTTATGCACACTCTCCTGCAGCCGTCTGGGTTTCTTTCCCGGGGCTTTCAGCTCTGCAAAAAATACCCTGCCTTTTGGGGCTAAAATTATCCTGTCCGGCAGCCCTGACATACTCGGCGAGACAAATTTCAGGCATAGCCAGCCTTTCTTCTTGCACTCCTTTACAAAAAATCTTTCGATTTCACTCTCTTTCATGCTCATACCTCCTTTGTAACTTTTAAAGTTGACGCAACAAGCCTTGATTTTTCCTATCTTTCTGCGTATCCGTCAACTTTTGCAACCTTTTTTCCATAAAGGCTGACGATTTAAGGGGATTATAGAATTTATAGAACTTATTTCAGTCTATAAATTCTATAATTCAAATTACTTACACAATAGTTTTAAGTTGACAAGTTGACAAATACCATAAAACCTTGATTTTCTAAGGTTTTATGCGTCAACTTCCTTTCCTTCTCAAAGTTGACATTTTCGATAAAATCCCTTCTGGGTTCCGTACAAATCTCCAAATCTCTGATTCGATTTCGTCCGTTCCCACTCCCCTGTTTTCAAAATAATGTCATTGATTTCTTTGCTTTTCTGTCTGGTTAAATCCTTCTTTTCTCCGTTAAAAAGCTCGCACCAGATTTCCAATGCACATACCTTTTCCCGCCGTTTTGTTGCATGAATATTCATTTCAAAGCCATCATTTTGAATAAAACTGCGTCTTGTGAATAAGTCCAGTGTATCCCAGTTTTCCGGCAGCAATCGTTCCAGATATGCCTGAATATCTCCCGTCAGAGGGCTTTCCTCCAGATGCCTGTCCTGCTCCTCCTTCGCCATACAGTCAAGCTCCGTATCATCGATGTGGATTTTTTCCTTCTGCCGAAAAAGTACAACCGCCTCAGCCCATATCTGGTCTACGTCTTCCTTTGTCAGATCTCCCCATACCTGCTTTGTTATCCTGTCGGGGTTTACGTCTACGGGCCAGAAACGGCGGTTCCCCGTCATATCCTTCAGAAAATCATAGGTATTCGTGGTGCCAAAAAATACGCACTGTCGCTTGAAGGTTTCAACGTGGTGTCCGTATGCGGCTCTGTAGGAATCCTCGCCCTTTGCGGTAAATTGCTTGATAGATTCTACCTCGTGCCGCTTCAATGCCGACAGCTCCGCCATTTCGATAATCCAGAAACCCTGTATCTGCTCGTAGGCCTCCTTCCCCTGCACCGTAGTCAGAGAATCAGAAAACCATTCCTGTCCCAGCTTTTTCAAAAGGGAGCTTTTTCCACACCCCTGCGGGCCAACCAGAACCAGCACGTTATCATACTTTATGCCCGGCACAAATATTCTCGCCACCGCGGCAACAAGTGCCTTCTTCGTGACCTCTCTGGTATATCGGCTGTCCTCTGCCCCCTGATATTCAATCAGCAGCGTTTCCAGTCTGGGTACACCATCCCAAACAAGCCCCTCCAGATACTCTCTGACAGGATGGTAACGGTTTTCGTTGGCAACCAGCGTCCATGCGTCCTCAATCGTAGATTTTCCTTTGATTTGGTAAATCTTCTCCATGTAGTGCCGCAGTCCGGCATCGTCCGCATCTGTCCAGTCTCTTTCCTTTTTCTCTTTTTCCCATGGGGTTTCGCCAAATACCCTGTATTTTTTCGTAAACTCGTTCTTACGGATTTTTCCTTTTAAAGCCCTGTCATTCGCTAAAATGATTTTTGCATTGTTGATGGTCGGCAGGCAGCGTCCTTTGGAATCCACATCCAGACGCAAAGCCCATTCATCCTCTTCCGCTTCTCCGTCCTCCGAGAAATATTCCCCGAAGTCCTTTTTCATTTCCTCCTGTCTTTCTCTGTGCTTCAGCAGGCGCACCTTTTCATCATTCGATGCAAGTTCCAGCATCTTCAGATACGAGGGCAGCTTTACCGTAGGTGTTCCCTGCGTGGCATCCTCGTCCAGTTCCCTAAACTTATGCAGACGCACAAGGTCAAAGGCATTGCACAGCACACCGCCTGCCGGGTCGGTTGCATGGTTGGAGTACAGAAACCTTCCATCGTCATACACAATCGCCCCTGCCGCAGTGCTGCCGGCGGCGTAGGTGTATCTCCCCTCCACAGCACAGGCAGTATATACGCCCGGAAGAAAGCGTTCCATTGCCTCCTCCACGGTATATGTACGGCAAAAATCCCCGACTGTCCCTTTTTTCGTTGTGGGATCTTCCTGCTTTTTCAGCAGGCTTTCCCTCTTTTTCAGTGTCCTGCCAGAAGTTGGCCACTCTGTCACATCATGCCAGTCCTTATATTTCGCAAGCACCGCATCTGCGGAAAGAAAAGTCCCCTCCACAGTTTTGTAAACATATTCCGCATTCTGACTTGTACTCGGCCAAAACATCAGGCGGTGTGCTTGATAGGTGGTATCATCGAATTGGTCTATCCCAATTTCTTCTGCTACCTTACGGGAAATTGCCTCATATTCCTCCGCACTGACAGAACGGTCTAACGGAATCAGCAGGCGCAAACGTGGCTTTTCCGGTGTATGCTTATGTGTGGAATACACGCACCATGCACAGGAGAGGAAGATGTCCAGTTGGTCGCAGAAATCCTCTGCGGCAAAGTCCGCATCCAGAGTCAGAATATCTCTGCAATCCACATGATCCGCCTTTCTGCGCCCATTCCGCAGCTTGCCGCCGACAAAACCGCCAACATCCTTGATTGCATCCTGCTGAGACTTCGTCATGTTGGCATATTCGCCCTGTGTCTCTGTTGTTCTGCAGGTGGTCTGCAATCGCTCCTTTAATTCCTCCCACGTGATAGCCGTGTTCTTCCAAAGAACCGCCGTGCGGCTCGCACCGGTTGCAATATAAAGCTTTCGCATGATTCCCCCTCCCTTCTCAATCCTTCCTGTAATACTCACATTCATACGCATCCGCATTTAACGGCAGTCCGGGTGCCCATTCAATAGGCTGCCCCATCAAAGCCGCAACCTCCTGTGCAGAGCTGCGGTCTTTCGGTTCATCCAGAATAACCTCATCATGCACATGGAAAACCACTCTATAACCTGCTTTGTCTAATTTCATAATGCTTTCCGCCAGACAATCTCTTGCGAAGGCCTGCACGATGTTTTCGACCAATTTACCGCCCCATGTTTCCAATCTTGTCCATTTCTTACTCGTCTGATCCATTCCCATGTAGGTAATGGATTTCCCTCCGAAACGGTTTTCTCCGATTTCCGGCTTTACATACGCAATTCTCCTGCCGCTCGGTAAACCGATAAACAAAATGCCTGCCTCTCGGATAAAGCTGATCCCATGCGGCAATCTTCTCGGTTTGCCTTTGATTGCGTCCATGGCTGCATCCTGCACTGTCCTCCAGAATCTGACGATAGCAGGGTTGGAGGTTCTCCACATCTCCACCAGCTCCGGCAATTCATCCTCATTCAGCCCCATATCCAGTGCCCCCATGCTAATCAGTGCGCCGGCACTGCCGCCATACCCAAGGGCCAACTCTGCAATTTTCCCTTTCTGCCGCAAATGCCCGTTGATGCCATGCTTCACAACAGGAACATGAAACATCTGGGATGCCGATGCACAGTAAATGTCTCCGCCTTCTGCAAATACATTCAGCCTCCATGCTTCATCCGCAAGGTATGCAATCACACGCGCCTCGATTGCGGAAAAGTCCGATACAATAAATCTGCACCCGTCAGATGGAATCAGCACCGTCCGAATCAGCTCCGAAAGTGTCTGTGGGACAGGGAAAAGCATACGGAAGATATCATACTCTCCCCCTCGCACCAGCTCTCTCGCAAGGTCTAAATCCTGCAAATGGTTTTGCGGAAGATTCTGCACCTGCAAAATTCGTCCCGCCCATCTGCCTGTACGGTTTGCGCCATAAAATTGCAGAATGCCACGCACACGCCCATCCTTGCAGACAGACCGCTCCACCGCCTCATACTTTGCCACAGATGTTTTCGCCGTTTCCGCTCTCAACCTCAGCACATTTTTCAGGATTTCATCCTTTGTTGTGGTAAGGATGGCTTTCAGATTCTTTTTATCCAAGCTGGGAACAACCTCTCCCGTTCTCTCCTCTATCCACCGCTTTAGCTGTGCCACCGAATTTACATTTGCAATCCCCGTCAGCCTTTGCAGCTGCTCCTTGCAGCTTTCCTTGTGCGCCTTGTTATATAAAATCGCATTTTGTGCCAGTAGGGAATCCGCGGCCACACCGCAATCAAGGATATGCTGATCTACTTCCCACAACCTCTGCTCACTCTCTGCCATAGGGAAACGGGAAATTTTCTTTTTGATTGCTCTTTCAACCGCTACGTCCTGCACGCAATACTCCTTGAATACCGCCCACTTTTCAGAATCATGCTGCGGAAGGTTTCTCGTTCTGCCGCCATTTACCTTTGTCGGCTTGCAGGGCTTTGAAAAATAATTGATTAACGCCTTCCCTCTTGCATCCTTTTGTTCCTGCAACCCCAAAGCCTCCGCCACGCCGGCCAATGTCTGCGGCAATCCCAATTCCGCCGCAGCCACAGCAGAACACCGCCACTGCTCCGGCGGCATCGACATTTTCAGATAAGCCGCAATGCAGGTTCTTTCAAAATTGGCATTGTAGGCAGTTTTGATAATCTTCGGATTTGTAAGGGCTTCTGTAATTTTTTCCGGCAAGGCTTCACCGCTTGCCAAATCTACAATCTGAATATCCTCGTCATCAAAAGCATAGGCAAAAAGCAGGATTGTAAAATCAGGGGCCTCCGCATAGCGGTAAACCCCCGTTTTTAACAAATCCTCACTGCTGTATGTTTCAATGTCTATCGACAGTTCTTTCATTCAGCATCCCTCAATTCTTACTGGAGGAAATCGTCAGAATCCTCAATCAAGCCTGCAAAATCATCCTCTGCCTTACTTCTGCCACCCAAGGGCTCCCCATCTCTTGTTTTCATCAGATGATTCAGACCGCAGGCAATCCCTTTGTTTCCGTTATTATTAAAGGCAAAGAAGTTGATAGACGCATGGCCGTAGCAGCCGCTATAAAGATCGGTACTGTCAATAATTTTCTGTCCGTTTTTGTAAACAAGTCCGGGCTGCTGCTTACAGTTTGCGTTTACAAAGTAGTGTCCTGCGTATACCTCGTCATCCGGTCTTTCTGCATCGCCGTCACGCAGGGGCAGCTTCATCACTGCGGGAATTTTTCCGCCAAACTTGCCGATGCCTGCCTGTTTTGCCGCCTCCACCGCTCTGTTGATGGCATTGATTGTTTTTGTGTCTGTTTTGGGGATCAGCAGGGATACCGAATATTTTTCCTCACTGCCGTTGATGCTCTTTGGCTCAAATACATTCAAAAAAGAAAATCTTACCTCACCCGTTACTACCTTTGTTGCGTTGTTCATATTTTCCATAAATCTTTCATCCTTTCTCATTCTTCGATTATCGTTTCAAAATCTTTTACCGCCGCATCTGCGGAGTGCAGTGCAGGGCGTTTATCCGATTCCGGCACCAGAGTCGGCTTGCCTGTCGGCTTGATGACAAATTCCCCCAATAAAGCGTTGAAATCTTTTTTTCCCAGATATTTTTCCAAAGCACCGATGCCAATCAGCTTTCTGGGATAAAAGCTATCCTCGTTGTATCCCTTTGCAATCAGCTGTCCGGCAATCAGCGTATCATCAATGGAAAATGCTCTGTTGCTTCTGCCTTCCACCACTTTGTAGCCGGGGAATATGGTGCCATTGTTCACTGCTTCATCCAAAGCATACTCCTTGATCAGCGTGGCCCACTTGGCAAGTGCCTCCGCTTGCTCCAGAATCTCTGAAATTTCTTCCGTTGTCAGCTGCGCAGGCTTTTTGAAATCATACTTTGCCATTTCCTGTTTTCTTTCTGCGTATGCTCTGCAGAACGGACGGGCTTTGCAGAAGTTTGTGTCGCAGTGATTGCCGGCACAATATTCCTCTGTTCCGGAAAAGGCTTTCTCCGCTGCCGGTCGAATTTCCTCGCCCCATGCCCGCAGCTCCGCTGCTGTCATAACAGTATCATCGATGTTATCAATACGTGGCTGAAAAATACACATATCAATTTCTTCAATGTCATAAAGAAAATCATAGGTCTCTAAAGCCCCCAGTGCATACAGACGCATTTGAGGGTTCCCTTCCGCTTGAATTGGCACGCCCTTTCCGTACTTTAGATCTATAATCTGCAATCTTCTGTCACTGATAATAACGCAGTCCCCCGTACCAAATCCCTCCGGCACATATTTTGAAAAATCAAGCCTCTGTTCTAAGAGCAGAATTGCATCAGCTGTGTGCTGCTTCGCCTGATTGAGCTGTTCAATGACAAAATCCCTGTATGCATCTGTGTATTCTTCCATTTCATCATCAATTTCTAAATCTTTGATGGCTTTGTGGTACTTCGCCTTGGTGTACTCCCTTGTTGCAAGTCTGATTTTTGCTTCTCCCAAAGCGTGAGCTGTTGTTCCTTCTGCGGCATACGCACTGGGCTTGTCCTGCACGTTCGCCTCTAATAAGACAGAACCGGGGCAGGCAATCCACTTTTTTGCACCGGAGGCGGATAATTTTGCATGTACGTCAGGCATCACAGCACCTCCTTTGCTTCCTCTAACACCGCCGCATAAAACGTGGCATCCAATCCGGACAGATTCTCTGCACCATGTTTCCGCAGAATCGCCTTTGCCGCCTCAGCACCATGTTTCTTGCTGACCTTGGCAAGGGCTGCCCTTACTTCCTCAACGCTGACTGTGATTTCCGCACCGCTTTCCGCTACAGGCTCTGCGACCTCTTTCGGTGTCTGAGCTACATCCCTCGGTGTCTGGGCTACAGGTGTTTCTTTCTGCAGTTCGATTTTCTGCACCAAATGATTGCTTTCCCGCACTTCCGGTACGGGTTCGGACAAACGCTCCGCAAACCCTTTTACCATGTCCAAAATACTGGGGTTCTTCATCAAATCCTGCTCGTTGATTGTAATTACAACATCCATATATGTATCCTCCTTTTTCAAATCCGCAGACGTCTGCGGATTTCTCTTGTAAAAATCATCATTTTCTGGTATCTTTAAATTGGTTTTTTGATTTAGTCCCCCGAAGCGTGCCACCGCCAAAGGGGATTTTTTATTTCTTAGGCGATTCCCTGCCGTAAAACACATTTCCGATTGCAAGGGCAATCACCGTGCCGGAAATCAGATAAAACATCATCCTGCTGTCGGGATTCTCCAGAATCCATACTAAGCCGCACTGCGCCAACAGTGTCCCGAAGAATACCACCGCCCAACGCAGCAAACCACGGCGGATATAGAAAAACGTCCGTTTCCAGTTTCTCATGGTTTCACCTCCTCTCCCTGTTCCAGAGGGATGATGTTGTTCGGGTCGGACACATCGTAGCCCTCATACTTCCGCAGGAATTCCTCCACTGCCTCTCTGCGACATTTCAGCTGCCCCAGCTTGAGAAACGGCAGCAGCCCCGCATCCTTCAAACCATATACTCTGGTCGCGTTGCATTTCAGAATCTGCGCAACTTCCTTTACTGTGTAAAGCATCGGTTCCATAAGAACACCTCCTTTTAGTTTGGTCTTTTTCCTCCTATTCTTCTTTCGTCTTGCTTTTCTCCTCTCTCACCAATGTCAGTAACTCCTTAAAGGCTTCTCCTAAAGCCCGCTGCACTTCCTCTACATTACTTTCAATAATTGAAACCGCAGTCTTGTAAAATTCGCTTGTGTTTGCAAACGCTTCACTCTCAACAAAGGAATCGTAATATAACAGTGTAATTGCATGCAGTTCTTCCGCCTTCCGGAGAATATCCTCCAGATCAAGGACTGCTGAGCGTACTTTTTTCATCCATTTTTTTGTCACCTCCCTTACCATTCGGCAATCCAAAACGTACCATCTGTCTTACAATGGATTGACCAATGAGCTGCCAGTTCTTCTGGTTTTCCTTTTTCAAAGAAAATGAAAGCTACACCAATTTCCTCATCCTTTACGTTTACCACTGTTCCGGCAGAATGAAATTCCTTACCAATAACAAAAGCAATAACTTCTGCGATAGTTACCTGTCGGTATGCGTTTTCCGTCTTTCTACGTTTTCTACTCATATTCCGCTTTATACTCCTTCCTTAATACAAATAAAAATATCGCGAGAATCTTCAATCTTTACTTCCTTTGGTTCAAAATAACTGCATACATCATCGGGTTTTCTGTTTTTCAATCTCGGAAAAGTACAGTGACCAGAACGGATTTTTTGAAACACAATTATTTCGTGTTTTTCTGGCTGTCTGCTACCATGCTGAATACCGTAGTGCTGAACAAAATGGTGGCAGTTCTCGCATTTTGGAATCATTCTTTGCGTCAGCCGTCTTGCATTTTTGATTTGCTCCTTCGCTTTCTCGATTTGCTCCTTCTGATTTTCCAATTCCAAGAGCATTTCCTGATATTTATCCATGTTTCACCCCTTCTTTCATCTTCTGCTTTTTGTCCCTCTCTGCCGCTTGGATGGTCTTTCTTCACACAGCTTTTCGAGGGTTCTTTCCAGCGTCTCTGCAATCTGAAGAATTCTATCCAGTTCGTCACCATTCTCCTGCAAATCAGGCTCTTCTACATTCATATCAGGCTCTAAAATCACCATATTTTCGATGGCATACGCTGTGATTTTCTGCAAAATCTGAATCATGGGCAATCCCGTCAGAGCATGTAACTCTCTCAAAGTGTTGTATGTTTCTGCGGATACCCGCATCACTGCTGTCTCGTTTATCGAAACAGGCTTGGGGCGTTTCTTCGCCGTAAAAATAAGATTTTCCATTTTAGTCCTCCTTCTTTGCTTTCCTTGACATTTTCAGTCTATTCACTTTCTTTGTTAATTAAAAAAACAGCAACACATGAAAAATCACACCCATGTGTATTCTATAGCAACCATCTGCTGAAAATTTTGTCTTTTCATTAAAACACATACAATATATTGTTAACAAAAATGCTTTCAATCAATATGTTGTATCTTTCCACAAAATGTGATATAATCATCACATATCACAAAAAGGGGGATGAGATTCATGGCAAATACCAAGCAGACAAGTAAATCTGTCGCTTCCACAGCATCTAAAATTCTGAAAGACGGCAGATACAGCAAGGCTTCTAAAAGCGTTGCAGGCAGTGCCTTGGCACAAACCAAAAAAACTAAATAATTTTACCAGCTGAGCAAGGTGCCTTAATGCCTTGCTCTTTTCCGTATTCAGAGAAAATCTCAAGAAAATCTAAATCCAAGAAATATAGCTTATGTAAAGCGACTGCCTCTCGCAGATAAAATGGGTATTGTCCCGAAAGCTTTCTCTGTAAAGTTTCTCTTTTTATCCCCAATTCCTTGGCTGCCTGAGTGACAGTGATATTTCTTTGCCTAAGCAGATGCCGCAATTTTGTTTCCACCAATCTCACCTCCCTTAACTTGCGTCTTTGTCTGCAAAAAGCATCGGATCGATACCGATGAAAATACACACAGCCATAAATTCATCCGCTCTTAACTCTCTTTTTCGTCTGGTGTTCATTAAACTGTTGTAAAGCGAATTATAGGGAATGCCTGTTCGTTCCGATATTTTCTTAATGCTTATTCCTTTATCGGCTACATATTTTGCAACTTTTTCTGTATACATTTTTATCACCTTCCTCTCATTTACACCTTTCTTCCTTAGCTTGACATTCTTCTCCATCTTCCTTATGCTGAAAAGAAAAGGAGTTGATTTTATGTATGAAATTGCTACCTGGTTCACCGAATGTCCATATTTCAACCTGATTGCCGGTATTTGCAGCATCATCAGTACAGTCGCAATTATAAAATTTGTATGCCGCAGAAAAACAAAACCCATTACTTCAACTGACACAGCCGCAAAAATCGTAAACAGCCTTATTGAAATGGCAGAAAAATACACTGATTTCTGGTTATCCTTTGGCAAAGACGATTTAGATAAATTCCCTGATCTCGAAGGGCAAAGAATAGATTATTCTCATTCTTTTTTCATCATGATAGACCATTCTACGGATCTTCCAGTCTTTGCCCTTATAAAAACCAGTAAAGACATACGTCTATACGGTTGCTTAGATATGATAAAATCATCCTATCGGCTACTTACAACCAGTTCTGACACTCCTGCTTTGGAAAAACTCTTGGATTTGGCTTCCGCTGTTCAAGATTTGTCTAATGATGAATTTTCAAAACAAATCCTTTCTAAGCTTAAGAGTATCTAAAATTTTTTCTTTTTTGTAATTGCCGCTTTGTCCGAAAGCTACCCGTAAGGCAAGTACTGTGTCTAAACTGCTTTTTCTGACACACCATGCCAACACAAACCAAATCAAAAATGTTACCGCCTGCAGCAGTTCTTCTAATAACGGAACTGCTTTTTCTTTTTCTGTCATAGAATCACCTCCCCTTAGCTTGACATTTTTCTCCGTTACTCCTATCCTTGAAATACAGGCTGTTGCAGCAGCCGAGTACACAGGAAAAGAGGATTTTTATGCCGCAAAAAATAGATAAAACCGCAACTGAGATTTTAAAAATCATAAAAGAAAAAGGGACTCCTGTTTCTAGATCCGAGTTGAAGAACCACTTCCATGACCAAAATATCGACGGCACCCTTCGACATCTTTTAGAAAATGCCTATATCGAGGAAACCGAATACTTCAGTGGATATGATATAAACGGAAAGTCTTATTCTTTTGGTCGCGGAAAATATGTTCTAGGTATCAATGGGAAACTATATTTTGAAACACGTATAAAACAAGCATTTCTCTGTTACTACCCACATATCACCTCTACCCTTGCTCTGGTAGTATCAATTATCGCTTTAATAAAGCAATAAGGGCTGCCGCTAAAGCAATATGGGATAGAATAATCTGATACCTCCAACCGTTCCTATTTTCTTCCCATTGTCGTTTGATTTCTGCCACCCACTGTTGGTGGCTTTTTTTATGGTCCATCTTCTGCACCTCCTTTTAGCTTGCGTCCTTATCTTTTTGCTGTTTAAAAGCAACTTTTAAAGTTACTCCTCTGCAAAAAAAATTTCAATCGGATTATCAATGTGCAATTCATCAATCATAATCTGAATTTCATCACTTCCGAATACCCCAATTTTCATCTTTTCGTAAAATGTTTTTGGCGTAATTCCAATTTTTCTTGCAATATCAGACTGAGAATACCCCTTTTCCGCAATAACTCCGCGAAGTTTATCTGTTCTAATCAACAAATCACCTCCATTCTTTATATATCTGCTACCATTATAATTTATAATTGTAACTTCTTAAGTTACCATTATAATACCTACATTTTGGTAACTTGTCAAGATGTTTTTTCTTGCATTTATAACTTTTTTGTGCTATCATTAAGTTACTTCGAAAGGATGTGTTTGTATGGATACAATCGGAAAAAGAATCAAAAACCTACGTTGCAACAAAATGCACATGAGTCAGGTTGCTTTTGCTGACGAAATAAATGTTTCAAAACAAACACTATATAAATATGAAAATGATATTGTAACAAATATCCCTTCGGACAAAATTGAGGACATTGCAAAATTCTGCGGTGTTTCCCCCTCTTATCTCATGGGATGGGAAGATACAAACCCCCTCCCCGAAGGTGCCATCCCCTACGTTCCCGAACCAATGGTAAACGTCCCTCTGGTCGGCTCTGTGAACTGTGGCACGCCGCTATTCGCCGAGGACAACATTGAAGGCTACATCCCCACCCCCGAATCTGACCTCCAGACGGGCGAAACCTACTTCTGGCTCAGAGCCAAGGGGGACAGCATGATAAACGCAGGCATCCATCATGGCGATTTGCTCCTTATACGCCAACAGGCTGATGTGGATAATGGGGATATTGCCGTTGTCGCCGTCAATGGTGACGAGGCTACCCTGAAAAGAGTGAAAAAACAGGAAAATGCGCTGATTCTCCAACCCGAAAACCCCGCCTGCGAACCGAAAATCTTTGTTGGCAAGGATATGGAAAATATACATATCCGAGGTAGGCTGATGCAGCTTAGGAAGGAATTCTAGATTTTAAAAAAAAAAACTCCCCCTGCGATACCGCCATATCACAAGGGGAAAAGAAAGTCGTTGCCTAACAACCCTCTAAACAGAAAATATCACAATACGTGAATTTTGTCAAATTAAGGAGGATTACTTATGGTTGATTTCAAAAACGGTGCAGTTATAAAACTCAGCAAAACAAAAAACTTTGTTCACGAAGATGTTGTTCGTCCTTTATTTATAAGTGATGAGGAATTTATCGGTGAGTATCAGGCAATCAGAGATTATGTTATTTTTACAAATAAACGCATCATTTCTGTAAATGTTCAAGGCCTCACAGGCAAAAAGAAAGATTTTACAACACTTCCTTATTCTAAAATTCAAGCATTTTCCGTTGAAACCTCCGGTGTGCTTGATTTAGACAGTGAACTTGAATTATATTTTTCCGGCTTAGGTAAAGTAAAATTTGAATTCACAAGCGAAAGTGATATTGTAACACTGGGAAAACTGATTTCCGAAAAAATTCTTTAAATAGTTAAAAACTCCCCCTACCGTACCGCTAATACCATAGAGGGAAAAGAAAGTCGCTTACCAAGCAGCCTTCCACATCAAAAATATCACAATATGCAAACATTGTCAAATGATGTAAAAGGAGGGCATATTTATGGGAATGAGATTCCGCAAAAGTTTCAAAATCGCCCCCGGCGTAAAGCTGAACCTCAGCAAAAGAGGAATCGGTGTCAGTGCCGGCGTAAAAGGGGCGCGTGTCTCGCTCAATTCCAAAGGGCGTGTCACAAAATCCGTTGGCATCCCGGGGACGGGTATTTCTTATGTAAGCAGCAGTAAGTTGGGCGCATCCAAAAAGAAGGCAACCGCCAAGAAAACCTCTGCCAAGGCATCCACTGCATTTGCCGCAGAGAATCCTTCCGCAGATACCACCCCCACGCCGCCTGTTTCCGATAATTCTTCCCCCACCCCCGGCGGAAAGATGAACCCGAAAAGCATCCTGCGTTGGGTAATCTATATCGCAGTTATCTGCATCGCGACCCAGATCAGCAAAAAGCTGTGCTACCCTTCTATGTTCCTCGTTGGGCTGTTCCATCTGTTCCAAGCCAGAAAGACACTCGCCGATGAACAGAAGAAGAAAAAATCTACGATTCGCACCTGCTGCTTTCTGGTGTTTACGGTACTCGGATGCCTCGTGACGATACCCGCGCCCAATGTGGAGACCATCAAGCTAACCGCAGATGAGGAAACTATGGACATCAACGAAGAACAGTTGATTTCCTTTACATACACGCCCAAGGATGCGGATGTCTCCAACCTCTCGCTTGAGCTGTCCGATGGCACGCTTGCGAAAGCAGAGCAGACGGATGACGGCATTGTCCTGCATACGCAGGCAAAGGAAGGCACCTTTACACTGGTTGCCAAAAAAGGCTCTGCGAAGAGCAACGAACTGACCTTCCAAGTCATTGATAAGGAAAAGGCAGAGCAGGAACGCATTGCCGCTGAGAAGAAAGCCGAAGAAGAACGTATCGCAGCCGAAAAGAAGGCAGAGGAAGAACGTCTGGCGGCGGAGAAAGCGGAGCAGGAACGTATTGCCGCACAGCAGCAGAGTCAGGCACAGTCCCAGAACTCCGCTACGGTTTACGTCACCCCGACCGGCAAGAAATATCACTATAACAGCTCCTGCAATGGCGGCAGCTACTCCCCTACTACTTTGGATAACGCTATTAAAATGGGACTGACACCTTGTAAAAAATGTGTTGGGTAATCCCCACTAAATAAAAAAATCCCCCTTCCCTGTTGGCGCAGAGAAAGAGGATTTCAGGCGGTATTTGTATAACCACCTACTCGCAATAGGATTATACCACGATACCGTCTTATTTTCTATACCTATTTTTCAATTAAGGAGGAATGCTTATGAAAGGCGGAACACGAAAACGTGGTAAAACATGGTCATATTATTTTGATACCGCTCAGATCAACGGCAAAAGAAAGAAAATCGAAAAAGGCGGATTCCGCACCAAAAAGGAGGCAGAAACGGCTCTGGCGAAGGCTATCGCAGAATATGAAAACTCCGGACAGGTCTTTCAGCCTTCCACCATCAGCGTCAGTGATTATCTGGACTTCTGGTATGAGCAGTATTGCAAAATGAATCTCACAGAAAATACGCAGCAGACCTACGCAACGCTGATCCACAGGCACCTGAAACCGCAGTTCGGTGCGTATTATTTAAAAAGCCTACAGGCGGCAGCCATCCAGGAATACATAAACCAGCTAAAGGCGCAGGGCTATTCCAAAGCGACCATACGCTCTATCTTTGTTGTCCTCTCTACTGCGATAGATTATGCTGTTCAACCTTTGCAGTATATCCGAGAGAATCCCTGTCGGTTTGTAAAGATAGGTACTGTCGCAAAGCCGGTCAGAGAGCGCATCGTGCTGACGGATGCAGAATTTGACCGCATCCGGAAACGCTTTCCCGTTGGTTCTCGCTACTATATTCCGCTTATGATTGGCTGGAATTGTGGGCTGCGTATCAATGAATGCTTTGCCCTCACATGGGACGATGTTGATTTTGAAAACTGCACGTTGTCTGTAGAGCGTCAGCTCATCCGCAGGAACATCAACGGCAATCTGGGGTTCTCCCTCAAAGAACCAAAGTACAACTCCAAGCGGAAAATAAAATTCGGGGAATCCCTTTACCGAATCCTCAAGGCAGAGAAAAACCGACAGCTTAAAAACGAACTGAAATATGGCGAATTCTACACAGTATATCAGCTTGTCGATTTTACGGACGAAAAAGGAGCGCCTCGACAGCGAATTGTCGGCACACAAAAAATCCTTTCCACAGGCGCGCGGCGAATCAATTTTATCTGCGTTGATGAAAACGGAGAGCTGACAACCAAAAACAGCTTTGCCTATTGCCAGAGAGTCATCCGGCAGGAGCTTGGAATCAATTTTGATTATCACAGCCTGCGCCATACCCACGCCACAAAGCTGATTGAGGCAGGTGCCAACGTGAAGGCAGTTCAACAGCGGCTCGGGCACAAAAACATTGTAACCACAATGAATACCTACGTTCACCACACAGACGAAATGGCACAGACCGCAGCGGATTTATTTGAAAGCGTTGTAAATGGCTTGCCACCCAAATGAAATTTACGGTGGCAAATGGGTGGCAAATCTCCAAAAACATCAACCCAACACCGCAGAAACGCTGATAACACAATAAAGAAAACATTCGCATATTTTAACAAAGCCTTAAGTTTCTATTCACACTTTGTCCATATTTTTACAGTATACTACAAAAGAAGTCGAAAGGACGCCCCCTTTTACTTCCGCCTGCAGTCCCCTTCCCCGAAAGGCTGCAGGCACCCCTTCCCCTATCGGAAGAAAAATATTGAAAGAAAAAAAGACAACTACCTATATTTGGTTTATCATAGTAATATACCCTCCCCTTTACAGGAAAAGCAGCCCAAGCAGGCTGCTTTTTCTGTAAAATCGAAATCAGGACATCCGCATGCAACAACGCAGAGCCCATCTCGAAAATGCTTCACATTTTTTCGTTGTGGTGCTCGCTCATATCTATAACATATCTTCTCTCACATGCAACAACGCAGAGCCCATCTCGAAAATGCTTCACATTTTCTCGTTGTGGCGCTCGCCAAATATCTGCAATAAAAAGAACAGCCTATCATGCAAGCATGTAAGCTGTTCTTTTTTGCAGATGCTTGGCTCTGCGTTGTTACATGTAGCTCTTTCTCCAGATGGATGGAGCGAAAAGCATAATAATCGGGAAAATTTCCAGTCTCCCCAGCAGCATATCCATGCAAAGCACCAGCTTTGCAAAGCCGGAGAAGAAGGAAAGGTTCTCCACAGGCCCTGCCATAGCAAGCCCCGGGCCGACATTACTCAAGCAGGTCGTAACTGCGGTTATATTCGTGATAAAGTCGAAATTATCCAGCGAAATCAGCATGAACGACCCCAGCAAAATAAGCGCATACAGAATAATAAACCCCATCACGCTACGAATAGAATCCTCATCCACCTTACAGCCGTCCAGTTTAATCAAGTTGACAGAGCGCGGGTGCACAATATGGCTGATCTCCCGCCGAATCATTTTCAGAAGGATTACAAAACGCGAAACCTTAATACCGCCTGCGGTTGAACCGCCGCATGCCCCCAGAAGCAGCAGGCAATACAGAAGCGTCTTGGAAAACTCAGGCCAAAGGTCGAAGTTTGCCGTTACGAAGCCCGTTGTACTCATAATTGCCGCCACCTGAAAAATCGCATGGCGGAAGCAGCCCTCCACTGTTGGATAATACCGAGAAATATCTATGGTAATCAGCGCTGTCGCAATGCAGACAATGGCAATATAGTAGCGCAGCTCCTCATTTTTCCATACATTCTTAAAATCCTTCATCAGCATCAAATAGAACAGGTTGAAGTTCACCCCGAACAGCAGCATAAATGCCGTAATGACATATTCAAAATACGCACTATTGTATGCCGCAATGCTGCTATTTTTTATAGAAAAGCCGCCTGTCCCTGCTGTCGAAAGGGCATGCACCACGCTGTCAAAAAAGGGCATTCCCCCTGCAAACAGCAAAATCATCTCCACCAGTGTCAGTACAATATAAATCGTATACAGGATTTTCGCTGTCGATTTTACCTTCGGCACCAGCTTGGAAACCAAAGGTCCGGGTGCCTCCGCCTTCATCAGATGCATCGTGCGCTCGTCCCCAAGGGGCATAATTGCAAGCATAAATACCAGAATCCCCATACCGCCAATCCAATGCGTAAAGCAACGCCAGAACTGAATACTTTTCGGCAGAGTTTCAATCTCCTGCAAAATGCTTGCGCCCGTTGTGGTAAAGCCGGATACCGTTTCAAACAAGCAATTTATATAGCCCGAAATAGAGCCGCTCAGATAAAACGGCAGTGCCCCCAGAACGGACATCACAATCCACGAAAGTGCAACCACAACAAAGCCCTCTCGCCCATAAATCCGCTTATTTTCCGGCTCACGGCTGGCCAGAACCGTCCCTACCATCAGGCAGGCGGTAATGGTTACGACAAATGCCGATGCCGCCTTTGTCTCCTGATACCATATAGAAATAAAGGCAGGCACTGCAAGCAGGGCAGCCTCTATTCGTATGATATTGCCCAGAATATAGGCAATCATATTAAAATTCATAACCCTTCACCAAATTTCAATCTATTATTTCAAAATATCCTTCAAGTCCGTCAAATGCTTATTTCTGGTAACAATAATCACGCTGTCATCTACCTCAATCATGTCATTACCGCCCGGAATAATAACTCTGCCGTTGCGGATAATCGTTGCCACCAGAACCTCGCTTTTCGTCTTCAAATCCTTGAGCGGCACACCCACTACGCTGGATTTTTCTCTTACCTTGAACTCCAATGCTTCAATTTGCTCATTTACCAGCTTATGCAGCGTTTCTACATTACTGCTCCCTGCGGAATTCTGCATCGCGCGCACATAACGGACAATATTATTTGCCGCAATCATCTTCGGCGAAATAAAGCCATCAATATCCAGCGCATCCAGAATTTCATCAAAGGAAATACGGTTGATTTTCGCAATCACCTTGGAAACCTTTTTCGCCTTGGCATAAAGCGCAACTACGATATTTTCCTCATCCATCCCCGTCAGGCAGACCAGAGCATCCGTCTTTTCCAGACCCTCCTCCTGCAGGGTTTCCTTATCCGTCCCATCTCCATGAATCACAACCGCTTCCGGCAGTGCCTCACATAGATATTCGCAACGCTTATAATCCAGTTCGATAATCTTTACGCGCACATGAGAAAGAATCAGCGCCTTTGCCAGATAATACGCCATTCTGCCGCCGCCCAGAATCATAACCGATTTTACCCCCGTACGGAACAGACCGATGGTACGGAAGAATTTTTCAATCTCACTATGCGATGCGGTCAGGTTGATTTTATCCCCTGCCTGCAATACAAAGTTACCGTTGGGGATATGCACCTCTCCTGCTCTCTGCACCGCGCAGATCAGAACCTTTACCTGAAATTCCTTATAAATCGCCCATAGAGGCATCCCATCCAGCACACTGTGGGGCGGAATCTTGACCTCTACCAACTCCACGCGTCCCCTCGCAAATACCTCGATTTTCAAAGCAGAGGGGAAGCGCAAAAGACGCAGAATTTCCGTTGCCGCCGCAAATTCGGGGTTTACCGTCATGCTCAGTCCAAGCTCTTCCTTCAATTCGTTAATCTGCTCATAATATTCGGGGTTACGCACACGGGCAATCGTATGCGGCACGCCCAGCTTTTTCCCCAACAGGCAGGCGAGCATATTTACCTCATCCGCGGAGGTTGCCGCAATCAGCAAATCTGCCTCAGGCACACCTGCTCTTTTCTGGACAAGCATGCTTGCGCCGTTCCCCTCCACACTCATAATATCCATCGTATTGGAAGCATTATTCAGAACACTTGTATTATTATCAATTACAATGATGTCATGTCCTTCACCGGAGAGCTGTCTGGCGATAGTGCCGCCGACCTTGCCATCCCCTACGATTACAACCTTCATGCTGTATCCTCCTTATCCCTTAAGGAAATTTTCTGACATTCTTCAATTCATCATGCTATCATATCACTTTATCCCATAAAATACAAGACTTTTCCAAGCTGTATGGCAATGAAAATCGCAAGCAAAAAGAAAGCCTTGAAAGAAGGTTCTCCCAAGGCTCTGTATTCATTCTGTTTTTGTTTTATTTTCCGCATTTTTCCTTGAGGATTGCAGGCAAATCCGCCAGAGCAACCTCACTCTTTTCGCTGTTTGCCATATCCTTCAGCTCTACTCTGCCGCTTTCCAGTTCGGAATCGCCCAGAATAACGGAATATTTCGCACCAATCTTATTGGCATATTTCATCTGTGCCTTTACGCTGCGTTCCACAGTATCGCAGTCCGCCTGAATGCCTGCCTTTCTCAGCCCATAAGTCAAAGCCTGCGCCTTCAGCAAGCCCTTTTCTCCCATAGAGCCGATATAAACATCTCTCTCAGGTGTTTCGGTAATGGCACCATGCTGCTTTTCCAGAATCATAATCAGTCTTTCAATACCCAGACCGAAGCCGACTGCACCTGTGGGCTTGCCGCCGATTTCCTCCACCAGATTATCATATCTGCCGCCGCCGCATACGGTCAGCCCGTCGGATACAAACTCAAAAACCGTTCTGGTGTAATAATCCAAGCCACGCACAATCTTGGGGTCAATGGTAAAGGCAATGCCGTTTGCAGTCAGAATATCCTGCACCTTCTGAAAATGTGCCGTACATTCCTCATCCAGACAATCCAGAACGGAGGGCGCATTTGCCATAATCCGCTGACAGCCTTCCTCCTTGCAGTCCAGCACACGCAGAGGGTTCTTTTCAAAACGCTCCTTGCAGGTCGGGCAAAGCTTGTCCAGGTTCTGCCCGATAAATTCCTTCAGTGTCTTGTTGTATCTTGCACGACATTCGGGGCAGCCAAGGCTGTTCATGCGCAGCTCTACGCCCTCCACGCCCATTTCCTCCAGTAAAGCAGTTGCAACGGAGATAACCTCTGCATCCTGCGCCGCACTGTAGGAGCCAAGCATTTCAATGCCAAATTGGTGGAACTGTCTTTGTCTACCTGCCTGTGTATTTTCACAACGGAAGGTCGGGGAAATATAATACAGCTTTGTGGGCTGTGCCTGGTTGTGCATCCCATGCTCCACATACGCACGCACCGCACCTGACGTACCCTCGGGGCGCAGTGTCAGACTTCTGTCCCCATCATCCGTAAAGGTATACATTTCCTTCTGCACAATATCTGTGGTTTCGCCAACCCCTCTGGCAAACAGCTCTGTAAATTCAAACGCGGGCGTACGGATTTCACCGATGCCGAAGGTTTCGCAAATGCGTCTCATTTTGCCTTCGATTTCCTGCCAAGCCTTCACCTCTGCGCCGTAAATATCCTTTGTCCCTTTCACTAACTGGATCATATATTACCTCCTTGGGGCAAGCCCGTTCTCTTTCTTTCTATCATTTCCTCTATGCGACCGATATAATCCTCAATGCTTTTTACGTTGAACACCCGTTCAATGCGGTCTGTTTCGGGGTCAACCGTCTTTGTGCTCGCGCCTGCGCCCGCCGCAAGGATAGTCTGCTTTTCCTCCATAATCTGTACATTATAGATGCCTTCCTTGCCGGGATGGCAATAGCCGACATTTTCAAAATTGCCGACCATATTTTTCTGGCGATACATATAATACGGCTCCATGCCCATCCGCTCGGCGTATTCCGCGGAAATATCAAGCATTTCCTCCAAGGCTTCCGCCGTTGTCATGTCATGCTGTGCCAGCTCCTCTCTGAGTCGGGATGCACGCTTGACTGCAAGCGTATGCACCGTTACGTTATCAGGTGCCAGCTTCATGATTTCTTCCATGGTATTGCGGACATCTGCGGCATCCTCTCCCGGCAGACCCAAAATCAAATCCATATTGATATTCTGATGTCCTTCCTCTCTTGCCTCGCGGAACACCCGACGGATATCCTCCACCGTATGCTTTCTGCCAACCGCACGCAAGGTCTTATCGTTCATCGTCTGCGGATTGATGGAAATGCGGTTCACGCCGTACTCCTTTAAAAGCCGCAGCTTTTCTCTTGTAATCGTATCGGGGCGACCGGCCTCAACGGTATATTCCATGCTTTCATCGGGATGGAACAGCTCCTCTACCTTTTGCAGCAGACGTTCCAGCTGTGCCTCATTCAAGGAGGTCGGTGTGCCGCCGCCGATATAAATATTCTTCATCACGAAGCCCTTACTGTATGCCGCAAGCCAATCCAATTCCTTGCACATGGCATCCAGATATTCATCCACCCGATTTTTATATTGGTGCAAGGGATATGCCGTAAAGGAGCAGTATAAGCATCTGGTCGGGCAGAAGGGAATCCCGATATACAGGCTGATTTCTTCGGGGCGGTTGTTCTGCAAAATCTTCTGCTCTGCCTTTGCCACCTTGAGCGCCAGTGCCGCCTTATGCGGCATCACAAGGTATTCCTCCGTCAAGAAGGAAAGACATTCCTTGTCCGTTTTGCCCTCCTCCAGCAGGCTGCTGATCAGCTTCGCCGGACGCACGCCGGTCAGCAGTCCCCATTGGGGGCAAATTCCCGTTTCCGCCTTCAATAGCTCATAAATCGTCCGCTTGATGATGCGCTTCTGTTCCTTTTCCGTCAGCATTTTTTCGTCATATTCCATCGACCATGCGGAAGCCTTCTCCCCACGGCGATAAAGCATTGCCGAAGCAATGCCCTCTTTCATCTCGCTTTTTACGGTAATCTCCGCATCCGTCACTGTGTCCGTGCGGATATAATGGCGGTTTGCCAAAAACACCTGTATCATTGTCTGCACATCATTTTGCAGCTCATGTCCATCCAGAACATAGCTGATGGTTTCCGTATCCATACGCATCAGAACAGCTTCTCGCTGTCCAGCAACAGTGTCACAGGGCCATCGTTGACAAGGGCAACCTTCATATCTGTCTGGAAAATGCCATGCTGCACCTTCTTAATACCCAGTGCTTCTGCCTTTTTGCACAGTCTGTCAAACAACTCGCTTGCCACCTCAGGTGCCGCACCGCCGCTGTATCCGGGACGTCTGCCCTTTCTTGCATCCCCATATAATGTGAAATTGGGTACAATCAAAAGCTCCCCTTCAATATCCATCAGGGAAAGGTTCATCTTGCCGTTTTCATCCTCAAAAATACGCAGATTGATGACCTTATCCAGCATATAATCAATGGTCTTATCCGTATCTGTCCCCAGCATACCAAACAGCACCATAATCCCCTTGCCGATTTCTCCGACCTTCTGTCCGTCAATGGTGACACTTGCCTCTGTCACTCTCTGTAATACTGCTCTCATTTCTTCCTCCTAAGCCCTATATCAGCCCAAGCCGGAAACACGCTCTACCTCTGTCACATCCCGCAGATTTTTCAGCCGTGTCACCACACGCTCAAGCTGTTCCTTCGTTTTAATTTCAATCGTAACATTCAAAATTGCCTGCATATCCTTTGTGGTTCTCACATTAAAGCCCTTCACGGAAATATCATCATCCGCTAACTGACGGCTGATTTCCACAATCAAGCCGACTCTGTCATTCGCTACAACCTTCAGCTCTGCCAAATAAGAGGTATTGCTTTCTCCCTTGGCAAACTGCGTATCCCATTCGGCATTGATTAAACGCCCACGTTCCTCATTGCTCAGATTGATGACGTTGATGCAGTCGGTACGGTGAATCGTTACCCCTCTGCCGCGCGTCACGAAGCCGATGATTTCATCCCCGGGCACAGGGCTGCAGCACTTGGAAAAACGCACTGCCACATCGCCAATGCCCTCCACCACAACGCCGCTCTTGCTTTTATGCTTTTTCACAGGCTTCTGGTCGATGGTCTTTTCAAAATCCTTCAGCGCATCCTCTGCCGTCTGCGTCTTTCTCTTTTCCTTTAAATATTCATCCTTCAGGCGGTTAACAACCTGCCCCTCCTTCATGCCGCCGTAGCCGACAGCAGCCAGAAGCGCATCCCATGTCTTGAAATCGTATTTCACCAGAACGATTTCTTCCCATTCCGGGCGCAGCAAATCCTGTGGCTGATATCCCTTTTTCTTGATATCCGCCAGAATCATTTCGCGTCCACGGATGATATTTTCTTCCTTCTCTTCCTTCTTGAACCACTGCTTGATTTTTGTTCTTGCCTGCGCTGTTTTGACAATGGCAAGCCAATCCCGATTCGGCCCCTTGGAATTCTGTGAAGTGATAATCTCTACAATGTCCCCGTTCTGGATTTTATGATCCAGCGGAACGATTTTATTATTTACCCTCGCGCCGACCATCTTATTGCCGACTGCCGAGTGAATCATATAAGCAAAGTCAATCGGGGTAGAATCCTTCGTCAACTGGATAACATCCCCCTGCGGCGTAAAGGCATACACCTGTGTGCTGTAGATATTCAAATCCAGCTTAATGGTATCCAGATATTCCTTGTTATCGGACATATCCTTCTGCCATTCCATAATCTGGCGCAGCCATGCCAGCTTTGCTTCCTCGCTTTTCTGTGCCTTACTCGATTTTTCGTTTGCCTTGCCCTCTTTATATTTCCAGTGGGCAGCGATACCGTATTCACTGGTGCGGTGCATTTCCCAGGTACGAATCTGCACCTCAAACACCTTCCCATGCGGGCCAATCAGTGTATTGTGCAGCGACTGATACATATTCGGCTTTGGCATAGCAATATAATCCTTAAACCGTCCGGGCATGGGGGTATACGCCGTATGCACAATCCCCAGAACGGCATAGCAATCCTTCACGCTGTCCACCAGCGCACGGATAGCGAACAAATCATAAATCTGGTCAAGGGTTTTATTCTGGTTCACCATCTTCTTATAAATGCTGAAAAAGTGCTTTGTTCTACCGTAAACCTTCCCCTTGATGCCGGCTTCGTTCATCTTCGTCTGTAATTCCTGTACCATGCTCTGCACGAACTGGTCACGTTCTTCTTTTTTCTTCTGGATTTTTGCCGCCAAATCGAAATACGCATCCGGATTCAGATATTTAAAGCACAAATCCTCCATTTCGGAACGGATTTTGGAAATACCCAGACGATGTGCCAGAGGAGCGTAAATATCCAGCGTTTCCTGTGCCTTCTCCCTCTGCTTTTCGGGTGTCATATAGTTTAACGTCCGCATATTGTGCAGTCTGTCCGCCAGCTTGATTAAAATAACACGAATATCCTTTGCCATGGCAAGGAACATCTTGCGGTAGTTTTCTGCCTGCGCTTCTTCCTTTGTGGTATAGGAAAGCTTGCCCAGTTTCGTCACACCATCCACCAATGCAGCAATTTCCTCGCTGAACAGGTGTGTAATATCCTCATAGGTATAAGGTGTATCCTCAATAATATCGTGCAGAATCCCTGCCGTGATGGTCTCCATATCCAGCTCCAGCTCCGCCAGAATATATGCCACCTTCAAAGGATGGATGATATATGGTTCGCCTGATTTTCTCTTTTGTTCCTTATGTGCATCCACCGCCAGCTTATATGCCTTTTCCACCATGGAAAAATCATCTGACGGATGGTAGGTTTTGATTTTATCAATCAATTCCTTATATAATTGTTCATCAATCTCTGCCATACTCATCACCCCCCTTATTGATAAAAATTTCTAATAATTTTGTCGAAAAAAGATTATAAAAATTATTATACAGTTTTATATGTATATTTTCAAGAATATTTCCACAAAAGTATGCCCTTGGGCGCAAGATTCTTTTGTCCTTTACAGTCTTTCCGCTTTTTCCGAAAAAAACTCCGCGGCTCTTTTATTTTTTCCTTCCTTCCGCTATAATCTATATAAGATAAGTATAGATTCTATCGCATGATAGATGCAGGAAACAAAGGAGTATTCACATGAAATTACAGAAATTATTAAGCTATGTGCGCCGCGCAGTAGATGATTATAGCATGATAGAGGAAGGCGATAAAATTGCGGTCGGTATTTCCGGTGGCAAAGACAGCATCTGTCTTCTGGTCGCCCTCAAGCATTTACAGCGCTTCTATCCCAAGCGGTTTGAGCTGGAGGCAATTACCGTCTCCCTCGGTCTGCCCGGCGCAAGCTATGACGGCATACAGGCACTCTGCAATGAGCTGGGCGTGCATTATACCGTTGTGGAAACCGATATCGGCAAAATCATTTTTGATGAGCGAAAAGAAAAAAATCCCTGCTCTCTTTGTGCAAAAATGCGGAAGGGCGCATTGAATGATATGGCGGAACAGCTTGGCTGCAATAAGATCGCTTTGGGGCATAATAAGGATGATGTTGTGGAAACCTTTTTTATGTCCCTGCTTTATGAGGGTCGCCTGAACTGCTTCGCTCCCGTTAGCTTCTTGGACAGAAAAAAGCTCTATTCCATCCGTCCGCTGATGTATGTGCCGGAATGGGAATGTCGCAGCTTTGTCAATAAAAGCGATATCCATATCGTAAAAAACCCCTGTCTTGCCGACGGAAATACCAAGCGGCAGGAAACCAAGGAGCTTCTGGCAGAGCTTTCCCTGCGGTATGATAATTTGCAGGAAAAGGTGTTCGGTGCCATCAAGCGTTCCTCCCTGAAGGGCTGGAATCATGAGGAATAAGGAAGGTGAGCCTGATGTCTGATTACCATGAGGAACTGAAAAATAAGGAAACCCTGCGTCTTCGGGAAATCCAGAGGGAACTGCCCCCCTTCGTGCAATCCTTCTTTCGCGGCATTGCACAGACCACCTCTACCAAAACCCGTCTGGCGTATGCCTACGACTTGCGGATTTTCTTCCGCTATCTTTATGAGGAGCATCGTACCCTCGGCGGCATCGAGCCGAAGGATTTGACCGCAGCGCATTTGAGCGAGGTCACCTCGGAGGATATTGACTGCTTCATGGAATATCTTTCCTATTATATTCGTCCCGATTATGAAAACCCTGCCTATGGCAAGGAAATGCACAACGAGGAAAAAGGGAAATCCCGTAAGCTTGCCGCAGTGCGGATGCTGTTTAAATATCTGTATAAGAAAAAAATCATATCGGCAGACCCTGCCTCTTTGGTCGATACCCCGAAAATCCACGAAAAAGCTATTGTGCGTCTGGATGTGAACGAAATGGCAAACTTTCTGGATGCAGTGGAAAGCGGCGAAAAGCTGACCGACCGCCAGAAGGTCTTCCATGAAAAAACAAAAAAGCGCGACCTTGCCATGATGACGCTCCTGCTTGGGACGGGGATGCGTGTTTCCGAATGTGTCGGCATCAATATTAAGGATCTGGATTTTCAGAATAACGCTGTCAAGGTTACCCGTAAGGGCGGCAACGAGGTTTTCCTCTATTTCGGCGAAGAAGTACGGGAAACCCTCGCGGATTACTTAGAAGAACGGCAGAACGCCCCAACCAAGGATGAAAATGAGGATGCCCTCTTTCTTTCGAGTCAGGGCAAACGCATCGGCGTGCGGACGGTGCAGAATATGGTCAAAAAATACGCACAGGGCGTTACAATCAAAAAAATCACCCCCCATAAGCTGCGCAGTACCTTCGGTACAAATCTCTATCAGGAAACAGGGGATATCTACTTAGTGGCGGATGTGCTGGGGCATGCCGATGTCAATACCACCCGAACGCATTACGCCGATATCGAGGACAGCCGTCGCCGCATGGCAGCAACCCGCATCAGATTAAGAAAGGACTGAGCCCCATGGAACATAAAAACTGTCTGAAAAAAGTCACCGCTGTTTTTTCCGCGCATGAGGCAGCCCCCATTTGGAAGCTGCGCCATTTCGCCGTTCTTGCTCTGCTGACAGAGATAGGCGGAGAACTGCATTTCATTCTGACAAAACGCGCCGCAGGGGTAAATCAGCCGGGGGATGTCTGCTTTCCCGGCGGACACCGGGAACAGGGGGAAACCCTCAAGCAAACAGCCCTGCGGGAAACCGAGGAGGAAATCGGCATCTCTCAAAAGGATATTCGCCTTCTGGGGAAAAGTGACTTCATGCTGACGATTTATCGTGGCATGATTCAGCCCTATATCGCCTATATCCCCTATGAGATTTACAAAACCGCAACCCCAAATCCCAAAGAGGTTGCAGAAATTTTCACCGTCCCTCTGCGTTTCTTTCTGAAAACCGAGCCGGAGCGGCATGATACCGTCTGGAAGGTCATAGAATCCCCCGATTTCCCCTACGAAAAAATCGAAGGCGGCAAAAATTACCCCTTTAGCAAGAGCAAAACTACACAGCTTTTCTATGAATATAACGGGCATATCATCTGGGGCTTCACCGCGCAGGTGCTTCGCAATATCATCGAGATTCTAAACGAGTCTAAGCCGAAATTTTAAAAGCAGCTAAAAAAAAGAAAACCATAAGAAAGGTGTGTCCGGATAAGAAACCTTGCATTCTGAAATGCCGAAAGCTATTTCATTTTCTTCATGTTTTCTTATCGGGACACACCTAATTTCCCTATGGTTTTTGTGTTATTTCTTCTTTTTATTATTGTAGGCCTTTTTCCGTTCCTTATCCAAAACCGCTTTTTCCGCCGCCCTTGCCTTCTTCTGCTCCAGCATCACATCAATATCCTCCGGCAGCTCCAAGGTCAGCCTGCCAAGCTTGCCGCCACGGTATTCATCCATCAGAATTTTGCCTGCGCGTTCCAAATCAGGTTCGTCGCCTTTTTTCTTGAAGCCGCGCGCCATCGCGATTTTTTCCAGAATTACATGCGGCTCCTCAATCGTATCGAATGTAATCTGATACCGATTCCGCAGGCAGTCGGGATTTCTGGAAATCATGTGATTGATAAAGGCAATCGCCATATTTTCGGGGTCAAGAATATCATCATTGATTGCCCCCGTAAATGCCAGCTTCAGCCCCACCTGCTGGTCCTCAAATTTCGGCCACAGGATGCCCGGCGTATCGAGCAGCTCAAAGTCCTTTTTTAATTTTATCCACTGCTTGCCACGGGTCACGCCGGGTTTATCCCCGGTTTTCGCCGTTACCTTCCCCACATATTTATTGATAAATGTGGATTTTCCCACATTCGGGATACCCACAATCATGCTGCGAATGGGTACATTGATACGCCCTCTTGCTTTCAGCTTCTCAATTTTTTCCTTCATTAAGCCGCGTGCCGTTTCCGTCACCTCACCCAAGCCGTTGCCCTTCAGCGCATTGATGCGAATTACACGGAAGCCCTGCTTTTCAAAATATTCCTGCCAGATATCGGTTGCCCTTTCGTCCGCAAGGTCGCATTTATTCAGAAGCAGAATGCGGTGCTTATTCTTCGCAAGCGTATCCAAATCCGGATTTTTGCTGCTGTATGGAATTCTTGCATCTACCAGTTCGATGACAATATCCACCAGAGAAATATTTTCCTCCATCATTCTGCGGGTTTTTGTCATGTGCCCGGGATACCATTGAATATTGTTCATAGCTACCTCTTTCTATTTTCACTCAGATTTTTTATTTGATAAAGCCAATGGAGCTAAAGGGATACAGTCGAAATACAACCTTCCCCATCAGGTTCTCCTTCGGAATCGCGCCGACCGATTTTCTACGGCTGTCGGAGCTTGCGTTTCTGTTGTCCCCCATCACAAAATAGCTGTTTTCGGGAACTGTGTAAGGGTACTCAATATTCCCCTTTGTATCCATCGGCGCTTTGATATAGTCCTCCTTCACCAACTCCCCATTGATATACAGAGAGTATATCGTATCTTCGTCGTCCCCATTATCTCTAAGGTCAATTTCGTCCCCGGGCAGACCAATCACGCGCTTGATGATATTTTTCTTTTCGTCATTCAGGCGGCAGATAACAATATCACCCTTTTTCAGCGTACCGAAGGAGGTGCTGAGCTTATTGATAAACACAAAATCGCCATGGTAAAAATTCGGCTCCATGGAAGACCCCTTTACCAGAACCGTCCCCATTACATTACGCAAAACCACAATTACAACAACCAGCAGCACCAGCTGCAGCAGCATGGGCATTCCCTTCTTTTCCTTTTTTCTTCTTGTAGACTTCTGTTCTTCCTGCTTTTCGATTGCCTGCTCCATTCCAAAGACCTCCTTTATCCAAACGCATTTTTTCGTCAAAGGCAAAAGTCCTTCTGCCTCTCACGAAAAAAGTCTCGATGAAACTTGTTCATCGAGACTGCTTTTTCTCGTTCCGGTACAAAATGTACAGCTTATTTCAGAACTTCTTTAACCTTAGCTGCTTTACCAACTCTGTCTCTCAGGTAGAACAGTTTAGCACGTCTTACAACACCACGTCTTACAACCTCGATACGGTCGATTCTGGGAGAGTGTACGGGCCATGTTCTTTCAACGCCAACGCCGGAAGCGATACGTCTTACTGTGAAAGTTTCTCTGATGCCGCCGCCCTGTCTTTTGATAACAACGCCTTCGAACATCTGCAGTCTTTCTCTTGTACCCTCTACTACTTTAGCATAAACACGGATTGTGTCGCCAACGTTAAAAGGAGTTACTTCGCTTTTCAGCTGTTCATTTTCCAGTTCTCTGATGATATCCATTGTATTTCCTCCTTATGCACCTTAGACGTTCTTACCCCGTCCCTTTGACAGCGGCATTGGACCGTCCGTAATCAACATGAAAAATTATACCACGCCCGAAAGGGCATTGCAAGCACTTTTTTCCGAAAAACAAAGGTTTTTCAGGCTTTTCAGACTGCTCCGTAAAGCTTTGCGGCAAGCAGCACGCTTAACGGCAGAGTTGCCATGGAAAGAACCGTTGTCCAAAGCACAATATCCGAGGACATCTTATCCCCATAGCCGTATCTGCCGACCATCATCGGCACGACCGCCGCCGAGGGCATGCAAACGGAAAGCAGGAACACCGACTTTGCAAGACCATCCGCAGGAATAAAAAGCATTGCAAGAATTGCCAGTGCAGGCATCCCAATCATCTTCACCACGCTGATTTCCAGTGCCATTTTTTCTTTAAAGAGCTGCACGATGCCGCTGCCGCCTGCCAATGCGCCAATATAAATCAGAGAAAGCGGTGTGGATAAATCCCCGACCTTTGTCAAAAAGCCAAACACCACCGTCGGCACAAATCGCGCCGTATGCGTCACCGCAAGCAGAAGCCCCAGCAGGATGGAAATGCAGTTCGGATTGATTGCTCCCTGTAAGAAGCTTTTCCCGATTGCCGCCGCACCTGTTGCTTTTTTATCGGAAATGACATACACGCCATACGTCCAGATATACAGATTCAGTGCCAGTACCCCTGCGGACATATAGATAATCCCCGCCTGCCCGAAGAAAATCATCGTGACGGGCAAGCCGATAAAGCCCGTATTCAGAGAGCCTGTTGTCAGGTCAATCATCGGCAGAAGGCGGCTGTCCAAGCCTCTTTTCCGTCCATACTGCCGCATCAGAAAGCCGAACAGAATCATCATGGCTGCCTGCCCTGCGGCAGAAAAGAGAAATGCCTTCAGTACCCTGTCTGTAATCTCAATCCCTGCAATCGTAGTAATCAGCATCGCAGGAATCGTCACGCGCATGACCATATTGCCTACGTTTTTATTTGTTTCCATCGGCAGGTATCCCTTTTTATTGCAGTAATACCCCACCAGAATCAACCCAAAAAGTATAAAAAATTGTCCGTACATACCTTATCCCTCATCTATTCTTTTATAAAAAGAAAGAGCGGCATTAGGTGTGTCCCAATAAGAAAACATGAAGAAAATGAAATAGCTGAAAGCCTGCGGATATAAGGAAGTTTCCCGCAGGCATCCTTTGACTTAGGCTGTCAAGGGGAACTGACACAGTAGCCACAGTTTTCAGCATTTCAGAATTCAAGGTTTCTTATCTGGGCGCACCTTTACCACCCTTCCTTTTTTCTTATTCGTAATGAATCACAGCCTCGACTCTGCAATCGGGCAAGGCCTTTCTGCCGTTCAGAAAATCCAGTTCTATCAAAAATGCGGAGGCAACGACCTCTGCGCCCATTTCCTCTACCATCTCCATAATCGCCTTTGCTGTGCCACCTGTTGCCATCAGGTCATCTACAATGACAACCTTCTGTCCAGGCTTGATGGCATCCTTATGAATTTCGATTGTTGCCTTGCCGTATTCCAGCTCATATTCCTTGCTGATGGTTTCCGCAGGCAGCTTTCCTGCCTTTCTCACAGGCACAAAGCCCTTCCCCATATTATATGCCACAGGCATCCCGAAGATAAACCCTCTGGATTCGGGGCTCAGCACCAAATCAAAGGAAACATCCGCAAGGCTTGCCGTTATGGCATCCACAGCGTCCTTCAGCCCCTCTGCATCCTTCAGCAGTGTTGTAATATCGCGGAAGATCACACCCTTCTGAGGGTAATCCTCAATTGATCTGATCTTGTCCTTTAAATCCATCCCATATCCTCCTCATTTTGCAAATCGAAAATCCTTTAGTATCAACTGTACATTGCTTCTGCCGCGATAGCTGTTGATTTCAATGCTATACACAATATCCAGCAGCTGCGGCAAAAGCCCACTGTTTATTATTTTATCACAATCCTCTGCCGGATACAACGCTTTCAGCATTTCTCTGAGCGGTTCATAGCCATCAAAGGAGATTGCCGAAAGGCGAATCCCATTTTCCGGCTCGGAAAGCGTCAGCCGAAGGATATCTTTATTCTTCCCTATCAAATCCACACGGTCAGCATGAATCCCCTTGGATGCAAATAACGGTGCAGGGTTGCCCTTGCCGAAGGGCGCAAGTGTCTGCAATTCCTTTGCAAGCCCTAAGTCAATCTCCGCAAAGGAAAGTGCATCCTCCAGCCGCAGAATCGGAATCATCTGCTCCTCCGTCAGGGTACAACCTTCATTGAGCCGTCTGCGCAGAACAGGGATGTTTTCTACAGGCAGAGAAAGCCCTGCCGCCATGGCATGTCCGCCAAAGCGCGTAAATAAATCCCGATTGGCAAACAATGCCTCAAACAGATGATAGCCCTCAATGCTCCTGCCTGAGCCCTTTGCTCCGTCCTCGCTGTCCGTAATCAGGATGGTCGGGCGGTAATATTTATCCTTGATTCTGCCTGCAACAATCCCTGCAATGCTTTCGTGAATCTCCGCATCATACAGCACAAGCACCCTATCCTGCAAAGCGCCGCCTTCCTGCAGGGCGATATCCGCACGCTCCGCCGCTTCCTCTGTCAGCTGCTTGCGTTCCGCATTGAGCATCACCAGATGCCTTGCCTTCTCTCTCGCTTCCTTCTCATTCTGCGTACAGAAAAGCTCCACCGCAAGCCTGCCGCTTTCCAACCGTCCTGTCGCATTGATACAGGGTCCAATGATAAAGCCGATATGATATTCCGAAATGACCTTATCCGAAAGCCCTGCCTCCTCAATCAGCACGCGCAGCCCAATATTTTCCGTTTTGCGGATTTCCGCAAGCCCCATCTGCACAAGCGCACGGTTCTCCCCCAGTAAATCCACAATATCACAGACGGTCGCAATGCCTGCAAAGGTCAAAAGCTGTCGTTCCATCCACTCATCCGTAATTTCAAATATCTGCAAAAGGTGATGCGCAAAGTAATAGGAAAGTCCTCCGGCGCACATCTGCTTAAAGGGATAGGGGCAGGATCGCTGCTTCGGGTCAATGATGGCATCCGCCGCAGGCAGAATATCTCTGCGCTCCTCTCCCTCGCCCCGAAAGCCGGGCTCATGGTGGTCAAGCACTACAACCGTCATGCCCTTTTCCTTCGCAAGCGCAATTTCCTGCAGTGCCGCAATGCCGTTATCACAGGTGAAAAGCACTTCTATGCCTTCCGCCGCAAGCTGCTCCACCGCCCTCAGGTTCAGCCCATAGCCCTCCTTCTGCCGATGCGGCAGATAAAAAACAGCATTGCCGCCACATCGCAGAATCGTCTGATATAAAATAGAGGTGCTCATCACCCCGTCCACATCATAATCTCCATACACGGCAATTTTCTTTCCTGCGCGAATCGCTTCCGCAAGCAGAGAGGCTGCCTGCGAAAAGTCCTTCATTTCCAGCGGATTTCCTAATGCCGCCGTACCGCCGCAGAGAAAATTCCTTGCCGCCTGTCTGGAAGATAGCTCCCGATTGGCAAGCACTGCCGCTGTTGCCCGGCGGATACCCAAATCCCGCGCCATTGCCGCCGTATCTATTTTCGTCCGTTTTAAAAGCCAGCGTTTCATGCCGCCACTCCTTTCATACCCCTCCATCATACCATAGCAGGGCAAAAGAAAAAAGCGTTGTTTCGGATAAACCAAAGAACAACGCTTTCTTTTCCTCTCGCAAGTCAAAATCCTGATTTCGACTGATCGTTATACGTCTTTTTCCGCCTTGGGCAGCAATGTGTACCAGATGGAGCCGGAAATACAAATGGAAGAATATGCACCGGCAATGATACCAACCATCATAGGCAGTGCGAATTCCTGAATGGAAGGCACACCAAGGAAATAAATGGCACCAATGGTAAACAATGTTGTCAGGGATGTATTGATGGAACGCGCCAATGTCTGGCTAATGCTCTTATTGATGCGTTCTGCAGTCTGGTTTCTCTTGAATGCCCCTTTATTTTCACGAATACGGTCGAAAATAACAATGGTCGAGTTTACGGAATACCCCAAAATCGTCAGGAGTACCGCAATAAAAGCATTATTTACGGGAATACGGAAAATCGCATACGCCGCCAGAACCACCAGTACGTCATGGATCAGCGCCAGAATGGCACTGCCGCCTGCGCGCACATCCTTAAACCGAATAGAAATATAAATCAGCATCGCTACTGCCGCAATCAGCGTTGCCTTGATGGCTGCACGCTGCATTTCACCGCTGACCGTACCGCTGATATCATTCGCTTCTGTCAGTGTCGCTTTGGAATATTCCTTCTGGATTGCTTCCACCAGAGCCGTACGCGTGGGGCTGTCGATGGACTGCAATTTGATTTCTACGTTATTTGTACCCAGAACCTCCTGAATCTGCGGACTGGATTGATCGGTTACGTCCTTGATAATGGAAATCAGCTTATCATTATCATATTTACCGTTCATATTCAGTTCCATGGAGGTACCGCCTGTAAATTCAACGTCCCAGTTGAGTGCGCCCTTGCCTGCCTGTGCATTGGCAATCATAAAGCCAAAACCAATAATAATGACCAGCAGGGAAAGGATAAAGAATTTTTTTCTGTTTTGAATAATCTGCATTTTCCCCACCTCCTTATTTCATTCTCAAGCCGTAATATTTAGGATTCTGCACACCGGCATACATCAGACCGTTCACAATCACACGGGTAATAAAAAGCGCAGTGAACATGGAAATCACAATACCGATCATCAGTGTAGTTGCAAAGCCCTTCACAGTACCGCTGCCTAAGAAGAACAGAACCGCCGCCGCAATCAGCGTGGTTACGTTACCATCCAGAATGGCAGGAGTTGCTCTCTTGAAGCCTGCCTTCAGCGCATTGCGCAGGCTCTTGCCCAGAACCAGTTCTTCCTTCACACGTTCAAAAATAACGATATTCGCATCTACCGCCATACCTACTGAAAGCACGATACCTGCGATACCGGGCAATGTCAGCGTCACATGGAACAGACTCAGCGCCACCAGCTCCAAGCCAATATAAATCACCAGTGCCCAGTCTGCCGCAAAGCCCAGCAGCTTATAGGCAAACAGCATATAAATCAGTACCAATACGATACCGATAATACCAGCCTTAATACCTGTGGAAAGCGCATCCGCACCCAGACGCGCACCTACGTTTTTCATCTGAATTACATTCAGGTTAAACGGCAGAGAGCCTGCACGAATGAGGGACGCAAGCTGTTCTGCTCCCTCCGCAGTAAAGCTGCCCGTAATCATTGCCTGTCCGTTTGTGATTGCTGTCTGAACGGTTGGCGCACTGATTACCTCATTATCCATAATAATATAAATCTGCTTACCAATATTGTTCGAGGTTGCTTCTGCAAATCTCTCCGCCCCCTCTTTGTTGAACTCCAGTGCAACATAGGGCTGAGAAGCGCCGTTTTTGCTTGTGGAACCAACCTGCTTGGTTGCATCCTTTACCATATCACCTGTCAGCAGCACATTGCCGTCCTCATCTGCAAAGGAAAGCTGTGCGGTCTGTCCGATTTCCTGAATGGCTTCCTCCGCATCCTCCACACCGGGAATCTGCACGCGGATACGCTTGTCCCCCTCACGGGCAACCTCAGCCTCTGTCCAGCCCTTCCAGTCCAATCTGCCCTGCAAAAGGGAAATTGCTGCCTTCATTTCATCGTCTGTTACAGATTTCTGGTCTGCTTCGTAAACGATATCTACACCGCCACTCAAATCAAGACCCTGCTCAATGCGATGAACACTCAATGCCTTTTTGGAACCAATCCCCTTATAGGAGATTGCACTCAGCGCAACTGCCACAATGAGTGTCAGCAAAAGCATCATTCTGCCTTTCATCTTCATCTTTTTCCTCCATCCTTTCATGCTGTTTTCTTACGCAAAAAAGGGATGAATCTTTCCTTGTTCTCTGTCAGCGGAAGGATCCATGCCCCTTTATTCCGTTTATCACAAAATTTATTTTAGCATAAAATGATGGATTTGCAAGTTTATTTTCTAATTCTGTTGCACTATCTGCGGTTTACCCCCAGAATTCCGCCGATGCCTCCTGCCGCAAGTGCCACTGCAAGCATCATCAGCCCCGAAGCATGCAAAACGAAGGAATCCGCCGCAAGGCTTGTAATAGCATAAAGCAGCGCGGTGTAAACAAGCCCTGCCAGAGCCCCCCATAGCAGCCCCCGTTTCCTTTTGCACGCCGCCCAGTCATAGCCTGCCGCCACCGCAGAAAGCGCCGTACAGATGAGAGAAACCAAAGGCAGACTCTCCTCCGAAGCAGCGGTATAGGTCAGTATCATTCCAAAGCCGATAAATATAATACAGGTGATGGCAAAGGCAATGCCCATGCCGCGCAGAAGGCAAAGCGCCGTGCCGCCCGTCTGCCTTTCGCGGTTTCGACGGCTATGGTTCTCCTTTTTTTCTCTTTTTTCCTTCTTTCCTTTTTCCTTCCTCAAAAAATCACATCCTATCCAAACAGACCTCTCTGGTTTTATTTTATGGGTCTTTTGGAAAAAGTATGCTATACTGATAAAATAGAAAGGAGGCATTGCTATGCAAGATTCCTCTATTATAGATTTACACTGTCATTCCACCGCATCGGACGGCACCTATGCCCCCAAAGAGGTTGCAGCGCTGGCGCAGAAAATCGGTCTTTCCGCCATCGCCCTGACCGACCATGATACCATTGACGGTCTGGCGGAATTTCAAGCCACAGGAAACGCCCTCGGCATCGAATCCATCGCAGGTATTGAATTTGCCGCGCTCTGGGAGCATTTCCACCGTCCCGAAATCCATATTGTCGGCTTAGGCTTTGACCCGGCGCATCCCGTTCTCAAGGGCCGCATGGAAACCATCCGAAGCAGCCGTGATATCCGTAACCGAAAGATGTGCGAAAGGCTTTCCTCCATCGGTCTGCATCTGACTTTGGACGAGGTGGCGGCAAACGCAGGCGGTGAAATCATCACGCGGGCGCATTTTGCGAATATTCTGCTCGAAAAGGGCTATATCAAAAAGAAGGCGGACGCTTTTACCCGTTATATCTCCCCCGGTCTGCCGGGCTATGTGGAGCGGGAATTTCTCTCCCCTGCCCTCTGCATCGAAACCATCAAGGCAGCAGGCGGCGCGGCGGTTCTGGCGCATCCTACACTTTATGAGCTGGATGTAGCGCAGCTGGAAATCCTTTGCAGGGAGCTGATTCCCTATGGTCTGGACGGCATCGAGTGCCAATATTCCACCTATACTCCCGAACAGACAAAGGAAATCACCGCCCTTGCCAAGCGGCTGGGTCTGCTCCCCTCCGGCGGCAGTGATTTTCACGGAAAAAATAAACCCGATATCTATCTCGGCAGCGGGAAAAATAACCTCGCCATTCCCTATGCCTTCTGGGAAAATCTGAAAAAAAGAACACGCCGATAACGCAAAAAGAGGACGATTTTCATCGTCCTCCATTTATTTTGTTTCGACTTATTTCATAATTTCAACCATCTTTTCGTCCTCCTGAGGAGTGTAGGTTACGGTATAGCCAAGCTGTTCAAAGGCTCTTACGCCAACGAATGCTTTGCCGTCCTGCAAAAGTACATTCATATTCACACGCTTGCCGTTCTGCATCACATAAGCGGTCTTTGTGGCTTTTTCCCAGCCGACATCCTCACCCAGCATATCGCAGATATCACGCAAGGGCAGGTATGCTCTGCCGTTTTTCACAACCAGATCGGTATAATCATAATTGCCGCCGAATACCGCACTGCCTTCTTTTCTGTTTGCCTGCAAGCTTGCTTCGTTATCGCCGCCCCAGCCCCATGTCGCGATTACGCCGACAACAGGGTTATATTTATTTTCCAGACGCGCCATCTGGTTCTGCAGCTCCTCCAATTTCATGCCGCCCTTCGGAATCATTACGGTTTCGTTGGAGCTCATCATAGTAGAATCTGTGGTAATCTTCGCAACCCTTTTGCCGTTATGGGTTACATCATACACCTCTGTAGAACGGAAGCCTTCTGCCAGCTGTTTTACCTCCGCATTATATTTGAAGCTGTTCAGAACCATGGAAACGCTGGGTTCTTTCACAATTTCCTTTAACATTGCACTTAAGTCGCTCGCACCGTCCACGAAGTCCTGCTCCGATGCCTTCAGCTCTGCAAAGCCTTTCTTTATCTGCGCCCTATCCTCTGCACTTGCATTCATGCTGTCCATTACAGTCATCATGTAGACTTCGGTTGCATTCAGTACCTGCTCAGGGTTCTTGCCGATGAAATCAAGCATATTGATCATCAGCTGTGCCACCTGCTGTCCATCTGCCTGAATCGCATAGCCGCCGCTGATTTTCTTTACCATGCCCGTTTCAAAGCCCTTGAATACATCCTCATAGAAGGTAAATACGGCATCCTGTAGACCGCTCATGCTTACACCTTCCATGTCAACCCCTGTCATATCCTCGGCAGAGATAAGTGTAATATATTTCTGCTGTCCCAGCGCTGCCTTGAAATCTCTTGCAAAGGCCTCTGTGAAAAGATAGCTGTCATTCTTTTCTTCCACAGCACCTGCAAGCTGATATGCACCCAGAAGGGTATCTGTTGTCACAACAACGCCATCCGTCAGGCTGTAATACACCGTACCCAAATCGTACTTCTTGCCTTCGTAATTCACATCAAAGGACATATCGTATTTCATTGTATCCATATCCAGATTCATGTCATAATCCATCTGCATGGTCTTTCTGCCGTCAGGGAATTCCCCAACTGTCGCGACCATATCCGCATCTGTTGCTTTTGCAACATCTGTCATGAACAGCTCCAGTGCATCAAAGTTAATATCCGCCTGCATCGTTCCCTTTACCTCACAGGTCTTCATGGTATCCATTGCATTTGCTGCCATCTTCAGATAGCCCAGCTCATCCGTCGAACAGCCCGAAAATGCTCCCGCACACATAACACCACAAAGCAGTGCCGCCAGTTTCTTTTTCATAAGTAAACGCCTCCTTTTTCAACCTTTTTTGGTTATCTTGCAGATTTAACCTATGAATATTATAGCAAAGACTTCCCTTCCAAACAATAGAAACAAAGGAAATTTAAGCTTTTCTTATGAATTTCATGCAAAAAAAGAAGCGTCCTTCTGTTTCCGAGACACCTCTTTTCGCCTTCTTTTCTTTTGTTTTGCTTCTTTATTATTTTGCTTCCTTTTCTGCGGAAAACAGCCGGAATTTATCGGTGAAAATCGTTCCTTCCCCTGCCTTGCTTTCCACCAGAACCTCTCCATCATGACAATCGATAATCCAGCGCGCAATGGCAAGCCCTAAGCCCGTACCGGAAACCTCCTTATTTCTGGATTTATCCGCACGATAAAAACGGTCGAAAATCTTACGCAGATCCTCCTCCGCAATGCCTGCGCCGTGGTCTTCCACGGAAACATAGCCGAAGCTTGCATCCTTCCAGACCCGCACCGCAATCTCACTGCCGTTCGGGGAATATTTCAAGGCATTCTCGCCATGAATCCACAGCAGCTGCTTGATTAAATCATATTCCGCAAAAATTTCCACCTCATCCTCCGCTGTAAAGGTGATGCTTCTGCCCTCCTGCAGCAAATCCATTTCACGCACCAGCTCTGCCGCAATCTCGTTCAGAGAAACCCTCGCTTTCTGCGCATGCAGCTTATTTTGGTCGCCCTTCGCCAGAAAGAGCAGCTGACGGATGAGCGCACTCATGTGGTTGGTTTCCGTCAGGATAGAATCGATGGATTCCTGCAAAACCTCAGGATCGCTCTTGCCCCAGCGGTTAATCAGATTCGCATAGCCCTGAATGACGGCAATGGGTGTCCGCAGCTCATGGGACGCATCGGAAATGAACTGACTCTGCCGCTGAAACGCCCCATCTAATCGGTCAATCATGGAGTTAAACGTAATCGTCAGCTCCTTCATTTCATCCTCAGGGCCTTCCGTGGAAATCCGCTGACTCAAGTCCTCGATGGAAATCCGCTCTGCCGCCGAGCGAATCGCTTCAACGGGGCGCAGAATACGGTCACTGATGTATTTCCCAATCAGAAATGCACAGCAAATCCCAAAAATATCCACAATCAGCATTTTTGCAAGAAAATTCCGCATCATATAGGCGTTATTCCCCATCATTTTGAACACCTGAATTCGATACGCATCCGTATCCGTTTCAAAATGGTTCGTTAGCAGCATAAACTGCTGGTCTGTGCTGTTTTCCAGAATATATTCCACATTACCGCTTTTGTTTTCTCTCCGCCCGTTAATCTGGTAGCCCTCTCTGTATAGCTCATTCTCTCCAATCACAGGCGGCTTGCCCGCACCGTTCTGCGGCTTTTGCTTGCTCGGAGGCTCCCCCTCAGGACGAAACAGAAACGGCGGCATCTCTCCCACAAAATTGTTGTAGGTTTCATTTGCTTCGCTGCTGTAAATGCTGACCTCAACATATTTATCCTCCAGCAGCTCTCTCAGGCTTTCATTGCTCAGTTCCGTATTTGTCTGCAAAAATTCCTGCACCTGCGTCATGGTCTCCTGCAATTCTCTACGCATTTCGCTCTGCTGCAAGCCGGAGATGTTCAGCATCACAAAGCCACTGATAAACAGCAGGGACAACGAAAAAATCCCCCCGTAAAGCAGCGTGATTCGCTTGGCAATCGCCATGTGCTGAATTCCCTTCAGCCATTCCTTATTCTTCCTTGACATAGTATCCTACCCCTCGAATGGTCAGAATGTATTTTTTCCCAAAGGCTTCATCAATCTTCGCACGCAGATAACGGATATACACATCCACCACATTTGTTTCGCCAATGTAGCTATAGCCCCAGACCTCATTCAAAATCTGTTCTCTCGTTAAAACAATATTCTTATTCTGTACCAGATAGGTCAGAAGCTCATATTCCTTCTTTGTTAAATCAACCACCTTGCCATCGACCGTTACCATTCGCTTTTCCGTATCAATCTCCAGATTCTGTACCTGCAAAGTTGTCTTTTTCGCAGTATTGCTTCCCTCGCTGTGCTTGAATGCCACACGCATTCTTGCGAGCAGCTCCTCAATCGCGAAGGGCTTTGTCAGGTAGTCGTCCGCACCGCTGTCCAGTCCGGCAACCTTATCCATCACCTCATCCTTTGCCGTCAGCATAATGATTGGTACCTGCGAAAATTTCCGTACCCTGCGGCAGATTTCAATACCGGTCAGCCCCGGCAGCATCAGGTCAAGCAAAACCATGTCGAATTCCTGATTCGTGATCATCTCCATCCCCACTCTGCCGTCATGGCAGGTCGTTACATCGTAGCCCTCATATTTCAATTCCAGCTCTACAAAACGAGCCAGCTTTACCTCATCTTCAATCAGAAGGATTTTTTTTCGTTCCATTTTCCCACTTCCTTCAATCATATTTTTATCAGTATACCAATTCTTTTTTTGTTTGTCTTGTTTTTATTCCTTTTAGTATGCTTTTTTTGTCTTAAAGGCAGTTTCAAAATAGATTAAAATGTCATTAAAATATAGAAATTACAGGTGAATCTTTGGAATCTTTCCCCTCTGCAGTTGCAGAGAAAAAGCTTTTTCGCTATAATATTATCCGAACCATAAAAAAAGAATCTAGGAGGTATTTAAAATATGAAAAAGAAGCTAGCTCTGCTTTTGGTAGCCCTTTTGCTCTTTGGCTCCGCCGCCTGCGGCAAAACCGAAACTGCCGATGATCCCCAACAAGAAATTCAGACAGAATTTAACCTGCCGAAATGCGGTCTTTCCTACACTATTCCCGATGCATGGGTAGAAATGGAAAATACAAACCTCATCCCCGCGTCCTATGTCAAGGTGAACGGCGATATCTATGCAAAAATTCAGTATAACTATGCGCCTGATGAAAATATGGAGCCGCTGAATGATGCCGAATCCACCATTGCTGTGGAAGAACTGATGACCCCTATCGTGGAAATGCTCGTTGTGCGAACAGAAAATCTGGAAACAGATGAAGTAAAAGAGGAAATGGACTTTTTCAAGAGTGTGGAAAAAATCGGTGTAAAGGGTGATTTCCAATTCTTCTTCCTGACCGATTATGCCGACGGCATCGACCACTTCTCCGCAGAAGCACAGGCAACCTTCCGCGAATTGGAAAGCTATCTGCCGGAATTGCGCGAAAGTATTGAAATTTCCCTGCCGGATGAGGAAGCGGTGCTGGATGAAGCAGAGGAAAACAGCAAATATCTCAACTTCATTTCCAATACCCTTGATGGCGACCCTGTCACCTCCGCTGTTTTCTATGATTACGATATGACAGTGGTAAACTTCTGGGCAAGCTACTGCGAGGAGGACAACATCAATGAACTGGATACCCTGCAAAGCTTCTACAAGGATTTGCAGAAAAAGCATCCAAACGTAAACTTCGTGCAGGTTGTCATTGACACTCCCGGGCAGAAGGCAGAAAAAATCGCAACCGATGCGTATAAAAAAGCAGGCGTTACCTTCACAGGCATCATGCCGGACCAAAGCCTTGCCACTTGGATTACGGATAATCTGGATGGTCTGCCGACCACCATCTTTGTAGACAGCAAGGGCAAGCCCGCCGATTTCAAAATCAAAGGGATACAGGATGCTTCCTATTATATGGAAACAACGGAAACCATGCTGAAAAAAATGAAAACCAATAAATAAAAATTGCATATTCTTCTGAGCTGCCCCCTACCTGCTAAATCGTATCGCATACTGTCTGACAGGTGAGGGGCAGTTCCTGTTTCGTTGCCTCAGCTCCTTTTAATTTTCTTTTTTTGCCAATTTCAGCGAGAAAACAAAGGTTGCGCCCCTTCCCTTCTCGCTTTTTACCGTAATCGTCTCGCCATGCGCCTGCAAAAATTCTCTCACAATCGCCAGACCGATCCCGCTGCCCGTCTTGTCCATATTTCGGGTCGTATCCGTTTTAAAGAAACGGTCAAAGACATATTTCTGGTCTTCCTCACTGATGCCCGGACCCTGATCCTTTACAGAAACCAGAACCTTTTTCTTATCCAGTGTCGTTTCCACCTCGATGATACCATTTTGTGGTGAAAATTTCGCCGCATTGCCCAACAGGTTCTGTAGCACACGGGAAATTTTGTCTCTGTCCCCATGTACCATGGTCTGTTCCGCTTCATAAATGCCATGAATTTGTACGTTCTTTTCTTCTAGCTGCGGTTCCAGCATTTCAATATTCCAACGAATCAGCTCATTCAATTCAAAATCCGATTCATCCAGCAAAATCGCACTGCTCTGTGCGCGGCTCAGCTCCACAATACTCTGTGTCATACGAGAAAGCCGTTCCGTTTCCTCCAGAACGATTTTCAGATAATGCTCCCGTTTTTCAGGCGGAATCGTTCCGTCAAGCATTGCCGTCAGAAAGCCCTGCATACTGGTCAATGGCGAACGCAGGTCATGCGAAATATTTGCAATAAAATCCTTTTGCACCTTCTCATGCGTTTGCAGGCTTTCCGCCATGTGGTTAAAGCTTTGCGCCAACTCACCCAGTTCATCCGAGCTTGTCACATCCACGCGCTCCTCAAAATTCCCATTTGCAATAACCTTTGCCGCACGGTTCATCCGCATCAGCGGCAACGCAACATATTTCGCCGTCACATAGCTGACAATCAGCCCCAGAAACGAAACGAAAAACAGGCTGATTACACTAATCTGGTACATTTCCTTCAAGGATTCCTCAATCTCCGGCAGGGAACGACACATCAGAATTCCTGCCAGATGTCCCTCCGAAAACGGATACCCGACCACCAGCATGGGCGTATCGGAAACCTGTCCGCTTTTTGTCTGTACCGAAACGATTTCGCCATTCTGCACACGCTCAATCAATGTCTGGCTGATTCTGTTATCCTCCAGAAATTCATCATTAAACCCCGGAGAGGCAAGCGCAACCTCACCGTTCTCATTGATAACCAAAACCCCTGAGCCCATGTAGCTTTCCAGAATCTGCAGTTCATAGCTTAGCTCGCTCAGATTGCCTGTCCGGTATCCCTTCTTGTAGGCCTGTGCGATTTTTTCTCCCTGCTGAATCAATTCCTCCCGTTTCTCTGCCATATAATGTTTGGTATAAAATATTGTCAATGCGCCGCAAACCACCGCAACAAATATCGCAATGGTTGCCATATACAGCATCATCTGCTTGCGCACAATGGAATCGTTTTTCATCTTCATTCCTCCAAAAAAGAAAAAAAGCATTACAAATCATTAAAATAATGATATACTGTTCTTATGTACCTGTTTTGCTCAAAAAACAAGAAATTTTAGAAAGGAGAACGGCATTTTTGCCTGATTATTACCCTATGGAAAATAATACACAAAACAGCCCTCAGCCTACACCACCCAGAAGAAAGCAAATGGCACCCAGAGATATGCTTCTCATTGCTCTGGCTGTTCTCGTACTTGTTCGTGTGGATTGGCGGCACATGAATAGCTTTCATTATCTCATCCTTTTCCTGTTGGTTCTTTGCTTTATGCTGCGCTGGTCAAACATGCGTAAGGACGCAAGACGACAGGAGCTGCTCAAGAAAAAAGCAGAATACGAGGCAGCGCAGCAGCAGGCCGCAGAGGATACGCCTGCGGAAGCGGTTCCCGCAGAGGATATGACCGTTGACGGCGCACCTGTTCCTGCCGAAGCACCTGCCGAAGCAGCTGAAAAAGAATCCGACATATAAAAAGGGGTATTCCCCCTTTTTATTTTTGTCCGAATTTATAGCCGACACTCCAGACTGTCCGAATACCCCATTCATCCTCGCTGTTCAGCTTTTCACGGATGCGCTTTACATGGACATCCACCGTTCTGGTGTCCCCCACATATTCATAGCCCCAGATGCGGTCAAGCAGCTGCTCTCTTGTGAATACCCGATTGGGATGCTGCGCCAGAAAGCTGAGCAGCTCAAATTCCTTCGGGGGAAAATCCAGACTTTTCCCATGATACAGGACGGAATAATTCGACAAATTGATTTCCAATTCCCCGAATTTCAGAATATTTTTATCCTCCTCCTGCTTTGGCTCATATCTGCGCAGCACCGCCTTCACGCGCGCCACCAGCTCCTTTGGTTCAAAGGGCTTTACGATATAATCATCTGCGCCCAACTCCAGCCCAAGCACCTTATCAAAGGTTTCGCCCTTCGCCGTCAGCATGATAATCGGCACACGGCTTGTCTTTCGCACCTCTGTGCAGACCTGATAGCCGTCCATTCCGGGGAGCATCAGATCCAGCAGGATTAAATCAGGCTGAAAGCCTTCCACTGCCGCGGCAGCTTCCTTTCCATCATAAATCTCCTGCGTTTCATAGCCCTCCTTCATCATATAAAGAGAGATTAACTCCGCAATATGCTTATCGTCATCCACAACCAAAATCTTCTGTTTTTCCATCTTCTTCACCTCTGTTCAGAAATCCGCCTTTTATTTTAATTCCACCACCGTAACACCGGCTTCGCCTTCGCCGAAGGTACCGGGTCTGTAGCTTTTTACATGAGAATTCATTTTCAGATAATTCTGCACCCCTGCGCGCAGTGCGCCTGTGCCCTTCCCATGGATAATCACAACCTGCTTCAGTCCGGATAAATACGCATCATCAATATATTTATCAATATTGGCAATCGCCTCATCCACAAGCTGTCCACGGCAGTCAATCTCCGCCGAAATAAACTGGCTCTTGGAGAATTTTGCCTTTGTCGGCTGCTGTCTTTTCTGTTTTTCCTTCGGTCTGGGGGTATCGTCAAGCATCAGCTCCGCCATCGGCACCTTCATTTTCATAATCCCCATCTGCACCATAACCTCTTTATTCTTATCGGGCGCAGTCAGTACCTCGCCGTTCTGGTCAAAGGAAATCACATACACTCTGTCGCCCGGCTTCAGATTTTCGGGTGCCTTATGGTTCGGCTTTACTTTTTTCGATTTCAGGAAATCCTGCTGCATCGAGGAAAGCTTTTCATTCAGCTTTTGTCTCTGCTCCAGTGCCTTCGTGCGGTTATTCTCCGCCTTCGCCTGCTTATTCATCTCCTTGATGATACGGTCAGCTTCCTCCTTCGCCTGCACATAAAGCTGCTTTGCGTCCTCTCTCGCCTTGGCAAGAATTTTTTCCTTCTGCTCTCTCGTCTTTTCCTTCTGCCGTTCCACCTCTTTTTTCAGTTCCTCCGCCTCTCTGCGGTATTCCTCTGCGCGCTCCTGTTCAAATTTGACGGATTTCTTGCTGATTTCCAAATCGGTAATCACATCCTCAAATCTTGCCTCATCCCGACTGATAAATTCCTTCGCCGCAGAAAGAATATATTCCTGCAAGCCCAGTCTCTTGGAAATCGCAAACGCATTACTTTTTCCGGGAATCCCAATCAGCAGCCGATAGGTCGGGCGGAGCGTTTCCACATCAAATTCGCAGCAGGCATTTTCCACACCCTCTGTCGTCAGCGCAAATACCTTCAATTCGCTGTAATGCGTGGTCACTGCGGTACGGATTTTTCTGTCCAGAAGGGCTTGTATGATGGCAACCGCCAAGGCTGCGCCCTCCGTCGGGTCTGTCCCCGCGCCAAGCTCATCAAACAGCACCAGAGAGTCATCCGTCACCTCGTCCATAATTTTCACGATATTCGTCATGTGCGCCGAAAAGGTACTCAGACTCTGCTCAATGCTCTGCTCGTCCCCGATGCTCGCGAACACATTATCAAACACCGCCAGCTGCGAATTATCAAATGCAGGAATATGCAATCCTGCCTGCCCCATCAGCGTAAACAGCCCCAGGGTTTTCAGAGCAACCGTTTTCCCGCCCGTATTCGGGCCTGTAATCATCAGCGTAGTAAAATCCTTTCCCAGATAAATATCCGTCGGCACAACCTTTTTCGGGTCAAGCAGAGGATGTCTGCCCTTGTGGATATTGATGTAGCCCTTTGTATTAAACAGGGGCTGTGTCCCGTCCATGGCAAGGGAAAGATTTGCCTTTGCAAAAATAAAATCAAGCTGTGTCAGCAGTTCCAGATTCCCCTCAATCGCAAACGCATTTGCCGTCACCATATCCGAAAGGGCAATCAGAATCTTTTCGATTTCTTCCTTTTCCTTCGCCTGCAGCTCCTTGATTTTATTGTTCAGCTGAATCACACTCAAGGGCTCCATAAACAGCGTAGAGCCTGTGTTGGATTGATCGTGAATCATGCCTGGGAAGGAGCTTCTGTATTCCGCCTTAACAGGGACACAGTATCTGTCATTACGAATGGTAATCACAAAATCCTGCAGCATATTGCGGTATGCTGAGGAATTGATAACCCCGTTCAGATGATCCTTCACTCTTTCATTGGAGGCCTTGATTTCACGGCGAATATTCCGAAGTCCTGCGCTGGCATCATCCGCAACCTCCGTTTCCGAAAGGATACAGCGGCTGATTTCATTTTCCAGCTTATCCAGAGGGGTGATCAAATCAAAATATTCATCCAGACGGGCATAGACCTCGTCCTTGTTTTCCTTTCTGGCATAATTTTTTACCTTGCGGCAGACATACGCAAATTCTCCCACCGACATCAGCTCCGCGATGGAAAGAATCCCTGCCATAGAGGCCCGCTTTAGCTGCGGACGGATTTCCCGAAAGCCGCCGAAGGAAGGTGTCCCCTTTTTCAGTACCATGGTGGTCGCTTCCGTTGTTTCCTCCTGCCAAATGATAATATCACTCATGGCAGCAGAAGGGCGCAGTGCTGCGGCACGCTCTTTCGCCATCGGAGAGACCGCATAGCCCACCAGCTTTTCTATGATTTTGTCATATTCTAACGTATGCAATGCTTTTTCGTTCATCTTTTTAACTCCATTTATATTAAATTCCTATCATAGCTCTATTCTATGACCAGCTTATCATATAAGTATACCACAATCTACGCCCTGCTACAACGTTTCAAATTCGCCGCTTCATTTGCATTCCGCCCGAAAACCGCTTATAATAAACAGATATATCAATCGAAATCAATTCCCATAAAATAGAAAGGTGACACAATGAAGGTTCTTATTATCGGCGGCGGTGCCTCCGGCATGATGGCGGCACTTTCCGCAAGAAAAGAGGGTGCAGAGGTTTGTATTCTGGAACGACAGGCGCGCGTTGGGCGCAAGCTTCTCGCAACAGGCAATGGTCGCTGCAATCTCTCCAACACAAAGCTGACAATGAAAAATTACCATGGGCAGAACGCGGTATTTGCACAGACTGCCCTGCAGGCCTTTGATACCAAAAAAACGCTTACATTTTTCCAATCTCTCGGGCTGATTACCACCGTAGAGCCAAGCGGCAAGGTCTATCCTCTTTCCGATCAGGCAGGCAGTGTGGTAGATGTGCTGCGGCTTGCTCTGGAGGAAATGGGCGTAGAGGTGCGCACCTCCTTTGAGGTCATGGCGCTGAAGCGCGGCAAAAAGGGCGGCTTTCAGGTGTTTTCCAAGGAGGAAGCCCTCCACGCCGATGCCGTTATCATCTGCTGTGGCGGCATAGCAGGCGCAAAGCTTGGCGGCACGCAAAGCGGCTATGACCTTCTGAAAAGTCAGGGGCATACCATTACCAGACTGTTCCCTGCGCTGGTGCAGGTAAAAACCGATACTACCTTCGTGAAGGCGCTCAAGGGCGTGCGTGCAGATGGCTCTGTCCTCGTGGAGCGAAACGGCAAAATCCTTGCGGAAAATGCAGGTGAAATCCAGTTTACGGACTTCGGCATCAGCGGTCCGACCGTTTTTGAAATCTCCCGTGTCATTTCCACAGGAAAGGCACCGCTGACGGTGCATTTGAATCTTCTGCGCCATCTCAGCCATGAGGAGGTGGTTTCCCTCCTGCAAAACCGCAAAAAAGCAATGCCCCATCAGGCTATGGAAAATTTTCTGACAGGCATTTTGCATAACCGCTTGGGGCGCACCCTTCTGCGCTACGCAGGCTTTGGCTTCACCGAACCCATTTCCTCCCTCAAGCCCTCAGATATCAAGAGAATCGCGCATGCCATACAGGATTTTTCCCTTTCCGTTGT
>ERZ791909.176-NODE-176-length-68955-cov-3.489405_pt1 | contig 68955 bp, 66 predicted proteins | sample MGYA00510143_ERZ791909 | MGnify/ENA primary metagenome ERZ791909 (study PRJEB30046, sample SAMN00792093) | human gut metagenome | study: EMG produced TPA metagenomics assembly of the A metagenome-wide association study of gut microbiota in type 2... | reverse complement strand
TGGTATGAGCAGGCTCTGCCTGCGAATTGTAGAATTTGCTGCGAAAACAGCAGATAGACGCTGTAAGCGGCTAACCCACGGACAAATCCGTGGGTATTATACCACAAAAAGGACGGGATTTCTCCCGTCCTTCCGTTTTTTTCGTTATTTTTAAATTATTTGAAGTATCTGTTATACAGGCCCAAGAATGCTTTGCCGTGTCTTGCTTCGTCACGCGCCATTTCATGCACTGTGTCATGGATTGCATCCAGATTTGCAGCCTTTGCTCTCTTAGCCAGGTCAAATTTACCTGCTGTTGCGCCGTTTTCTGCATCAATTCTCAGTTCCAGATTCTTCTTTGTGGAATCTGTTAAAACTTCACCCAGCAGCTCTGCAAATTTTGCAGCATGCTCAGCTTCTTCAAAAGCAGCCTTTTCCCAGTACAGACCGATTTCAGGATAGCCTTCTCTGTGTGCCACTCTTGCCATTGCCAGATACATACCAACCTCAGTACATTCACCTTCAAAGTTTGCTCTCAGGTCAGCCATGATATCTTCGCTTGCGCCCTGTGCAACACCTACAACGTGTTCAGCAGCCCATTCCATTTCGCCGTCCTTCTGTTCTACGAACTTATCTGCGCCAACATGGCAAACAGGACATTCTGCGGGAGCGGAATCGCCAACATGAACATAACCACATACGGAACATACAAATTTTTTCATAACTTTTTCCTCCTTGAAATCTCTCTTTTATTGTTTTCTATTTAAATTGATAAATTATTGTTATCTGATAATCATTATAAATTAGAAATTATGTTTTGTCAATACTATTCTGCAAAAAACTTTGTTTTTTTTTGATTCTCCCCTCCCCTTTTCCTCTTCTCAAAATTTAAGACCTCCTATGTTTTTTATCATAGAAGGTCTTATTATGAAGAGAAGTGATTTTATAAGCGCAGTTTATTTTTTATTAAAGCTCAAAGCAACCTTTGCATAAAGCATGGCACCATGCAAAAGGAATTTTTCATCCACACAATATTTATTTGAATGCTGCGGCCAAATAGCGTTGCAATCTACATTGCGAACGCCCAGCAAAGCAACTGCTCCGGGAACCTCATTCATAAAATAAGCAAAGTCTTCCCCAGGAGAAAGCGGAGGGTGTTGAATTGGTGCATCCGAAGCAACCACATCACGTGCAGCAGTCTGTACCAATTCTGCCATATCAGCGTCATTCACAACAGGATCTGTCAGATGATCATACGTTACAACTGCCTCTGTACGAAAAGCTTTTGCAGTATCCCTTGCGATGCGTGTAATTCTTTCTTCAAAAGAGCCGCTTACATCTCTGCTAAATGCTCTTGTTGTCCCTTCCATATATGCGCTATCCGCAACACAGTTAAAGCGGTCACCGCTTCTAACATATCCTACGGTTACGCAGGCAGAATCCTGTGGAGATAATTCTCTACTGACAATCGTCTGCAGATTCAGAATAGTTGCACTTGCAGCCACTGCAGCATCGACACACAGGTGCGGTGTCGCACCATGTCCACCCATGCCCTGCATCTCAATTTTGAATCTGCCAACAGATGCCATGGCAGGCCCTGCATTGCATACAACCTTGCCACTCTCGATATCAGACCAAACATGAATAGCAAAGCAGCCATCTATGCCTTCCAATGCGCCATCCTGAATCATCCCTACCGCACCGCATGCCAATTCCTCCGCAGGCTGAAATGCAAGCTTTACTGTACCGCTTAATTCATCTTTCATGTCATTCAGAATATGCGCCGCTGTCAGCAGCATGGAGATATGGCAATCATGGCCGCAGGCGTGCATCACGCCCTCTGTTTTGCTGGCATAGGGCAATCCTGTTTCTTCCTTTACCTCCAGTGCATCCATATCCCCACGAAGCAGGATAGTTTTGCCCGGCTTTTTCCCTGTGATTGTAGCCAGAATACCTGTTTCAGAGCCACAGACTCTCCAAGGAATATTCATTTTATCCAATTCTTCCTTTACTTTGGAGCTGGTATTAAATTCTTTATAGCTCAGCTCGGGATTTTCGTGAAAATACCGACGCATTTCAATCTGATATTCGCTGTATTTTGCAGCAACCTCTTGTATTGTCATTTTGTCACCATCTCTTTCTGTACTTTTTCTTTAAAGCAACCCTACAAAAACACCGGCAATAAATACCGAGGCAATCGTAACAGTTGTAAATCCGCCAACAATCATAGCGGGAAGCATATTATCCTTCAAAAATTCTCTTTCATCATTCTTCTCTGTCAAAGCATTACAGGTGGATTCTGTGATGATGACATTGAAGGGGAACCCAAACAATGCGGTCAGGCAGGTTGCAAAAGAAAGCGGTACGGAAAGCTTCAAAATTTTTGCAAAAATAAATGTTGTCAAAGCCAGACCGGCTACACCGATAACAACCAGCACAATCATGGGAACAACGATTGTTGTCAGCATTTCAGGGGTACAATCCTTTAAGCCGTCGAAGATATACATTGTCAGCGCAAAGGAGAGAATCCCGTAGGAATTTGCTTTGCTCAGTGCATCTGCATCCAAGAAACCAATTGCGGAAAAAACCACACTCAAAATCAATGCAATGACTGCACCATTGATACCTGTCATACTACCTAAAATCATGGATAACCATGCAACAAAAGCAACCTTACCCAAAATAACAACAGGCGAATTAAACTTTTCGGGAACGGGCGGAATCAGCTTTTTGCTTGCCTTCGTCCACTGCTCTTCTGCAACGCCTTTATTCATCGCCTGCAGCTCGCCGGAACGATAACCCTTTAAAAGCCGTTTTCCTTCAATCTGAAGGCAGATGGATGTCAGCGGATAACCGGCAAAGCCTTGGATGCAATACATTGTGATTGCAAAAACCACAGCCAGCTCCATGCCCTTTGCCAAAGCTGCCTCTTTCATCATTGTGGTTGCCACGATGCCGCCGGTCAGAGGGGGCAGACCAACAATCATCAGAACCTTATCCATGAAAAGAGGACAAACAAAGTAGCAGAAAACACACATGCCGGCAAGACCGGTGAGGCAAACCACGATAGTTTTCCATTGTGCCAGCAGTTGCTTGATACTAAGCAAAGTGCCCACATGAACAATGCAGAAATAAATGCCCAATGTACCGCCAAAGGAGAGATACGCATCACTGACTACATCATGCGGGATGATTGTCCAGTAGCCTAATAAAAACAGAACAGCCGTAATGAAAACCGAGGGAATCCATGCTTTGGTTAAAGCAGAGAGGACTTCACCAATTATGTAAACAACGGCACAAATAACAAAAGCAAACGCAAAATTATACATATATTTCCTCCATTCTTTTTTAAAATTGCTTCGTGACATGAGCCACAGATTGTGCAGAACTAAGGTGCAATCACCAATTTTATAACGAATCCCATCGCTATATATTTTTTAAGATGCGGTCCCCCTTTACAGTTTAGCTCAGTCTTTTATTTGTAGAATACATTTCTAGAATAGCATTCTAGAAAACAATTCTAATAAAGAGTATCATTCGATTGCACTTTTGTCAATCCGTTCTGAAAAAACTACAAAAGATAGTGAAATGTATCTAAAAACATCTGTCCTTTTCTGACAGAAAATCTTATTTTATGCCTAAAAAATAGCACTTCTCTCTGTATTCTGAATACAAACAGAAGACCTTTCTTTTCGCTAGTTCTCTTTTCTGATTTCAGATATCCTTCTTGAAATCAATTCATTATTGTTGTAGAATATAGTTCTAGAATAAGATTTTTATAAAAAATTTACCGCTTCTCATTTGTTTGAATTTCAAATGCGAAAAGCCCACTCACCCAAAACAGCAAAGGAGCCAGCGTTATGACAAAAAAAACAACTGCAAAAAGGAATGAAATCGTTCTTACTATTTTTGATAAGCTGCCTGATGCAGATTTTGCTCAAATTACCATCAAGGATATGTGCAGCGCCGCTAATATTTCTGTTGGCACGTTCTATCACTATTTTAAAGATAAATCCAGTTTCTTTCTGCAAATCTATTCCCTTCTGGATGAATACCTGAAGGAAGAACTTGCGCCAATCCTTACCGATGAAAATGAAATAAACAATCTTGTGCAGTTCTGTATTGGCTATGCAAGGTATACTTCCAACGATTTCGGTGCCAGAATCCTAAAGGTTGCTTTTGAATCTCTGCCTTCCCTTTCTACAGAAAACAGAGAGCGTCCTTTTTATTCAATTCTTCTGGAAATTCTGAGAAAGGCACAGGAAAAAAAGCAGATTTCACAGACCTTGGATATCAATGAAATTACCAAAACCCTTGTCATTATTCTAAGAGGACATTCCTTTGACTGGGCATGGCACGAGGGAAATTATGATTTAGTAGAATCCATAGAGTGTTTTATTACGCTTTTCGTAAAATCTCTCTGTTTTTCATAAAAATAACAAAATAAAACGGCAATCATACAAAAAAGACCGACAGAAGAAAAACTTCTATCGGTCTTTTTTCGCATACACACAAAATAAATTCAATATAACTTGAAAAAGCATACATAAGATTTACCATTCTTTGCATGGCAATCCTTACATTTTTTACCCTTAGTCCTCTTTGCCCCAGATACCCTTTTCTTCACGCAAATCTCTGGTGCTGATAAGATATTTTTCAATCATTTTTACGGGGTTATAGGAACGTTTTGCCTTACGCATCCCCTCAATACCCATGTCCTCTTCTCTGTTAATCAGTTCCACATCCTCACATTCATGCAAAACATACTGCTGATTGATAATCGGGAAGATACCGTCATACTCTGTATTCCCTTTTTCAATATGAATCAGCTGCATCTGCGGATGCAGGCGCTCACCAATCGTAAAGGCGCACAGCTTTCCGTCAATATAAATCGTACCGCCTGTCAGTCCCAGCGCATCCATATTCTGTAATGCCAATTCAACAGAGCGTCTTTCGTCCACCATTTCCTGTGCATCCTCACCTGTTTTCTCATCCATCCAGTGATCATATAGTGTGATGCAGTCTGCAATCATGCTTTTGTCAAGCCTTCTGTATTCATAATCGGGATATTTCGACAGAAATTTATTGATATGATTTCGTTTGCCGTGCAGCTTTTTCCCTTTCAATGTTGCGAGGCTTTCTCTGGTATATACATAATCCCATGCAATATCGGTTGGCATGGAGAATAATTCAGGGCATGCCGTCAGCATTTTATCCTTAAACACAGTCCAGACGGATCGATAGGTCGGCTCCACGCCGCGCTTTTTCATATAATCAATTCCCTCGTAAACTGCCTTGCGATAATCTACTTCTACGCCGTATTTGGGGATAGGTGCCCAGAGGAATACGGGAACTCCCTTAAATTCCAGCTTGATATACAGCACATTATTTTTCTCTGCATATTCCATTTTCCCATCTGCACCCCAGATAAAGAGATTTGCAAAGGAAAGATCGGAGCACTGTAGATTCCAAGGCTTTGTGTAGGAATCAATCAGCACTTTGTCCTCTAATGCGAAGGACTTGAACACCAGTTCAGCGGTTTCTGTTGCATTGTTTTTTGTTTCTTCTATTGTCTTATTTTTTTCACATTCCAAACATCTTGGCATAAGGCCTGCCTCCATTTTTTAATATTCATCTATAATATAACACTTTTGTTTCGGAAGAAAAGCATCCAATTCCTTGTATTTTTCTTCATCGAAAATTTTCAATTCATTTCTTATTTCAGCAAAGGAATGATATCCCACCAGAACCTGTAACAGATGCCCTGCGGAAATTTCAAAAACAGGAGCTTCCGCGGAAGGCTTTCCCCGAAAATTAAATACACCGTTATTTTCAGGAATGACAGCATCCGTCAGGCGGAACGCATACGGCAGTTCAAGCTGCAACGCCTGCAGCAGTGCAGACGCATTGCAAAGTCCCATCACGCCCTTCTGTTTTCTCTCGGTTTTTGCAAAGGGAAGCTCCATCTCAGGCGGCAGCTTTGCAGAAAATATCAGACCATCTGCTTCCTTACACAGCCCTTCCATTAACATGGGATAGCATTTCTCATCAGCAACCGCTTCCACGCAGGTTAGCTCCGTTTCTGTCTTATAATAAAAAGCATAGCCTTTTATCTCATTATTTCTAATATATGCAGCACATTCCCCCCCGTCCGCAGCATAATCTGCCGCTTTACGCAGGAAATCCTCTTTGGTGCGCAAAACCATACCGCTGTATTTTTTAGCAGCTGCTGTATAAAGTGGAAATAACGAATCCAATTCTGTAACAGGATTAAGCGTTACATTTCCTTTTGTTGCACACATACCGTCGCAGGTCAGATACGCTGCATCCGCAACAGGAAAATGCCCGAAGGGAAAATAGCTCTGCAAAACCGCAGGTGTGTGTGGTGCAACCAAACAGCCCTTTTCGCGCAGAAGCTTCATTTCATAGGTGAAAATCTGCCCCATATAGCCCTTTTTTCTATAATCCGGATGGGTAGAAACACCACAGAGCATAGCTCCCGGAATTTCCCTTCCGCGTATCCAAAGCGTATACGGAAACGCCTGCATACAGCTGACAATTTTGCCCTCCGTTTCCAGAACAACAGAATAATCAGGCGCAAAGCGGTTTCTGAAAAACCAATCGCAAAAGGCATCGCTGTCACCAAAGCAGATTTTCCAAAGATCATAAAACGCTTTTTTATCTTCCGCTTTCGCAATTCTGACAGCTGTCATAAATTCGCACTCTCCTTATCCTATCTTTCCTCTATGTCTTATTCTTTTTTATTATAACGCGCAAAAGCATAAAAAACAACCGATAATTATTATTATTTAACAGTAAATTTTATAATTTTTTTGTACACTGTGACGAAAATACCGACCTATTTCATCTGTTTCAACCCTTCCGCCCATATTTTTTTGAAGGCAGAAGGCAGTGCATACTGTGCTTCAGCTTCTTCTCTTGTCAGCCAAAGCAAATCGGATTCTGTTTTTTTTGTTACCCTTACGAAATAGCAGTCCATGTGCCATTCCACATGCGTAAAAATATGCTTTTGCCCCTTCATAGGAAGCAGCTCAGCCTCTAAAATGCCCATTTCCTGCAATGTAACAGGCGGTGCGATGTCTCTCTGTCCGTTCGGCAGCTCCCAAAGTCCCGAAAGCAAGCCATTTTTCGGGCGTTTGCCAATCGCAATTTTCTCCCCGTCTACGCAGAAAAATACGTTCAGATATTCTAATGTGCGCGGCTTTTTCTCCGCCTTTACAGGATACACTGCTGTCTGATTTTTGCAATATGCCATGCAGCTCGCCCGAACAGGACATACGCCGCACTTCGGCGCGCCGTTCGGCAGACAAACCGTCGCGCCAAGCTCCATCAATGCCTGATTCAAATCCCCGGCACACTCCTGCGGCATGATTTCTGCAAGACGGCTTTCCCATTCCTTTTTTGTTATTTGTAAGGAAATATCCGATGCATCCGCTGTAATGCGCGACATTACACGCAGAACATTTCCATCTACCGCAGGAATCGGCAGACCAAACGCAATCGAGCCGACTGCTCCTGCCGTATAAGACCCAATGCCCTTGAGCGAAAGCAAATCCTTTTGATTTGCAGGAAACACACCGCCGAAATCTTCCATAATCTGCATCGCCGCCTTCTGCATATTGCGGACACGGCTGTAATACCCCAGACCTTCCCAAAGCTTGAGAATCACTTCCTCATCCGCATTCGCTAAATCCTTTACAGTCGGCAGGGTCTGCAAAAAGCGTATATAATACGGCTTGACCGCCTCAACTCTCGTCTGCTGGAGCATTATTTCCGAAACCCATACAGCGTATGGGTCTTTTGTTTGTCGCCATGGCAAATCTCTTTTATTTTCCCGAAACCACTGAATCAGCGGCTCAACAATTTCTTTCAAATCCATCATAGTTCCACCTCTGTTTTTATCTCCAAAAAAATGAGGAAGGTGTGATACCTCCCTCATTTTTCATCATCTTTGTTTAAATACCTTTAAATAAATCGGAATCAGCATTCCGCCGACGGCATTCCCCAATGTCATCACCAGAATGGCAGCAAAGCAATGTGCGCTCCATGTTCCGGATAAGCTGAAATAGAACATATTCGCGATAACGTGCTCGAAGCCGCTCAGGATAAATACCATAACGGGAACGAAAACACCAATAAACCGCAGGGTTGAGCCCTGCACATTGCGAAAGCAATCCACCGCAATAAACATCAGCATGCCACAGAAGACCGCAAGCAGAAAAATACTTGTGAAATCATCCGACAGCTTCACTTCAGCCATGCCCGCAACCCGTTCAGCCATTCCCTCATAAATACGGCTGTTTCGTACCATTGTTGCTGTAATCCATGTGCCAACAAGGTTCCCCAACCAAGTGACCACCAGCTCAATGAGATACACAGGCTTGTTGAAGGGCGTGTAGCCAACCTTCCCGGTAAACAGATGCAGCTGAAACACCACAATGGTAAATAAACCGATGGCGAATAAAAAGCTGCCGACTACCGGATTTGACTGCGAAAGGAACACGGTTCCCCCCATGCCAATCAGCATACCTGCCAGGATTGCAGAAAAAAATTGCCTTACTCTTTCCATAAAAACCCTCCTTATTCAGTTGTATAAAAACTTTTCATCTGTCCTTTTATTCTACAAGCTATGACTTTTTCTGTCAATCCTTTTTGTTTCTCTTCTCTTGTTCTATGATAGATACATTCCACTTGCGGCGTGTCCTCTGCTGTGCTAAAATAAAGGGGCAAAATAAATAGATATCTCTATATTTTAAGGAGGTTTTTGTATGAATCAAGAACTTTTAGAAAAATGCAAAAATGCTGATCTGCTGAAGGAAGTTGCAGAAGGCAAGGAAGTTGTATGGATTAACGAAAATCTGGAAAAAACTGAGGATGCAATGGCAAAAATCAATATCACAATGGCGGATATTGATGATGCAGAGGCAAGACTGGCGCGTTTTGCACCTTTCTTAATGAAGAAATTTCCTGAAACCATTCCCACAAATGGGTTGATTGAATCTCCTCTGACCTATATTCCCAATATGCAGAAAAAACTGGAGGAGCATTATGACACAAAAATTCCCGGCAAAATGTTCTTAAAGCAGGACAGCCATCTGGCAATCTCCGGCTCCGTAAAAGCACGCGGCGGTATCTATGAGGTGCTGAAGCATGCAGAGGATTTGGCTCTGGAACATGGTATGCTCAAGAAGGACGATGACTACAGCGTATTCGCTTCCGATGAATTCAAAGAATTTTTCAGCAAATTCAAAATTCAGGTTGGTTCCACAGGCAATCTGGGTATGTCTATCGGTATCATGAGTGCGGCTCTTGGCTTCCATGTAATCGTACATATGTCTGCAGATGCAAAGCAGTGGAAGAAAGACCTGCTTCGCCAGAGAGGTGCAGAGGTTGTGGAATATGCAGATGACTACAGCAAGGCAGTTGAGGTTGGGCGTAAGAATTCCGATGCCGATCCCAATAGCTACTTCGTTGATGATGAAAACTCCGTAACGCTGTTCCTTGGCTATGCGGTAGCGGCAAAGCGTATCGTAAAGCAGTTTGCAGAAAAGAATATCGTTGTGGATGCAGAGCATCCTCTGTTCGTTTATATTCCCTGTGGCGTTGGCGGCGCACCCGGTGGCGTTGCTTTCGGCTTTAAAAAGCTTTTCGGAGATAATGTGCATGTATTCTTTACCGAACCTACACAGGCACCCTGTATGCTGGTCGGCATGGCATCCGGTCTGCAAAACCAAGTCTGCGTAAAAGATTTCGGTCTTTCCGGTCTGACCCATGCAGACGGTCTGGCGGTTGGTCGTCCTTCCGGCTTTGTCGGCGGCGTGATGGAGCATCTGCTTTCCGGCGAAATGTCTCTGGAGGACTATCATATCTATGACCTGATGCGTGATCTGGTTGCAACAGAGGATATCTTTATTGAACCCTCTGCCTGTGCATCCTTCTGGGGTCCTATCATGCTGAAGGATGAAAAGGTACAGGCTTATATCAAGAAAATGGGTCTGGAGGATAAGATGGCGAACGCAACACATATCCCTTGGGCAACAGGCGGCAGCCTTGTTCCGCAGGATATCCGCGAAGAATATATGCATACACATTTGAAATAAAATCACATAAAGCATAGCAAAAAAGGCGAGTAAGAAATAAATTGTTTCTCACTCGCCTTTTCTTTTGTTTTGTTTTTTTAGTTTATTTCAATTTTAGTTTATTTCAATAAGCCTGTAAAATCCAATGTTGCGAAATAATCGGCAGGTGTTTCGGCTCTGCGAATCATTTCCACACTGCCGTCCTCCTTCAGAAGCAGCTCTGCGGAGCGCAGCTTACCGTTATAGTTATAGCCCATTGCATGACCATGTGCGCCGGTATCGTGGATATAGAGAATATCGCCCATCTCAATTTTCGGCAGCATACGGTCGATTGCAAATTTATCGTTATTTTCGCACAGACCGCCTGTTACATCATATTTATGGTCGCAGGGTGCGTTTTCCTTCCCCAGAACAGTGATATGGTGATAGGAGCCATACATAGCAGGACGCATCAGGTTTGCCGCGCAGGCATCCAGCCCGATGTATTCCTTATAGGTATGCTTTTCATGGATGGCAGTTGCAATCAGTGCGCCGTAGGGAGCCAGCATAAAGCGTCCCATTTCGGTAAAGATGGCAACATCGCCCATGCCTGCCGGTGTCAGAACTTCTTCGTATACCCTTCTTACCCCTTCGCCGATTGCCATGATGTCACATTCAAATTCATCAGGTTCGTAAGGAACGCCGACCCCACCGGAAAGATTGATAAATGCAATATGAATATCCAGCTCGTTTTTCAGCTCCACAGCCAGTTCAAAAATAATCTTCGCCAGCATAGGGTAATAATCATTGGATTTTGTATTGCTTGCCAGAAAGGCGTGAATTCCAAAGTGCTTTGCACCCTTTTCCTTCAACAGCTTGAAGGCTTCCTTCATCTGTTCCTTTGTCATGCCGTATTTCGCATCACCGGGGTTGTCCATAATGCTGTTGCTTACCTGAAATACACCGCCGGGGTTATAACGGCAAGAAACCGTTTCAGGAATTTTTGCAAGCTTTTCAAAAAACGGAATATGTGTAATATCATCAAAGTTGATGATTGCGCCCAGCTCTGCCGCCTTGATGAAATCCTCCGCCGGGGTTACGTTGGAGGAAAACATAATATCCTCGCCCTTTTGCCCAACGGCATCCGCCAACAGCAGCTCTGTGTAAGAGGAGCAGTCCGCACCACAGCCCTCCTCCTTCAAAATCTGCAGGATAGCAGGTGTGGGGGTTGCCTTTACCGCAAAATATTCTCTGAACCCTTTATTCCAGGAAAATGCGGCATTTACCTTCCTCGCATTTTCGCGGATACCCTTTTCATCGTAAATATGGAAGGGTGTAGGGTATGTTTCGATGATTTTCTTCGCTTGTTCTAATGTAACAAAAGGTTTTTTCATTTGCAAATTTCTCCTTCTTCTATCGTTAAGTTACTTTTTTTATTATAACAAAGGCATTTCCGCTTTGCAATGCGTAATTCCCCTCTTTTCCAACACTTTTTGATATAGCATGGAAACCATTCCCAAATAAATATTACTTCTCAATTCCTTTTCTTGAAAAAATGTTGTATAATAGGAAGGAAAAACAAAGGAGTTCAGAGTTTTATTTGAAAATATATGAAAAAACTGGAGTAGGATTTATGAAAAAAAGAATCAAACGAACCTTAAATAATTTCAATGCGGCTGCATTGTTTCAGGATTTCATCCGCACTGCTGCGGTCTATCTGGTGGCAACCTGCCTTGCGCTCTGCTTAAACGGTGCAGAGGTTTTAAATGAAAATATCTTCGGCGTATATATGCTGGCGGTCGCTTTAATTTCCTATATGACCAGCGGCTATTTCTGGGGTGTCATTGCTTCAATCGGCGGCGTTATCGGGGTAAATTTCTTCTTTACCTTCCCCTATTTCGCCCTGAATTTTTCCATTACAGGGTACCCCATCACCTTTTCCATCATGCTTCTGATGTCGATTCTGACCAGCTTTGTTACGGCAAAGGTAAAAATGGCGGCATTGCTTTCCGCGGCAGGCAAAAAGCGTGCGGAAACACTGACGGAAATGAGCAAGGCAATTCTTTCTGCCAGCGATGTGGACACGATTATTGATATTTCCGCAAAATATTTTTCTGAAACAAACCAGTGCAGCGTCATTCTCTATGTAGATCAACCGTTAAAGCCTCTCAAGCAGTCCATCTGCACCCTTAGAGATGAGGATGAACGGATTCTGCATAGCTTTCTGGAAAAGCAGGTTGCACAAAGAGCCTATGATACGCAGAATCCCGTCGGCGCGGAAATCGAAAACGGTACGCAGAACTGTAAGGGAACCTACTTCCCTATCATCACGGAGGATAAAATTTATGGCGTGGTCGGTTTCCTTTTTGATGAAACCAAGCTTCTGATTGGTGATACCTTCAGTTTCATCAACGTCATGATTTCGCAGACTATTCTGGCACTGCAAAGGCAGCAGGCGCGAAAAAAAGCGCAGGAAATCCTTCTGGAAACAGAAAAGGAAAAAATGCGGAGTAACCTTTTGCGTGCAGTTTCGCATGATTTGCGCACGCCCCTAACAGGCATCATAGGTGCCGCAACCACCCTTTTGGAAAACGGCACACAGATTGCCTCCGAGGATTCCAGAAAAATGCTAATGGATATCCAGCATGATGCAGAATGGTTGATTCACATGGTGGAAAATCTGCTTTCTGTTACGAAAATTACAGGCGGTGCAACCAATCTGAAAAAGCAGGATGAAATCATAGAAGAAATTGTAGGTGAGGCTGTTGGTCGGATTCGTAAGCGTTTTCCAGATTCCGTTGTAAATGTTTCTGTTCCGGAGGAAATGCTGATTGTTCCCATGGATGCCACCCTGATCGAACAGGTGCTAATCAATCTGATGGAAAATGCCATTCGCCATTCCGGCAGTACCGCGCCGATTGGTGTAAAGGTATCCAGAAAAAAAAGCGGCGCAGTCTTTACCATATCCGACAACGGCAAGGGGATTGATCCCTCCCGTATCCCCGATATTTTTGACGGAAAAACCCAGCATGGCTCAAGTGATTCTTCCAGAGGAATTGGCATTGGTCTATCTATCTGTAAATCGATTATTCTTGCCCATGACGGTAAAATTTTTGCAAAAAATAATTTGAACGGCGGCGCAAGCTTCACCTTTGTTCTGCCAATGAAAGGAGAATCTGATTATGCCAAATAAAATTAAAATCATGATTATCGAAGATGAGGATGCCATCAGCAACTTCATTGCAACCACGCTGAAGGCAAATGCCTATGCGCCTCTGCTTGCAAAAACAGCAGGACAGGCACTTTCCATGATACCCTCCCATTGCCCCGATTTGATTCTTCTGGATTTGGGCTTGCCGGATATGGATGGGATTGAAATTCTGAAAAAAATCAGAGAATGGTCTGCCGTTCCCGTCATCGTCGTTTCCGCTCGCGGGGAGGAATCCGATAAGGTAGAAGCCTTGGATTTGGGCGCAGATGATTATATTTCCAAGCCCTTCGGCACATCTGAGCTGCTGGCGCGTATCCGTACCGCCCTGCGTCACAGTGCAAAAAACAACGGCGGTGCAGTAAATAATGATGTATTCTCTACCAAGGGGCTGACGATTGATTTCGATAAGCGTAAAATCACTGTAGACGGCAAGGATGTTCATTTGACGCAGATTGAATTTAAAATCGTTTCCTTACTGGCAAAAAGCGCCGGACGCGTGCTTACATACGATTACATCATCACGGAGCTCTGGGGGCCTTATGCTGTAAAGGATAACCAGATTCTGCGCGTAAATATGGCGAATATCCGCAGAAAGCTGGAGAAAAACCCTGCCTCCCCTGAATATATCTTTACCGAGGTCGGCATCGGCTACCGCATGGTAGATACCCCTTGATTTACTTATCAGAATTTACAGACGAAATAAAAAAGCCTTGGCTCATCTTTCAGAACCAAGGCTTTTTGTGTTTTCTTTTTTTGATTATCTGTGGTCTACTTCGTACATGTGTGCAATCAGGTCAACAACCTTATTGGAGTAACCCCATTCGTTATCGTACCAAGCAATCAGTTTTACAAAGTTATCATCCAGAATGATACCTGCTTTTGCGTCGAAGATACAGGTATTGGATTCACCCAACATATCGGAGGAAACAACCTCATCCTCTGTGTATCTTACGATACCCTTCATGTAGGTTTCGGATGCTTCTTTTACCTTTTCACAAATCTGTTCGTATGTAGCAGGAGTTTTCAGTCTTGCTGTCAGGTCAACAACAGATACATCATTTGTAGGCACACGGAAGGACATACCTGTCATTTTGCCCTTCAGTTCGGGAATTACACGACCTACTGCCTTTGCAGCGCCTGTTGTGGAAGGAATGATGTTGTTGAATACAGAACGACCGGTTCTCCAGTCGCGTCCTGCACGCGCGTCAACAGCCTTCTGTTTTGCAGTTGCGGAGTGGATGGTGCTCATCAGACCCTGTTCGATACCGAACGCGTCGTTTACGATTTTAACCAGAGGTGCCAGGCAGTTTGTTGTACAGGATGCGTTGGAAACGATATCCATATCCTTTGTGTATGTCTGGTGGTTTACGCCAACAACGAAGGTAGGCATAACCTCATCCTTGGAAGGAGCTGTCAGGATAACCTTCTTTGCACCGCCGATTTTGTGCAGAGAAGCCTTTTCCATTGTATTGAATGCGCCTGTTGATTCGATGATGTATTCCGCGCCACATTCTGCCCACTGAATCAGAGAAGCGTCGCTTTCGCTGAAGATGTGGATTTTCTGACCGTTTACAATCAGGCAGTTCTCGCCGATTTCGATATCGCCGTCAAAGCGACCGAAGATAGAGTCATATTTCAACTGATATGCCATATAATCCAGTTCTGCATTTCTCAGGTTAATACCGCAAAGTTCAAATTCATCCTGACGCTGCATCAGAACTCTGAATACAACTCTGCCGATACGACCAAAACCATTGATGCCAACTTTAATTGCCATTAGATTCTTCCCCTCTCATATATAAAAATAGGAATGACCAGTAACTTTTACCAGTTCATTTTACCACATCAGAGTGAAAAAAAACTCAGAATTTTGTATTTTTTTATTTTTCAGAAGTCTATACAGGAAATACAGAAAGGAATGGGATATGATTTAGACAATGTATCTATTTTTGTGGGACGTTTTATGTCCCTTTCGTGATTGTGGACAAAAAAGTGGGACATTTTTTGTCCTGTTTTCCGCTTGACTTTTTTTATAAGGATTGCAAAACAAAAGCCTCAGGCTGTTGCACCCAAGGCTGTCTGCTTTTCTATACTGTTTTTTTGCGCAGTGCTTACTGATTATCTACCTTTTCCATGTGCTGAATCAAATCCAGAACCTTATTGGAATAGCCCCATTCATTATCATACCAGCAAACCAGCTTTACAAAGTGGTCATTCAGGGCAATGCCTGCCTTTGCATCGAAAATAGAGGTATGAGGGTCTGTCAGGAAGTCTGTGGAAACCACATCATCCTCGGTATAATCCATAATGCCCTTCATTTCGTTTGCACATGCTCTCTTTACAGCATCCTTGATTTCCTCATAGGTTGCAGTCTTTTCCAAACGACAGGTCAGGTCTACAACAGATACATCAACCGTAGGCACACGGAAGGACATACCTGTCAGCTTGCCTGCCAGCGCAGGGATAACCTTGCCTACTGCCTTTGCCGCGCCTGTACTGGAAGGAATGATATTGGTAGCCGCTGCACGTCCGCCTCTCCAATCCTTTCTGGAAGGGCCGTCAACTGTTTTCTGTGTTGCTGTGATGGAGTGTACGGTTGTCATCAGACCCTCTACAATGCCGAAGTTATCATTGATTACCTTTGCCAAGGGTGCCAGACAGTTTGTCGTGCAGGATGCGTTGGAAACAATATTCATATCCTTTGTATAGGTTTCATGGTTTACCCCCATAACGAACATAGGTGCATCAGCGGAGGGTGCGGAAATAATAACCTTCTTTGCGCCGCCTTCAAAATGCTGTGCCGCCTTTTCCATTGTGGTAAACAGCCCTGTGGATTCCAGAACATACTCAACACCTGCATCCTTCCAGGGAATTTCCTTCGGATCCATTACGTTGAAAACCGTTACCTCATGTCCGTTTACAACCAGCTTGCCGTCCTTATCCTCCAGCTTGCCGTTGAAACGACCATGTGCAGAATCATATTTCAGCATATAAATCATGTAATCTACATCAATAAAGGGATCGTTTACCGCAACGATATCTTCGACATCGCCGCGTTCCAAAGCCGCACGGAAAAACAGGCGACCGATTCTGCCAAAACCATTGATACCAACCTTAGCCATAGAAAATTCCTCCTAACAAATATGATTTCTTGCGTGGGACATTTTTTGCATCGTGTTATTTCAAATGTCCTATTACCTATAGTATAGCACAAAAAATGTTTTGCACAACAAAAAAATAGAAAAAATTGCCCATTTTCCGAAAAAATACAAAATATTTCCTTGGATAAATCATAAATAAAATTTATGGCGAAAGAAAACCATGCAAGTGCTGTGTTTCTCCCGCCAAGTCTTTGTTTTTTTTCGGAATGACTGTTAACAGTTTCTCCTGTTTCTCAATTCTTATGCAAAAATCAATATTCATCGTTGCGAATCAAATCAATGATGCTCAGTGTCAGCATGGCCGCGGAAACAGCCAAAGAAACTGCGCTTACAACCAAACGAGAAATTTTCATATACTCCCCTCCTTCGGAAAATAGTTGCATTTTATTTAAAATCATTTTATCATGTTAGCCAAGAGTTGTAAAATAAATTCTTGCGATTGGATGTGATTTTATGTTTTTTATCGGCGGTATTTTTCAGGGCAAAAAGGAATTTGAACACTTTCGGCAGACGATAATCTGCAAAAAATGCGGACGCTTGTGCAGTATTTCCGTTTTTATGACCTATACCTGCTTCAGCTTCTTTTTCATCCCTTTGTTTAAGTGGGGCAAGCAGTATTATGCCGTTTCCAACTGCTGCCATACCATTTATGCCATTGATGCAGAACTGGGCAAGGCAATCGAGCATGGCGAAAGCGTCACCCTCCATGAGGAGGACTTAACCATTGCAGGCATGGGGCAGGCGCAGGAAATGCATTGCCCCGACTGCGGCTATCTGCTTTCGCAGGAATACGCCTATTGCCCGAAATGCGGCAGAAAAATTCATTAAAACATCAGAAAAACAGTGGCTTTGTCAGAAAAAAACAAACCACTGTTTTCTATTTTTTATGCTTCTATTTTATGTTCTCTCTTTTTCCTAGTCCTTTTCCTGTAAATGCTTTCTGAGTTCGGAAAGTACCCGTTTTTCAATGCGCGAAACCTGTACCTGAGAAATGCCGATGCACCTCGCCACATCCGCCTGCGTGCGATCCTGAAAATATCGCAGAATAATGATTTGTCGCTGCTTCGCATCCAGATGCTCCAGAGCCTCCATCAAAGAAAGCCGCTCCATCACTTTCTCGTTTTCTGTGTTGTCTGCGAGCTTATCAATCAGCTGCAAGGTGCCTTCGTTTCCGTCCACAGAGGCATACAGGCTCTCTACATCCTTTGTAGATTCCAATGCCAAAACCAGCTCCTCTTTTTCTACCTCTAATCGTTCTGCGAGCTCCTGCAGGGATAACTCTCTGCTTTCCTCCTGCATCACCGCTTCCTGCAAGCGCTTCGCCCGCCATGCAAGCTCCTTCAGGCTGCGGCTCACCTTCACCGTCCCGTCATCTCTGAGAAATCTCTTAATCTCCCCCAGAATCATGGGTACGGCGTATGTAGAAAATTTTACATCATAGCTGAAATCGAATTTTTCGATACATTTCAGCAGTCCGATTGCACCAATCTGATAGAGGTCTTCCGGCTCACCGCGTCCGCGAAAGCGTCCCACTACGCTCCAGATTAAACCGGAATTTTCCTGTAGCAGACTGTTCTTTGCCGCTGCATCTCCTGCCTGCGCCAGACGAATCCATTCATAGGTCTGCTCCATGGAATCACTCCTTTGCCAGTGTTTTTTCCATGAAGATGCGTGTACCTGCCCCGATACAGCTTTCAATACGCACCTTTTCCATAAAGGTTTCCATGATTGTAAAGCCCATACCGGAACGTTCCATCTCCGGTTTGGAGGTATAGAGCGGCTCTCTCGCCCTTTCGATGTTTTCAATCCCCTTGCCGGTGTCGGCAATCTCTATGTAGATTTTCCTGCCGATATAGCCGCAAAATAGCTCCACTAAGCCCCCTTTTTCTTCGTAGCCGTGAATAATGGCGTTTGTCACTGCTTCAGAAACAGCAGTTTTTACATCCGTCATTTCTGAAATGGTCGGGTCAAGCTGTGTCAGAAAGCCTGCGGCAAATAGACGGGCAAATCCCTCATTTTCTGATTTCGCGGTAAAAAATACCCGCGCTTCATTTTCATACTGCATCCGACTTCCTCCCCTCCGCATAGGCAATCGCCGCATCCAGAGAAACAAAGGACGGCAACAAACGAGACAGTCCCGAAAGCTGAATCATTTCCTCGATTTTTTCATTCGGGCAGGCAATGGCAATGCGCCCTCCTAAAGACTGCACCTGCTTGTATCTGCCAATCATCACGCCGATGCCCGCGCTGTCCATGAAGGTCACCTTCTGAAACCCGAAGATAATATTTCTTCCTCCCATTTGCTCCAAGGCACTTTCCGTTTTGCTGCGTAATTCCTTAGAAGAATGATGGTCAATTTCTCCTGCAATCAGAATGATGAGTGTTTTATTTTTTCGCTTAAATTTCAAATCCATATAAAATCCTCCTTTTCAAAAGCATACACGATTTCATGCTTGTTTTTTTCTCTTTCAATCGCAACTTTCGTCCTCTCCTGCAAAAATAGGACAGGATATCTTCCGTTCAGACACGCACAGACAATAGCCTGCTGCCATAGAATAAAGTATCCCCTTTCCATCGGAGGTGCGCCTGTGTTTTTCTTACCTATGCTGCCCATATTTTTTGTTCCGCTCCTAAGTGGTTTTTCTTCCGGCGGCTCCTTCCCGAAGCCCCTTGCAAAAGAGAAGGAGCAGCAGCTTCTCCTTCGCCTGCGTGACGGAACAGATGCAGAAAAGGAATCCGCCAAGCAAACGCTGATTCTGCATAATCTGCGTCTGGTCGCCCATATTGCGAAGAAATACAACAATGCCCAACGAGAATCGGAGGAACTGATTTCCATCGGTATCGTTGGGCTGATTAAGGCGATTCTTTCCTATGATAGCGAAAAAAGCATCCGCCTTGCCACCTATGCCTCTCGCTGTATTGAAAATGCTATCCTCTCACAGATGCGTTTATGGTTCCGAATCAATCCCCCCAGAGCAGAAAAGAACCAAAATGGCGTATTTTGGCAAAGGCTTCCGAGAACATTTACATCCTTTGCTCCACTTTGGACGGCTGCGTAAGGTATGCACCTATGTATATCCATAGTTTCCGACTGATCGCCCCTCGCAGGTTATTGGAAGCGCAGCTGTTCAATCAACAGTATCAGAATTATGAGGATATACCGAATGTGCAGGACAGGCTCCGTTGGTGTCGTCACCACATGGGGCTGATGCAAAAAGAAGTTGCTGACTTGATTGGAATTAGCAGAGGACATTACATAGACTTTGAGGTTGGATATGTAGATTACTATCCGAAAGAAATCGTGGACAAGCTGGCAGCACTCTACAAAATTCCGGTAGATGACTTGCTGGACGATTACAATCGTTTCTTATATAAAGGGCAGGGAAAAATGATACGAGAGTATCGAGAGAGTCTTGGCTTGCAGAAAAAGCCTTTCGCAAGACTCATAGGGGTTGACCCCAATCTGCTCCGGGCATGGGAAGCTGACCAGAAGCGGATGAATATCAATTCCTGGGAGAAATACTTCAAAAATCTGATCAAGGCATAGAAAAAGCAGGTGTTCAAACTTTAAGGAGTTTGTTCACCTGCTTTCTCTATAGATGTGGATTTGATAACCGCATCCAGTAGCTGTACCTTCTGGTCGGAAGGACAATTCAGTTTTTTAATATTCTGATTGACCAAGCTTGCGTGGACACTGGCAACACGCTCTGCCAGTTCACGCTTGCCTTCTTCAGCTTTTGGATAATGGACAATTACATTGATTGGAGCACTCTTTCTTGCGATACCACGCACCTCCCTCGGTATTTCAGTCTATGAGAGAGAAGTTGTCCGCTATACCCAAGATATAACGCCGGTTTTCCTACTTCAAAAAATGGCGTTTCCTGCTATAATACTCGTAAGAGGGAAATGCTTGCTTGCAAGGGCATTTCCCTTACGGGAGATGAGCTGCGAAGCAATTCATCGAAAACTTGTTGGGGTACTGTGGAACTTCTTTCGTGGTATCATCTTATCAAGAATCTGTCAAAGATTCATTGAGCGTGAATTGAGCGCAAATTGACTACTTTTTGGAAGGAGGGCTGTCTATGGAATATTTAGATTTCAGTTCAGTCATTACCACCATTCGTAAATATATCAATGATGAGCGTACTGTCATGGATAAGTTCTTAAAAGAAGAAGTCAAAATTGACCAGCTCCATCTGATGGATCAGGTCTTTTCCTCCTTCTGCGATGATGAAGAGGCGTTGGATTTCACATTCGATAACGGGCAGGTCTGCCGATGGTTCAACGGACAGGCCAGGATCAGTCCCCGCATCATTTCTTTCTATATAAAAGCGGAAAATAGAGAACTTCTGTCTGCAGATGTGGAATATAATGTGCTTCCGCTGATGTACGACAGTTCAATGGCCGTACAGGAAATTTATACTTTGCTGCTGCAGGACACCACCATTTCCAATGAGATCAAAAACAAGCTGGCCACCGGCTATCCCTGTAAAACCGACAGGGAGAAAGCTGACTTTATTGCTGCGCTGCTGCTTTTCGGTATGGAGCGTGAATTCAGGAAGCGTGATGCAAATACCAAAAATCTTTTAGCAGCCGGTTCTCTTTCTCCTGCCCTGAAAGACTTCGTTTTCGGTGTGAAAGCTCCGGCTCCATGCCGCTTTTTCTGCGGACGGGATATGGAGTTGGATGCTCTGCATGAAATGCTATGCTCTCAAGGAAAAGTGTTCCTTCAGGGCATTGCCGGTATTGGCAAAAGTGAACTGGCGAAAGCCTATGCCAAACGATACAGCAGAGAATACACCAACATTATCTATTTCACCTACTCTGGCGACCTGAAACGTGATATTGCTAATTTGGATTTTGCCGATGATGTGGATGACAATGAAACAATGGATGCCCGATTCAGCAGACACCATCGCCTGTTGCGCAGACTTCGGGATGACAGCCTGCTGATTATCGACAATTTCAATACCGTCACACTCTGGCTGTAGAATTATCTGCCCGCTTGTTGGAAACGGGAATTCTGAAGCCGCTACCCCTGCTAAATAAGCTGAAAACGGAAAAAGCCGCCCTGGATGTCACCGATACGATTGACATCACCAAGGACGACAGGAGCCGCAAGGAAACCTATTATGACCATATTCATACGCTGTTTTCCTTGTATCAGCTGTCCAATGCGGAAACGGATGTTATGCGAAATCTTTCTTTGGCTCCGCTTACCGGTATTCCGGGCAGGCTGCTTGCAAACTGGCTGAAGCTGTGTGATATGAATATCATCAATGGCCTGATAGAAAAGGGTTTCGTGCAGACAGTGGATGGACGAACGGTTACACTGCATCCAGGAACAGGTGGCAGACTTTGATCCCATCGACCTGCACAATGCACGACAAGCTATCCGTTCCGAAATGGAGCAGGATGCTGTACACAAATTGCAGGAACGATATACCGACGAATATAGCTATACAACCATGGTTGACGGAAGGCGGGAGGTTTCCCTTATGCTGGATGAATACGCCGAGGAACAAAGAATTCAGCAACTGAAACAGGAGCAACAGCGCAAGTTCCAACAAGAACGCAGGCAGAACCACCCCCTAAAAAAGCAGAAAGACAGAGAACGCTATCAAAATCAGCGGGAGTGCATCATAAAAATGCTCTCCCGCTTTTTAACTGTGTCACAGCAACGAAATCATTCTGTGTCTGGTTCAGAAAGGATTAACTTGCTAATCAAAGCATTAGAAATCTGGTGGTTTTCGATATGAGTAATATGGATATGTAGCTCCTTGAAGTCCAGTTCAATATTCTGTTCCCCATCGTTAGGAATCATATCCAGCTCGCCAAATACAAGTCCGCTGAAAGTGTCCACATCCTCCACACCAATATCCACACCCAAAGCCCGTTCAATGTCATATAGTTCCACATTGCCGATGATAGCCCAGATATTTACATCTATTTGCTCGACATAGGGTTCTGCTGCGGCTTCCTCAGCAGTGTCCTCACCTAAATCACCAACCAATTGTTCAATCAGGTCGTTTAATATCACAATACCTTCAACACCGCCATATTCGTCAAGCACGATGGCCATGATATTGCTGCTTTTTTTCATTTTGCGGAATAGGACATCTGCCTTAATAGTTTCGGGAACGAAAAAAGGAGTTTTGACGGCATTCTGCATCACACTTTCTCGTCCTTTATCGTCTAAGCGGAAGAAATCCTTGGCATTCAGAATACCGATAATGTTATCTGCGGAATCTCCGCAAACGGGATAAAGAGTATGACGGCTGTTATGGATGGTTTTGTTCCATTCTTCCATAGAATCTTCGACCCACAGCATAGTAACATCTGTACGATGGACAGCAATTTCCCTTGCGGTCAGGTCGTCAAATTCAAAGACATTCTGGATGAATTCTTTTTCCTGCTCGTCAATAGCACCCTTTTCACTGCCAGCATCTACCATCATGCGAATTTCTTCCTCGCTGACCTGTTCGTCTTCTTCGTTAGGATCAATGCCCAGAAGTCGCAGAACAGCATCAGTAGAAGCAGATAGGAACCATACAATAGGCTTGAACACGATGGAGATGCCTCTAATTAAGCCGGAAATGCCCAGTCCCAATGCTTCTGCTTTTTTCATTGCCACTCGCTTGGGAACCAGTTCGCCAAAGACCAGAGTAAAATAAGACAAAATCAAAGTGATCAAAACAACGGCGATGGTGTCCAGTGTAGCCCTGGGAACAGTAATCCCCAGATTAATCACCCAATCCACCAATGGATCAGAGAAGTTATCCGCCGCAAATGCGGAACCCAGGAAGCCAGACAATGTGATTACCACCTGAATGGTTGCCAGAAACTTGGCAGGCTCTCTTATCAGACGGAACAGGCGTTTTGCTCGTTTATCTCCTTGCTCCGCCATCTTTTCCAATTTTGTTTCGTTTATGGAAAGTACCGCAATCTCTGCACAAGCAAAAACTGCATTTAATGCAATCAATATAATCTGTAATAAAAACAATACTAACATTTTAACCTCTCTCTGCAATAACAATATACTATCTTCAAAAAAGCAAAAGACACAGCCCATGCATGGATTCCAATGCACGAGTCGTGTCTTAACTTCTATATCTGAACAAATAGATTTCGTAATTACATTGGTTAGGGTCAGGACAACTGTTTCTTAGCATTATTCTACTTTCTGCATCCTATATCCAACGCCAATATGAGTCTGGATGTATTGTGGAGCGCCAGGGGTTTTCTCCAGCTTTTTTCGCAGAGTTGCCATAAAAACACGCAGAGAACCAATGTCATTCTCCCAACTGCTTCCCCATACATTTTGTAAAATAAAACGATGTGTCAATACCTTGCCCGTGTTTCGTGCAAGTAAACACAGCAGCTTATATTCCATTGCAGTCAAAGACAGCTCGTTGTCACCCAGATAAGCACACCCCACAGAATAGTCAATTCGAAGTGGACCGTTTTGATAGACCGCCTGTTCATTGCTCGCATTTTGCATCAGCGCAAGGCGGCGCTGGGTAACACGCAGACGTGCCAGTAATTCTTCAACAGAGAACGGTTTTGTTAAATAATCATCTGCACCGGCATCCAGTGCATCAATTTTATCATTATCCTCAGCTCTTGCGCTGATAACAATGATTGGAACGTTTGACCAGCTACGGACACGGCGTATTACTTCCACTCCATCAATGTCTGGTAGTCCTAAATCCAGTAAAATTATGTCAGGATTATGAGAAGCTACTTCCATCACGGCTCCTTCACCGGTGCCTGATGCAATAAAGCGGTAATCATGTGCTCTTAATGTTGTAGTTATCAGATTGCGTACCGGAGCATCATCCTCCACAACGAGGATTTGAAAGTTATTCATGTATTACTACCTCCTCCAGCGGAAGGGTAAAACGGAACACAGAACCATGCGGTAAATTGTCCGTAACATGGATTGATCCGCCATGCGCCTCCACAATAGCTTTGCAGAGGTACAGACCCAGTCCAAGACTGCGGCGATTATCCGCTATTTTATGTTCGCCGCTGTAAAATTTATCAAATATTTTTCCTTTTTCCACGTCGCTGATGCCCTTGCCGGTGTCAGCGATTTTGATTTCCGCCATCCCGTTCTTGCATTCAGCACTGATACTAATCAAGGTGTCCAAAGGTGTGTATTTCAGTGCATTGTCCACAAGATTGATGATGACCTGCACGATCAGTTTTGCATCTACCCGTACCATCAGTAAATCATCCCCATAATTCACAGTGATGGAATGCTTTTTTGCATTGGGGCGGATATGCTGCATCGCTTCCTCGATGATTTCAGAAACCAGCTCCGGAGAGGTTTTCAGCATCATGCGACCTTCTTCGATACGAGTAGAGTACAAAAGATTTTCCACCAGGTTGGTCAACCACATGGAGTCATCGTAAATATCTGCATAAATCTGCTGTTTGGTTTCATCATCAAAGCTATGACTGTTGTGTAAAAGATTGCCTGCATTACCGGAAATCGTTGTCAGTGGAGTGCGTAAGTCATGGGAGATGGCTCGCAGCAGATTAGCTCTAAGTTGTTCGCTCTCTGCCAGAATTGCTGCAGCTTCTTTTTCCCTGATATTCTTCTCATTTTCCAGTGCAAGCGCTGTTTCACCGAGAATAGACAAAAGGATGCTCTTCTCTGATGCATCTAAAGCACCTGCCATTGCATCAATTCCCACGACACCATATATTCGTTCATTGACACGAACAGCAAAATACAGATACTGTGCATCCGGGAAGTTCTTTGTTGTAGCTCCGGCATTATGATTGTTCTGAAGAACCCACTCTGCAACCGCAAGTTCTGTTTCTTCATCGTAAAATCGCTGTTCATCCGAAATGAAAAGTATCGGCTCAGATAATCGTCCACCCTCGTGGTCAAAAATGACTATACTTCGTCCGAGCAGCTTGTTGATCTGCTGTCCGGCAGTTTGCAGAATGGCTAATTTGTTTTCTGCCTTAGACAAAAGCTGATCTGTATCAAAAAGTACCTTTGTTCGTTTGGCGATTTTCTCTGATTGTCGTGCCTGTTCTTTATATCGAATGGCCAATGTACCTGTGATGTACGCCGTTAAAAACATAACTACGAATGTTACCGGATAACCGGTATCGTAAGCTGCGAGCGAGAATCGAGGTGCTGTAAACAGATAATTAAAGATAAATACACTGACTATGGATGAAATCAAGCTGTATATCTGATGGGATGTGGCAATAGATGTCAACAACACACCAAGAATATACACCATTATCATATTTGCATCGGTAAAGCCTATCTCGTGAAACAACAAACTGAGTAATGTTGCCGCAAACAGAATCAGAGCGCTCTTTACAGTGTTTTTTATGATTTGCTCGTGATGGTATTTCCTCGCTTTTTTGGGATGATAGGTCGTATCTGCTGCTTTATCTGGAATGATATGAATATCCAGCTCTGGTACATAGGACAACAGAAGTTGTGTTAATGTCGGCTTTCCAAACAGATGCTTTTGGATAGCGGAGCTTTGGCCCAAAACAATTCGAGTAATACCGGAGATGCGGGCAAACTCTGCAATTTGGTACGGAATATCGTCTCCATATACCGTTTCGATAGTCGCTCCAAGCTGTTCAGCCAGCTTGCGGTTTTCCTCCAATCGCTTTTTGTTTTCGTCGGTAGCCACTGCAAAATCCGGTGTTTCAACGAATAATGCTGTAAACTGACTGTCAAAGGCTTTTGCCATTCTTGCGGCGGTACGAATGATCTTTGCATTGGACGGTGCCGACGACAGACAGGCGAGGATATGATCCTGCTTGCTGTTAATGTTATTTAGCTTGTTCATTATCCTCACCTCCAACTTTGTAATAGATTCTACCATACAAAAGTCCTGATTTCTACCCCGAAAATGTGAACGTTCAGTCTAAATAGTCAGCATATCCGCATTTTAGTCTACAATGTTCCATTTCCAATGCTGTAATTACTCGGTCACGATTTTTTGATTTCAAACTCTTTTTCCAAACAACACGAATCCATTTTTCCTCATCCGGATTTTCAACTGTTAGACCAAGCGTGGTTACCAGCATCTTTGTCTTTTCGTATGGAATCAGAACAGAAGCATATTGTTGCCCCAAAGGTTCTGTGCTGTCATCTGCCAGAAGAAGAATGTCGATACGTTCGTTTATTAGCTTATCTAAGAGATGATTGATTTGTCCACTACTGAGAAAGAACTCAACATGAGGAGCAGATTCAGAATAACTCTCTAATGCAGATGCAATGGAATTCAACAGCATCGGGTTTTCTGCTGCAATATGAATCTTGCATTGGCTATTTCGATTACCTTCGGCGATTAGGCGTTGGTTTTCTTCAATGAAATCTCCGAATCTTACAACAACATAGTATCCAAATGCAAAAGTTGCCAACAGAATTAGTATTAAAAATAGATCCTTCATCAAGAACACTTCCTTAGCCTGATTAAAAAAGGATTGATTATATGCAGAAGCACTTGTGGACGGCTTTTTCCTGTCCTAACACAAGAATTGATTTATTTCGACCAAGCACGGTATCCGGCGTAATGCTCATATTTAATCTTCCGTTCTCACGGATACCAAGGATATTGATGCCAAACTTTTTACGAATGTCTAACTGTGCAATGGGTTTTCCATTCCACTCATGTGGGATTTCCAATTCAAAAATAGCGTATTCGTTATCCAGTTCAAAGTACTCCAAGATATTATCAGAGGAACAACGGATCGCTGTCCATGCAGCCAACTGCTTTTCAGGGTAGACCACTTCATCTGCGCCATTACGTAGCAGAAACTTTTCCTGTATCCCACGAGATGCACGGGCAATAACCTTTTTAGCACCCAATTCTTTCAGCAGATAAGCGGTTTCCAAAGAGTTTTGGAAGTTATCTCCAATGGCAACAATACAGGAATCGTAATTGCCAATACCCAGAGAAGCAAGGAATTCTTCATTGGTGCTGTCTCCAATCTGTGCATTGGTAACATAAGGAAGCAGCGCATTTACACGTTCCTCACTGGTATCTACTGCCATAACCTGATGTCCCATAGTGTGCAGCTTCATAGCAATAAACTTGCCAAATCGTCCAAGACCAATCAATAATACCGATTTCATAACAGAACCTCCTTGTTCTTAACCTACCGAGATTTTCTCGACAGGGAGTTTTGATAATGTGTTTTTTGTTGCCGGCAGTGTAGCGAAGATCAGCGTCAGCCCACCAACTCTGCCGATATACATCTGTGCAATCAGAATCAGTTTGCTTATAGCCCCAAGTTCCGGTGTGATACCCAGTGTCAAACCGACTGTGCCAACCGCCGATGCACTTTCATACAGGCAAGTTACAAGCGGAAGATTTTCCAGTTTACTGATTGCTATTCCACCAAGAAGAAATAACGAAATATACATAAAGAACACCGTTGCCGCATTTTTTACGGTATCATCATCGATGCGTCGCCCGAAGAAACAACCATTCTGACGTTTTTGAAAGACTGCCGCTGCGACAGATATCATTACTGCAAAGGTAGTAACTTTCATACCTCCTGCCGTAGAACCGGGTGCACCGCCGATGATCATCAACAATGATGTAATCATCTGTCCAGTTTCGCTCATTGCATTCAAGTCCACGGTGTTAAAGCCTGCTGTTCTCGGCGTAACAGCTTGGAACAAGGCTCCCCAAAAGCGTTCTGCAAACGGAAGATGTGCCAGTTCGAAAAAGAAGAAGTAGACTGTTGGAACCAGTATCAATCCTGAGGTAACAGTAAGGATAACTTTGCTTTGCATACGGTATCGCTTTATGTGGATGCCGTTGGTGCAAATATCTCTCCAAGTCAAAAATCCAAGTCCGCCGATGATAATCAGTAGCATGATTGCCAGATTGATAATTGGATTTGCAGCATATCCCATCAAAGAATTAAACAGAATACCATCATTTACAATGTCAAAACCGGCATTACAGAAGGCTGAGATGGAGTGAAATACTGCCATCCAAAGACCTTCGCCAAATCCGTAATCCCCGATGAACACAGGAGCCATGATCGCTGTGCCCAAAAGCTCAATAATTACGATGCCTTTCAAGATGAAACCAGTGAATCGGACAATGCCGCCAACCTGCGGTGCGGAAATTGCATCCTGCATTGTGCTTCTTTGCATCAAGGAGATTTTCTTTCCTGCTGCCATTGTAATCGCAGCAGCTACTGTGATAACGCCCATGCCGCCGATTTGAATTAACACAATAATGATTGCCTGCCCAAACACTGTCCAATGTGCCGCCGTATCATAAACCACAAGTCCGGTCACACAAACCGCCGAAGTCGATGTCAGCAGACAATCCAGAAACGGTGTGATCTCTCCCCCTTTACTGGATACCGGCAGCATCAGAAGCAGCGCACCCAACAATATGACAGCGGCAAAACCGAGAATAATCATCTGAGAGGAGGATAATTTACGTTCCAGTTCTCCCATCTCAACACCTCCAATGTTCGTTTTCATAAATTGTATTATTGCATTTCAACCATAAAATGGGCATTAGCGTGCCGGTTATGGCATTAAATTCGCATTAAGATGAAGGCCATCACTGGTTCTCAAATAGAGAACCGTGATGGCCTTCATTTTTAACAATATATCAATTCATTTAAGACGATTTCTTCCGCAGCATTGCGGATATTATTACAAGCACCTACCCAACCCATCTGATCACGAGATTTTAATTCCTCATTTACGCCTTGCTGCTCCTGTATTTGTTGGATCAGCAGTTCCAAATCCGGATAATACATTCCGTCTTCGCCAAGCGTGTAGGTTCCGCCCATTTCTTCAAAGATTGACTTCATAGAAATACCTTCAATCTGTTTATTTTGTTGCTACGCTATGTTATAATACCACAAGACACATCACATATCAAGATAAGGAGGGTATGAAATGCGGAAAAATGATGACATCATAGCTATCTATTCCCGTAAGTCTAAATTTACCGGAAAAGGTGAAAGTATCGGCAATCAGGTAGAACTATGCAAAGAATATGTTCGTGTACATTATGGTGATACCGCTGTAGATAAAGTTGCTGTATATGAAGATGAGGGCTTTTCTGGTGGTAATCTGAATCGTCCGGATTTTAAGATAATGATGGATGCAGCCAAGAAACGTAAGTTTAAGGCTATCATAGTTTACCGTCTTGACCGTATCAGCAGAAACATCAGTGACTTTGCCAGCCTGATTGAAGAACTGGCTCGTCTTGATATTTCTTTTGTTTCTATTAAAGAGCAGTTCGATACAAGCACTCCTATGGGACGAGCTATGATGTATATCGCATCTGTTTTCTCTCAGCTGGAGCGTGAAACCATTGCAGAACGTATTCGTGACAATATGCACGAACTGGCAAAGACAGGTCGTTGGCTTGGTGGTACAACACCTACAGGCTATGCTTCCGAAGCAGTCAAGAGTATTACCATTGATGGCAAGTCTAAGAAAGCCTGCAAGCTGAAACTGATTCCTGAAGAAGCGGATATTGTCAGAATGATTTATGACTTATATATAGAAACGGATTCTCTGACCTTAACCGAAGCTGCTTTGATTAAACAGGGTATCAAGACGAAGAACAACAATTACTTTACCCGTTTTTCCATCAAAGCCATTTTACAGAATCCGGTTTATATGATTGCGGATGAAGATGCTTATAATTTCTTCATTCAGAATGACACAGACCTGTTCTCGGAGAAAGATGCCTTTGACAACAAGCACGGTATTATGGCTTACAACCGCACCGATCAAGAGAAAGGCAGAGCTACAAAGTACCTTCCTGCAAGTGAATGGATTGTATCCGTTGGCAAGCATCCGGGTCTGGTTCTAGGTAAAGTATGGGTACAAATTCAAGAGTCTTTGGAACGCAATAAATCAAAATCTTTCAGAAAGCCACGCAGTAACGAAGCGCTTTTGACCGGCTTGTTATTCTGTAGCTGCGGTGAGCGTATGTATCCGAAAATGAGCAAGCGAAAAACTGCGGATGGAAAGGTGATTTACACCTATGTTTGCAAAATGAAGGAGCGCAGCCAGCGTTCTGTGTGCAACAGTAAAAATGCAAATGGCAATACATTGGATATGGCTGTGATTGAGCAGATTAAAATGCTTGCAGAGGACAGAGATACTTTCATTGCACAGTTGGAACAGAGCCGCAGATTTTATACCGGCAACCGCATGGACTATGAACAGCGATTGGATGATATGCGAAAAGAAAAGGCAGAAACCGAGAAGAAAATCAATTCTCTGGTGGATTCCCTTGTAGATATGGGTGACAGCCCTGCCAAGGCTCATGTAACCAAACGAATTGAGCAGTTGAACGAGGAATACCAGTCCCTTGAAAAACGTATTCCGGAGCTGGAGGGTCTGACCACACAGCATGCTCTCAGCGATATTGAGTTTGACTTGATGCGTCAGCTGCTGACTGTCTTTAAGGATGGCATTGATGAAATGACCATAGAGCAGAAACGAGCAGCCATCCGCACCATCGTGCGTAAGGTTATCTGGGACGGAGTCAACGCTCATGTGGTTCTGTTTGGTGTGCAGGACGATGAAATCGAATACCCGGAAATCGCTTCTGTTGCTTCTGATAATACAGACGACGAGGACGAAAACGAGGAATTGGTGGCATTTTCTGATGTAGACTACGAAGATGACGATACGGAGGATGACCGCCTGGGAAAAACTAATCCCCTTAGTGCATCAAAAACGCATTGGGGGGAGAATAGCAAATGAAATCCTTATGTCACTGCGGTTTTCCAAGAAATTTCAGAACGATATTTCACTTTATGAACCGATTGGCACCGATCGGGACGGCAACGAAATCGTCATGCTGGATGTCATCAACAGCGAAACACCGGATTTTGCGGAACAGCTGCATCTTGCCATCGAATCGGAAAAAATGCTGCACGCAGTACGGGAACGTCTCAGTAAACGAGAGCAGATTGTTGTCATTTTCCGCTATGGTCTGTGGGGGCAGGAGGAACTGACGCAGCAGGAAATTGCCAGACGGCTCGGTATCTCCCGTTCCTATGTATACCGCCACATCTATTGTAAATAAAGTGCTTTAAGAAATCGCTTCCAGCTCGGGGAAGCGGAATTTAATAATAATCTGTTTTGTTTCGGTTAACTCAATTCTTTCAATTAAACTGACAAGTAATTCTCTGCTGGTATATGCAGATTGTAAAAAGCGCTGCACCAGTTCTTTTGACAAAGTATCGGAACTGATGGGACTTTCCTTTAATCGCTCTAACTCTTTTAATTTTTCTTCTAAAGTGGTACGTTCTATTTTCATTCGTTGATACATCCGCTCAAAGTCTGTTTCCGTAAGTAAGCCACTAAGGCGATCCATATACATCTTATCCAGATTGTTTGTCAGACTGCTGATTTTATTATGCACTGCCTGTATGGCATATTCCTGCTTCAGTTCCTTTTTATCCGTTTGTATCGTTTCTTTGGCAATCATCTGCAAACGATGCGGATGCAGATATGCCTGACAGATTTCACGTACCTTTTCAATCACTGCGTCTGTAACAACCTGTTCCTTTATGCAGTGGCAGGAACAGACCCCTGCTTTTGTAAATCGCTGATAAGTGCGGCAAACAAAGAATAGTCTGTCCTCTCCTGTTGTCGTCTTACGGTTGATGACCGCAAGCGGATATCCACATTCGTGACAGAAAATCAGCCCTTTTAACAGGAAATCATATTTTCTGCTGCGGGTATATTTTCTGCTGTTTAATAATTGCCTTACTTTATGGAAGGTTTCTTTATCAACAAGAGGTTCATGTGTGTTTTCAACGACAATCCATTTGCTTTGTTCCTGTTTGATGCATTTCTGTGACTTGTAACTGATTTTAACCGATTTACCCTGTACCATATTTCCTATGTAGGTTTCGTTCTTCAGCATATCCGAAATACGCTCGCTGGACCAGAGACCGCTGTACGGGCCTTTTTGCCGCCTTTGCCAGCCGCAATAGGTTGCAGGTGTTGGAATCCCTTCTTCATTCAGCACCATTGCAATCCTGCGGCAGCTCATGCCGGTCAAAGCCATTGCAAATATGCGGCGAACGATAGGTGCAACTGCTTCATCAATTACAATTTTATTTTTTTCAGTCGGATGCATTTTATAGCCATACACAGGTTTTCCGCCGATGAACTGCCCCTTCTGCTGTTTATCATGCTTTACGCTTTTAATTTTTTTGGATATATCCTTTGCATACATGTCATTCATAATCGCACGAAAGGGTGTAATATCATTTGCGGTGGATTCTATGCCGGTATCAATGCCATCCAGGAGGGAGATATAACGGACTCTTTTCTCCGGAAAATACCGCTCCATATAATGCCCCGTCATAATATAGTCTCTCCCCAAGCGTGATAAATCCTTTGTGATGACCATATTGACCTTTTTTGTTTCAATATCACCAATCATACGCTGAAACGCGGGTCGATTGAAACTGGTTCCGCTCCAACCGTCATCAATGTAAGTATCGTAAACAGATAAACGATGCTGCTGCACAAATTCATTCAGCAGCGATTTCTGATTTGTAACACTTTCAGACGGCCCTTCGCTTTCATCTTCTTTTGATAAACGAATATACAATGCAACATGATAATCCATGGGGTTGCTTATTTCTAAATACATCATATTCCTCCTTGAAATAAGCGACCAGTCACTTTAAATATGGTAACATAGCTTTGTTAGTCATTTCAAGCGAACATGAAAGATATGCTCTGAAATATTCATCCAAAAGTTGTGTTAAGGACTTATAGATACAATGAACGATAGGTTTTGCTTGTTTCATAATTATCCCCCCTTTGTTCAACGTATGAAAAGAAAGATTTATTTTTGTCTGTCCGGCTATATAAATCATTCCGGAATGTCGGCACAAACCACTCCCCCCCAAAAAACGTCAATCTATTCTCCATTCTTGTCGATATTCTCAGAAGGTCTGCTTTTCATTATGCATACATCAGTAGTCTTACACTTCCTGACGGTGGATTGGGTATATGAAAGGTCATCGCAATCCTATCTTTGCCATAAGCAGGATAAAGGAGCAGATGTTTCTCGCTCGCATATTGCTATGGTCATGGCGCAATCTCTCCCTACGGCTTTCCCTTTCGGGTTTTCATATGCCCAATTCCGGAATTTGATGATTCAATTTTCAAGGTACAATATTACTAAAAGAAACGAATTTTTTTATCGTGTCTGCGCTTTTTCAGATATACGGATGAAATTTCATAATTGCTGCAATCAATCCAACTTCCAGACTTCTTTTCACTGTTTCATCTACCATTTCTCTGCAATGTCCATTCTCATCCATTACAACGCGCATAGAAAGCTTTTCTAGGTATGGCTTATAAGTATCAACCACTTCCATCAAAGCTTCTGTATCTCCCGACACAGCCAGAAGTATCGTTTTTGTCTTTAGTTTCTGTTTGCTGCCAAAAATGCTTTTTCTTACATTCTGGCCGAAAAGTTCATTTTGGTTTTTTCTGTTTCTCATTTACTTCTGTATGCACCTCCATCATCTTCCTGATATACTGCAACGCTACATTTCGGTTATACTGCACAGAGCTTTTCGGCATCAGGATGGTTTTTCCAATCTCCTTATCCGTCATATCCGCAAAAAAACTAAGAATTATAATTTCCAATCTTTTCTTCGGCAGTAAAAGCAATGCCTGATACAGCATTTCATTTTCGATAAATACCCTGATATGCTCCAGTTCTATCTTTAACGCCAATGCCGGATATGTATCGTAAGTATAATAATATTGTTCCAGCTCCCCTTCCTCAAAATCAGAAAATACATAGCCCTGCTCTCGCCTTTTCTGTCCTTCGCGTAACAGTTTATAATTTGTATACGTTATAACCTTTTTACAAAAGGCATCAAAGCGCATCTGCAGGCTAACCTCAGAAGGAAGTAAATTCATTTGGTTCACCTCCTTCTAATTGAAGTTTTGTTATATGAAATTCTTTCCTTCTACTTAATACAAGCCAAAAGCTGCTCTCAAAAACCAAACTTTATTCATAATTTTTTGCGCAAAATAAAAAAAGTCGTTTTCCAGTAATCAGAAATTACTAAAAAACGACTTTCTTAATTTTTTTATGCATTAACGAACAGACATCATCCTGTATATAGTATTAAGTATCTCATCACTAATTTTCTTCATCTGGAACCTGCAAATTCACAGGCTCCAATCCTGCTTAATTCCTTTTCTTTCTCGATGCTAACCAGTCATCAATCCCTTTGTATTTCTTATCCCAGCATAACCGATGGACGGAAAATTCATACGCGTTTGCCATTTCCATCATCTGCATACAGCTTTTTTCCACATGCGGGTTTGTGTACTTATCCATGTCATAGGCTTCTACGATATTCACTACGCCGTTACGCTTTAACTGTGCAAAAATCGGTTCTAATGCTCTGTAATGGCTTACGCCTGCCAGCGCAACAAAGGTTTTCTTGCAGAAGGCGTGTGCAATATCAGCTTTTAATGCGCCTTCTGTTACATAAACTGTTTTATCCGCCGGATTACCAATGAAATGCACCGGCCCACCTACAGATGTACCACGAAATTGGTTGGAGCTAGAAAACCAGATATACTTTTTATCCTCTATCGGTCGGTCCAAGCGAATCTGGAATCCCTCTATCCTTCTGTCCATAGAACGTATCGGAATCAGAATCCCAGAGGCGTGCTTATTGAAGTTAATGCCATAGGTATTATTCTTTTTCGTATAAAACCCCGGTACACCTTCCAGCACACACTCTCTTGCCATAATCGCAGATACGATTTTATGAAAGCCAAAAGCAGGCGTGCTTTTATAGCCATATTTCACAATCTGCTCTGCATCCAGACCTCGTTCCATAAGATTTTTCTGATGGTCTTTTGATAAAATCAGCTGTGAAAGCAGCATGGAATAGGTCTGATGCCGTATTTCTAAGTCCGCTTTCGGTATCTGCTCCATATCAGGCGTATATATCGGCTTTGGCAGTGCATCCGCTTTTTTGTCATCATGTAAAATCTCACAGATTTCTGCAAATGCCTGTGCATTGCTGATCTGAAAGACCTTGCTGTAAAGCTCTATCATTCCACCGCTTTCTCCGCAATAATTGCAGCGGAATACATTCTTGGCAAAATTAAGGTTCATTTTGCCTTTCTTATGTCCGCAAAAAGGACAATCCACGTCCATATTGGTGGGCTGTCGGCGACGAACCTTTAAGTTTAATATCCCCGCAACATCTAAAATGGTAAATGGATAATCACGCATCTATTCGCCTCCTATTTTTCAACTGCCGCAAGCAGCAGTTTTGCGCCTGCGCGGAGCACATTATTTTTTCCGTGATAAGACTCGACGTACCAATTGATTGCACCGGGCTTTTCTACGCAAAGCTCGCCCAGTGTTTTCCCTTTATACGCACCAATCGGAATCAGATAATTCTTGGCATCCTCCAAGCTCATTTTCTGCATCAGTTCCTCTACAGGCATAGATGCGTCCCACTCCGCTTTCTTCTGTTCCGATGCTTTCTTTTGCATTTCAGCGGCCTGTGGCATTTCATCCAGCAGTTCTTCCTCCAGTTCATCCTGCCCCATTTCTTCTGATAAACCGCTGTCCGGAATTGTCACAGGTGCATCCACAAGACTTCTGTCCTGTTCCTCTCCCGGTTCGGAGAACTGGATGCCAAAGCCTGCATCTGCCAATGCTCTGCCGACAGCCGCCGTTTCAGCAGTCTCTACATATTTTAGACCATACGCATCATCCTCTTTGCGCCAACGCTGGGCGAATGCACAGGAAATATACGCATCCTCTGTATCATTGCGATTCAGATATACCCTGCTTTCGATAATAGCAAACTCATTCTCCAGCTTTATAATACGCTTTGTAATCTTCCCTTCCGGGTGCATCAGTCGAAACCAGAGTTTTCTATACTTTACATCTAAATAAAACTGCTCCTCGCCATTCTCCCCTGTCAGCCGTCTTAAAAAAGCCGAAGGGTCAAAGCCATCTACCTTATTCAGTCCATTGATGATGGACATGCTGTTTACTACTGCTTCGTTCATTGTGTTTCTGCTCCTTTCTGCCTGATAATAAAAGAGCTGAGTCATCAGTTACCCAATCCCTCAGCTCTTTCCTAAAGTGTCAGCTGCTCAACTTCTTCCTGTTTTACAGCCTTCTGTTCTTTCTGCTTCATCTTTTCAAATACATCCCTGATTCGTTTTGACAGTATTGTGTTTCGCTGAATGGTATCATTGCGATGCACAGCGGTAAATAATGCACGTTTCTGTCCCACTAAAATCACTTTTTTCTTTGCCCTGGTAATTGCAGTATAAATTAAGGCTCTTTGCAGCATTACATAAAACATAGAAAGCACCGGGATAATAACACAGTCAAACTCGCTCCCCTGACTTTTATGAATTGTTGTTGCATACGCCAAATCAATACTACCTAATTCGTCCATGCTGTACTCTTTTATTCTGTTATCAGAAAATGTAACGGTTACAGGAAAATCGGCATCCTTATCTACCATAGACACAAAGCCAATATCCCCATTGCTGACCGTTTCCATATTCTTCGTCTGCATTACCTTATCCCGATATCGAATCGTTCGATTCCCGGAACTGATTTCCAGACGCTTATTCACCGAAGGATTGATCATATCCTGCAATGCAAGGTTCAGCATTACAGCGCCTGCATCACTTTTCACACGGAACGGTGTTAAAACCTGTGTATGCTCTACGCCGTAAATCGAAGTCTGTTTCAGAAATTCGGATTTTATAATCTCAGCCGCTTCCGCTGCATTTTCCGCAGGCAGAAATTGAAAATCATCCCCGTATAACAGCTTGGTTTCTCCCATCTGAATGCTTTGTGCATTTAACGGAATCCGGCTGGTATTCTTCTGGCGGAATACCATATCCAAAACCGTCACAGGCACAATCCCACTTGCAATCATTTCATTCAGTACATTGCCTGCGCCTACGGACGGCAGCTGATTCGCATCCCCTACGAACAGCACCTTTGTTCCTGTACCTAAGCTATGTAACAGATAATACGCCAAGCGCATATCAACCATAGATGCTTCATCCACTACAACAAAATCCGCGGGGATAATAACCTCCTCATAATCAGCGGTATCAGAAGTAAGGTTTAAGGCTGCATGCAGCGTAGACGCATATGGAAAGCCTGTACTCTCCGCCATTTTTCTGGCTGCTCTGCCTGTAGGCGCTGCCAGTAGGATATCTTTTCCCGGGTGCAGCCGTTGATAGACTGCAAGGATACTTTTCAGTACCGTTGTTTTCCCGGTACCCGGTCCGCCTGTAATGATAGAAAAACGATTCTCCATACACATCCGAACTGCCTCTGCCTGCTTCTCAGAAAGCAAAACACCATTTTCCTTCTGCACTTCCTTCAGATGCTGCTCCAATTTTGCACTATGTCTCTTTTTCGCACTTAACAGCTTTGCTGTTATTTTTGCTGTCTGCTCCTCAAAATGGAAGAACTGCGGTAAATAAATCCGTTCTCCATCTACATAGAGCTTTCCGTAAGCACATAAATCCGAAAACGTATTTTTTATCATAGTTTCTGTTACCTCGCCTTTCGGCACAGCTTCAGAAAGCAATACATAAGCCCGTTCCAGCAGAATATCCTGCATAAGAAATAAATCCCCACCGTCTTTTGCTTCTTCCAGAATAAAAAGTATCCCATTTTCCAACCGCAGCGGATCCGCAGGTAAAAAATTGATATTTCTCGCAATCTGGTCTACGGTTTTAAAGCTAAAACCGGAAATTTCACAAAGCAGATACGGCGAATGCTGTATCACATCTACCGAGCGGCTCCCGAAATGCTCCTGTATTTTCTTTGCTTTATTCAGCGTTATGCCATAGGCTCCCAGAAACGTCATAATCTCCTGCATGCTTTTACTGCCTGCATAGGAATCCAAAATCTGTTCCAGACGTTTTTCGGAAATACGCTTTATCTCCAGAAGACGCTTGGGTTCCTTCTCAATCACATCCAGTGTATCTGTCCCGAACCTTGCTACAATTAAATCCGCCGTTGCTTTCCCAATGCCCTTGATTAAACCAGAGGAAAGATATGTTGCAATACCGCTTTTTGTTTTTGGTAATACCTCGGTATAGCTGTCTACATGAAATTGCAGACCATATCTGCTGTTCTCCCATGCACCTGTTAAGGCAAGCATACTATTACGGATTGCAGGCAGATAATACCCGATTACAGAAAAATGGATTTTGTGATCTCTGCCATACCCAAGCTCTTTCGGTATCCCGGTGTCTTCGCTGGCCATTCTAAAGATACAAAATCCATTCTTTTCATTCTGATATATGGTTTTCTCATAAAGTGCAAGTAAGGTTATTTTTGCTCCTTTCTCTGCACAATTCTGATTGTTCCAAGTCATTTCCTTTTGCTCCACTGTTTTATCAGCTCCCTTTATTTTACAATCTTCTTTACCTGAAATACCCTGCTTTCTGTCGTTGTCGCATATTTTTCATAAAGCTTGCTATCGTTTAGTTTCATTTTCTGCAGATTATCCTTGGTAATGCCGGTGCGCTGCATTGGCTTATAGCTGATATGATATTCACTGCCATCTACGGCAACACATAATCCTTTTGTTGCATTTCCAAGCATTTCCGCAAATTTCGCATACGCCGTTTTGATTTTCTGCTCCAGCTTTCTGGAATTACTGTCAATCGCAGCCTTTTCACTTTTCATACGATAAATCAGCTCTAACGCCTCTCCATAATCACTCTCAATCAAAACCTCATCAGGATTGTTTCTCTGCATCTGATAGCGTTTTAAGCTTGCTAATACCAGATCTCCGTCGCCACCTAAGGCAGGCTCAATTCTGGGTTCCACATACTCCGTCCAAAAAGATTCCTCCTGTAAAATCAGATTTTCCTCAAAATCTAAATCTCTGTCGATTCTGCGAAAGACAAAATCATTTTCCGAGTTCCCGAATAAACACGCGCAATAAGCAATATCCAGATTCTTTACAGCCATATAATGTCTGCACTGTACCTCATAATGATACGGAACAGCATCATTCTCCCATTTCTCCTTTGTATGGATATTAGCCGTCTTACACTCTAAAATACCAACCGTACCATCAGATGTTTCAAAAAAGTAGTCTACGTCCGCCAGCATAAACGGGAATAACGGATGTCGGTACATTACCTTCTCCTGCCAGATGCGAAAACCTGTTTTCTTCGCAAAAATAGCAGCTACTAAATCCTCCAGTCGTTTACCGACCTCCATAGCTACCCATCCGGACGTATTATTATCCTCTGGTTCTCTGCCAAGCTTTTCAAAGTATACATCTCTCGCTGTTTTATACGGCGAAAGACCGATAACGGCAGCTGCATCACTGCCGCCAATTCCGTTTCTGCGGTATTGCAGCCATGTTTCTTCCTGCATATCTTCCGTACTGACAAGCGCATCTGCTGTATAATTCAGATTTAATCCCATGAATTTTCCCCCTTTACCAATGATACTCTCCTGCAATGTCGTAGTCCTTCCAGCGCAGATGAACGGCCCTTGCAATATTCTCCTCCATCTGTACGATTTTGGAACCGTCAATGCCTTCGCACTGCATCAGATAAATAACCTCTGCAATCTGTAAATATACCTCATATACGCTGCATGGTACATTTCCGTTCTGAATCCGAAAATCCTCCGAAACTTCCATTGCATACTTTTTCGGTACGCCAACACGTTTCATTACGCCGAGCATCGCATTGATTGGATACAGCACATATACATCCATTAAGGACTGCATATTACCCAAAGCCTTGCTATACTGTGCATAAAGTAGATTCAGCTGCTCATCGAATTTTGCAAGGTCAGCCTTATTTTTATGCTGCAATTTCAAAGCACTGCCTAAAGGAATATTTCTCGCTTCAGAGCCGAAAAAAATCATAGGGTACAAATTTGCGCCACTCTGCCCGGTATCGGATGTTGTCAGCCGAAGCCCCAACTGAATCTTCTGATTGAGCAAGCCACGTTTCTGTAAGCTTTCACGATACTCCTGCAACAAGCTATCCTGATTCTCCAAAGACCATACGGCTGTAGCGATAGAATGGTCATAGGATGCCCCTGCAAAGGTATATCCCGAGAAATTATCCTGTAAATATTCTACCGTTCTGCGGAACAGCTCCGGTGTCTCCAAGACAGCATAATCCGAAGCGTCTCCGCCATGAACAGCGGAAATTTTATCCTCACAGAAACGCAGGAGTGCATCTCCACCGGCTACACCCATGCAATAATTCAGAATCTGTGCCAGCTCCGCTTTCTGCACCTTATTCAATGCATTGCCGGATATTCTGGCACGCTCCAGAATTGTCTTAATCGCACAGCTGCGAACCGGGTACAAGTCCTCCTTGACCTTCAGAATCAACCGCGTATGCTCCAGAGTATCCTCAAATACATTTGCCTTGCCTGTTTCTCTCAGTTTTTCCTCAAGCATAGCAGAAATCTGATGTCCCTCTTCGATAGGATAAAATCTGATTTCATTGCTTTTCACCTTTCCCCATTCGGAATGTTCTTCTCGCCGTTCAAGGAATGCAAGAAAATCCTCCTCCTGCCAGAAGCCTTTCCTGAATTCATCCGCAAATACTCTTTCTTCCATTTCTTTTTCCACCTTTCTGTAACATAATATTTTTTCTACTATCAAAGGCATCTGCCTTTTGACCCAAATAAAAAAGGAAGGCATCTTAAACTGTTCACGCTTAAAATCCCTCCTGATTAAAAAACTGTAAAATAAAAAAAGCGCTATTACCTTATGCCGTATAGACATAAAATAATAACGCTCATCATCCTTAAACAACATCTCTCAGCGAATGCCTCGATACCTAACAATGCTTGTACCTTTAGAGTATCATAGAGGATTTGCTGTGTCAATGTTCCTGATTGCAATATTATATTATTTTACAGAAAGGTTTCCTGAATTGCTACAATTCTTTGAAAGCATATATTCCTTTCCCACTCTTGCAGATGGCAAAATGCCCATAGGAATTTCACCTGCCCCCGTTTGACGGCCTGCTCCCATTGCCTGCGGCGGTTATCATCACACTCGGACTGTGGCTGAACAGAAGTTTCTCTCCAATGTTGTCTGCAAGATTTTATATTCAATTTTCAAAGGTTAGGTATTTTCTCGTACTGTAGATATACCAAAAGGGGAAACGAAAATAATTTTAGAATAGAAATTTTTCTTGCTCTTTATTATATATCACATTTATATTTATTAGCAGTGCAAAATAATCACATATCATGACTATATTGGATGAAAAAAGGCGCTCACCATTTCCGATGAACGCCTAATCTTACTTACCGGTTATCTTTTTAATTTACTTTTCGATTTTTGTAACCGTTACCATTTTGCTTACTGCATCCCAAGTCGTTGTTGCACCAAGCTCATCTGCTACGAAACGAACAGGCATATAGGTACGATCATTGAGGATAACGGGAGCGACACCGTATTTTTCAAGTACTTTGCCGATTGTCATCTTAATTTCCTTGCCATCAATAGTCAGTACGACCTCTTTTTCCTTTTCATTCCAAGCAACCTTACCACCCAGAGATTCTGTTACGAATCTGATCGGAACCAAGGTTCTGTCGTTCATGATAACAGGTGCAACGTCCTTTTCGTAAGCCTTGCCGTTTACGAACATTGTCTTGCTGCCAATCTGCATTACTACGACTGTCTTTGTTTCCTCTGCGGGCTGGTCGGGTTTGGATGCGTTCTGCTTAAATGCAGCCTTTACTTCCACCTTAGATGCCAGCATCGTAAAGGTGTATTTGCCATCGCCCTTATCGATCAGCTTGATTTCCTTGCCGTCTTTGTCGGTTGCTTTGATTATGCCAAGTGCATAGCCATCGTTTGCCTTCGTTGTAATAGTTACAACACTGCCCTTCGCCGCGCTTGTCTTATCAAGCGTAACTTTGCCATTGTCTGCGGAAGAAACGGTTACAGCATATTTTGTTGCGCTGCTGCCACCGCCGCCGGAAGAACCGGAGTTAATTTTCGTCCAGTTTACAGTTATGGTTACGCTGTGGTCAGGCATAGTAAAGCTAATGCCTCTGTCGTTGATTTCTTCATTTTTTGCAGTCCAAGTTAAGTCGCTTTCACTTATTCCCACAAGTGTAAGGTCTTTTAATGTATATCCACTTCTCTTACCAATCTGGAGAGCTACTCTCTCATCTTTGGCATAATCAGCCTTATACGTTGTTCCCGGAGTAATTATCATTGTATCTCCATAAAGGCCGTATGCTGTAACAGTATACTTTTCACCGGAAATAACATCTTCATAAGTTGCTGTTGCCGCAACCGCTTCGGCAGGCATTTTAAATTTTGCTGTTACGCTTGTTTTGCTTGTGCCCTCAACAAATTCTACACTGTCAAGACCGATCCATTCCTTAAACTGCTTGCCTGTTTCTGCTGCATTTGCCTCGATCATTACAATCTCATCTTTTTCAAATTCGCCGCTGCCTGTGCCGCCGTTTACCGTTAAAGTATATTTCGTACCGGGCGTATTTGCCTTTTCATATTTGAAATATTCATACGTTGCATCAAAGGAAGCAACCTCCGAAGCTGTTTGTGGGTCCTCACCACCCGTAAATTTCGGTGTTTTATATTTTGAGAAATCCGGAGTATTTGTTGAATCTATTGTGCCTGTTGGGCTATACAACTCGCCTGTGCCATCGGAAATTTCAACACTTCCTGCCGAAATAGCATTTGCTGTTATGGAGGATGCAAGAAGATATCCACCCTCCTGAATAACGTTATCTACGGAAATGGCCTGTTTTTTAGCGGCAATCTGCACACTTCCACCCTTTTGGATGTATTTATATTTTGTACCATGTCCATTACAGAAGATTCCGTATCCACAGGATCCCGCTAAAAGCTGTGCATCGCCCAAAATCTCAATTTTTTCGGATGGAAAAACAGCAATGTTTTCCACCTGATTGCCTAAAGTCTCGTTAATTATTGTTCTAATTTGAACATAAGCATTGTCCTTGAGGGTGATATTTGAGCCGCCGATGCTGATGATTTCATTAACAGTACCCGTGTCCTGATCTATTGAAATCAAAATTTTCGCATTTTCCTCAATTGTCAAATCTCCGTAAGCTCCCAAGCCGCACACAAATTTAACGGTTGTGATGTAGGGAACAGAAATGATGCCGTTTCCTTTAATCGTTACATTATGTTCAGAGTAAAGACCATAACAATTATCTAATTCACCTGCAGATACATTGGAAGGAAGCATTTTGCTTGTACCCTCCAGTTCAACCGTTAAATCCTCCAATCCGCTGTATATCATAAAGCCGGAAGAATCTGTTTGGCCACTTCCCGTGGCAATGTCTTTCTTGTAGTATGTTGTAATTTCCGCATTGTCAAGGGTTAGTGTTTTTGTGCTTTCATTAAACGAAATTTTTCCGTTGCCCAAGACATCACTTGCATTTTCACTTGTAACCTGAATTCCGCCAACCCAAAGATCGTATTTTTCAGGTTCAACCGTTGTTTTTTAAATTTTGTAATATTTATGAGCCTCAAGCTCTGTCTTATTTGTCGGCGCTTTAATAGCTGCTGCATTTTCTGCACTGTCGCCCGCTTTAACTGTTACGCCTTCAAAAGCTATTGTGGCAAGGCTGTCTTTATTTGCCTTAATTGCAGGATTGCCCGAAAATTCCGCACTGCCGCCGCTAAAGGATATTTTATCCCCCAAAAGGAATAATGCATACCAATAATTGGTTTCTGCCGTCATTTTACCGTCTTTAAAATCGAAGTTCTTCGCATAAATGCAGTAGCTGCCGGTTGATAAAAGCTTAACCTCGCCACCATCTTGAACATAGTCAAAGCCACCCTTGGTTGATGTTTGATAGAAACAATACAAATCAGAAACAATGTCAACCTTTGCATTTTCTGTTACCTTAAAGTCTCCCGCAGCGCAGATACCTATAGTGCCGCCTCCCGACATTTTAAGGTTAATGTTAGCATCGCCACCAATTGTTAAGCCGCCTTCGGCAAAAATTCCTTCATGGGTGCCTGCTGTTGCCTGGTGGTCTGTTTTAATTGTCACCTTGTCACCAATAGTTAAGAGCCCTTTGGAACCAATTCCATAGGCAAAAGTCCATTCCGGAGCAATGTTAAGGTTAAGGGTTCCTTCGCCCACAAATGTGAGGGTTCCCTCGGAATATATTCCGTTATACCCATAATAACCCAGTGAGTCGTCAAACGGTGCACCAACCGTATTTTCCCCCTCAAGCTTAATGTTAAGCCCTGAAAGCTTGCTGTAAACAGAAGCCCATACGCCCATGTTCGCTTTTTCTGTAATGTTTACTCCGCTAAGGGTCAATGTATTTGTTTTGGCATCAAACTTAACTTTCCCATCATTCACAGTACCCGCTAAAACATTTGCTGCATTTTTGTTTGTAACCTGTGTTTCACCAATCCAAAGGTTATATTTTTCTTCAGGCTCATAATTTTCAGAATATATTTTCAGATATTTATATATTTTATATCCGTCTGCTGTGTTAGGAAGCGAAGTGATTTCTGCCGCAATATCTTTGCTTTCCCCTGCGAGTATTTTCATATCGGTATAGCTTGAAGTGTCAGGCAAAATACCTCCCAAATAAACTGCCTGCTGACCTCCTGTAGCCTCAATTATTCCGTTAGAAATTTCAAATTTTTTGGACGAAACTGCAACAGAAAGTCCCACTTCTTCGCCATCAGCTATTAAACTGCCTCCTGTGAATTCCATGCCTTCCACAGCAAGACCTGCATATTCGGATGTAATCCTCACTGTGCCGCCGTTTTGAGTATAAGGCTTGCTGTCCGACTCAATGCCGACATATGACGAATATACCTGAACTTCTGCGCTGTCTTTAATTTCAAAACCATTAGCCATGGCTCCTATGAAGTATGTACTTTCTTTATAACTGTCTTCGTTCGTGCTGGTTGTTATATTAAGCTCTGCACTTTCCTGAACAACGCATTTTCCGTAAGATATAACACCATAAACAAATCCTACTTTATCGCCGGGGTTGCCACTCATTGTGTTCACATTAACAGTTGTGTTTTTGCCGAATGTAAGGTTGCCTTCGGCAAAAATTCCCATGTTCATGCCGCTGCCCTTAGCAAAATTTGCTTTCGGAACATCCACATGTATTGTTCCGCCTCCTGTGAAGGTGATATTGCCTGTGCTTGCAATTGCAATGGCATAGTCGCATGTAAGAGCCCTAGTCGGGCTTGCCATAGCAAGAATGTTTTCATTCTCAAGATTAATTATAAGGTTTGGCATATCTGCATAAATACCAACATATTCCGCTTTCCCATTCACTGTTCTAAGCACACCGACCAATTCAAAAAAGCCTGCGTTGCTAAGTGTGAGGGTATTTGTTGTTGGGTCAAATTTTGCAGAGGTCGGATTATCGGTTAAAATGTCGTCTTTGTTTTCTTCCGTCACCTGAATTTCGCCCAACCAAAGGTTATATTCCGACGGTGCTGTTTTTGCGTTTACTGCAAAATATGGATATGCCTTAAGTTCTTCCGCGCTTGTTGGAACATTAATAGGCTGTGCAGCTTCACTAGAGGAGCCACCTTTAACCTCCACGTCGCTAAAGGTGATTGCTTTAGGTTCATAAACTGTAACACCGGTTTTTGCAAAAAATTCTGCATTCCCGCCTGTAAACGAAGTAACGGAATCCTTTCCGTTCACACACAAGGCTTTATCATTTGAAACCACATTAAGCGTTCCGCCGCTAAAGTCGAAGTTTGTAACCTCAATACCAACATCAGCACTCTTAACGTTCACTTTTCCGCCTTTTTGAATGTAATTAAGCCTGCTTGATCCGCCCAGACTTACAAAAATCCCCCAGGAATTGTTCATCTCTGTGGAAAGGGTAATTTCGGTGTTTTCCAAAACCTCAAATTCCCCCAAAGCGTTAATTGCTTTAATTGCGGTTGAAGCATTTGCCCCACGGGTTAAGGCAATATCCAGCTTTGAGTTGCCCAAAGCTTTAATTCCGCCTTCTGCATTAATTCCATAAGCCGCAGTCCCTGAAACGGTATTTTCCATTTTAATGGAAACACCTTCCCCAATAGTTAAAAGACCTAAAGAGTCGATTCCATATATCCAGTTCCTGTCGGAAGCAAAGGCAATATTTAGGGAGCCTGTGCCACCAAAGGTTAAATTTCCTTTGGAATATATTCCTCTATAGCTTGTTGTACTATTGTCTTTTGGTGCATTAATTGTGTTTTTACCTTCAGCCTTAATAACAAGATTTTCAAGGTTACTGAATATTGATGCATCCGTTTTATCAACGTGTTTTCCTGTAATGTTTGCATTCTTAAGTGTCAATGTCTTTGTTTCGTCATCAAAAGAAACTGTACCGTCTTTTAAAACATCATCTGCGTTTGTGCTTGTAACCTGCACTCCAGAAATCCAAAGGTCATACTCTTGGGCGGGCGCAGCTGTTTTTTCAATTTTATAATATTTATGTACACCGATTTCTTCTGCTATGGCAGGAACTTGTGAAAGCTTTTCGGCAACTCCCGCACTTTCTCCTGCCGAAATGGCATAATTTTTAAAGCCTGAAAAATCAAACTTTGCATTGCCGGAATCTATGGCTTTTTCTTTGCCAAAAAGCTCTGCCGTGCCGCCTGTAAATTTAAGAGTATCTGCTGTGTGCAGGGCAGTTTTTTCTGATGTTACGTTAAGGCTTCCGCCGCCGAATTCAAAGTTATCCATATAGATGCCTTCATCAGCCGCATTAACAGTCACTCTGCCTCCTGTCTGCTTAAACCCTGAACCGCTTGCTACAGAATGTGAAATGCCCTTTTTGTTTGACTTTATATCAAGTACGGCATCTTCCGAAACCTTTAAAACATCGGCCTCAATTCCCAAAACATAGTCATGTCTGTTGTTTATATCCACCGTAGTTTCCGAGTCGCCTTTAAGTTCAATTGTTTCAGGAGAATACAAACCTATATATTTATTTTCCGTATCATAAGTAGTGTCTTGAATCGTAATTTTCACATTATCAGAAACAGTAATGCCCTCTGTGGCATAAATCCCCTGAGCCTCCTCACGATATTTTCCAAGGTTTATGGTAAGGTTCGAGTCCCCCTCGATATTAATTGCTCCTTCATTATAAATACCGCAATAGTTGCTGGAGTACGTGCTTTCATAGGTACCAATAATGCTTGATTTTCCCGTAGCTTTAATGTTAAGTTCATCAAGCTTTCCGTAAATCGGATAATGCTTGCCGCCTTTGCTGTAGGCAAGTCCTTCGTCTATATTTGCTCCGTCAAGGGTAAGGGTGTTTGTTGCCGCATCAAAGGAAATCTTGCCGTTGTTAACTGTATCTGTGGACAAAACATTTCCCGCATTTGCACTGGTAACCCGTGTGTTTCCCACCCAAAGATTATATTTTGTTTCTCCGCCTTTTGGCTTCCAAAGAGCAATGTTGTCGATAAAAGCCACAACATCTTCCGCCGGATTATTTTCAAAGTAAAACTCAAGCTTAACAGTATATCCTGCGGCCTGCCAAAAGTCAAATATTTTATTCTGAATTTTCTCTGTGCTTGGTTCAACTCTCCAATGCACACCGGAAAAGCCGCCCGACAGCCCTACCGGCGTAATTTCGGCAGCAAGTTTGTTGCCTGGGTTTTTGCCGTTCAGCGTCCAATAGTCAAAGGTAAGATAATAATCCTTACCGATTGAAAGGTCAAAATTATCGCTTGTTTTAATTGTTACTTTAGCATCTTTTCCGTTTAAAAAAAGAGAATTTTTGCTGCCTTCGGGTGCAAGCACGTTCTCGCCAGTTTCGACAACATAGGCCCCTTGGCCGGACCACTCTTCAGGCATATCGGTGCTTGCCATAAAGCCCAATTCCTCGTTCTCTTTAAAACTCTCCGAATCATAAGATTCAAAATCCTCGCTCCAAACAAGCTCATAACCGTCATTAGGCGGCTCAAAGTCGGTGGCCGCAAAGGCACTTGCCGGAACAAGAGAAAAAACCATAATGATGCTTAAAACGAAGCTTAAAAGTTTTTTCCTCATAATATTCCTCCCTTTATAATGTTAAAATACAATAAAATATATTATTGGGGCCCCTCCAAAAGAAGAATCAAGAAGATAATTTTCAAAAAATTATTGCTCCGCCGAAAGAACTTCAAAGCCTGCCACCCTTGCAATCTCTCCGATCGTGGTTTTAGTATAGCCTTTTTCCAGAAACAGAGCCACCGCTGCACGCAGTACCTTCTGCTGTGTTAAAAGGCCTACTGATTGTTTTCCTCTCGGCAAATTAGCACACTCCTTCATATATAAAGTATACTTGTGATTACACTCCCGTAATATTATGTAATTATCATAACATACGACTTACCATTCTGCAATCAAAACTTTTATAAAACTGTCTTTGCAGCAGCGGCATTAAAAAATAAGTATAAAAAAAGGCACTGCCTTAGGTGCCTCCAAATAAAAAAACATATTATAACTGAAATAGCGGCAAAACTGCGGATACAAGGAAAAATTCCGAAGGCACCCTTTACCTTAGATTGTCTGGGAACTCTGACGGCGTAGCCGCACTTTGCAATATTTCAGTGGTTAGGTTTCTTATACCTTGCCATAATAAAAGGTCCTACTAATGATATTTATCGTATCATAGAAGAACCTTTAAACACTATTTTACAGAAAAAACCTCACATGCCCTTTTTATAGCAATGCAGTCGTCAAACCACTGCTATTTTATAACAAGGAGGTTTTTATATACTAAAGTTTTATCCAGTAAAACTAGGGGTTTATTTCCACGCATAAATGCACCAAGAAAAAGCAGCACAATATAAAATTGTGCCGCCAAGATCATTAAAGCAACGGTGTCATATACAAAGGAAGGAACACAATTCCATTTTCCTCTTTTAGATCCCCGGTATGCAGAACGTATGGGGTATTTGTTTGTTGATCAAATTTTCTAATAAATTTTTTTAGGGATGTGATTGTGTAGTTTTTGGAAGATTTCACTTCAATGGGAGAAATATTATGGCGATTGCTTGTTTTGCTTTTTGCAATCAAAAAATCAATCTCCATTCTTTCTTCTTTATCTTCCCTGCAGGAACAGGAGTAAAAATATAATTTGTGACCACTTGCAACAAGCATTTGGGCAACAATGTTCTCCACGATCATCCCTTTATTTACTTCCAGTTTATCAAAGAGCAATTTTTTATAAAGCTCCTCACTTACAATCCCATTCTCATCAAATGCATGACTGATCAGCAACCCTGTATCTGCCATATAGCATTTTAAGGTCATGCGATCCATATTAAGTTTCAATCCAATGCTCGGAGCTGTAGAATTGTAACAGATATTTACGATCATTGCATCCTCAAGCCAAAACAACGCATCCTCATAGTCCCGCAGGCGCGCCTCTTTACTGATAGATGATAACTTAAACTTCTTTTCATGCTTTTGCAGTTGTGACGGTATTTCATCAAAAATACTCGCTACCTTAATTTCATAACCACTTGCGTGTTTCATAATATCTGCTCTATATAAGGTAAGTATGTCTCTTTTGATTTTATCTACTTTATCAAAATCCTTAGATAAAACATACTCCTGAACTGCCTGCGGCATCCCCCCGACAATTAAATACTGCCGGAAGTAATCCATAGCCTTACGGTGCATGCTCTGACCCATTGGCTTATTCTCTGTAAAGCACTTTTTAATAATCCCCATAAGGGTATCATTTCCCAATGCTAAGAGAAACTCCTCAAAATCCATCGGGTACATTCTGATGTGGCGTTCTTCAGATGGAATCAGAATATCCTGCACATTCTTTTTAATAGACATGAGTGAACCTGTTTCAATATAATCATACCGCCCATCTGCCACAAGATATTTAATCGCAGCTCTCGCCCTTGGATACATCTGCACCTCATCAAAAATGATTAGCGATTCATGCGGATATAGCTTTACATTATAATAAACCGATAAATACATAAATAGCGAATCCAAATCATTCAGATAATTATTAAATAAGTCTTTCACTTCATCATTTACCCTATTGAAATCAATCATAAGGTAGGTTTTATATTCAGTCTTGGCAAATTCCTCAACAATATAGCTTTTTCCAACACGCCTTGCTCCATCAATCAGTAATGCTGTTTTTCCTGCTCCGTCCTTCTTCCATTCCAGGAGCACATCATATATTTTTCTCTTCATTTAAAAGCTCCTTTCAATTATACAATAAAACTACGCCTTTATTTTATCACGAAATCCAAAATTTTAACACCATAATTATACACATTTTCAAAGTTTTTATATCCGTAGTTTTACACGTTTTCGAGAAATTTAATTAGCATGCTAGCTAAAAAATGAAGGTTAAAAACCGGGAATCCTTTTGGCATAATAAAGCACCCCACTTGTTTATCGTACTATCTAACAAATGGGGTGTTATTCAAGGTCTCTTTTAGTAGATATATTTTTTCTTTCTAAGCACAGATACCTTTCTTATTTTTCTCTACAGGTACTATCATTTCTCTGGCAAGTATCATCCACTGCACGATATGAAACAAATCTGCCTGAAATTCTGCTGTAAAGCGTGCATCTTCCTTCCACGCAAAAGTGCTTTCATCCATCCGTCTTATGGCATTTTCTGCCGCCTGATATATTTCTATAGATCTAGTATCCTCTCTTGAAAGCATAATACGCCGACTGATATATTCCTTCTGCCTATGCTCATTTACAATAACCTCACCAAGAAATAGCTGTTGTAGAATCAGCATGATAACCTCCTTTATCCGTTTTTCAGTATCTTCCTGCAAAAGATACTTGGGCAGATTCTGCATCAGTTCCATCACAAGATAAAGTGCTACATGTCTGCACTCTATTTCCTTAAAGGCTTGGTAGTGTCTGGATTCCTCATCAATATGCAGAGAAACAGCCTTTTTGTAACGTGCCTCATAATGCTCATACCATTCTTTCAGTTCCTTTTGGTAGTCCACGTGATCCACCTCACTTTATCCCATTTATTGTGTTTTCACTTCCTCTATGCTGCATTTTTCTCTCTGATTTTCTTCAAAACTCTGCTTTCGTATCGTTTCACAAACTCCTGCACCTCGCTCGTCATAACATGATTGCTGTATCCTCTGCACTGAATGATTTTATTCTTCTGCAGCTCCATCGTATAGAACGGTTTGTCTGGCGATTGCAAATCCCGCACAAAGAGGATAATACTCGTTCCGTCTGCCACACGGGAGGTATAGGTTGCAACACAGTGATGGAGGGTGTGCCCTTCTTCTTTGATTTCCAGTAAATCCTTTGGCACAACAACGGCGAACCGATTATCTTTCCAGGCATAGAGATTCCGATATTTTTTCAGTAATCGCTTTGCTCGGCGTTCTTCCTGCTGTATTTTCTTTCTCCGCTCCTGCTCCCGTCTATTCAGTACATCCTGATATGCTAATTTATGAGCGACAAGTAAATCTTTCGGGAACAGGACAAAGCTATTTTTCAGATCATATCCAAGTTCCCGGCAAAAACAGATATAGTCCTTCCAGATGCCCATAATTGTTAAAAGGTCATACTGTCGGTCTATAAAACCATTACAGTACCGTTCTGCCTTATGCAGTGTCGTATACTGTAAAAGTGTAAAGATAACATTCGTGTTTTCTCTATATGTATCATAGAACCGCTTAAACTCGCCGATGCTCAGGTTCACACCCTGTTTACACAGTTTGTTATATATATCCAACTGATAGAAGGACATATCGCAGGCTTGAATAAAGCGAAAATTCTGTTTGGAAACCCCAAGCATTTCATGAAGGGACTTCTTATTCCTCTGCACACGATATGCATAATTGGAATAGCTTGTCAGCTCGTAGGTCATTGCATAAAGCCCCGCTTTCACGAAGTATTCGATTTCAGGCATACTATGATACCGTTTCAGATAGCCATAAGGATTCACTGCGGCCCCGTCCCAACGGGAGGCAAATTCCTTTAATGCACAATATTGATACCGCGTATTCTTCAGAACAGCATGCAGATTCTTTGTATAGACCGCTACGTCCAAGAAACTATATTTCATCCAATCCTCACACCATCTGATTTTACCGGTCTGTTTAAACTGCCGATATTCATAGCCAAGAACCAAGCTATCTTCATAAAACTCTCGCATCAGCTCCTTCGTGCTGATTTTAGGATTACGGTAATCACCATAATACGATTTGGAAACAGAAAAATACCGTACCAGAAACCCTTTCGGTGTTTTCTGGAAATAAGCAACCTGCCCATGGTCAAAAATATGTTTTGCTTTTCCCTCTGCAAGAAATATAACCTTTACGCCACATTTCGGGCAGTGTCCTTCTGCACGATGCCGTACTTTATGCACCTTTACCTCCTGATGGCAATGCGTGCAATAGCCGTCCATATATTTTTTTCTGCTGTAGCGATAATAGATATATCTGCTGTGCGCCATCGCAACCGCATCAATCCAATCATCAAAGTCCTTTGGCAAGGGCTTTACTTCCTGCATTTTCCGGTCTATGCGTTTCTCAATCATTGCATGCTTCTTTTGAAGCCGCTGCTCCAGAATCATGTTCTGCGCCTCTCTGATTTTTGCATACCCACTTCGCTTTATCCTTTCATTCTCCGTATAGGAAAGGTAGGTATTCACCGCTCGTTCCGAAGCGGTATCACAAAGAACAGGTTCTTCCTTGCTATAGTAATCATACGCAAGCAGAGAGTCTAATCTGCCTGCACGCCATTTCACAGTACCTTCTTCATAGTACTGTGAGATGTAATCCGTTTTTGTCAGAAAAGTTCTAATCCTCGGTTCTTTTATCCCAAGAATCAGATCCTTTCTGCTATATAACTGCATTACCAGAATTCGTTTATGATTTATCATCCTTACTGCTGCTTTGATATAGTATGATGCTTTTTCATGCCGTCTTGCCTGACTGATGGTAGCCTCTGTCGCCAACTGTACCGGTATCTTCCGAAGCAGCACTTTCTTTAAGCTGTTCTTTCCCATCTTAAAAAACACCTCCTTTACATCTGTAGGCAAAGCTGATTCTGTATTTCAGGATTCTCCGTCTGGGGCGATTCTTCCTTTATAACCGTTTTTTTCTTTTCCTTAGCATTTTTCTTCTTCTGCTCTTTCTCCGATTTTTTGAGTTTTTCTTCCCGTTCTTTCCGTTTTCTTGCTACTTCCTCCTGCCGCTTCTTTTCTTCCTCAGCTTTTTCCGCCGCCAATCGTTCAAAAGTAGCTTCGTCCGTCATATAATAGGTCTCTGCGTAAGCATAAACCTCATTATCATCCAACCATCCATTCTGGCTGTTTAATGCTTTCTTCACCTCACTTGTTACATACGCAAAGCACTTGGCAAGTGTTTTCTGCTCATCATTGACCAATGCGGCGAATGTAGCATCATTCTGACATTTATTTTTCAAATATCTGACAATGGGAAATACCGGCAAAAGATTACTCTTTGCAGTTTCCAACTCAGCCTCCAGTTTAACCGCTGCTTCTTCACTCTGATTCTCCTGCTGTTTAAAGGGGATAATGTTTCCGTTATCCTTTTCATTCTCCCTTGGTACAGATTCTTCCGGTACGGAATCACCCTTTTCATCCTGTTCTACAGGAATTTCTTCTTTTATGGGCAATACTGTTTTTTCTGTCATTCTGCCCGCAACAGTTTCTTTTTGGGGAACAGGATTTTGTTCATTCTGTTCTTCTGCTGTTACAGGGTTCTTTTTCTTCGGTTTAAAAACACTAAAGTCTGCTACCTTTGTTTGATTCATACTTTTGAAAATATCCATTTCAATTCCTCCTAAAAATAAAAAAGCAGGAACAATTTAAAACATATCTGTTTTAAATCATTCCTGTTCTTGTAATCCGTTCTATTATCTTATTTTATCCTTGTCCCTGTAATACACATTGGGATTATAATCGGAAATCTCTTCTATAAATAATATAGCCTAAAAATGATTTTCCTCAACCACAGAAAAAATCATTTTTCAGCTGTTTCCTGTGCATCTGCAATCGCCTGTTTTCCCGACATAATAATATGCGGTGCAATTGTCTGTTCCCATGCTGCAATATATCTGCTGACACGGAAGAAAAGCTTAAAGAAATCCATATCATTGATATTGATAAAAACCTTTCCCTCCTCTTTATAAGAATCTCCCTTGATATAAAAACCGCCTTTCTCTGTTTTTACCTTCATACCGGTGCCATTTCCGATTTCTACATACCATGGATATGTTCTTTTCTTCCCATCTTTCCCTGTTTCCGCGCGGATGACACGCAGCTTCGTTACTCTTGCTCTGCCATCCTTATCCGGCGTGCCAAAAATCTTTTCCTGCTTCAACTCAAAGTTTGATACCTTATTTTGCAGCTGTGTCAGAATATATTCTGCTTCATCCGGTGAAATATTCGCCATCACACGGATTGTCTGCTTTCCGGTACCCTTGCTGTAATCCTGCAGAACAATACCGATGCACGAGGTCTGCTTTACGCCCTCTTCATCCTTATCTCCGAAGGAATGGATATGTGCATAGAAATCTGTCGGTGCAGGTTTCAGCTTATCAATGAATTCAATCAGCTTTTTATCTGTTTTGTATACTGTAATCTGTCTTGAAATATAGTTCTGTTCGCTCATGCTCATTTCATCCTTTCAGTTCTTTTTCTATCTTTTTCACTAATAAAAAAGGCAGCTTTGTTAAATCAGAAATATCCAGAAAAGCATCTCCGTAAATCCGTTCAATGTTTTTCTTATCATCCCCGATTGCAGCTGCAACAAACAGTATTCCCTTATTCGTATATTCCTTCTTAATCCCTCTTAAATCTGCTTCTGCCGCCGAACCCAGATAGCCGCCTGTACCGGCCGGCTGTCCGTCTGATACCAGCAGCAACAGCTTCTTTTCCTCGGGTTGTTTTAATAAACGCTCCGCAACATACCGCAGGGCTGCACCATCCCGATTCCCATATCTGGCTGACAGATCCATCAACCGATACCGATCCATTTTATCCATGGAATCAAAATCCGTATAGGCATATAGCTGTACATTATTATCATCCGTATGCCCCATAATCAGAATCGGTACATCCATTGCCTTGCAGAAATCATAAATAATGATACCTGCCGCTCTGGCATAGGTCTCTCTGTCCTGATCCGCCATAGAGCCGCTTTCGTCCATCAGCACTGCAACTGCCAGAGATTTCTTTTCACTCGGCAGACGATTTCTAGAGAAAAACCTGCCTTCTCTATCCTTAAGCAGTCTTGGTTCTATACGTCTGCCCATCAGAAGGGCGGATTCTTTCTCTGTAAAGGACATATCCTTAAATACCCTTTGCAGGCGTTTCTGTATCTGCTTGGAAATTGCAAGCAATGGCGGTGCTACACTCTGATACTGCTGTATATAGCTTTTCTCTATCTCCTGCATACGGTTAATGATAATTTTTATACCGCTGTGTGCATTTCCCAATCGAATATGCTCTGCCTCCTGCTGCATTTCCTCTGTCAATGCCAATGACAGTTCTTCCTGTACCTTTTCCTTCGCAACAGCAGTTAAAATACGGCTGATGTCATCTCCGGCAGTGGAATACCCTGCACCATGATAGGACAGATTCTGCTCTACACCACCTTCTTCTCCTTCGTCAAAATCATCTGTTTTCATCCAGGGGATTCTTCCGGATTCCTGCTCTGTTGCCTTCCGCAGTTTTTCTTCTATCTCCGTTCTCCCGCTTATGTATTTCTGTGTATCAACCGAACTGCCTGCCGCAATCGGTGTGCCGTTTAAACTCGGCACTTCTGCCATTTGCGGAATCTGTTTGTTTAATTTCTGCAATATTTCAGATGTGTTTTCTTTCTCCTCCGCTTTTTCCGCAATTTCCTTGATATACGCCCAAACCATAAGCAGTATTCGATTGACTGCGTAGCATCTGCGTTTCATATCCTCGTCGTATATCGCATCATCCACCAGCGGTAGCACATCATAAAAAAGGTCTAACAGTTCTCCCGTATACCCATCGCGGTTATTGATGTCACCACTGCGGCAATACTGATTCAGAAGATTACAAAACACAGAAAACCGATAGCAGCCATTTGTTAACTGCTCTGTAACAGATGGGATCATTTCCGTAAAACGGATATTATTAAGGTGGATATCCGTAGCAAACCGCCCTGTATACCGGTCGCAGATTCTCGCCTCTATATAAGCATCCTCAAGGATATTTAAGAGAAGCTTTGCTGCCTTTAGAATTGCCTGTTTCTGTGCCTCTGTGCCGGTCTTAAAATAATCCGTTACTTCTGTAAAGCTTTCCTGTTCTTCTTCCGATAACTCCATCTGTGGATATAGCCTGCCATAGGATAATTCTGAAAAGTACGTTTCCGAAATTCTGAAATTTGTAAAAAGCATGTGTCCAGCTTCATGCCCGACCAACCCCAGAATACTCTCCGCCTTCAGCTTTCTGTAAGGCATGCTCTGAGAAATATAGTTTCCTGTGTTAATCAGAATATTACGGTTATTGGTACAGGCAATCATCGCATTCTCAGACGTATCGTATATCGTTTCCACGCGCAGCCTTCTCTTATAACGTTTTGTTACTGCCTCTGCAATATCTGTCAGATACGCCGCAAAGGCTGCGGAACTGAACAATTCCTCATCCGTAATTTTAGATACCTCTGCATTGATTTTTCGCCGCATTTCCTTATGTGATGTTCGCATTTCTCTTTTTTTCACTCCTTCCCTAACTCCTTAGACAACAATACGCCGACCGATACCCCATAAAAAACAGCCACCTGATGTAAAAACCAGAGCGGTGGAATCAATTCACCTCTTTCATATCTTGCATAGGTGCTTTTACTGACATGAAGCTTTTTGGCAATCTCCCTTTGGGAATAAACCGGATCTCTGCTTGCACGCAGGTATCTCAGATTCTCTGCAATATTCTCGTACACAGCCGCATCCCCCCTATACATTTAATACAGGCTCGATGCAGGTACTCATAATTTCTGCTCTGTTCTCCGCATCTGCAGATACAGAGGGTAAAATCGTATACCTCGCTGCTTCCATAAGATCGCCGCAGATCATATAGCTTTGCACCCAGCTGATCAGCTCTCTTACACCGCAACAGCCATCATCAATCATATTCATCCTGCATTTCTGCTGTATGCTCGTTACAATCTCCGCCATAATTTTTAGCCTGCCTTTTTCCTTGCAGCCTGTAATACCGGAAACACGCTTTACCAGGGTATCTACATCGGGTTCCTCCATATCCATGATTAAATCCATTCTGGATAAAATAGACTGGTTTAAGGAACGACAGCCTTCATAGCCGATATTCGTTGTAACAATCACAATCGTATCCGGGTGACGCTCGATTCTTTCACCTGTCGGCAATGTAACAGCACCACAGGTATCTAAAAGAGAGTTCAGACCAACGAGTACACCGGGATTTGAAATCACAGTCGGCTCCTGCAGCTCCAGAACGTATCCCTTACGCATTGCCTGCACTAACGGAGATTCCACATAGGAAAACTGCTGTTTTGCTGTATCATCGAATTTCCTTGCATCCTCTGCAATCACCTCAAGCAGCTTATTGTATACCTCATCCTCTGTAATCGCTTCGTTATATTCTCCCGTCAGTTTAAAATACGCCGTTGCTGCATCCATGCGGATGTCTTCAAAGGTCGGGTATTTCACCATAGTGTTCTGTTTCTGCGATACGGGCATCATCTGTCCCATAATATCGAAGATTTCCGTATTAGCAGAGCAGGTCAGATGCAAATAAGGCAATCCTAAGCCTGCTGCAATCGCTTTTGCCCCTTCTGTTTTGCCTGTTCCGGCATTGCCGCGCAGAAGGAAATTCCGCATCGGACGACTGCTGTGTGTGGTCTGCTGCGCATGCTTACAAATGCTTACAACCTCATCCGGTACAACATACCAATCCGGAAGAACCGGCACACATTGCTGTTCTTTTTCCGTTAATGTACGTTCTTCTAACACATATTTCCCGATAAAGTCCTCATGCGCAATCGACATTCTCCTTTTCTTCCCTGCGTTTTGGCTTACAGTAAACACCTTGAACTTTCCGAATAATACAGTATCCGGGTTATATGCCCCGCGATTCAGGTTAATCGCTGTAAAATTCGGAATATTTCCCGTTGTCGGTGTGACTACATGAATACCTGCACCGCCTAAGGTATCTGCTTTTTTCACCCTGCGGTACAGGTTATCACAAAGAATATAGGCGTGCTCTGCAGCAACAGTCAAATCGGGGAATCCCATTCGTTTCTGTTCCAGAAGCATGTTATAATGCCACATGAACTCCTCATCTTCAAGTGCAATATCGAGTAATGCAAAGAATAATGCCGTTCCGCTTTGTTCGTTTTCCTTCAGGACATACGGTTTTGGCGGCTGGGTAAGGTCATCATAACGCCCTGCAATAAATTTCCCTGTTTTGCGGTTAAATACTACTGTGTGCAGTTCGCCTGTCTTGCTCGGATACTCCACCGTATATAGCAGATCTCCCTGCGTTCCGACTGCTCCGGCATTTTCATCCTCCGGGGTAATGTGCAGCTCCATCCGCTGTAAAATTGCAGATAAGGTTGCCGCATGAAGGGACGCTGTACGGGTACTCTCCGTATTATACGTCGATAAATGCATACTGCTTTTCACATTCACAGATACATCATCAAAGGGTGCCGGAAGTTTCCGATTCCACGTCCATGATGCAAAAATCTTATTTACTGCCATAAAATATATTCCTCCCTTTACCATGCAAAGGTCAGCTGTCTGCCCGACACCTGTACCTGTACATCTTCATCCATCATCAGTTCTCTGAGCCTTGCCCAACTCTCTTTTGGCGGAATTTCATGGAAATGATCCTTCCGCACATTTCTGCCGTTCTCCTTTACGGTTACATCTCCGTTTTCATTGATAGACAGCCTAGAGTACCCTCTGCTGTTCATATTTGTGATAAGCTCTGTTAAAAGCTGCTGCCCTTTCTGTGTAAACCATTGTTCTATATCCTGCTTCTCATTTTCCATAAGATTTTTTGTCTCTTGGATACTTTCAAAATTCACAAGGGAAAACAGGTTCATCTGAATTTCTCCCGTTTCGCTCAGCATAATGCTGATATGGCAATACTCACCTGCTTGCTGAATCGGGATATAAGCCGCCTTTTTTCTTTCCGCAATACACATAACTTCCTTTTCTCCCAGTGCAACAGTTGCCTCCGGGAATTTCACCCGTAGCTTCTCCTGTATGCGCATCTGCAGCTGTTGTGCAAAGAGATTTTTATAATCCGGTTCAAGATCTACAATCTGCATTGTTCTCTCCCTTTCCCGTTCCGTTCTTCTTGTCTGCTTTTCTTTCCAAAGCTCCCAAAGGAAAACCATACAAATGCCGATTATCAGCAGCCATGCATGCGCCCGAAACCGTTCCGGTACAAAAACAGCGCATCCAATGCCTATCGCTGCCAATGTACCTGCCATTGACAGAACTGTTTCCCTTGTTTTTCCATTCTTTCGCATTTTTTTCATCCTTTCCTTGTCTGCAATAAAAAAAGAGGGATAAATCTATGTCTCTCACACTGGATTCATCCCTCTTTTATACACTTCTGCTTCTTATAACGGAAGTTCGTCATCATCTGTGCAGTAATGCTCCTGATACGTTGCCTTTGGTTGAGATTTCTTTCCCTCAGCTTCATCCTCATTATTTTTACTGCCACCTACAAACTCCCAATCCTGTAAAATCACCTTGTTTACCGTCCCTTTACTGCCATCCTTCCGCTCAAATGTAACAACGTCAAAATCACCGGAAATCAAAAGCTGACTCCCTTTCTTGACCTTTGCTGCTATAAGCCGTTCAGCAATCGCACGAAAGGCCCATACCTGTAAATATACTGTGTGCCTGCTTGTGCCGTAACCCTTTGTTACTGCGAGATCAAAGGAAAGATACGTTGCGCCATTGGCACTCTCCTTCCCCTCAATATCCGCTGTAACACCGCCTACCGTTGTCATGTGAATCATCATACCGCATACTCCTTTCCGCCCAGTTCGGGCATTAAAAAAATAAATTTGAATAAAACAAAAAAAGCGTCTTTGCTTCACGCCATTTAGACGTAAAAACAAAAACGCTTTTTTATCCTTAAACAACATACCAAAATCAATGCTTGGTAAAAATCAATCTTATGGACTAAGAGTAGCATAATTCCATTAGATTGTCAATTCAACCTTTTTTGTAGGCTATTAGAAATTTGGGGTGGGGATTTTTTTAAGAGCGCTAATCCAGAAAGACAACGAAAATGTGGGGTAACACCAAAAATCTTTTCCCTTTGGTTTTCTAATAAGATGTGCTTGAATCATTTCCCGAAATTTCATACACTATTAATATCAGATGCGGGAGGTGATTCTATGAAAAAAAGTGCTTGGTTTTCATTTAAAAATAAAGACAGTCCTGATTATGTCAGTTCGTATGGAGATACTTATACCGACCGCCAGTTAGCTATATTAAATAACGAAATCCCTTTATATGAAATCCGTCCAAATGAGTTATCCATCTTATACAAAAAAGCAAAGCAAAAAAATGACGTAGATTCATACGAGATTGCTATACAAATGTATGCTGAAAAAACAAAGCCTCAGGAATATATTCCTCAATACACAATCGAGGAAGCAAAGGCTATTTTGCAAGAATTAACCCCATGGATAATCAACTGGAAAAAATAAAAATACCGACCTCAACATATTAAATATTTTAACTTTGAGGTCGGCACAGTTCTCTACTTTTTTAAGGATTTCTATAGCGTTCAATATAAGATAGTACTTCTTCATCTGTAATATTGGGTTTATAGGGAATCATAATTGATTCTTTATCCGACAAAGAAATTTTATAGTACTTTCTTCCGCGGTAGAAAACAGTTTTTAAGTTCATTCTTTTTTGGGGTTGTGCAAAATTATCTCTTATTTTTAATGCAAGAATAGTTTCTGCTCTTTTTTCCTCCATAGCACCTTGTTTCTCCGAATAATGTTTACAATGTGCCGAGCCTGCACATTGTAGTGCATAACACCGATTATACCGACATGTACATTTTCCATCTTTAAAGTATACACAACGTGCTTTATGTCTTCTAGGGTCACTATCTTCCTTTTTCGTATATCCCACATGCCATGGCGTATCGGGCAATCTATTATTTTCCATATAATCCCCCCTCAGAAACTTATTCTGTTATTTCTGTATTTTCTGTTTCGATATTCTCTTTTATATATCTAAAAACAGATAATGGCTTGTGTTTCTCACCGAATGTTTCTGCTTCAATCGATAGAACAATTTCGTAGTCATTAGAATTAAACATAGTAAACATTGTTCCTACTTCGCCGCCGTTCCAAAAATCATTCTGCTTAAATTGCTTATGCTCCTTTATTGTATATTGTATTCTAGGTGATGCAATATGCCAAAAAAAGATTTCGCTCTTAGTCGCTCAAAACTATAACCATTTCATTGTCGATTGATTTTTTCAATAAATTGATTCAAGCCATCTGTAGTATCCATTGTAACAATCTGAATATTTTTGTCGTAATCTACCATTTTTTCAATGCTGTCAATAATGTCAGTTTTTTTATGCGGTCTCATTTCTAAAAGCGTTCCGCTTTCAATATCAACGAAAACAACTCTCATCATGTGAACAATATGTTTTTCATCAATACCTAATACTCGCGAGGCTATAATTGGCCCACATTTCTTCTCTAGTTCTGTTGCATACTCATCAAAAATGTTTGCAATAGTAGTATCAGAATAACCGTACTTACATGCAAGTTCAGAAAACGACTGTACAAAAGCATCTCGGTATATTTGTTCATATAATCGTTGGGTCATTTTCCGCTCTTTCCAAGACCTTATTGCTAAACAAACATGGGTTTTTAAATTATATTTACTTATCTAACAACGGTGTAGTATTCAAGAGCGTCTCCTTGTCCGAGAAAAATTTAATTGCACTTTGAATGATACTGTGTTCAGATGTAAAGGTTGTTTCACATTCTAATTCTCCGTCAATATCAACAATATCCGTGATAAAATCTAAAGAAAGGTCTTCTTCCTGTGTCCATGCACCAAGCTGAGTCATCTTACGTTTTACCATATGAAGCCAAACATCTTCCTCGTCCTGACACATCTTAATAGATATAAAGAATGGATTTAATCCATCACCATATTTTTCTTTCAACCAGTCAATTACTTCAATAGAATTTACTTTTCTGTCTTTCATATGTAATACTCCTTTTTATTTTTCAGCATCTTCAAGCTTATCAAAATAATCCTTTAAAATCCGTTCAATAGCTGTAGTCATCGTCTGGCCTCTTTCCACCGCTAAATCACGCAGCTTTTCATAGAGTTCCCGTTCGATATAATAATTGATGTATTTCCCGTCTTTCTTCGGTCTTGGCATACCTCCATCCTCCTTATACAAACATCTGCTGTAACAGACCTTTTTTCAGTTCTTCCCACGCAGCCAATGTTGCTTTCTGCTTCTCGATGACTTCATCCAATGATGAAAGACAGTCTACGATTTTTTGTTGCTCTGCAAGACAAGGACGAACAGCAGAGAATAATTCTAATGCTCTCATACCAAGATTAGGTTGATTCCCTAAACTTAATTTTGTCCAAACTTGATTTTGAATCATATCTGATTGTAATTGATAATATAAAAAGAATGCTTCTGTCTTACTTGATGTACGCATTGCAGCCAATGGCGACCAAATATTAAAATCATCAGTTATTGTAACAATTGCAACTTTCCCTGTTGTTGCACCAGATTTTACCATATAAACATCATATAACCGCGGTTTATATTTTTTTGCACAAACATTATCATACTCTTTGCTTATAAAACCACGCCTTTTTGTTAAATTAACCCGACCATTATCAATTGCTTCTACTGACACAAACGAAACACCGTTTTCTTCTAAAACAGGTGTCTCATGTGGACCATCTGTAATTGGCTGTACTAATAAATCTAATACTGTTACATTTTCCCACTCAGGAAATTCACTTCCATCATCTGCTTTGAACCTTACTTCCTGACTGAACAGCTTCTGCATCACACCTTTTTTACGTTCTTCCCATGCAGATACAGTTTCTTTTTGTTTCTCGATTACTGTATCAATCGATGATAAAAACTCTGCAATTTTCTGCTGTTCTGGAAGGCAAGGAATGTACGACTTCATTCGTAAAAAGTCTCTGGGTTTTAAGGTCATAAGTTTTATTACGGTACCTTCCAAATATTTAAGTGACCGCTTAATAAAATCAGGATTCCTTACAACAGATTCCATAAATACAGCATTTTGTTCCGTATAAAAAATAGCATAAATTGGAGAAAGAAGACCTTTACCTAATTTATTTCTGTTAATAGCACCATATTTTAAATTTGCAGGATTATAAATAATATCATTATATTCTGTACGAAGAAACTTTTTACTAGCCTTATCTTTCATAAGAAAATCTCTTTTATTTGTCTTCTTATCTTCTGGATTGATTACGCCCTGCTCTATTGTAAATGATAACAGTTTATACTCATCATCAATACATTGTATTTCTCTTCGTTCTACAAAAATATCTGACAACTTCTTTTCTTCCCAATCTGGAAACTGACTTCCATCATCAGCTTTGAATCTCAATTTAGGTTCATTCATATTCATTCACCTGCCTTTACAGTCCAAGCTGTCTCATAAAACTTTCAGCCTTATCAATCGCAGCTTTTGTTTCAGAATCCAGTGTCTTAATCTGAGCCTTCACAGCATCCAAATCCACTGGTTCTTCTTCCTCGAATGTATCAACATATCTCGGAATGTTCAAGTTATATCCGTTCTCAATAATCTCACTCATATCTGCTTTATAAGCAAATTTATCTATATTTTCACGCTTTGCATACGCATCTACAATCTTATCAATATGCTCCTGTTCCAAGACATTCTGATTCTTTCCAGCCTTGAACTCTTTCGATGCATCAATGAACAGAATATTTCCTGAATTGCCGTTTCTCTTGCTTTTCAGCACCAGTACACACACCGGGATGCCTGTTCCATGAAACAGATTTGCAGGCAAGCCGATAACAGCATCCAGACGGTTCAAATCTTTAATAATGTATTTTCTGATTGCTTCTTCTGCACCACCACGGAACAATACACCGTGTGGCAGCAATACAGCTACACGACCATCAGAATCATCCATGTGATAAATCATATGCTCTACAAAGGCAAGGTCAGCCTGTCCCTTCGGTGCCAGTTTTCCAGCTCCGCTATATCGTGGGTCATCCTCAAATTTCTTATCAGCAGACCATTTCAAGCTATACGGTGGATTGCAGACCTGTACAGTCAGCTTCAAATCGTCACCATATTTATCATCTTTCAGCGTATCTCCTTTGTAGATGTCAAAATTCTGCCAATCTACACCATGCATAATCATGTTCATTCTTGACAGGTTGTATGTTGTGGCGTTCAGCTCCTGTCCATAGAAATGACCAACTTTATGTGTGGTCAGATGCTTCTGAACTTCTAACAGCATGGATGCAGAACCGCAGGTACAGTCACCGACGGTCTTTGCTTCGTCCAGTCCAAGGGATGCAAGTGTAGCACAAAGTCTACTCGGTCCGGCAGGGGTGAAGAACTCTCCACCTTTCTTCCCAGCATCTGAAGCAAACAGACCAATCAGAATCATATATGCTGTACCCAGTACATCAAACTGAGAATCTTGTAAATCAAAATCAATGTCTGAGACCTTGACCATGACACGACCAATCATATCGGTACGGTCTGCTACTGTCTCTCCAAGACGTGCATCCTGTAAACGCATATCATTGAACAATCCATCAAATGCTTTGTTGGATTCATGACCCATTGTAGAACCTACAAGGTCATTGATTGCTTTTTCAAAATCTTCCACGCTGAACTTGTCAGCATCATTCTCAAATTTTGTAATCTTACGAATCAGGTTACGGAACAGGTTTTCCGGCTTGATGACATATCCCAGTTTGGATAAAGACCAGTCTTCTACAACAGGTCTGTAATCATCATCCGCAAATGCTTCTTCGTATGTCACACCGTCATTTTCAAGGATTTCTGCCATATACATTTCTGTACGTTCTGACAGATAACGATAGAAAATTACTCCAAGAATATAATTCTTGAACTCACTGGCATCCATCTGTCCTCGTAATTCATTGGCAATCGCCCAGAGCTTTTGAGAAAGCTCATTTGCCTGTGCCTGATATGTATTTGTATCTGCCATAATTATTCTCCCTCTGCTTTGTATTTGTTATAGGTCTCTGTTACAAATGTCTTCACTGATTTTGTCAGCTTCGTCATTTTCAGAAGACCCAGCTTGTATGATGTCAATCTCTTACGAATATCATCATCTGAAATCGTACCGTGGAACACATATTCCGTAAACAGTTCTGATACAATCATGTAATCAATCTTGTTATCAAACGCAAATTCTTCCATGTCAGCCTTCATTTGTTCTTTCTCGAACTGCGTAAATGCTTCCATTACGTCTGCATCCTCTGGCAAATCATAGAATCTGGTCAAAATGAACTGTCTCATGACCTCTTTTTTAAGTCTTAACGATTCATTGTCAGAACGCTCAATCTCACGCAGAATCAAATCAACATCCTGCTGCTTTTCTTCCTCTGTCTTGTCGTGAGTATTCGCATTTTTCAGCAGATTCAGGATATACACAACATTGATACGGTCAGTACGGACAAGCTCAATATCAAAATCCACATCTACTGGTACAGGTACTTTCGGATTTGGATTGTGTGTCTGGTCTTTGTAATACAGATACCAGCTCTTGAATCCTTCGTATTCATTCTCATTCATCACAACAGCAAGGTCATACCAGTCAAACTTAGAAAATGTCTTCAAAGTGGCAAGGGTCTTTGCCATTGAACGGAACGCAATGATAAACATACGGATTTCATCTTCTGACTTGAGCTGACCAGCTGCATCCACATCCGCTGTAATCTTTCTCAGTACAGGTTCCTGATTTACCCACTGATTCAGATAATACTCATAATTTTCAAGCAGATATTCATTCGGGTCTCCGTCCCCGGAGAATAATGTCAGTGCATCATCCTGCCACTGCTTGATATTTCTGTATGATACAATCTGTCCAAACTGCTTTGTCACCTTATCTACACGGTTTGTACGGCTATATGCCTGTACAAGTGAGTGCCAGATAAGATTCTTGTCCAGATACAGCGTATTGAGCGGCTTTGCATCGAATCCAGTCAGGAACATATTGACTACCAAGAGAATATCAACCTGCGGTAAATCCTTCTGTTTCAATCTCTTTGCAATATCTTTTCTGTATGCATCAAATGTATCAAGCGTAAACGCTGTGCCATACAGGTCATTGTAATCCTGCATACAGCGGTCAAGAAGTTCCTGTGAATGTTCGTCTGCACCATCATCCATATCTTCATTTGCCTGATAGGAAAAGATTGCAGCCACTTTCAGCTTCTTATCATCTGGTACCGCATCGTTCAGCTTCCTGAACTCGTCATAATACTTTCCAAGGGTCTGAATCTTATCCACTGCGAACAGTGCTGTATAAATATCCTTGCCCTGTGGATGTACATGCTGCTCATGATGCTCAAAGATATGCTTTGCAATGCCAGCAATACGCTCATCATCATGGTACAGAGGTTCCATGTCGATTTTATGACGCTTGCAGTATTCCGGGTCATCCAGCTGTTCCGGGTCAATACCCTTTACAGCAAGATTCCTTGCAAAGATGGTACGCTGATACTCTACTGAGAATCTAAGCACGTTACCGTCTGCAATCGCATCCTTAATCATGTATTTATGCAAGCATGAATCCAGCTTATCTCCTGCATGGAAAATATCCGCTGTGGTACGACCATCCGCACCCTTGTTTTTCTCAAAAATCGGTGTTCCAGTGAATCCGATGTAATTTGCTCTTTCAAAATGCTTTTCAATCTGACCATGCATCTTTCCGAACTGGGAACGATGACACTCATCAATGATAAATACAACCTTCTTATCCTTGTATGCATCCATTACAGCTGCATATTTCGGATTCTTGACAGCATTTGCCATCTTCTGAATCGTTGTAACAATCATCTTTTTCTCAGATGATTTCAGCATATTGATAAGTACAGCAGTGCTGTCCGTATTGTCTACACAGTCTTTTTCAAAACTGTTATATTCATCAACGGTCTGGTCATCAAGGTCTTTTCTGTCAATCAGGAATACGACCAAATCTACCATTGATTCATCACGCAAAAGCTGTGCCAGCTTGAATGATGTCAGCGTCTTTCCTGAACCTGTACAGGCAAATACATAACCATCCTGATTTACCTCTAGTACACGCTTCTTTGCAGCCTTTACAGCGTAAATCTGATATGGTCTCATAACCATCAATACAGGCTCCGTGGTCTTAATGACCATGTATTTATCCATCATCTCTGTAATAGTAGATTTGCGGAAAAATTCACCTGTGAATGTGTTCAGGTCATTGATACGTGTATTCTTTTCATCTGTCCAGAAGAACACAAGAGATTTCAGGATTGGATTATACTGACCATCCATCATCTCATTTTCGTTACAAAAATACTTCGTCTGTACAGAATTGCTGACTACAAACAGCTGCAAATATCTGAAAATACCTTTGAAAGAAAACTTTCTGTATCTGTTAATCTGGTTGATTGCTTCGTTGATTTCCACGCCGGGGCGTTTCAATTCAATCTGTACAAGCGGTAAACCATTGATGAGGACAGTCACATCATAACGATTCTTATACACCACATCATCTTTATGTGCCTTGTCCATCGTGACCTGGTGTGTTACCTGATAGATATTTCTATCTGTATCACCTGAGAAGAAATCAATATACACTGATTCCCCATTATCCAGCTGTAACACATATTTATCACGAAGAATCTTTGCTGATTCATACACAGAATGATTATCTACATGAATCATAATGCGGTTGAACTCAGCATCTGAAAATGATGCATCATGTCCTTTTTCTGCCAGCTTCTTTGCATTGAACTTTGCAAGCTGTTTATGAAAATTTTGAATTACATCATCATAATTTTTTAATTCAATGTATTCATACCCGATACTCTCTAATCTATCTATAAAAAGCTTTTCAACTTCATATTCCGATTTTGGCATTATAAAGGCCCCTTTCCATCCTATCTCTCTCCTAAAAATTTTTGAATATGACTCATATCTACCGAGTATGCCGGAGCATGCTTTTCTTGGTCATATTCGATGGTTATATCAAAATGTTGTTCATACTTATTTGAGTATATATCCTCATAATAAAAAGAAAGTACGTATTCTCCTAAATTTACACTGCCTTCTGAACAGTTCTCCGAAAATATATGGAACATCATGGGTGTATTAGTTTTTAACGACAGGGGTTTTAAATATTTTCTATCAGGTTCAGTAGTTCCTTTGCGATTGA
>ERZ791909.165-NODE-165-length-73496-cov-4.880271_pt1 | contig 73496 bp, 58 predicted proteins | sample MGYA00510143_ERZ791909 | MGnify/ENA primary metagenome ERZ791909 (study PRJEB30046, sample SAMN00792093) | human gut metagenome | study: EMG produced TPA metagenomics assembly of the A metagenome-wide association study of gut microbiota in type 2... | reverse complement strand
ACAAATATACATGTTGCAATCGGGCGGGTTTAGAACCCGCCCCTACGGTGACACCTTAAATATACCAATAAATCATCATTTATATTTTATCCGATAAAACAACAAAATGACACCTTTTGTTTTTAACATTTGTCTGTTAATTAACCAAGTTTGACATTTTGTTGACAAACTAACACAAAAAGGAGTTGTTATACTGTCAATACAAGCGAAACTAAACGAAACAAAATTCACTTTTTAATAGTAAAATTCATGGCAAATATTGGAAAAGCAGTAAAACTTGGAGTATTTACTCTTGCGATTATGAATGTTACGGCAGTCGTCTCACTCCGCGGACTGCCGGCCGAGGCTGTGTATGGACTTAGTTCAGCCTTTTATTATCTTTTTGCAGCAATCGTGTTCTTAATTCCTACTTCGTTGGTGGCTGCCGAGTTGGCCGCCATGTTTCAGGATAAACAGGGCGGGGTGTTCCGATGGGTAGGAGAGGCCTATGGCAAGAAATGGGGCTTCTTAGCTATCTGGGTGCAATGGATCGAAAGTACGATCTGGTATCCGACCGTGTTGACTTTCGGTGCCGTTTCCATCGCGTTTATCGGGATGAACGATGCGCACGACATGACGCTGGCTTCGAACAAAATGTACACGCTGGTTGTGGTATTGATTATTTATTGGCTTGCAACTTTCATCTCTTTGAAAGGGTTGAGCTGGGTAGGTAAAGTGGCTAAAGTGGGCGGTATCGTCGGTACGATCATCCCGGCTGCCTTGCTGATTATCTTAGGTATTGTGTACCTGGCTTCCGGGGGGCATTCCAATATGGACTTCCATAGCAATTTCTTCCCCGACTTTACGAAGTTCGACAACTTAGTGCTTGCTTCCAGTATTTTCCTCTTTTATGCCGGTATGGAAATGGGCGGTATTCACGTGAAGGATGTGCAGAACCCTTCCGTCAACTATCCGAAGGCCGTGTTTATCGGTGCTTTGATTACTGTGTTGATCTTCGTGTTGGGAACATTCGCATTGGGTATTATTATCCCGCAGAAGGATATTAACCTGACACAGAGTTTGCTGGTTGGTTTCGACAACTATTTCAAATTTATTCATGCTTCCTGGTTGTCACCGGTTATCGCCGTTGCGTTGGCTTTCGGTGTGCTGGCAGGTGTATTGACATGGGTTGCCGGTCCGTCAAAAGGTATCTTTGCCGTAGGTAAAGCCGGTTATCTGCCTCCGTTCTTCCAGAAAACAAACAAGTTGGGCGTACAGAAAAATATCCTGTTGATCCAGGGTCTGGCCGTTACATTCCTGAGCTTGTTGTTCGTGGTCATGCCTTCCGTACAGAGCTTCTATCAGATTCTGTCACAGTTGACGGTTATCCTGTATCTGATTATGTATATGCTGATGTTCTCCGGTGCAATCGCACTGCGTTACCGGATGAAGAAAGCCGGTCGTCCGTTCCGTATCGGTAAGAATGGCAACGGTCTGATGTGGTTTATCGGCGGTCTTGGTTTCTGCGGTTCACTGCTCGCTTTCGTTCTGAGCTTTATTCCGCCCAGCCAGATTTCTACAGGTAACAATACCGTTTGGTTTGCCGTGCTGATTATCGGTGCTATCGTGGTGGTAGCCGCTCCGTTCATTATTTACGCTGCTAAAAAACCGTCTTGGATAGACCCGAACACAGAGTTCGAACCGTTCCATTGGGAAGTCGACAAACAGGCACAGGGAGCTGCTGCAACTACTACAAGCGCAACTTCTGCAACAACTGCCTCCGCCCCTAAAATGCCGGGTGGCAGCAGTACGACAGGCGCGTCTTCTTCCGGAACACCGGGTAAGGCGTAAATGTGTACACTGAAAATATATATTATTGGTAATAGAATGAAACAAGGGCAGTTCACAATGTGTGGACCGCCCTTGTCAATTTAAAGACTAATACCTGATGATGTTACCAACCTGTGTTCTGTATCAATTTATCGTTGAGGTCTATTTCGGACTGCGGGATAGGCCATAAATTGTATTTTTCATCAATGGTTTTCGTTCCGCCGATCAGCTTGCCCATGATATCGGTTTCTTTCATGCCATTGGTTTTCTCTACCAGTTCGCCCCACCTGCGGAGGTCAAAGAAACGGAGGCCTTCAAGTGCAAACTCAACGGCGCGCTCATGTTTGATACGCTCAAACACTTCGTCTTGCGAATTGGCAGCCAGCCAAGCCGGACCGCTGTTCAATCCCGGCATACCTACACGGCTACGCACTTGGTTGATGTAGATAACCGCATTGCTCTGGTCATTCGTTTGGTTGTAGCATTCAGCCAGCATCAACAAAACATCGGCATAACGGATGATCGGCCAGTTGACGGGCGAGTTGCCGCGATCTGCGATCTGGCTTCCCCAATCGTATTCCTGGACAAATTTGCGCCAGAGGTAGGCGTCGTGATTAAAGGCGTTACGTACATATCCGTTTCCTTCGTTGGAATGATATACGCCATCATTCGATAGCACCATTTCGCAATCTGCCGCTGCATTGTATACCCATCCTTTGTAAGTGGTGTAGGGGAGAATGACGGTTGCTGCCATACGCGGGTCGCGTTGTTCATACATGGCTTTCAGCTTGTCAACGGCAGGTGGATAGCTTACCACCTTTTGTCCGTTTTCATCGAATTGGCTTTGATAAAGATCCTCATCGCTGATGCCTTTAAAGAAGTCATCCCGGTTGTAAGGCTTTCCATCGATACAGTCATACATGGCTACCAATTCCTGCGACGCAACATTCGCATTGATACAACCGCCGTAGGAGGCACGGTTTCCAAGGAATTGTACATGCAGCCCGTAAGGAGTGGAGCTACCGCCCATGTGTTCGACGGCAAAGATGATCTCGTTGCAATCGTCGGCTCCGTTTTCATAGCCCGACGGACGGAACAGGTCGGCATAGCTGCTGTGCAGCGTGTAGCCATATCCTCCGTTAACCACTTGCAGGAAGTCGGCTTTTGCTTTTTCATACTCTTTATTGTAGAGATAGACTTTTCCGCGCAGGGCATAGGCGGCCCCTTGCGATGCTTGTCCGACGGAACTGCGTGTCTTGGGCAGGTTTTCGATGGCAAACGTCAGGTCGTTCAATACAAATTCGCGTACCTCTTCGGCCGTATTGCGTGGATTCAGCATTTCCGAAGCATCTCCCGTAAAGGTCTCGTCGTAGATGGGTACTCCGCCGAAATAATTCAACAGGTTGCTGTAGAGCAATCCTCTTATAAAGCGGGACTCGGCTATATACTGGGTCCGTATGCTTTCATCGAGGTTGCTTTTTCCCATATTGGCGATCATGTTGTTCGCCCGGGAGATTCCTTCGTATAGCCCGGACCAAGTTTCGCTGAACCCTCCATAAGAGGCGTTAGCGATACCCATCGATATATTGTACTTGTCATAGGCCGGCCACCAACCGTTATAGCTCCAACCTAAATCGGTCGCTGACTCCAAGGCATAGAAGCCGTTGTAGACGCTTGAGCCATTCAGTGCCTGATAGACTCCGACCATCGTTTCATACGTTTTTTGCGAATCGTTGAAATCGATTACTACAGAGTCGTGAGGCAATTGTTCCAAATCGTAGCAGCCTGTGAGGGAAGTCAGTAAGCTGCATACGCATATACCTGATAAAAATCGTTTTATGTTTTTCATAACTCTTAATCTTTAAAATTCAACATTGATACCTACTACTGCCTGGCGCATCGTCGGATAAACCAGGTTGTCTGTTTCAGGATCGATGCCTTTCCACCCTGTGATCGTGAAAAAGTTTTCCAACGAACCATAAACACGCAGTTTTTGAACAAAGATCTTTTGTGTCAGCAACTTCGGGAAAGTATACCCCAATTGGATATTACGAATTTTCCAGAAATCGCGGTTTTGCATCCAGGTGGTATTATTGTTGTCGGTAGCAATGATACCTTGTGAAGAAAGACGCGGATACTTGGCATTGGTAACCCCTTCTCTCCAAGCATTCTCGACAACGTATTTGGATAGCTGATGGTCCTTCGATACTGAAGTGGAGAAGTAGTTCTCATTGATGTAGCCCTGATAGCCGAATGCTCCATCCATACTGATCGACAGGTCGATGCCTTTATAGGCGACATACAGGTTCAATCCTAAGTAGTCTGTCGGATTGGTGTTGCCTGCTACGGTACGGTCTTCTGTGTCGATGACACCGTTATGATCGAGGTCTTTGAACAAGACATCCCCTTTGGTCGGTACGCGACCGAGGGCTTCGAATGCTTTCGGGTTGGCGGCTATCATGTCGTCGACGAGTTTCAGGTCCGCATCGGATTGGATGATCCGGTCGGTTTCGTACATATACATGTCACCGATGGAACCGCCTTCTTTGATGTATTTGTAACCGTCTAATGAGTAATCTTCACCCTGGAACTTATCAATCGTGTTTTTGATATGGGTGTAGTTCATGGTTATGCCGTAGGAGAAATCACCGATACGGTCGTTCCATCCCAATGTCAGTTCGATACCTTTGTTGCTGACTTCTGCTGCATTGGTCGTCGCTGCTTTTGCCGTTCCGTGGACACTCGGGATCGGGAGTTGGATCAAAATACCGTCCGTCTTTTTGTTGAAGTAGTCGAACGTACCGTTTAGGCGGTTATTGAGAACATTGAAATCAAGCCCTATGTCGGTTACGTTTGTCTTTTCCCAGGTCAGAAGCGGATTTGCCAGATTGGCTATTTTCCAACCGGTTTGCGCAAGGCCGTTTATGACATACGTGGCGTTGGAGTAAGTCGAACGGGAGGCATAATTACCTACAGAATTATTTCCCAGCGAACCGTAGGATGCACGGATCTTCAAATTATCCAACCAGTCGTATTCTTTCATGAACTCTTCTTCGCTGATTCGCCAAGCGACAGATCCTGAGGGGAACCAGCCATAGCGGTTGCCTTGCAGGAAGCGTGAAGAACCGTCGGAACGGAGATTGAACTCAGCCAGGTATTTGTTTTCCCAATCCAGGTTGATACGTCCGAAGTAAGAGCGCATAGCCCAGACCTGCTTGCTGCCGGAGGCAGAAAGTTCTCCGTTAGCCGCATCCATCACAGACAGGCTCGAGTCGATCAGGTCTTTTCGCTCGGTTGTCTCTTTTTCTTCCGTATAGCGTTCCTGGCTTGCACCGGCCATGATTCCGAAGCCCAATCTATCTTCTAAAAAGCGATGGCTGTAGTTGGCTACGATGTCCATGAAGTTACGTTCGTAACGGTTGTTCAGTTGCTTGATATAAGACTGTCCCTTGCCTTCTACCAAAATAGTATTGTTGGAAAAATTCCAGAAGTCATGGAATACCGGAATGACTTTCTGGTTATTGCCGGTAAATTCATAGACCATGCTCCCGGTTACACTCAAATCCTTGATTGGGTTTACGGTCAGGAAGAAGCGCCCTTTCCCGTTGCGGGTGATGTTGTCGCCACGTGTGGAGTGCAAGTTGGCCAGCATATTGTTGGCTGATTCCGAAACATCCGCTTGCGGATCCTGCATACCGCCATATTTTCCGTCATGTTTCAAAATCATGGCAGGAGATGTGGCATAAGCCCAACCGAATTCACCCGATCCCGGATCTGACTTGCCGTAATAACCGCTGAAATTCAACCCCATTTTCAACCAATCGGTAACATTGGCCGTGATGTTTGAGAGGGCATGGTAACGCTGATACCCGGCATTCTCCATAATACCCGGATTGTCATAGTAGCCCAATGATCCGTAAAACTGTATGGATTCGCTTCCTCCCTGCATCGAAACGGTATGGTTACTTCCGACACCTGTTTGGAAAGATTCGTCTAACCAGTTGGTATTCGGATATTTCAACGGATTCTGGCCTCCATCGGCACGCCATTCCTGGATGGATGTCACGGTATAGGGAGCGGCTACATTGGCATTGTCGTACCCCTCGTTTATGTATTCCATATAATCGGCGTAATTGCTGACCGGTTCCAAAATCCCTTTACGGGCACTTTGGAAAGAGACATAGCCGTTGTAAGAGAGTTTCATCTTGCCGGTATGCCCTGTTTTGGTAGTTACCAAGATAACGCCATTGGCAGCACGTGAACCGTAGATGGCTGAAGATGCGGCATCTTTCAAAATGGAGATATTATCCACATCGTTGATGTTGATGTTGCTTAACGAGCCTTCCACACCATCGATGATGACCAATGGGTCTGCATTGTTCAGGGTTCCGACGCCACGAATCTTGATGGTGGCATCGTCGCTGCCCGGACGGTTTTTGGCAGAGGTGACGTTTACACCGGCTGCCGCTCCTGCCAAAGCATTCGAGAGATTGGTGATCGGACGGCTTTCCGCCATGTCGGATATCTTGACAGAGGCAACCGAACCGGAGAGGTTGATTTTCTTTTGTGTACCATAACCTACGACTACCACTTCTTCCAATGCTTGTGTGTCTTCCCGCAGTTCGATGTCGATGGTAGCTGAGTTTCCTAATTTGATATGGCGTGTGGCATATCCGATGTAGGAAATGACCAATGTTTCTCCTTGTGATGCGGAGATGGAGAAATGTCCCGAGCCGTCCGTAATAGTCCCGTTGCTTGTGCCTTCGACGGATACGTTCACACCGATCAGCGGTTCACCGTATTCGTCGGTGACCGTTCCGGTGATTTTCCTGGTCGATTGCATGACGGCGGGGTTTTCTGTTTTATCCCCTTTCATCAGCATGATGCTGTTTCCTTGCATGGCATAGACAATATCGGTGTTATTGAATATGTTTTGCAGGATGTCTGCAACGGATTGATTGGTTGCATGCACAGAAACCTTACGAGTAAGGTCTACTTCGTTCTTATTAAAGATAAACAGGTAATCCGTCTGCTGTTCGATTTGATTGATCAGCGTCTGGATATTTATGTTTTCGCCGTTGATGGAAACTTTGGCAACTTGCGAGCTGGCTTCCGTAGCGAATAGCCCCGTTATGAAAATGAAGAGAGATGCAAAGGTTATTTTCATAATGCGCAATATATGTTTGTTAGTCATTTTTAATGGGATATAGAAATCCCTGTATAGATTATTTTTCATACATTTATAGCCTTGTATTAGTTAATACTTAAGATAATTAAAATCCTGTCTGGTATTGACTTAGCCGGAGTGTGTTGGTAGCGCGTTCCGGCTTTTTTATGTATTCTTTCCTTTCTCCATAGGCAGTATAGATTTAAGATGTTAATGACTCTTGTTTATTTTATTATGATTGTACTTTCCTTGTCGTCCTTTTTCTCGTATTTGAATTTTGTCCTGAGCTGCAAGGTTTTCAGGACATGTTCCACCCCGTCGCTGGTCCGGAATTTGCCGCTGTAACGCTGGTTGAGGATCCGGGTATTTTGGATGATGATGTTGACATCGAAATAGAGTTGCAGCTTCTTGAACAGGTCTCCGATCGTGTTGTCGTCAAAACAGATCAGCCCTTCTTTCCAGAGGAAATAATTGTACTGGGTGATCGGGGAGGTCTTAAGCTGCCCGTGGTCCGTGTAGGCCTTTTTATTCGGCTCTAACAGGAGATTATCCCGGTGGTTGGCCGATTCGATCTGTACGGAGCCTTTCAGCAATGAGGTTTCGAAGATGGGATTTCCCTTATAGGCATGGACATTGAATTCCGTTCCTAAAACCTTTATATCGTATTGTTCCGTCTTGACGATGAACGGTTTGTTTTTGTTGTGGGTCACATTGAAATAGCCTTCTCCATCCAGTGTGACACTCCGGTTGCCGCCTTCGAAATGGCTGGGGAAAGTCAAGGTTGTTTTAGCATTCAGCCAGACTTTTGTGCTATCCGACAGCGTCAGTTCGGCACGCTGTCCGGCAGGAACATAGATCGTTTGCATAACGGCTTCCTGCCGGACAGTTTCCGGTTCTGCTTTGTTATATGTCGACACAACTGAAAAAGCGATGGCAAATATGGCGGCGATTTTCAGCACTTCCCGGCCGATTGCCCATAACGTCCACCGTTTCCGTCCCTCAGAAAGTCTTTCTGAGGCAAAATGAGCCGGCTCATTTTGCCAGATCGTTATGTTATAGAGTTTGCGTAAGGCGAGATATTCTTTCATATTCTCCTTATCGGAATCTACCCAACGGGTAACAGCCTCTTTTTCTTCGGGGCTTGCTTCGCCGATAATGTATTTATGTAGTATATCCTTATCCATAATTATTCTTCAGGGAGGTTGGTTTTTTCCACCTCTTATTAATAACACGATTCAGACGGGAACATCCCTAACCGGAAAATGAAGATTATTCGGCTAAAAGTAAAAAACATAAAACGGGCAGATAGTCTTTCAGGCTTAAACGCAGCGGTTTGAGCGCTTTCGTTATATGATATTCCACGCCTTTGACCGATACACCCAGCTGTTCGGCAATCTCTTTGTTCGACTTGTTCTGGAAACGGCTCATGATGAAGATATGGCGCGTCTGTTCGGGCAAGGTAGCCAGTGTGTCTGTGATAATCTTTTTTACTTCTTCGGAAAATATTTCTTCAGGGTCGCATGCCTGCAAGGTGGAGATACGGATTTCCAATTCGCGCTGGTTCAGGCTGCTCATCGAATGGATGGCTTCTGCTTTGATAGCCTCGTGTTTGAGATGATCGAGCGATTTGTTTTTGAGGATTGTAAGCAGCAAAGCGTCGGTATAGTCCGTTCCTTTCTCTTTCTCTTTCAAGCTTTCCCATAGCTTGATCAGTGCGTCGGATACGATGTCTTCGGCTACGGATTCATCATGTACAAACGATTTAGTGAACAAGAAGGCTTTCTTGTAGTATCGTGTGTATAAGGTGTTAAAGCTATGTATTTCCTTATAAGACATTTATTTATATTTGTATTCCGTACGCTTCTGGTAGCAAATATAGATAAAAATATGAGATTGGAACGAGAAGTAAGATGAAAAGCGACCCCGCCCTGGTTAAAATTCAATAGAGGTGTGTCGGCGATAAGTTGAGAAGGGATAAGATGGGCGGGGGCGCTTTCAAATGTCTTTTTGAGTCGTAAAGTTCGGCGTATTAGCCGGTGGCAAGCGGAGGGATAGTACTTGCCACGGCTGTTACACCTATAGAATTTCTTTCAGAAAAAGTAGCCCGAACCCCGTTCCCGGATGTTTTAGCGAACAGCGGTTCCCTGCTTTTCCCTTTCACCCACAGCGGTGTTTCTTCTTGTGATGAAGAGCTGCCTGTACTCTCTCCCATACATCCGTGCAGGCAGCTAATCAACATCACAACAAAACATCTCTGCCCGAAAATTCTATACATAACCAAACATAAAATAAAACTTACACTACAGAATCATACTCTCCATACTACCTCCGACAGGAAGCCATTCGCTGCTGCTTACATCGTCGAGCGTGATGCCTTTACCATCGAAAAGGAGGTTGTATATATATCTTTTTCCTTTTTCCCATTTCGTATGGGCGGGAATTTCATATTTGAACGTCTCTTTGTTAATCGTGAAGAGCACTTCCACATCTCCGTCGTCTTTGATGCGTGAGGTCGGGATCACCATCAGTTGTTGCTGTCCGTCCGGTATCTCTTTCAGCATCCGCGGACTGTCCAGCTTCAGGCGGGTGGAGGCATTCGTTCCGGCACATCCGCCGATGTTTCCGGTTCTAATATTCATCTTCCCCTTGAAGCATAGAGCCGTGCCGCCTGCTTTGTTCCCGATCTGGATCGCGTGGAGCAGGAAGCAACCTTCCGTTTCCGGTGCCATACGCAACTGGAAGTTCAGAAGCGAAAGCGCATGGTTCATATTTAAAAGAGCGATTGGCGAAATCTTGTTGACCGCCCGTTGCCCGCTGGCCTGTGCCCCGTGCATGTAATCTTTCGTCAGGGAGGCATCCGGCGATATGCTGACCGGAATATTCTCCGGGTCGAAGTTTACCTGCGACTGGTACGGATAATAGGCATAAACGATGACCGGCTCTTCGTGCAAATAGATCTCGGGAGACTGTCGCCAGTTCAGCCTGTTGTTCATCAGATAGGCCTCGGCCCGTACGTTTTTGTAATCCGGATTACTATCATAGATGTTGCCGGTGCTTTCTGAGACGACATGCAACCCGATAACCGATCCTCTTGTAAATTCTTGCATAAAATTAGGAGACTTTGTTGTCAGCACCTTTGTTATTATTTTTAAAGGTCGTTCTTTCATGCCTAAATTATCAATGAGTTCCGGATCGTAGTCGTTTGTACAACTGAAAATACTAACCGACATCATTATAAATAGTAGTAATTTATTCATTCTTTGTATTATTTTTGTGAAATGATTACAGGTGCAAAGATCAGTCAGTTTGGGGAGGTAGAGGGTGCATTCGGTATAAAACCACGATGAAATCGTATAAAACCGCAGGGTGCAAATTGTCTACAGGCATCAAATTGTCTACTGATGGTTCAAATCAACTATTTAATGCTTCAATTTGTTTACTTGATACGAGGGATCTATTATGTTGGACAAAATTCAGTTTTTATTGAGCTTACAGATTATAGGGTTCTGTGTTTTCGGCGGAACTACCCTGCTACTCCGTGCCGATGATAACCGGGCGAAAAAGATATTGGGGTGGGGAATGTATTTGTGGGCTTTCCTGGCAATCGTGAGGTTGTCCGTCAACCTCTATTTGCATGAGCCGAAAGAAGCTTTTCATCCGGATATTCTGATTATGGGTGCGTTGGTGACGGCTACGCTTGCCTGTTATGTGATTGAAGTATTGCGCCCCGGCTATCTTACCTGCAAACGTTTCTTTCTATTTATCAGTCCGGTTATTTTCGGTGGGCTGGCTTACCTGACGTATCGTCTGTCGGGGGGTGAAATACACACCTACTATTCGATGCGGGAAGTTTTCGAATACTTTAATATGGATGTCTTGCTCCGTATGACGGTCTTCGTGCTGACCTTGTTTTATATGGTACTGCCCGTCTATCTGATAGTACGGTACAGCAAAGATTTCAATGTTTTCCTGGCCGAGAATGTATCCGATCCCGAAGAATATGATTTGGAATGGTTAAAGAAAACCATGATAATTTTAATCGTCTTGTATGGCTTCTACCTTGTTTTATTGCTGACCAATACGCCTTTGATGTATGTGATCGACAAGACGGTCCTGCTGTTTGCCTGGTATTATTTCTTCTATAAGGCGCTGTTCCTGAAGGTGGTCGTACTGGAACATTCTTTTGAAAGCGGATGGGATCTGCCCTATCAGGAAGAGGAGGATGGCAATGATGATGACGAACACCGGATTCTCAGCAAACGCTATGCGGAGGAGGTGGATGCATGGTTTGAAAGAGAAAAACCGTATCTTCGCGATGATTTACGCCTGACGGACTTGCAACGGGTCTTCCCTATCAGCCGTTCTTACCTTTCCCAACTGTTTAACCGGGAGCTGGGACAATCGTTTTCCGATTATGTCAACCAGTTCCGGATCGAGGAAAGCAAACGCCTGATGGATGCCGAACCGAATGCCAGCATACAGGAGGTTGCCGAACGTTCCGGATTCCATTCGATCAGTACGTTCCGGCGGGCTTTCCAGAAATGCACGGGCACGATTCCGTCGGAGTATAAGAATAGCAAGTAAACACATAACGATCTTTATTCTGCCATGAACACTGTTCAAACTACCACTGCCAGGCCGCATATCGTCTGGCTGGATGTCCTTCGTCTTGTCGCAATCCTGATGGTGATTGCCATTCATTGCACCGACCCGTTCAACGCTTCGCCCGAGTCGCGTGCCGATCCGGAGTTTAATTTCTGGGGTTCCATCTACGGCTCCATGCTGCGTGCCAGTGTGCCGTTGTTTGTGATGATGACCGGATTTCTTTTGCTGCCTGTCAGGCAGGAGGCTTCCGTCTTTTATAAGAAACGCATTCCGCGTGTGCTATTCCCCTTCCTGATTTGGTCTGTCCTGTTCGATCTGGCGCCCTGGTTTATCCAGTGGGTGGGAGGAAGCCCGGAGTTGGTGACGGACTTTTTCCCCTGGGAACCTAACCCTTCGGCTTCGTTTACGGAAGCGTTGAAGACCATTGCCTTGATACCTGTAACCTTTACGGTCTATGCGACGCCGATGTGGTATATCTATGTGCTGATCGGGCTTTATCTGTATATGCCGGTCTTCTCCGCCTGGGTGGAAAAGGCATCGGACAAGGCGAAGCGTATGTTTCTGGCACTGTGGTTCGTTTCGTTGTTCATCCCTTATCTGACGGAGTTTGTCTCGCGTTATCAGTTCGGAACCTGCTCGTGGAATTCATTCGGGCTGTTTTACTATTTTGCCGGTTTCAACGGGTATTTGCTTTTGGGGCATTATCTGGGAAAAGGGACCGGCTGGTCGCTCGGCAAGACTTTTTCGGTGACGGTTCCGCTGTTTCTGGCAGGCTATTTTATTACATTGGCCGGCTTTCGCTATATGACATCCGATCCGAATGTGAGCGAAGAGGGGATGGAGTTGTTCTTTACTTATTGTTCGCCTAACGCGTTATTGATGACGGCAGCCGTTTTCCTATTGGTACAGAAGGTACGGATCGCTTCGCCTGTCATTTGCCGTGCCCTTGCCAATTTGACTAAATGCGGCTTCGGCTTGTATTGCGTGCATTATTTCTTTGTCGGCCCTTCCTATATGTTTGCGCAATGGATCGGGACACCCATCCCGGCACTTGTCCCTGTCTCTACCGTCCTGACTTTTGTCTGCGCCTGGTCGTTTACCTATCTGGTAAGCAAGTTGCCGCATGCGAAGTATATTATCGGGTAAGGCGGTTGTTCTTGTACGGCTGTTTGTGCAAATGATGTTAAATAGGTGTCTGAAGTGAGCAACATATCTATATTAGCTCTACTTTTGTGTTGTAAAACATAATTCTGCGGTTAAGAAGCAGAGCCGTTTTGTACAAGTCGTTTTAAACAAAAAGAGAGAAGCTATGAAGAAGGTTTTTAGAAAATGCCTCAGATACCTTGAAATATTAGGTGAATATGGAATGCAGAAATATGGTGTGAAATAATAAGAGGTAAATGTGTGTCTGATAAGGAATGTCGATTTGACATTCCTTTTTTATTTCTTGAGGATAGCGCACATCAATACAATAGTAATTCTCTTAATGCCCAAAAACGCAGTTGTATTTCCATTAAGATAAGGTGGAAAAACTCTTGCCGGTAAACAGATATCTGTTTACGGGTGGAACTGTGGCGGGAAAGCATGCAAATCTTACCGTTGAAGAGGAAAAGCATCAGCACGCCGTTCCGGCAAACCGAAATACAGGCTACCTGGTCCGAATCGATCGATACGGATGTATCTTTGGAGGAAAGGGGCGGAAGGATAATGCCATGGTCCGTAAGTTCTATCCTGTGAATTGCCATGTAAGGGCGAAGTTCCCAGAAGAGATCGGCCGTATGGATAGGAGCCATATTCCTTTCCAAAAGAGCATTTATCTGCCGTTTGAGCTTTGTAATCATAAAAAGATCCTTCATTTTATCGGGCTTTTTCACATTCAACAGTTCCCGATTGAACGTATTATAAAAAAGAGGCGTGAGAACTGTTGATATACCAATCTGAGGCTCTGGACGGCCCTCGCAGTGATATACACAACAGCACCACGCCCTTTATTTGAAATACACAAACATGATTGCATCACATTTGTAATGTGTATACACAAATAGAAGGACGTTGACGTCGTGTCTATTCACTACGATGAAATGGTCCAGATTCCAGATTGAATAGTATCTTTAAACGCCTACGTTTTCAAAAACAAAAATACTGGCAACGCTTTGCCATCTATATACGAAACAAATATAGGAATATTTTAGAATAATTGTATGATCGGTTTATTTTAATCTTGAGCAACCATATCAAAATCTCATTTTGGAACCGGTCCCTTCGGTATGACTTGCTGTGAACCCCCGGAGGACGGCTGCATGAATGGGCGCGGAGACGCTTGTCTTCCAAAATTCATTTTGCTTCACAGAATTCACAACAACTGGCATATATTCAGCAAGTTGCAGCGATGTGAAGGTGAATGCTATAAAAATAAAAGGCTTTAATAAAGATGTATAGATAGGCTGGGAGCCATAAAATATAGTCCTAAGGCTATAAAATATACCCTTAAGGCTATCCGTGAAAAGGTGCCGACCTTTTCCGGGAAAAGCATGCACCTTTTGCCGGAAAAGCATGCACCTTTTGCCGGAAAAGCATGCACCCTTTGCCGGTAAATCATCATTTATCAGGATACAGCCGGAGTTGCGTAACACCTTTCATTCGGACGAAGGGGAAGGAGAGGAGAGGCGGTAGCTGACAAATGCGATGCGTTTGCTATCCGGTGCCCAGGAATTGACATTGATCGTTCCCTGTCCGCCGAATAGTTTGACCAACGTTTTCGGTTCTCCTCCCGTGGCAGGCATCAGCCTAAGCTCTACGTTTTTATTGGGCAGGTGCTGCCCCGGCTCCAAATCTCCTTTGTGGTAGGTGATGTAAATGACCGATTTGCCGTCGGGCGAGATATGCGGGAACCAGGAGTTACGGCTTTCGTCGAAGGTCATCTGGGTTTGTTCGGAGCCGTCTTTTTTCATTCTCCATACCTGCATCAGGCCGGTGCGTACGGAATTGAACCAGATATATTCTCCGCAGGGCGAATATTCGGGGCCATCGTCCAGCCCTTCGGCTGTCGTCAGGCGGGTTTCTTCTCCTCCTTCAACTGGAATGATGTAGATGTCATAATTGCCTTTCCGTTCAGCACAATAGGCGAGTTGCCGTCCGTCCGGGCTCCATCCGTGGAGGTAACTGGGAGCCATCGGGGTGATCAGGCGGGGTGTTCCTCCCTGCATCGGAAGCGTGTAGACACGTGATTTGCCGTCTTCTTTTGTCCCGTGGCTGATGGCGATCTGCTTGCCGTCGGCAGCTATGACATGGTCGTTGTTACATCGGGCGGCAAAACCGGTGTTTATCATTTTCGGTTCGCCGGTCGAATCGGGTGAGATTTTGTACAGTCTGCCTCCGCTGTTATACACGAGCCATTGGCCGTCGGGCGTCCAGTTGGGGGCTTCGACACGGTAAGGGAATTCTTTGACTACGGTGCGCTGGCCGTTTGTTACGTCCAGCACTTCCAGTATGCTGGTCACGCCGTTTTGTTGGGCGGATGCGAGCGACGTGAAAGCCGCTAAAAGAATCATACAACAGGTTTTCATGATGATTGAGAATTAATAGAACGCTGAAAGGTACTAAAATTAACCGGGCTGGTAATAACCGTAGGGGATTAATTCTTCTTTTTCCTTGATCTCTTTCAGGTAGCATTGGTCGAGAAGCAGGATGCGGTTTACGATTTTGTGCACTTCCCTGAAGTTATGGTCTGTCAGGATAATGCCTCTTGTCCGGGCGCTTTCGGCGATGTGCGTCCGTATTTCTTCCGCTGCAACGGGGGAGAGGCCGTTGAACGGTTCGTCCAACAGAAGATAGGCTGCTTTGCTGTAGAGGATAAGTTTTATCTCCAAATAACGCAGTTCGCCTCCCGAAAGATGGGCGATCTTGTTGTTGCGGACTTTGAACAGGAACCGGTCGCCAAGGAATTGCTTATATTGCTCCTTTGGAATATAGAGTTCGACCGCTTGCGCGATGGTGAGATTGGGCGGGATAAAGTCGTGCTGGGGCAGATAAGCCACCATCCCCGTACGGTAGGCTGCTCCTTTGATCACTTTCCCGTTTATGCGGATAAAGCTCCTGTCGCCTTTCAACGTCCCGAAAATAATGTTCAGCAGAGTCGATTTCCCGCTTCCGTTATGTCCGAACAGGGCGATGATATCTCCCGGACGGCAACAGAGGTAGACGTCCGACAGGACAGTTTTCTCTTTAAACGCTTTTACGACGCTATCGACTTCCAGACAAGTGCACATAACCGGATGATTTGATTAAAGACCAGACATAATGATACGAAAATCACAAACGTGGCGACCAAAAGTTCTACCTTGCTGATGCCTTTGTTATAGAAAAAGAAGTATTTCTCCTTATATGATATTTCTTTATAAAGCAAATCCATCCCTAACCCGAACGTAGGAATGAACAGCAATGCGCTACCGACAAAATCTCTTGAATGGAGGATGGAAGCCACGAAAGCAAGTGCCACTCCGATGATGATGCTGGTCAGCAGCGTGGTGCGAAAGAAGGCGAGGTAGAGGCGGATGCGGGTCATAGGGGGAACATTATTACATCATGAGGCTTGCCGTATTTGTCGATAGTTGCAGTAATCATCGTCATCTTTGCATCTTTGGAATCCCAGTCCTTATATTTGTTATTGGTTCGAAAATAACTTTCCCAGTTTTCCAGATAGGCTGTGTAGTAAGGCATTTCCGGTTTTTCTTGCTTGGGGGTTTCTTTAATACTCGCTTTGTTATCTTGTTTGCTGGATTCTGTTTTCTCAGATGCCGGTTCCTTTTGCTTTATTGGCTGCATTTCTACTTGCTCAGAAGAAGTATTTAATGCAATGTCTCCTGCATCCGGTTGGCTGACCGGCAGATCGAGCGTGTCTTTTACCCGGTCGAGATGCAGGGTGGTGACAATGGGGCAGTCGTCTAAGGATCGCCCGCCGGCTGTTTTGTTTCCGGAACAGGCTCCAAATAAGAAGATAGCGATGAAGAACGGTGTGATGTAATGTGTTTTCATAAGCCGGCTGTTTGACTGTTTATATTATGAATAAGAACTCCGTAGCAAATATAAGGTATTATATAATATATTATTACTAATATTTCGTAAAAAGTGATGGTGAGGAGAAAAGAGAAGTATCTATAAAGCAACAGTACGCTGTCGATGGTAACCGACAGCGTACTGTGAAAGATATTATTTGTAAATATGATTTACCATTTATTATACAGCACCACCTCACGGGAGCCGCGTACACTCATGGTCGGGAACCAGATATCTTCTGCTGTCAGGCCGCATGCTTCAACGGCTTGCAGGCAATATTCCAGTCTGCCGAAATCAGCGTCTGCATTATTCGTTCCGAAGGTGAATTTGATTCCGCGTTCTTTTGCTTTGCGGATGATTTCCATGCTGGGGATCTTGTAACGTGCGTTGATTTCGAGTGCGATGTTGTATTTTTCCAATACATCCAGGACGCGGTCGATACGTTCGTCGGTCCAGTATTTGGCATATTCGGCATTCAGCTCTTCGGGCAGGAAGGTCGGATTGGCATAGATGTCGGCCGGCTCGTTGGTAAGGATCTTGACGGTCTGGTCCACCAGGTGATCCATGTATTGTTCTTTTGTGACACCGTCGTAGTGCACTTCTTCGGGGCGGTATATCCTTGACAGGCGGCCTTTATGGTCTACTATGGTCATGCCGTCGGTAAAGAGATAGTCGAATACGCCTAAAGCCTCCTGCGAGAAGGTGGCTGTCCATTTACGGCCTTCGCCTTGTACGCCGCGCAGGAAAGGCATGTCTTTTACTTCGTTGTAATATTCGTACACTTCCTTGTCGTCGGCAAGCATACGGCCTACGCCTCCTTCACCGGCATTGGGAGCTACGCCGTAGTTGATGCCATAGTTCATCGACATGGCGTGTGCCATCTCTTTCGTCAGGCCGCCTTTCAAATGTACGTGGTAGTCTATCACGGGGAAGTTTTGCTGTTGGAAACGGATCACGGCATCGTGTTGTTCGTCTATCTGCGGCATTGTGTCCGCTTCATTGACCGCGTCTTTTTTCAGGCGTGTCATGTTGAGGTTACGGAAGGTCACGTCGCCGTTTATGCCTTTTAGCGCGATAGAACCCCGGCCGAGAAGACGTCCGGCATATTCTTTCGTACGATAGGGCTGTCCGGGTTCGGTATAGCATACTACAACAGTATCGTTTATGGCAACCGATATGTTATGTCCGCGTACGGCAATTTCGAAGTCGAACCATTTCCCGTCTTGCGCCAGGGAACGGTAGAGGTTACGCACGGATGTGAGGCTGCCGCTTTTGCGTGTGCCGTCGATGGCTCCGTTCCGGAATGCCACCTCGTAGCCTGATTTCCCGTCGGTATGGAACAGCAAGGCCGCTTCCGCATCGTCACCGGTGAGGGCCTGTCCGGTGAGTATGAAGTTTTCATATTCTCCTTCGGCGAACCAAGTCGATCCGGCGGTTACGGTTATTTCATTACCGTCGGCAGTCCCCATTTCGGGGCTGCTGAAGCGGTTTAACGGTTCTGCCACGTTGTATCGTACGCAGCCGGTAAATCCTAAGATACTTATCAAGGCTGCTATGAATGCTGTGCTGGTTTTACTGATCATAATGTATTTTGTTTTATTAATTATACATTGAAGCGGAAATGCATGATATCGCCGTCCTGAACGATATATTCTTTTCCTTCGACGCTCATTTTTCCGGCTTCCTTCACGGCTGATTCCGATCCGTAGGAGATATAATCCTCGTATTTGATGACTTCGGCACGGATAAAACCTTTCTCGAAGTCGGTATGGATCACACCGGCGCATTGAGGAGCTTTCCAGCCTTTATGGAAGGTCCAGGCGCGGCATTCGTCGGGACCGGCTGTCAGGAATGTTTGCAGGTTCAGGAGCTTGTAAGCGGATTTGATCAGGCGGGCAACGCCGGATTCTTCCAAACCGATCTCCTGCAAGAACATCTGGCGTTCTTCGTAGGTGTCGAACTCGGCTATTTCGCTTTCGATCTTGGCGGCAACGATCAGGATTTCGGCGTCCTCGTCTTTTACGGCTTCGCGGACTGCATCCACGTATTTATTCCCGTTGACAGCGCTGGCTTCGTCTACGTTGCAGACATACATCACCGGTTTGTCGGTCAACAGGAACAGATCGTGTGCGATCTTCTGTTCGTCTTTCGTGTCGAAAGAAACGGTGCGGGCACTTTTACCCTGTTCCAATGCTTCCTTGTATTTGCAAAGCACTTCGTAAGCGATTTTAGCCTGCTTGTCGCCGCCTGTTTGAGCCTGTTTCTGCACTTTGGCGATACGGCTGTCGATGGTTTCCAGGTCTTTGATCTGCAACTCGGTGTCGATGATTTCTTTGTCGCGCACCGGGTCGACACGGCCGTCCACATGCACGATATTGTCATCGTCGAAGCAACGCAATACATGCAGGATTGCATCTGTCTCGCGGATATTGGCGAGGAATTTGTTTCCCAGACCTTCCCCTTTGCTGGCGCCTTTTACGAGGCCGGCGATGTCTACGATTTCCACCGTAGTAGGGATAACACGTTGGGGATGTTCGATCTCTGCCAGCTTGTTCAGACGTTCGTCCGGTACGGTAATGACGCCGACATTTGGTTCGATCGTACAGAACGGGAAGTTAGCAGACTGTGCTTTTGCATTCGATAAGCAATTGAAAAGAGTAGACTTTCCTACGTTGGGAAGTCCTACGATGCCACATTGTAAAGCCATTCTATTTTGTTGTTATGATTGATTCAAACTTTGTTTTCAGTCTGCAAAGATAAGGATTCTTTTGTATTTATGTTGCCGGATAGCGGGCGAACCGAATATTTTGCTTATGTTTGTGTACCTTTTAATTAATTTATTATGAACAAAAAACTTAAAGCTCTTCTTTGTGTTTTGTCATGTTCTCTTATGACGACCTATGCACAACAAAAGCCGGAATGGATGAATCCGGAAGTGAATGCTGTCAACCGTGCTTCGATGCACGCGCATTATTTCGCCTATGAAACGGAAGATGCGGCCCTGCAGGGCGAGCGGCAAAAGTCCTCCAACTTTATGTCGATCGACGGAACTTGGAAATTCAACTGGGTGAGGAATGCCGATCAACGGCCGCTCGACTTCTATAAAGTTGATTTTAACGACAAGGGATGGGACCATTTCTCTGTCCCCGGCTTGAGGGAGATGAACGGCTATGGTGATCCGCTGTATATCGAAAGCGGGTATGCCTGGTGTTATCAGTTCGAGAGTGATCCGCCTTATGTGCCGGTCGAAAACAATCATGTCGGCTCATACCGTCGGGAGATCGAACTGCCTGCCGGCTGGAAGGGGAAAGAGGTTTTTGCTCATTTCGGTTCCGTCACGTCCAATATGTATCTGTGGGTAAATGGCAAATATGTCGGATATAGTGAAGACAGCAAGCTGGAAGCGGAGTTCAATCTGACTAAATACCTAAAACCGGGTAAGAACCTGATTGCTTTCCAGGTATTCCGCTGGTGTGACGGAACTTATCTGGAAGACCAGGATTTCGTACGTCTCTCCGGAGTAGCCCGCAACTGCTACCTCTATGCCCGTAATCCGAAATACATCGAAGATATACGGATCACGCCGGATCTGGATGAGCACTATAAAAACGGCACGGTCCGGGTGGATCTGAACCTGAAAGGAAGTGCCGTCGTGGACCTGAAATTGGCGGATGCCGAAGGTAATGTGATTGCCTCTGAAGAGTTGAAGGGCAGCGGTAAACTGAATGCCTCTTTTGATATCAAAGATGCCCGGAAATGGTCTGCCGAGACACCCTATCTGTACACGTTGACCGCTACCCTGAAAGAGGGAAACCGGGTACTTGAAGTGATCCCGCAGAAGGTCGGCATCCGGAAAGTCGAATTACGCAATAACCAGGTTTGGGTGAATGGTTCGCCGGTTTTGATCAAAGGTGTGAACCGCCATGAGATCGATCCGGACAGAGGCTATTGGGTGACACCCGAACGGATGCTTCAGGATATCCGGATTATGAAAGAAAATAATATCAATGCCGTTCGTACCTGCCACTATCCGGATGATAACCTGTGGTACGATTTATGCGACGAATACGGTCTGTATATGGTTGCCGAAGCCAATGTGGAATCGCATGGTATGGGGTACGGCGACAAGACGCTGGCCAAGAATCCGATATTCAAGAAAGTTCACTTGGAGAGAAACGAACGGAACGTGCAGCGCAACTTCAACCATCCGTCCATTATCTTCTGGTCATTGGGAAATGAAGCCGGTTTCGGTCCTAACTTTGAAGCCTGCTACCATTGGGTGAAAGCCGAAGATCCGTCACGTGCCGTACAATATGAACAGGCGGAAGAGAATGAGTTTACCGATATCTATTGCCCGATGTATATCCCGTTCGACAGTTGTCTGAAACACCTGCGCGGTAATTACGGCAAACCGCTTATCCAGTGCGAATATGCGCATGCAATGGGCAATTCGGAAGGTGGTTTCAAGGAGTACTGGGACCTGATCCGGAAGGAACCGGAATATCAGGGTGGTTTTATCTGGGATTTCGTCGACCAGTCTCCCCGTATGTTTACAAAAGAGGGCGTACAGTATTTCGGTTATGGAGGCGACTTCAATAAATACGATGCTTCGGGGCAGAACTTCCTCGATAACGGCCTGATCAATCCTGATCGCCGCCTGAATCCGCATATGGATGAGGTACGCCATATCTACCAGGATATCTGGGTAACGCCGAAGGATCTCGAAAAAGGTGAAATCTCCGTTTATAATGAATACTTCTTCCGTGATCTGGGCGCCTATTACTTAGAATGGCAGTTGCTTGCCGACGGTGTGCCGGTGCAAAACGGTATGGTTCCCAATTTGGATGTCAAGCCGCATGAGACGAAAACAATGCATCTGGATTACGATCTTTCGCGCATTTGTAAAGACAAGGAAGTCTTGTTGAATGTGGCTTTCCGTTTGAAACAGTCCGAAACGCTCCTGCCTTCCGGTTATCCGGTAGCCAAAAACCAGCTTTCGGTCCGTCCGTATAAAGCTCCGTCTATCGACAATGCGAACTTGGTGGAGAGCAATCGGCCTGTGGTCACACCGGTCATTTCGGATAATGATATCAACTATCTGATCGTGGAAGGGGATAACTACCGTGCCGAGTTTGCAAAGAAAGACGGATTCCTGACGCTGTACACGGTGAATGGCGTTCCGATGATGAAGGACGGCGGCAAGCTGACGCCAAACTTCTGGCGTGCCCCGACCGATAATGAGATGGGCGGCAATATGCAGAAACTATATGCCGTCTGGCGTAATCCGCAGATCAAACTGGATAAGATCACCCGGAAAACTGAGAACGGCCAGGCACTGGTCGAGGCGGCTTATACCATGCCCGAAGTCTCTGCCAAGCTCTATCTGACCTATCAGATCAATAATAAAGGAGCCATGAAAGTCACTCAGAAAATGGTTGCCGATGCCTCTGCCGACGTTCCGGATATGTTCCGTTTCGGTATGCGTTTGCAGATGCCGAAGTGCATGGATCAGATCTCTTATTATGGCCGTGGCCCGATCGAGAACTATCCTGACCGCAATAACTCCACCGATCTGGGAAGATACAAACAGACGGTTGCCGAACAATTCTACCCCTATATCCGTCCGCAGGAAACAGGTACGAAGAGCGATATCCGCTGGTGGAAACAGCAGACGGTAGCCGGTGACGGGCTTAAGTTCTTCTCCGCTAAACCGATTTTGATGTCTGCCATGAACTATACGGTGGAAGATCTGGACGACGGGCCGGAAAAAGGCCAACGCCATTCCGAACTTGTCCCGCAGGTAGATTATACCAACGTTCTGATCGACCTGAACCAGAAAGGTCTGGGTTGCATCACCAGTTGGGGCAAACGTGCTTTGCCGCTCGAACCATACCGCATTCATTATGGTAATTACGAGTTCTCGTTTATCATGCAACCGGTGTCCGGTGATTATGAATAATTTCCGATGGTCGTAATAATAAAGCCTCATCCTTTCTGCTCGAAGCAGGGGTAGGATGAGGCTCTTCATCTAACATTCAGAAAAATTTGAGTATTTTAGTAGTCCAGTATGGCTCTGACCTGCCGCTTTTCCTTTTTGGGACATATATCGAGGTTGCTGTTTGCCATGTTGAAAGTGACCCCCAGGTCTATCACGCTGTTGTCTTTGCACCAGTATTCTTCGTCATAGAGTAAAGTTCCCCGTTGTTTGGCAAGTATCATGTTAAATTCCCGCTGCTTAGTATGCAATAAGACTAAACTGAGCATATCCGGCATATGCCAGTTGCATAATGTCCCTTCGGAAACAGATTCGCAATAGATCAGGGCATCGAAATAGTCGAATGTCTGTTCTTGTATCTCCATCACCGAGCCTTTATAGGGGAGTATGTCTGTTTCGATATCCTGATTGCAAATGTCAACACCCGTTTGTATAACCAGGCCACCGGCATAAATATCGCCGACCGTAGGCGTCCGGAAGGGGGGAAGATGAATCCCTTGTGCGATCTGGTAACCTTTTTCTGGATAGAAATATATGAAATGGCTTAGGGATGTCGTAAGGCGAATGGAACGGATGTGGCTGGCTTCATCCGGGATAGCGATTGAAACACCTCGATTTTGTATCTCTATGTCCGGTGTGACGAAATGGTACTGGTGATCTTGTCCGGATGTAAATTCGAACGCCGCCTTTTGTACGGATGCCGGAAGATTGTCTGGAAATATGAAATACATAATTATCTAATTGTTCCATCTGTCCCCCAGGATGGAAAACACAATAAAAGCGTGGGAACTGCCATCTATCCAAGCAAGAGGTATCGCCAAACACCTATCCAGCAGATAGACAACAGCCCACGCCTAATGTCTATATAGTATGTATATATACAAAAAACGTGAGGCAATTGTTGTCTACTGTCCTCGCTGGATGAAAAATTGGCGATTTTCTTACTTAAGGACAATATGATAACGCTTCTGTTTTACTATGTGATATTGCAACGCTTTGCAATAAAGTCCACTACAAAGATAGTGTATAAATGATATGATTTATAAGCTTTATACTTTTTTGTTAATGTGCTTCCAACCAGTTCGCCCCTTCACCGCAGTCAGCGATCAGGGGAACTTGCAGTTTGATTGCATTTTCCATTTCATCCAACACGATTTGTTTTACTTTTTCCAGTTCGTCTTTGTAGACGTTAAAGTTCAATTCATCGTGTACCTGAAGGATCATCTTGCTCTTCAGGCCTTCGGTTTCGAAGCGGTTGAAAATACGCACCATAGCAACCTTGATGATGTCGGCGGCGCTGCCTTGGATAGGCGCGTTGATCGCGTTTCGTTCGGCATATCCCCGCACGATGGCATTGTGGGAGTTGATATCCGGCAGGAAGCGTTTGCGCTTGTAGATGGTTTCTACATATCCTTTTTCTTTCGCAACCTCGATGCTCTCGTCCATGTAGGCACGAATGTCAGGATAGGTCTTGAAATAGCCTTCGATCAGCTCTTTCGACTCTGCACGGGGGATGTTCAGCCGCTCGGCCAATCCGAATACAGAGATTCCGTAGATGATACCGAAATTGGCTGTTTTTGCTTTCCGGCGCATATCGGAAGTGACTTCTTCGACCGGAATGCCGTATATCTTGGCGGCTGTGGCGGCGTGGATGTCGGCTCCGCTACGGAAGGCCTCTATCATGTGAGTGTCTTGGCTCAGGTGCGCCATGATGCGAAGTTCGATCTGGGAATAATCGGCGGAGAAGAAGATACAGTCTTCGTTATCGGCTGTAAACGCTTTCCGGATCTCGCGTCCCAACTCGTCGCGTACCGGAATGTTCTGCAGGTTCGGATTGGTGGAACTGAGACGGCCGGTCGAAGTGACTGCCTGGTTGTAGGAAGTATGGATCTTGCCGGTCTTCCGGTTGATCAGTTCGGGCAACGCATCAATGTAAGTGCTGAGTAGCTTTTTCAGTCCGCGATATTCGAGCAACTTTCCTATGACAGGATGTTTGGAACGCATTTTTTCCAAAATCTCTTCACTCGTGCTGTAGCTGCCAGTTTTCGTCTTTCTCGCTTTCTCTTCTATCTTGAGGTGGTCGAAAAGGACTTCGCCGACCTGCCGGGCCGAATTGATGTTGAACTTTATTCCCGCCAGTTCGTAAATCTCTTTTTCCAGTTCCTTCAGGGCGATCGTCAATTCCTTCGACGATTGTTTCAGGGCGACCGTATCTAATGTGACACCCGTATACTCCATTTCTGCCAATACATATACAAGAGGCATCTCGATATCGTAAAAAAGAGATTCGAGTCCTTCTTTCTCCAAAAGGGGAGCGAAATAGTTTTTCAGCTTGAGGGTGATGTCGGCGTCTTCGGCGGCATATTCGCAAACCTGGGGAATGGGGACGTCGCGCATGGTGAGCTGTTTTCTGCCTTTCGGACCGAGCAGTTCCTCGATGCGTACCGTTTTGTATTTAAGATATGTTTCGGCCAGGTAGTCCATGCCGTGACGCAATTCGGGATTCAGAAGGTAATGGGCGATCATCGTATCGAAGAGAGGGCCGGCTATCCGGATTCCATATTTACGGACGACGAGGATGTCGAATTTTATATTCTGTCCGATCTTGAGCGACTTCCGGTTTTGCAGGGCAGGGGAGAAGTGGGCAAGAACTTTGTCCGCCTCTTCACGTGCTGCCGGAACAGGGACGTACCACGCCTCGTTTTCCTTTACGGCGAACGACATTCCGACCAAGCCGGCGTTCAAAGCGTCCACACTGTCTGTTTCCGTGTCAAAAGCAAAAAAATCCTGTTCGTTCAAAAACCGTCCTAATTCGATCCTTTTCTCCTCTGTATCAACAAGATGATAAGTGTGAGGGGTGGACTTTAAGTCCGCGAGAGTCGAATATTTTGGACCAGCCGTAGGTTCGGTCGCAAATTCTTCAAAGAGCGAGCCTTGAATCGGGCCTGCCGGAGCCGTTTTTTTCTTTGTGCCGGTTTTTGCCGGGGAAGATACGTTTTTGAACTCTGTTTTGACTTTCTCGGGTTCTCCGACTATCTTGTTAATAAATGTTCTGAATTCTAATTCAGTGTAAATCTCGACGAGACGTTCTTCGTTCATCTTTTCCCGGATGCATTTGTCGGCATCGAACTCGATGGGGACGTCCGTCTTGATTGTTGCCAGGAATTTGGAGAAGCGGATCTGTTCCATATTCTCCGTGACCTTCTTTTGAAGTGAACCTTTCAGCTTGTCGGTATTCTCCAAAAGATTCTCGACTGTTCCGAATTCGGTTAATAGTTTCTGGGCTGTCTTTTCACCGACACCCGGACATCCGGGGATATTATCGGAGGTATCGCCCATCAGTCCCAGAAGATCGATCACCTGGTCGACAGAGGTCAGGCCGTATTTGTTAAGAACTTCGGGGACGCCCATAATCTCGTAGTCACCACCGAAACGGGGACGGTACATAAATATATGTTCGGAAACCAACTGGCCGTAGTCTTTGTCGGGCGTCATCATATAAACCTCGAAGCCCTCTTTCTCGGCTTTCTTGGCAACCGTGCCGATAACATCGTCGGCCTCAAAGCGCGGTACTTCCAGGATCGGGATCTTGTAGGCTTCAATGATTTCTTTGATGATTGGGATCGACTTGCGGATATCTTCCGGCGTCTCTTGCCGTTGCGCCTTGTATAGTTCGTAGGCTTCGTGGCGGAAAGTCGGGCCTTTCGGGTCGAAAGCTACCGCTATGTGAGTCGGATTTTCACGCTTCAGGACATCTTCCAGACTATTGATAAAACCAAAGATGGCCGAAGTGTTCATACCTTTGGAGTTGATACGCGGATTCTTGATAAAGGCGTAATAGGACCGATAAATCAATGCATAGGCATCTATGAGGAATAACTTCATCGCTTTTAACACGTTTTAGTGTGACAATTGTCGGTAAATGTACGAAAAAACTCGCTTACTCGATACTTTTTGTTACTTTTGCGCATCTTAGGATCGATTATGAAGGATAGAAGTAAAATAGAACAACCGGTTGCCGTAGAGTTTAAACGTTTTAATGATGAGTTTGCTGCTTCGCTGCGAAGCGAGACGAATCGTTTGCAATCGGCTATTGACCAGATACTGAATGCGAGCGGAAAGCATATCCGCCCCTTATTGGTACTTTTAGCTGCTAAAGTTTGCGGGCAGGTGACGGATCATACGATTAATTCGGCTGTTTTGCTGGAATTGCTTCATACTGCCACACTGATCCATGATGATGTGATCGACGAGACGAAACAACGTCGCGGCGTACCTTCCCTAAATGCCATATTCGATAACCGTATTTCGGTCCTGGTGGGCGATTATGTCCTTTCCACCGCATTGATCCGTTCGATCCAGACCGGTAATCTGCAAATCATAGGTATTGTTTCCAACCTCGGCCGGGACCTGTCGGAAGGGGAGATCAAGCAACTCGAAACGGCTGAAGAAAGCATAATCGACGAAGCCTGCTATATGCAGGTGATACGGAAGAAGACGGCGATGTTGCTTTCCGCTTGTGCCGAGATCGGCTCCATCTCTGCCGGAGCATCCGGTGAAATGGTGGAAAAATGTCGTGAGTTCGGCGAATATCTGGGTTACTGCTTCCAGATCAAAGACGATATATTCGACTACTTCAAAGAGGCGAATATCGGCAAACCGACCGGCAACGATATCCGCGAAGGAAAGATTACGCTCCCCTTGCTCCACGCTTTGCAGATAGGGAGAAAAGAAGAGGTAGACCGTTATTTGTATATTATCAATAAGAAAGACTTTTCGACGGAAAATATAGATCTGCTGATTGACTTTGCAAAAGCAAATGGCGGTATCGAATATGCCGAACAGCGGATGTTGGAGTATCATGACAAGGCAGTGGAAGTCCTTCGGACGCTACCGGAATCAGAGGCTCGCGAAGGGCTGTTGCTGCTTGCCGATTATATCATTGAACGTCAGAAATAATCTTCAATGTTAACACAACATTTATGTATCGTAAATTATTTTTATTGGTGTTTACTTGCCTTTACTGTTTTACCTGTATAAAAGGACAAGGTCTTGAATTGCGTGCCGGAATGAACCTCTCTTCTTATCTTCATACAGAGGGTGCGCGTCCGAAAGTGGGTGCGAATGTCGGCGTGATGGGCGACATCCGGTTGAGCCGTTATTTTCATCTTCAACCCGGTTTGATGTTGAATGGGCGTGGTGCTTCGACGCAGGAATATGTGGGGATGAAGGGAAAGATTACCGGATATTGGCTGGATATACCTGTTTATGCATCTTTCCGCATTCCTTGTTCGGAGAATACGGCCGTTCGTGTCGGTTTCGGTCCTTATTACGGAGTCGGTCTGTTTGGAAAAACATCTGTGACAAAAGGGGACGTTTCCGTTTCAATCAATACGTTTGGGGATGTCGATCATTCGATTGTTCCGGGAGGTGAGGTCGCTGTCCGCCAGGATTTTGGAGTCGGTATAGAGGCCGGTGTCGAGCATAAGCGATATTTGGTTGTCCTGAATTATATGCAGGGTTGTACCGATAACTTAGCAGGCGAGGGAAGTAAAAACTTCCTGTTGTCGCTTTCTGTCGGCTATAAATTCAGGCTTTAAGCGAAGGCATTTCACTAATATGTTTTTTGCATTTCTACTGTCACTCTATCACACTTCCTGCCGTACCCTTTGTATATCATAGTTTGCGATGTGTGATAGATGTGTTTTTTATCTATCACACATGTGTCACCCTCTATCACACTTTTCTATTGTAGATGTGATCGCAAGTGAAAGAATCCTCTTCGTTGAATGCGCATAGCACCTTGGAAAAACTTCCCGAAGATACAGGGAAAGATGAATGAGCTGCTTATATAAATACAGCGACATCCGGGTGCAGAGAACCTCTCCACCCGGATGTTTGTTTAGGGTAGATCCGGATGTAGCGGGAGGGAACATCCGGATCTACCAGGATTTCTGTCGTTGTCTTTTGAAGAAAAGACTATGGGGTTGTGAAAAATTCCCCGTAGCTTTCTTATTTTCCCAAACGGTGTTCGATGTCTTCCACCAAACTGCTGGCTCCGATGCGGAACAGGTCTTTGTTCAACCAGTCGTTGCCCAGTACCTCTTTGACGATGGTATAGTAGCGGACAGCCTCTTCTGCCGTGCGGACACCACCGGCAACTTTGATACCGACACGCTTTCCTGTGATGGAATGGTACTTTTTCAGAACCTGGCACATCGTATAAACGGCTTCCGGAGTTGCACCGGGATAGCCTTTTCCGGTTGATGTCTTGATGAAATCCGCACCCGAATAGACCGCGAGGATGGCCGCATTCCGGATGCTTTCGGGAGTCTGGAGCGCACCTGTTTCGAGGATGACTTTCAGCCGGGCTTCACGACAGCTTTCTTTGATCTCTTGAAGTTCTTCGGTAAGCTCGTCATAATTTTCTTCCAGGAAATAGCCTAAGTTCATGACAACGTCGATTTCATCGGCTCCCTGCATGACAGCCATCGCCGTTTCGGCAATCTTGATTTCCATAAAAGTCTGTGAGGAGGGGAAACCGCCTGCTACGGATGCGATCTTTACATCCTGTGCCGAGAGGGCTTCTTTTACCGTCTCCACGAATAGGGGATAGGTGCAGATGGCGGCAACGTTGGGAACGTCGGGACGAGTCCCTTCGAAGTCGTTCACCTTGTCAACCAGTTTCCAGATACTCTCTTTCGTATCGATGCTGGTGAGGGAAGTCAGGTCGATGAAACCGTGTATTTGCTTCAAAACATCGGGCGTAAGGTTGTCGTTTCCGTACTTCCCGAGCAGTGTCTTTACCTGTTCGGCGACTTCTTCGGCTGTGCCGGCTGCTTCAAATTTGGCGAATGCCTGCTGATATTTGTTGGTGTGGAGATGCTCGGTATCTTCATCGTGGTGGTGATGTCCGCATCCACATTCATGATCGTGTTCGTGTACCATAATCTTATAGCTTTTTATTGTTTATATGTCGTTCTTTATCGCGGTCGGTTTTCTTCTGCAGGTTCTTTTCGAAGGCAGCAGTCAGATCGACTCCCGTCTGGTTGGCGAGGCAGAGCAAGACCCATAGAACATCTGCCATTTCATCGCCCAAATCACGGTGTTTGTCGCTTTCTTTGAAGGACTGTTCGCCGTAGGTGCGGGCCATGATGCGGGCCAGTTCGCCGACCTCTTCGGTCAGGATGGTCATATTCGTCAGTTCGTTGAAGTAGCGGACGCCATACGTCTTGATCCAGCTGTCCACCTGCTCCTGTGCCTGTTTAAGCGTAATTTCTGCCATGTCGTTTTATTCTTTATTCTGTGAATCGATCCAGATCGTAACGGGGCCGTCGTTCACCAGTCCCACTTTCATATCGGCGCCGAACGTGCCGGTCTGCACTTCCTTTCCGATTTGCAGGCCCATCTCGGCACAAAAAGCCTCGTACATCGGAACCGCTATGTCCGGTTTGGAAGCATGGATGTAGGAGGGGCGGTTCCCCTTCTTTGTGGAAGCGTGCAGGGTGAATTGGCTAACCACCATCACTTCCCCTTCCGTTTCGATCACAGAGCGGTTCATAACGCCGTTTTCATCGTCGAAAATACGGAGGTTGGCAATCTTCTTGCACAACCATTCGATGTCCTCCTGGGTGTCACGGTCTTCAATACCGACCAGTACGAGCAGGCCTTTCCCGATTTCAGATTTTACTTGCCCGTCTATGGTCACGGAGGCATGTTGTACCCGTTGTATCAATGTTCTCATATCTTTAGTTTAAACCATTTAATAATGCTTTTGTTTTGGCTTCTCCGATTACTTCTTTCAGTTCGTCGAAGCTGGCTTCACGTATTCGCTTTACGCTCTTAAAACGACGTAAAAGTAATACTTTTGTCTTTTCACCGATCCCTTTTATCGCATCTAATTCTGATTTGGTCTGGCTCTTGCTCCGCTTGTCTTTGTGGAAAGCGATGGCGAAACGGTGCACCTCGTCCTGTATTTGCGTGAAGAATTTGAACATGAAGCTTTGCATCGGCATACCGATTGTCTCGGGAGGGAACCCGAAAAGGAGCTCCGATGTCCGGTGTTTACCGTCTGTTGCCAGTCCGGCAATCGGGATGTCCAGGTGAAGCTCGTCCTGGATCACTTCACGTACGACTTCCATCTGCCCCTTTCCACCGTCGGTAATGATCAGATCGGGCAGGGGAGATTCTTCTTCTATGGCGCGCTGGTAACGACGGCGTACGACCTCTTTCATGGAGGCATAGTCATCCGGGCCGACAACCGTTTTGATGTTATATTTCCGGTAATCTTTCTTCGATGGTTTCGCCATTTTGAAGACGACACACGCAGCCACCGCGTCGCTCCCTTGTATGTTCGAGTTGTCGAAACATTCGATATGAGCCGGTAATTTGGGTAGATGAAGCGTGTCCTGTATCTCTTTTAAAAGACGTGTACTGCGTTGTTCCGGATTCAGCTTTTCAGCCTGTTTCAGTTTGTCGACTTTATACTGCTTTACGTTCATCTCGGATAGTTCCACCAACTTCTTTTTATCCCCACGCTGGGGAACGGTAATCGAGACGTTTTCCAGTTCTATATCCAACGGAAAAGGAACGATGATTTCGCGTGCCGTACTCTTAAATCGATTACGCATTTCGATAATGCCTAAACTGAGCAGGTCTTCTTTCGATTCGTCCAAACGCTTTTTATATTCGAAAGTATAAGCCTGCACGATCGCACCATTGCCGATATGCATATAATTGATATAAGCCGAATGCTCGTTTTCGGCGAGCGAGAATACATCTATATTATGGAGCATCGGAGTAACCACCGTCGATTTTGAACGATAATTTTCGATGACTTCGTATTTTTCTTTGATCTTCTGTGCTTCTTCGAACCGCAATTCCCCGGCCAGCTTCTGCATCTCTTCATACAGATGTTTGCTTATTTGCGAAATATTTCCCCGGAGGATTTCTTTTATTTCGGAAATGTTTTGCTGGTATTCTTCCAGTGTCTGCAATCCTTCACAAGGGCCTTTACATCGCTTGATATGGTATTCGAGGCAGACTCGGTATCGGCCTTCCGCGATGGATTCGGGGGTAAGAGGGTATTTGCAGGTGCGTAACGGATACAGCTCTTTCAGCATTTGCAACATGACTTTTGCGGTGTAGATGGAAGGGTAGGGACCGTAATAGCGCGAACCGTCCCGTACGATGTTCCGGGTTTGGAATACGCGTGGGAAATATTCGTTTTTGACAACGATAGACGGATAGGTCTTGTCGTCTTTCAGCAGTACATTATACCGGGGACGATATTGCTTGATCAGGTTATTCTCTAAAAGAAGTGCATCCTCTTCCGTATCGACGACAAAGTATTTGATGTCGCGTATCTGCTTCACTAAGACACGCGTCTTATTGCTGTCGTGCTCTTTGTTGAAATAGGAGGAAACGCGACGCTTTAAGTTCTTTGCTTTGCCTACATAGATGATCGTTCCCTTCTCGTCAAAGTACTGATAGCAGCCTGGTGATTCCGGTATGACGGAAAGGATGCTTTTTATATGTTCCTCGGTTGCGCTCATTTTGTTTTATGAATGTTTCTGTCCTATATTCAGTCTTTTACGCCATTGTTGTTAAAGTAAATGTTTCACGTGGAACATTCCGCCTTTAGCGCCCCAGCATCACTAAGAGGATGTTTATATCGCTTGGCGAAATACCCGGAATACGGCTTGCCTGGGCGATTGTATCCGGGTCTATCCGTGTCAGCTTTTGGCGGGCTTCCGTCGATAAGGACTGGATCGAATTGTAGTCGAACTTACCTTTGATGTGGATATTCTCCAAGCGGTTTATCTTGTCGGCGATGATCTGCTCGCGGCGGATGTAACCGCTATATTTGATTAAGATTTCTGCCGCTTCGATAATTTCTTCTTTTCGCGAGGCAGGAACCTTGTCCAGCTCTGCCCGGAATGCGGGTACTAATCCTGCTATATTCTCCAACGTGATTTGAGGGCGCGGAACCAATTCGATCAGCTTGCAACCGTGCGCAAGCGGGGTAGTGCCCAATGCTTCCAGCCCGCTGTTTATATATTGCGGTTTGATGGAGTAGTTTTCTGCGAAAGAAATGATCGCGTCGCGGCTTGCTTTTTTCTCGCTCAGCAGATCATAGCGATCTTGCTTTGCCAAACCGAGTTTATACGATTTTTCCGTCAGGCGCATATCGGCATCATCCTGGCGGAGCAGAATACGGTATTCGGCCCGCGAGGTAAACATACGGTAGGGTTCATCCACGCCTTTCGTTACAAGATCGTCGATCAGCACACCGATGTAGGCTTCGTCGCGTCCCAACACAAACGGTTCCCCGCCGTGACAATTGATATGTGCATTAATCCCCGCCATCAGCCCTTGTCCGCCGGCTTCTTCATATCCGGTTGTCCCGTTGATCTGTCCTGCAAAGAATAGGTTGCGGATTTGTTTTGTTTCCAGATTATGATTCAACTGTGTCGGATCGAAGAAATCATATTCAATGGCATATCCCGGCCGATAGATTTGTATATCCCGGAATGCTGGAATCGCTTGCAGGGCACGCAGCTGGATGTCTAAAGGCAGGGAAGAGGAGAAGCCGTTCAGGTAGTATTCCTGCGTCGTCTCGCCTTCCGGCTCTAAGAAGAGCTGGTGTTGGGGTTTATCTGCAAAAGTCACGATTTTCGTTTCGATGCTCGGACAGTAACGCGGGCCGATACTCCGGATCTGTCCGTTATATAACGGGGAGTCGGGGAGGCCTTCGCGCAGGATTGCATGGCAGGCCTCGTTGGTGAAGGTCGTCCAGCAGCTTAGCTGTTTCAAAACGCGGTGCGAAGTGTCCATATATGAAAACTTATGGAAGTCGTTTTCCCCGGGCTGTTCCGCCATTTCATCGAAGTGTACGCTGCGTGCATCGATACGCACAGGCGTTCCCGTCTTCATCCGTTCGGATTTGATACCCAGCGAAACCAATTGTTCGGTCAGTCCGGTTGCTGCCGGTTCGGCTATACGCCCGCCCCTGATTTGTGTCCGCCCGATATGCATAAGCCCGTTCAGGAAAGTCCCGTTTGTCAGGACTACGCTTTTCGCATGGAACTCGACTCCCATATTCGTCTTTACGCCACATACGGTATTTCCGTCGAGCAATAGTTCGCGTACGGTATCCTGCCAGATATACAGGTTCGGAAGGTTTTCTAATATTTCCCGCCAGCATTCGATGAAACGGGCGCGGTCGCTTTGGGAGCGCGGGCTCCACATGGCCGGTCCCTTACTCTGGTTCAGCATACGGAACTGGATGGCTGTCCGGTCCGTCACAATTCCCATATAACCGCCTAATGCGTCGATTTCACGGACAATCTGGCCTTTGGCTATGCCTCCGACAGCCGGATTGCAACTCATTTGCGCAATCTTGTTCATGTCCATTGTAATGAGAAGAGTCTTCGAACCCATATTGGCGGCAGCCGCTGCGGCTTCACAGCCTGCATGACCGGCACCTACCACGATCACATCGTAATTGAAAGTCATTGTCCTAATTGTCTTTGTTTCTTTTGCAAAGATAGTCATACTCGGCCTTTTAGTTATCATCCCAAAGAATATTTTGCTTATGCTTTGTTTCGTTAAGGTTCTGCAAAAGGTATTGGCTGGCATGCAGCGTTCTAACAGCCATGAACATCTTACTTATTATAATTCTAAAAGAAATGTTATGAAAAAATATGTGCTTTTGTTGGGACTGCTGATACAAGCTGTGTCTGCCTTGGCCCAGGAGGCATCGACCGGGAAGTCGGTGTTTTCCGTTTATGCAGGGCCTTCCTGGTATTTGGGGAGAATGATCGGGATCACTAACAACTCCGGCTCCTATCGTAGTGATTTGCGGAATGGAGTCACCTGGGATGCCAGCTATTATTTTTTAGGGGATAAATATATCTTCAATTCGTTTAAGTTCGCTCCCGGACTTCTCTACCAGGGTGGGCAGTACAAAAATGCTTATGATGAAAGTTCCGACAAGATCCTGATGCACTATATTGCGCCTCAGATTGCCTTGTTCATGGTGAAGCAGAAATATAATCTGTCCTTATCGACCGGTTTGGGATATCAGCATTATAAAGATAAAAGCATCGTGTACGGTAAGCCACGGGATGTGTCTATGAACAAGCTGGCATATAATCTCTCGGCAGGGGGCGAGTATCTTCTCTCGTCGCTTGTGGGAATTTCTGCAAAAGTGAATTGGATCGTCACCTCCTCCGAGAGCTATTCGGTCAAATATCACGGTCGGAAATGGCAAGTCGAATCTCCTGAGTTGAATGGTGGCGGGGGCTGCTTCTCCCAATTATCGTTGTTGTTCGGTATAAATTTACATTTTTAATCAGATACGATTATGAGACATATATTATTTATCTGTTTGTTGTTGTTTTGTATGGCCTGTGAAGAGAATAAGTCGATCGATCCGACGATTATGCCCGAGGCGACCGAGACCGGGGCGAATACATTCGGTTGCCTGGTAGATGGCTGGGTGTATGCAAGCGGCCGGTGGGGCCTGCCCAATGCGGAATATATGGTGCTGGAAGACAGTACCGGCATGACGGTTTCGGCACAAGTCGATTTCGGCACGTATCTCCGTTTTACAATTGCCAATCCTAAACAAGGGAAGACGCTCCCTTATAAGGATGCCTCTTTTGATAATCAAAAGATAGAAGATGGAAAGGTCTATATATCCCGTATGTCTGACGGTGTGTTCAGCGGTACTTTCGAAGGAGGACGCGTTACGAAAGGCCGTTTCGACCTGAAATATAAAGAATGAATGACCTTCCGGCAGTTGAATTTATAATTGCCTTAAAACTTCCATCACATAATTCCGCCGTTGGCGGGAAATGCTAACCGACGCTCCATCTTTCATACGTATATATCCCCCGTCGCTTTTGATGAAACTTTTGATTTCATCCAGGTTGACCAAGTGGGATTGGTGGACGCGGAGGAAGTTGTAAGGCGTCAATAACTCATCAAACTCCTTGAGTGTTTTCGATACGATCAGCTTTTCCCCCGACTTCAGGTGGAAGGTCGTGTAGTTGCTTTCCGACTCGCAACGGATGATGGAACCGATCTCCACAAATTCTATTTTATCGGCGACCGACAGGGCTATTTTCTTTTGTTTGTCCAAAGCCTGTGTGTTCTGCAGGAGGTTTTGCATCCGTTTGTTTTCCTGTTTCCGGAGGACGACCTGGACTGCTTTGTCTACGGCATACGTCAGTTCTTCCGGGTCGATCGGCTTCAACAAATAGTCGAGCGCACTGAAGCGGATGGCCTGGATCGCATAGTTGTCGTAAGCGGTCACGAAGATCACCTCGAAAGGAATCTCCGGAAGACTTCTCAGGAGGGAGAAACCGGTATCGTCACCCAGCCGGATATCCAAAAAAAGGATATCCGGTTTAGCTTCGGGCAGGACGGTACGGGCTTCGGTGACGGAGCTGCAAATGGCCGATATCCTGATTTGCGGGCAATAGCGCCCGATCATGCGGAGCAGGTTCTCCCGGTTCCCCTGCTCGTCATCTACAATTGCTGCGGTTATTTTTGTGTCCATATTTTGTCTTATAAAGGAATGGATAGCCGGACATGGCAACCGGAAACAGATTCTTTCTCCTGCCTGTTTTCGATCGTTATGTCGATTTCCGTGTTGTACAAATCCTTCAGTATTTCGAACTCGTTGCTGATGGCACGGATACCGAAACCTCCTTCCGCATTAGCTTTCATTCCGGGGCCGTCGTCGATGATGTCGATCACCAACAACTGGTTTTGCAAAGATAATCGAATTATGATTTCTCCCGTACCGCGCGGAGCGATTCCGTGTTTAACGGCGTTTTCGACGAAAGGTTGTATCAGCATCCCCGGAATCTCGATTGCATCCGGTTCGATATTTTTGTCTACTGTCAGCGAGTAGGAGAAGGGGAAACGGAGCTGTTCGAGCTTCAGGTAGAGCTGCAGCTGTTCGATCTCGTCGGAGAGGGGAACCAGCTTCTTTTCGGAAGTCGCCAGGACTTTCCGCAACAGGCGTGAGAAATCGATCAAATATTCGTTCGCCTCCTGATTGGCCGAGCGATTGATCAGGTTCTGGATCGAACTGAGCGCATTAAAAATGAAATGCGGGTTCATCTGTGAACGGATCGCGCGGAGCTCGAGTTCACGGATACGGCGGCGGTTCCGTTCCTTCTTTTGCTTCCCTTTCATCCGGAAATAGTAAACGATACCGATGATTGCCGCGACTAATAGCGTACCCAAGACTCCTTCTTTGAAGCCTTTTAGAAAGTCGTTGAAAGATTCGTCTTCCCGGTTCAGGTCGTTTTGAATGATTACTAAGGCGGGTTTGGAATCAAACCTCCAACCCGTAAATTGCCGATAGAGGATGGTTCCGTCTTCACGCATCAGGATAGTCACTGCACCGAGTCCCTTACGCCTTAATTCCTCTATTTGCAGATCGGAAATCGCTTTAAAGGGCTTTACCCGTTCGGTATTGTTAGATTGGAATTTTGAATATAACTCGAGTTGAACGATGGAGACAAGCCCTTCCGATTCAAGACATTTTTTGAAATCAAGTGCATTTTGAAGGTTTGGCGCAGGAAGACCTTGTTCTCTTGATAAAAACAGCAGGATGTATTTCCGGTCGCTTCCTTTCACCAGATGCAAGCTATCGGCTATCATAAGGCCACTTTCCCTGATATTTTTTCCAGTTTCGAAGGGTAATAGTTTATCGTATGTTCTTTTTAGCAGATTTGTCAGACTGGTATCCGGACAGGAGCGGATAAAATCGTTATAATCTCCTTCTATTTCGGATAGCGTGTTGGTGTGCATCAACTGTTGTAGAGTTGATCCCGTTGCCATATATTTAGGAAAACCCGAAAAGAGTTGTTTATTTATGATGTATTCTTCCTGTGGGGATAGTTTTCCCTGCTTGTTCAAGCACAGGTTGTCGGATTTGAATTCTTGTTTTTTATAGTTTGAATATGTGTATAGGAAATAATAGTAAGTTGCGGCATCAGGCTTTTGCAAGCTGTATGCATGGTCGATAAGCGGATTGACCGATGCGAAATAAGGAGCTTGCCAGTCGAGTAAACCGCTGTTTTGCCAGGCTTCTTTGTCGGTGGCTCCTATATAGAACTGAAGGACAGACATCCCTTCAAAATATCTTTCCGAACGTTCGAATACCTTTCGCCAGTATGGATCCAAATTCTTGAAATCCTTCTCTAATGCAATTTGAAAAAGAGAATCCCGGGTTTGAAATGCTTTTTTAATTTGGTCAGGAGTAATGGGATCCAAACTACGCATCTCAGGGTCATTTATGTCTGCGAATCGCCGAAAACTGTATTGAATATTGTTTTGCTCGCTTCCCCGTCCCTGATAGCGTCTTTTATGTGTCGTGGCAAATAATTCTTTGTCTTGCGTAATGGAGTCCCCCGGAGTAAGCAGGAGCGTCACCCGTTCGCCCACTTTGTATTCTGTCGGGTAGGGGATGAATATCTTTTTATGGACGGTCGAATCTTTGGACAGATCAAAATCAACGTAACTACAGGTAAATTCCGTATTCGGAGGAAGTGCGAACGAAGCGTCGATGACCCGCGTGTTTTGTGCCAGCCGGGGCATTCCGTCTTTGTGCCAGCCGGTCAGGATATCCTGTGCCGCTGGTGTAAGCAGTTTATCCAGGGGTAACGAATCCCGGACAATTGTTTCCGGATAGGCAGATAGCCTTGCCTGTCTTACTCCGAAAGGAACATAGTTTTTCGAGTAAGAAAAGGTAGTTTCTTGCCTGTCTGAAGTATGTGCTTTCCGGCTGTCCCGATCGTATGTGACGCGCAGGATCCGTTTGCCGACCATCTCCTGATCGAACGTAAAATCCTGCTGATAGCGGCTGTCAAAATAGTAGAAACCGAGTTTCCCGGTAACGTTCCGACATTCGTACAGATTCTTGAGTGCATAATCGATGGTGAGGGTACGGGCATCTATGTCCGTTACGGTCGCCTTGAAGATGATTCTTCGGATATTTTCCGCCCGCCAGGGGACTTCTTCTTCGATGCCCGGAGCAACGTAGGGATAGTAGTGGACGGACTCGATTTCCATCCAGTCGCCCTCTTTCAGCGAGTCGGGTGTATAGGGAACGAACGTTTCAGCCGAACCGCTGTTTACCAGAAAAACGAGGAGCAATAGGAGTATTGTTTTCATACCTGTAAAAATAAGATGAATAATTTAATTACCCTCCAAATATATCCCATAAAGACCGCTTATTGTTGGCAAAATGAGCGAATGGCCGGTTTGGACGAGTATAGGGATAAAAACTTGTTGCATATTGTTGATTTTATTTCTAATTTTGTAGAAAGGATGGAATTATGAAAACTGTAGCAGAATACAAAGAAATACTATCCCAGTTCAAGAAAGAATTTGGTCCTCAATTCGGGATTAAAGAATTGGGAATATTCGGTTCTGTTGCCAGGGGAGAACAGACCGAGAATAGTGACCTCGATCTATTCGTCTCACTCGAAAAGGTCGAACCTTTCATCATTTTTGATTTGAAAGAGCTATTGGAATCTTTGTGCAAATGCAAGGTCGATCTGGTTCGATTGCGCGACTCTTTGCGCCCGGCATTAAAAAGAAATATTTTAAAAGATGGGATTTATGTCTGATAATGGGAAGATATCCTGAAATACCTTGGCGCAAGATTGTAGCTCTTCGAAATATTATATCGCATGAATATGCTAATATCGATGAAGAAATTATATTTGCTATTGTCAAACAAAGTTTGCCTCCCTTGAAATTAGCGGTATTGAAAATAATTAATGTGCTTCGATCCTGATGCAGAATTATATCTGGAACCTCCCTCTCTCAATAAAGATGTGTTTTATAGGCTCCTGTTTCTATGTTTTACCAACATAACCACCCGATTGTCATCCTCCCCCAATGTCGCAGCTACCTCCTTTAGTTTGCCTTTCAACTTCCCTTTTTTATAGTCCCTGCAAAGTTCGAAAGCATTTAAAGTAGCCCACAATTCACCTTTGAAATTGATAGGGGTCAGCATAGACATATAGAATTCTTTTTTATAAGAATAATCGCCATTGTATATGATATACCTAAAAAAATCCTTTTCCTGTGTATCGTACACAAAGTACGTTCTCGGAAAACCTTCTTCTTTGCTGAAATCATATACATTCTTTACACTTTCCATAAAATAATAGCGATCGGAAACCAACTTTAAAATCAAGAAAGATTCCGGATTCATGGTGTGGACAGGTGGTGTTCGTACAATAAACGGGCGCAAACTATAATCGGGCATTAACGTATAAATTGTATCTGACGAAGGTTCCAATAGAATCCAGCTACCCTTAAAAGGAGTTATTCTACTATAATTTCCTGGTCTGGCCGATCTAGTTCCCCCTTCATGTCTTAATAGTTGAATCAATAGTTTCTTCTCTTTAAATGGAGTTTTAATCTCTTTGGTTATACTCCCATCTTGCTTCGATACAAGCAAGAATGGTATCTCTTCATTCAATTCATCGTAACAAATCAGATTCTCTTTATCGTAATTGAATATATCCAAATAAAACCGGGTATCACCATCTTGCTTCTGCTTAATACTTCGCTTAAAATTTCCCTCCAAGTCATAAACTTTTATTTTTCTTGCCCAAAAATCGTTTATAAACATTTCATTGTTTTCTTCATCCAATATAACACTTCTACACGATATGTATTCTTCTCCCCCTTGTCCTTTACGATTTATCTTCCGGATGGCTTTCCCGCTCCGATCGTACACAAAAATATCACCGTCATCTCTATAGTTTGTTACGATTATGTATTTTTCGCCTATAGCATCCACACACCCTTGGTTGATAAACTCTTCGTTTGTTTCCAGCGGAATATACTCCACATCCATAAAGTCTTGAAGAATCAATTCCTTTTTGGGAAAAGAATTTTTGGTGACATCTACCGTGATCAAGTCATCTGCCGTTTGATTCCGTCTCTTACAACCTGTCGTTATTAACAGAATAAATAGAAAGAAAATAGTTGTGCTTTTCATACCCGATAATTTATTATTGTTGCCAATCCCTTATTTGCCTGTTTACAGGATTGAGTTGATAATAGAGTTATAAATTCAAATCTATGTGATAATACCGGGGTTTATCCGGCAAATGAGCAGATGGTCGTTCGGTATGAGTATTTGTGGTAGTGATAGCGAGTAATCGGTTTTGGGAGCATTTCTCCGGCAATCTCTGTTTTCACCGGAGCATGTACAAGCTTTTTCAGGCATACATATTATGCAACCCGTTCAGCAGCATTTTGCCCCCCAGCAAAAAAGAAATTCCTATAAATAGAGAGCCGGCAACGAGCAGTTGGAGTGCACTGGCTTCCGTCCCGAGTGGAAATTCCGAATATTCGGATAGCAATGCAAAAAACATGAATAATGAACCGAAAGTAAACAGCATCCCTAACAGGAAGCGGCTCCAGACATTTCTTTTTAGAAGCTGTATGATCAGTAAAGCGATAATTGCCACACAGAACAAGGTCGTGAACGTATTTCCTGAATGCCAGTTACCTCCATTAAACAGGATGTGGATATTGCTATGCGCTAATATTGCAAAAAGCATGATATACCAAACTTCCGGAAAGTTTCACCGGTGGAACTCGGAGTTTCATGCAGTAAAACTTTTATGGGCTTCGGGAACCCTTTTCTGTCGCCTTTCGGAAGATAGTGCGTCAAAAGTAATAAAGAATTCCGGTGTTGGTGATTGTGGAATAATCCGGGAAATCTAAATTTCCCGGCATTCCTCCGGCAATATCGCCAGTGCTTTGTTTTCGTTGGCCTCCATAATCTCGCGTTCTCCGGGCCCTTTGTCGTTGATGCCGCAGAGGTGGAGGATACCGTGGATGATGGTACGGTGGAGCTCCTCATTGTAGGAGGTGTTGAATGTTTCGGAGTTGCTCTTTACCGTGTCGAGGCTGATAAAAAGGTCGCCGGAGATCTTGTTGCCGCCGGTATAGTCGAACGTGATGATATCCGTATAATAATCATGCTGAAGGTACTGGCGGTTTACTTCCAGTATCTTTTCATCGGAGCAGAAGATATAACTGATATCACCGACTTTCTTCCCGTATGTAGCGGCAACCTCTTTTATCCAATTGCCGACCGCTCTCTTTTTGATTGCCGGAAGCTTGATGTCTTCCGCATAAAATGCTATTGCCATATTGCTATTCTTTTTGTGTTTTATCTTACCGAATGATATGTTAAAAAATATTACCCGCTATACTAATTCCAAATATATGCACTACTAATCCGATTTACATGGGATGGCAGTATTATTTTGATAGTAGGTGAAAGATGGATTCGCCATACATTTCCTGTCGTTTTTACTGTTTGTAAATTGCTATGTTAGATAGGACGAAGATACAAATTATTTTTAGGTGAAAAACAAATATGTCATAGCGACCGCCGCCACCGCCCCGGCCAGATCAGCCAACAGCGAGCAGGGGATCGTATAGTAGGTGTTGCGTATACCGACACTGCCGTAATAGAGGGCGACGACGTAGAAAGTCGTATCGCTCGATCCCTGCACGATGGAGCAGAGGCGGCCGATGAACGAGTCCGCGCCGTAGGTGTTCATCGCATCCAGCATCATGCCACGCGCCCCGCTGCCGCTAAGCGGTTTCATCAGCATGGTAGGCAAACCTTCCACAAACTGCGTGTCTAATCCTGCTGCCGCAACTCCCATGCGGATGCCGTCGATCAGGAAATCCATCGCTCCGGAGGCACGAAAAACAGCAATGGCGACCAATACGGCGATGAGGTAGGGGATGATCGTCACGGCAGTCCGGAAACCCTCTTTCGCCCCTTCGATGAAGGTGTCGTAGACGTTGATTTTCTTTCGGATGCCGCTGATGATGAATCCGCATATGATGGAGAAAAGCAAAATGTTGGCAAACAGGGTAGAGTAGAGGGAGACCGACTGCTGGCTCATCATCCCGAAAAGCAATGCCAGACCACCGATGAACGCGATCAGGCCGCCGAAGAAAAGCAGCAGGTTCCGTTGCAGGATGTTTATTTTTTGCTTGAAACAGACCGCCAGTATGGCGACTAAGGTGGAAGAGAAGGTTGCGAGCATGAGGGGCAGGAAAACATCCGCCGGGTTTGCCGCTCCCATCTGTGCCCGGTAGGTCATGATGGAAACCGGAATCAACGTCAGCCCCGAAGCGTTGATGCAAAGAAACATGATCATCGGATCGCTGGCGGAATCCTTCTGCGTGTTCAGTTCCTGCAACTCTTTCATGGCTTTCAGTCCCATCGGTGTGGCCGCATTGTCCAGACCTAAGAGGTTGGCCGAAATGCACATGAAGATGGAGCCCGTTGCCGGATGATCTTTCGGTATTCCCGGAAAGAGCTTGCTGAACACGGGGGCCGTCAGCCGTGCAAAAGCCTGTATCACTCCTCCTTTTTCCCCGATTTTCATGATGCCGAGCCAGAGGGCCAGGACGCCCGTCAGCCCGAGGGAGATCTCGAACCCCGTCTTAGCCGAAGCAAAAGATGCGTTGATGATATTGGTAAAAACTTCCGTGTCTCCGCCGATGACTAATTTGCAGAGCGCTACCACGAAGGCAATCAGGAAGAAGGCAATCCAGATATAATTTAGAACCATAGTAGTTGTTGACAGGTAATAAGATACTCGTTATTAGATTACAAAAATAAGAAATAATCGGGTTCAGCAGGAAAAAGAAGGCGGGAAATGGGAGATTGTTTGTTTTGTTGGAAAAAGCTGGTTACTTTTGGAACATGAATCTATGTGTTTAATCAATTCAAATTTAGAACAAAATATGATGCATAAAATCTGGTTAACCTTCTTGCTCATCCTCGTTTCCGTGACGGCTTTTGCTGCCGGTTATACCTATGAGCGTAATGTCCCGTATCGTGAAAATGCAGGAGATGAATACACCTCCAAGATGTGCCGCCTGGATATTGCTTACCAGCCGGGAGTACAAAATGCGCCTGTCGTTGTCTGGTTTCATGGCGGCGGATTGACCGGCGGTAGCCGTGAAGTACCTTCGCAGCTGCTGACGGATAACTTAGTAGTCGTAGGCGTCGAATACCGCTTGTCGCCGCATGTGAAAACAATGGAGATCGTGGACGATGCCGCTGCCGCCGTTGCCTGGGTGTTCGATAATATCGGAAAATACGGAGGCGACACCTCCTCTATTTATGTTGCCGGCCATTCCGCCGGCGGCTATCTGGTCGATATGGTCGGACTGGATAAGAAACAGTTGGCCCGTTACGGAAAAGATGCCGACAAACTCGCCGGAATCATCCCTTTCAGCGGCCAGGTAATCACCCATTTCGAAACCCGTAACCGGCAAGGCATTAAACCTTTGCAGCCGACAATCGATGAAACGGCGCCCTTATATCACGTCCGGAAAGATTGCGCCCCTATCCTGATCCTCTCCGGCGACCGTGAAAAAGAAATGTACGGCCGCTATGAAGAAGCCGCCTATTTCTACCGTCTCTTCAAACTGCTCGGCCATCCCGATGTGACCCTTTATGAGTTAGGTGGTTTCGATCATGGTAGCATGTGTGCCGCTGCTTTCCCCTTAGCTGTCCGGTTTATTCGCGACCATGAAAAGAAATGAACGCCGGTACCAGCCTATGTCTGGCTTCCTGACGATGTTTTAGAGACATACATTCCCTGTGTTTCGCATTTTTGCATTGTTTTGGAGACATACATATCATGTGTTTCACGTTTTTACATTGTTTTGGATGCATACATACCCTATGCCTCGTGTTTTTACGTTGTTTTAGAGGTAAACATACCCTATGTTTTGCATTTTTACGTTGTTTTAGAGGAAAACATACCTTGTTCCAGATTTTCAGGCATTGTTTTATTTTATATTTTTGCACGTAAAAAAGGAAAACTATGGCAAAGATATTAGTCACTTACGATATGTTCCGCGAAGGTTTTACCGAGCTGGAAAGCAAGTACGAAGTTACTTTTCCCGAAGGAAGAGACTTCACGTATGAAGAAGTTTTAGAGATGATACCGGAGTACGATGTGTTGTGTTCGATGTTCGATTTCCCGGTAAACAGGGAATTGATCGACCGTGCCCCCAACCTGAAAATGGTGGCGAACTATGCCGTCGGTTACAACAATATCGATGTCGCTTACTGCCTCGAAAAAGGAATCACGGTCGCCAATACCCCCGACCCCGTAACAGCCCCTACCGCTAATCTCGCACTCGGGCTGATGCTTGATGTGGCACGGCGCATTACCGAATGCGACCGTAAGCTGCGCAAGGAAGGCCTCGGGATGAAGGTTGGCGTACTGGAGAATTTAGGTGTCAACGTAACCGGAAAAACGTTAGGTATTATCGGTATGGGACGTATCGGGAAAGCACTTGCCAAACGGGCGAATGCCTGCGGTATGGAAGTCCTCTATCACAACCGCCGCCAGCTGTATGTCGAAGAAGAGACAAAGCTGAATGTCACATACGTTTCCAAAGAGGAGCTCCTCTCCCAATCCGATTTCGTTTCCTTGAATGCCCCTTATACTCCTGAAACCTTTCATCTCATCGGTGAAGCCGAACTGAAGCAGATGAAGCCGACTGCCGTCCTGATCAACACCGGCCGCGGCCCGCTGGTCGATGAAAAGGCCTTGGTGCAGGCATTGAAAGACGGGACGATCCACGGAGCCGGCTTAGATGTATTCGAATTCGGTGATTACCCGTTGCCGGAACTGCTGGAAATGGAAAATGTCGTACTCACCCCCCATATCGGAACGCAGACACTGGAAACACGCATTATTATGGCGCGTACGGTTTGCAACAATGTAATCGGATTCTTAGAAGGCGACCGTCCTGTGTCACGGGTGTTGCGCCCATGACGGCGGAGTTTGTGCTGAGTGAACTGCAATCGGTCGGTTCACCCGAAAAAGCTGTCCACCTGAGCCGGTTTTTCAAGACCGGACCGGGACAATATGGCGAAGGCGACCGCTTTTTAGGCGTAGTCGTCCCGTTAACCCGCAGCATAGCCAAGGCAAACAAGGCGATGCCCCTCGATGAATTGCAGCGCCTCTTGGATAGCCCCTGGCATGAGGCCCGTCTCTGCGCTCTGTTAGTGTTGGTCTACCGTTTCCAGGATAAAAAGACTACGGCTGAAGAACGGGAAAAGATGTATCGTTTCTATTTGAAAAATACCCGCCGTTGCAATAATTGGGATTTGGTCGATCTCTCCTGCCGGGATATCGTCGGTGAATATTTAGTCGACCGGGACCGTTCCATTCTGTATGAGCTGGCAGAAAGCGATAACCTTTGGGAACAGCGGATCTCGATCGTCTGTACTTGGGCCTTTATCCGCCGTTCGGATTTTACCGATACGCTGGCGCTGGCCGAACGGTTGATGACGCATAAACATGACCTGATGCATAAAGCTGTCGGCTGGATGCTTCGCGAAGTGGGCAAAAGGGATCGGGATACCCTTACCGGCTTTCTGGAACGGTATGCGACACAACTTCCGCGTACGGCTCTCCGATATGCCATCGAGCATTATCCCGAAGACCGGCGGCAGTATTTCCTAAAGAAGAAATAACGGATGGACAAACAACTGAAAGCGCAATTGAAGGAATGGGCCGGAACCTATAATGTGAAATCTTTTATCCCCGATGATCCGGTTCAGTTCCCCCATCGGTTTACGGAGAAACGGGATATCGAAATATCCGGTTTCATCACTTCCTGGATCTCCTACGGGCGTCGCGAAGTGATCCTCCGGAAGGCGGACTGGTTGCACAGCCGGATGGGCGGAAGCCCTTACGAGTGGATTTCGTCCGGGCGGTACCGGGAACTGGCTTCGGACGTTCCGGCCGGCAAGCGCGATACGTTTTACCGCTTTTATACGCATTCGGACCTGCGTGCCCTTTGTGACCGGCTGAAAGAGATCTATGAGCAGTATGATTCACTGGAAGATGCACTGGTCGCAAGCCCCTACCCGAATCCGGTCCTCAAGCTACAGGACGTCTTTTCTGGCATAAACGGTATTCCGGTGATGAGTGGCGCTTCTGCTTGTAAACGCTTGGCTATGTTCCTTCGCTGGATGATCCGGACCGATGGAATCGTCGATTTCGGGATTTGGAAGACTGCCTTTCATCCTCGTCAGCTGATTATCCCGCTGGATACGCATGTCCACCAGCTCTCGTTAGAACTGGGCTTGACAAGGCAACGGAGCGCCACCCTGAAAACGGCGCTCGAGATAACCGAGGCCCTGTCGCATATCTTCCCGGATGATCCTTGCCTGGGTGATTTTGCTTTGTTCGGGTATGATATAAATAAAGGAAAATTAACGGCCATTGTCGGGTGACGGACTGAACCTCGTTCAGTGACGGACCTGTCAACGTTATCTTTTTATACATATATATTAACTATTGGGTTGATAATAAATATTAATGGGAAAAGAAAGAAATAAGATCGCTTCTGTTTGTGTATATTGCGCTTCCAGCACGCAAGCCGCCCCTGTTTTTTATGAGGCGGCAACCGAATTGGGGCGTTTGTTAGGTGAGCGGAACCTGCGGGTGGTAAACGGAGCCGGCAATACCGGCCTGATGTGCGCCGTGTCGGATGGCGCACTGGCTGTCGGTGGAACGGTTACGGGTGTAATCCCCCGTTTTATGGTGGAACAGGATTGGTGTCATAAGGGGCTTACCGATCTGGTCGAAGTCGATAGTATGCACGAACGCAAACAACGGATGGCTGACCTCTCGGATGCCGTGATTGCCCTTCCGGGCGGATGCGGAACTCTTGAAGAGCTGTTGGAAGTTATCACCTGGAAGCAGTTAGGCTTGTATTTCAACCCGATTGTTATTCTGAATATAAACGGTTACTTCGATCCCCTTTTGGAGATGTTCCAAAGAGCCGTCGACGAACATTTCATGCGCCCGCAGCATGCCGGGCTTTGGGCGGTCGCCTCAACTCCGGCCGAAGCGGTCGAACTGATTTATACGGAACCGGTTTGGGATGCGAATATCCGTAAATTCGCTTTGGTGTGAATCAGGGATAGAGCATAAGTTCGAAAGCACTGACTTCCGGTGTGCGGATGCCCGGTTTTAGCTCTCCGTTGATTAGGATTACCGTGTTTCCAAAGTTCGCAACGCCGGCTCCGGCACGTGCCGCTTCTTCGTAGTCTCCGAGGTTGGTCCAGCGTTTTGTGAAAGTATTGTATAGTAGCAGGGAGGTATTGAACTTATACCAGTCGGCAGGATGTAAGAGATAGTTCCGGGCCTCTTTTTGCAGCGAATCCCGCAACGAACTGTTGCCCGTGTTCGTTGCTTGTTCTATTAGTAACGGGCGGTTAAGAGCGTCACGGAAACGGTCGTAGTTCACGCCTCCTGCCAGTAAGATGGAGCTATCGCACGATGAGACGGCACAGCCTCCCGTAACGGTACGGAGGGAACCGTCTGCTAACAAAGGCAAAAAGCCTTCGTTTCTCCACTGCTTTGTCTTCGGATGATACGAAAGTATGTCTGTGCAGACAATAGCTTCCTGAAGGGCGGATGCAGGCTGGAAACCGCCTGCCAGATAAAGACGTACGCCATCCCCGGATTGTTGGGCTGTCAGGACGGGCTGTACCCGGGCAGGCCCCGGAAAATCAGGAAGCCGCACCCATACCTTTTGAGGCGACGGTGTTAGCTGTAACGAAAAGAGCGAGTTTGAACAGTCCGGCTGCTTATTCCCGCCGGCGACATACAGATAACCGTCGGCATAGGTGGCTGAGAGGTTATCCATCGGCATGGGGAGTGGCGGCAGTTCGGAGATATGCAATTTCTGTTTTTCCCTGTCCCAATTTGCCAGAAAGACTTGTTTGGAGGCTCCTTCCCGGTTATTTCCCCCAATCCAAACAAGGCCTTCAGGTGTTGTGACCGACGCCCCGTAAGCGAGCGGCAGCGGCAGTTTGCCGATCTTTCTCCATCCGGCGGGAGATTGGGCGGTCATGCTGAATGCATATATATCGCTGTAATATTGTTTTGTACCTCCTTCCGCCGCCGGTTTACCGGGGAAGTTACACCCTCCGGCAACCAATAACTCACCGTCACTGATACCCGTGAACGGAGCAGAGACCCCTAATGCCGGGCCCTTTTGGCTGCCGGGCAGGTCGGGCAGCCGGAACCAGCTGATCCGGGCGGCTTCCGAACGGAATGTCGAAGCCGGAAGTTCAGCCTCGTTTACTAAATTGGCACGGGTGAAAGGTTGCCATCCGTAACGGACGAACTTCGGATTGCGGATCCGGTCGCTCCATACTTTTATTGTCTTTTCGTCTATGATTTGTGCCTCTGCAGGGACAAACAGACCATCGTGCCCGGCAATCTCGAAAGTGCGCAGTTTGCCGCCGTCGGAGCTATGCATCCCTTTCCCGTAATCGAATGTGACGTAAGCAGCGCTGTCCTTGAATGTGACCGAGCGATAGAGCGGGCCGGAAGGAAGAACGTCGTGCCCGTACGTCTTGTTGAGCGCCCAGTGGGCAAGGCGTTCCCCTACTTCGCGTTTGTGGCGCGGGTGGACATCCAAGGAATCGCCGTGATCGCTGCTGACCGCCATGCCGCTGTTCGGAATCGATTGCAGCATCCTGCGTTGGCTGTCCCGGAACCAGGGCCAGCTGGGACGGTCGATGCTGGATAGTTGTACGTAATAGAAAGGCAACTCTTCCGACCAGTTCTCCCGCCAGTTTTTTGTCAGAAGATGGAACAACTTCTCGTGCGCTTCCACATTGTGTGCATTCGATTCACCCTGATACCAGATGATGCCCCGTATCGGGAATTTTTCAAGCGGGCGGATGCCGGACTCGTATAAATAGCAAGGCTCGTAGGGATGCCGTTGTTGTTTGTTCGCTGATTTCCGGATGTTGAGGGCGGCGCGTTCCCGTGCCCAATTCTGGATAAAATCATTCTGTTTCCAGTCGTAAAGAATATCCGGCAATTCGAATTCCAGCGTCTTGCGATCCACCCAGGCTTCCGCCGGTGATCCGCCTATGGCGTTCAGGATAAGCCCGATCGGAACCTGCAAGCTGTCTGACAACATCTGCCCGAACGCAAAGGCGACAGCCGAGAAACGATTTGCCGTCTCTTCGTTGCATTCCTTCCATTCGGTATTTCGGTAATATTGGAGCCTGTTGAGAGAATCCAATGTCGAGATGTCCCATTCCACCGCATTTGTCGCCCACCGGGGCTTCATATCGAAAAGACGGATTTGCGGCTTTCCGGCAGCAAATTCCAGAAAAGCTTTTCGCTGGCTGTCGACGGCACTGCTTACCTGGAACGCCATGTTCGACTGGCCGGAGCAAAGCCATACTTCGCCGATCAGGACATTCGTATAATCCAGTTTTCCGGATGCGGCCGAGATGCTTAGCGTGTACGGCCCTCCTGCCTCCATCGGCGGCAGGATAACCGACCATTTCCCATTTGATCCCGTTATTGTTTCGCCTTTTTGACCGGCGATGCCAACCGTCACCTTCTCACCGGCATTGGCAATCCCGGCTATCCTGAGCGGTTTCTCTCGTTGGAGTACCATATTATCCGAATAGGTCACGGGCATTTGCAGGCCTCCGTAATCTCCGGTCAATGCCTGGCAGACAGTCCGTGCGATGATTCCGGCTCCTTCAGCTGTGGGATGCAAGGCGTCCGGCAAGAGGTCGGGACGGTCGTAGAGTCCTGCTTGCAGGTCGATCAGCCCGGTATTGGCGAGTGTTGCGATCCCTTCGATGTTTTGTTGTATCTGCCAGTACCAGTCGCGTGTGCCCGATTTGAAGCGCGTGTGCCGATGGGAGATCGGCGTCAGGCGGCAGATCCAGATTTCACACTTCGGGTTTGCTTGCCGGAAAGCATCGATCAGAGCCAGATAATCCTTTGTGAAGTCATCCCGGTAATTCGGCCAGTCACGCGGGTCGGTGTCGTTCAGCCCGAGATGGATGACGACCCGGTCGGCGGCAAAGTCGAGGGCCGCCTTGCATTCTTCTTGTTCGTTGTAAGGACGGTGTCCTTTCCGTAATAGTGTCGCTCCGCTTTTTCCGAAGTTGACGACCTCATATCCGTCACCCAGCATCCGTTGGAGTTGGGCGGGATAACTGTTTTTTTCGCGGTCTTCGATTCCGTGGCCGTACGTTACACTGTTCCCTACACAGGCCACCTTGATCTTTTGCGCATCAATCGTGGCACTCAATACGATGAATAAACAGAGCAGAATCTTTTTCATTTGCTTATCGTTTCTTATCAGGTGAATAGACCAGGCCGTCCACAGCCTTTTCCCCGCTCCAGACAACTTTTTGCGGCCAGGGAAGCAAATGAGGGGTACCGGCTGCTTGCACAGCCAATGCCCCTGCATATAAACTTACTAATATGAACAGTATGCGTTTCATGTGGGACTACTTCACCAGGTCGGTCAGTTTGACAGCCTGGAAAGTCATATGAGCGACGCTCGATTCGTAGAAGATACCGACCGTTTCCTTGTCGATCATGGACAGGCAGGAATAGCCCCAGCCCTCGTCTTCATCCAATGTTACTTGGTTGGAGAGCGGCCAGGTCATGCCTCCGTCCGTACTTACCTTGATGGTGATATGGTTACGTCCCTTCGTCGTGTTCGGGTTGGAGAAGATCAGCAGGTCTTTTCCGGTGATGTTGTCTTTGGCATCCACGTGGATGAGGCTTGCCATACAGACCGGTTCTTGCAGGGCACTGCGGTTAGACGGATGTTCGTACCAGGTCTTGCCCAGGTCGCGGGTGGTGGCTACGGCACGGCTTCCGCCCCGGTTGTCACGCATGTTCAACATCAGGACGCCCGGTTCGACTTCGGCAACCTGCGCCTCGGTCGTGTTGGTGCGTGCCAGGTTATGCAGATGCCAGGTGGTTCCCCGGTCTTTGCTGTACATGATGCCGGCGTTCGGTACGCGGGTGGAATCGATGAACTGGATCGGGAAAACCAGTGTCCCGTCTTTCATCGTGATCCCCCGGCCCGGTCCCTGCAACAGGAAGTACCAGGAAGGATCTTTCACTTGCGGAGTGATATTGATCGGCTGGCTCCAGGTCTTGCCGTCGTCTTCGCTTTTGACAAGCATCAACTGGGCGGTACTGTCGGCCGACATGCCCGGCATGGAATTCCACCAGGCACGCCCGTTCCCCATGCCGTGCGTCCAGGCGGCAACGATCCAGATCGTATTTGTCTTTTCGTCCACTAATATAGACGGGTCGCCCACGCCATTCTGTGAGTGAGGCAGGCCGCCCGTTTCGCCGAACGTCATCGCAACGCGCATCGGTTCCCAGGTCTGCCCTTTGTCAGTGCTGCGGCTTACCCCTATATCGACCATTTCCTGCAGGTCCACGCTGCTGTTATAGCGGATATCGTACACACCCAAGAGTGTTCCGTTATTGGTCGTTACCAGCCCCGGAATACGGAAAGCCGAAACCCCGTCGTCACCGGCATGGCGGACACCGATTCCCATACGGCGCACATCCGATTTGCCGTCCCACACGATTGTCGCCGGCATATTATTGATCTCCGCCACCGGCATCTGAACGGTAAAGGTGGTCAACAGGGAAGCCTCCGGCTTCATCTCGATGCTGACCCAGTAATAGTTGACTCCTTCCACCATCGGCTGGTTACTGGTGAAGGTCACGACATTGGTGATATCCGTCACTTCGCTCTGTTTAACGGAGTAGGAGGGATTGGCTGCCTTTGTCTTGCCTTCCGCATGGCTGGAAATATAGGAAACCGGGCGGTAGTGCTTTCCCTGCCGGGAAGTCGCTTCCGTTCCGCTATAGAAAAAGCGTAAAGCCTTTATGTCGTTTAGGTTGATCCCCTCTTTGAATTGCAAGGACAGTTTGTTGAGTACATCCCCTTTGTGTGCCTGTATACGCATTTCCACTAAGATATTGTCCGTCCGGTCGATCAGTATCGGGATCTGTGGCTTTCTGACAAACAAGCTGTCGGCGGCAAAGGCAGTTTGCATGAAGAGAAGGAGGCTGAAGTAAAGAAAGATTTTTCTCATGATGTTTTTTGTTGATAGGTTGTTTATAAAATAGGATTTACTTATCGGTCATGTTGACCGTTTTCGGGCGTAAGAAGATGACTTCCACCACTAAGGCGACGAATACCAAGCCGGCCATCATCGCGAAATCATGTCCTAAGTTACCGGCATCCGTCGATTCGCCCAACAGTTTGGTGATGATCGCTCCGGCAAAGACCCCGGTCATATTCATGATGCCGTAGGCGGTTGCCCGGTAGCGTGGCGATACGAACTGGCAGAGGATCGGCATATTGTTGGCATCAAAGATACCGAAACCGATACCGAAACAAAGCCCGCCGCCGACAATCATGGCGAAACTGTTGCCGAACCCTAACAGCAGCAGTGCCGGAATGGTCAGGGCAAGCCCGATGGAACCGGTGTAAATGCGTCCCCGTACATTCCGCTGAATCCATTTGTCGGACAAGATACCGCCTGCAATCACCCCGATAAAGGAAGAGATCGCGATCGTGAAGGTAGACAAGGGTCCGGCCTCCGACATATCGATCGACAAATTCTCCGAGAACAAAGTCGGCAACCAGTTCTTAGTCGCCCAGCCCGGCAAGCTCGAAGTGGCGAAATAGAGCAGGATGATCCAGAATGAAATATTGACGAACAGCATTCCCATTCCCTTTATCGCCGCTTTCACCGGACTCTCTTTCGGTCCGGGTTCCGAATCCAGTTTGGCGACCGTATGGTCTTTTTTCTCTTTCAGGAAAAGGATCAGGACGAGACTGTAAGCAATCCCGATTATCCCGAACCAGTGGAAAGTCGTTTCCCAGCTGTATGCCCCCGCGATGGTGGCCCCGAAACCACCCAATGCCTGTCCGGTGTAGAGCCCGGTCATGTGGATTCCGACGGCTAATGACCGCGTTTTCTCCTGGTGGTAATCGGTGATCAGCGAAAGTCCGGCAGGGATGTACAAGGCCTCGCTGACTCCCATAATGGCACGGAGAGTATAGATCTGGCCGAAATCGGTCGAATATCCCATCATCAGCGTTACGAACGACCAGACGAAGAGACTGCCCACGATCAGCCATTTCCGGTTGATCCGGTCGGCGATCATGCCGGCAACCGGGCTCATCAGGCCGTATATCCATAAGAACACCGCCATCAGGCGCCCGAAGTTCGTGGCAGATTCCAGTTCGGTAATATCGATCATCATGGCAGACTTCATGGTCGAAAGCATCTGTCTGTCCATGTAGTTTAACAAAGCCACACCCCAAAGCAGGGCGACAACGATCCAGGGATAGTATTTCTTGTTGTTTATCATAGCCCTGAAAGAATTTCCTCACATAAAAGATTACATTTCAAAAGCATCCGGGGAATGTGGAACGGACCTTTGTACATATTCCCTTTTGCCGGTTGCGAGAGTGTCCCGTCGTAGTGGAAATAGCCGAACCATTCGCCGTACTCTTTATCCGGGAAACGGGCATACGTGTATTCGTTTATCAGTTTGTGCATTTCCAAGTATTTGGGATCGCCTGTGGCTTCGTAAGCATAGAGCGTGGCGATAATAGCCTCGCATTGCGGCCACCAGAACTTCATGTCGTGCCAGTATTCCTGCTGCGGACGGTTCTTGCAGTCCCTGAAATAGCTGATTCCGCCGTGTGTTTTGTCCCAGCCCCATTCCCAGGACCATTCTAAGATTGTGAGTCCCATCTGCTTCAGCTGCGGGTCCCAGTTCCGGTGCTTGGCCTCTTCGAGGATGAACCAGGCCGTCTCGATGGAATGGCCCGGATTGATGGTGCGGCCCGGAATCGAATCGATAAATTCACCGTCCGGTCCGACCGTTTCCAGCACGGCTTTAAACTCCGGCTTCATGAAGTCACGATGCAGTTCGGCTATCGACTCGTCGATTTGGCGTGTCAGCACAGGATCGTCTATCGCCTCCCGGATGCGGGCGGCGGTGTCGATCAGGATCATGCAAAAGGAATGTCCTTTTGCAACGAATCCTTCTCTGAATTTGGGCTCTAATGCCCCCGGTGTGTTTTTGTAATAGAGGATTTGGTTGAACAGCTTGACCGCCTTTTCCGCATAGCTCTTGTCGCCCGAAGCGATCGAATACTGAGCCATGGCGATTGCGGCAAACGTTTCAGAAAATACATATCGGCGTTTCCGTACGGGAGTTCCTGTTTTAGTCACCTCGTAAAACATACGGCCGTCCGTATCGAAACAATATGTCTCGATAAAGTCGATTCCGTTCTTGCAGGCTTCCAGCCATTCGGCCCGTTTTTCAAGGTTGTTATAAGCATAAGCGAGGATAAAGGCGAACCGTCCCTGGAACCAGACCGATTTGTTCGTGTCTAACAGCGAACCGTCCCGGTCCAGACAGGTGAAGTAGCCTCCGTTCTCATGATCGATACCGTATTTCAGCCAGAAAGGCAGAATGTCGGTCAGTAAATCGTTTTTGTATTTTTCGCCCCAATATCCGAGGTATTCGGACGGTTTTGTAATGTCGTTCATGGCGTTTATGTTTTTAGAACTTGTTGCATCTGTCGAAAAAATGAATGGCTTCCAGTTCCGCTTTCATGGCGGTCTCTTCCGCATCCGTCATATTCTGGAACGGCGTCCGGTTTTTACCCAGGTCGAGCCCGATCAGTTTCATGATCCGTTTTCCGCCCACGATATTACCGCGGTAATGGCAGATTACGTTGATGACTTCCTGTGAGAAGTTCTGGCGTTCGCGGGCCGTTTCGAGGTCTCCGGCAGCCCAGGCTTCGAGTATTCCGGTCAGCTCTTTACCGTTGTAATTGGTTGTCCCGCCGATGCCGCCTTGTGCGCCGCCCATTGCCAGGCACGGAAGGATTGTTTCGTCCTGGCCGTGAAGCATATCGAATTTGCCGTCTTTGTACAAGCGGCACTGGTTATATTCGTAAAGGCTTTCATACGTATATTTGATGCCGGCGAAGTTCGGGATGCGCCCGTCCACCGCTTTCAGCAGTTCGACCATCGGCAGGAAAGCGCCGTTGAAAGCCGGGATATGATAGTAATAGAAAGGAAGTTCCGGCGCGCCGCTTGCGATTTCTTCGCAATATTTCACTAATTCTTCTATCCGGTTCACTTTCGGGAAAGGAGAGGCCATCGCCCCGATTCCCCAGGCTCCGATCTCTGCGGCATGTGCAGCCAGCTTATGGCTCGATTTTACACACGTGCTACCCACATGTACGATGACTTTGAATCCGGCAGGAGCCACTTCTACCCATCTTTCAGCCAGTTTCATGCGTTCCTCGTCGGTCAGCATATAGCCTTCTCCCGAAGATCCGTTGATAAACACTCCCTTTAAACCGTTTTTGACCAGAAGCCCGGCATACGCTTCTATCGGTTCGTAATTTACTTCCCCGTTTTCGTAGAACGGTGTGAAAGGTGCATCAATTAAGCCTTTAATCTTTTCCATTGTGTTTTTTATTAGTTTGATTCTATTATATTTTTTTTAATTCGTTTTCGATTTCTTCTATCGAAGGCAGAGAGCTTTCAAAATCTTTTGGAAAAAGGTTAATTCCTTTAAATTCAGATATACCAAGTGGTTGGTTATATCCTTCAAGAGAATATTGAGCAAATACGTTATCCTTATTTTTACATATTAACAGACCAATGGTAGGATTATCGGTGTCACTTTTGAGAATGTGGTTAGTAAAAGAGACATAAGCACTGAGCTGTCCCAGGTAGGATGGCTCAAATTCGGTTATCTTAACTTCTATTACCACGTAACAATGCAAACGGGTATTGTAAAAAAGCAAATCCATAAATTGCTCTTTTGTGTTAACCTGTAAACGATATTCACGTCCCATGTATGCAAATCCCGAACCTAATTCGATCAAAAATTTTGTAATATTGCCTATAAGGGCGTCTTTCAATTCTTTCTCCTTGAAGTTTGTCGTTAGCTGTAAAAAGTCGAAATTATATGGATCTTTAAGCAATTCTTTAGCTAATTCGCTTGTTTGCTGTGGTAGTGTACAATTGAAATTTGTTACAGCTTTCCCTTGTCTTTCATATAAATCTGAATTGATGAAGTTAAGTAGCATAGCTCTACTCCAACCCAGTTCGATTGTTTTATATACGAAAAATAACGCTTTTTGCGGGATTTCTCTAAACTTATCAATCAATAGTTTTTGATGTCCCCAGGGAATTTCAAATATACACGATAATTGCGCCTCAACTTGGGGCGTAATTCCAGTCAAAGGTTTGTAAAGGAGGTAAAAATTCTTCATGTATAGAAGATTTCTTGGAGACAAACCTTTGATTTCCGGTAATGCGTTTTGTAAATCTGCACTAAGATTTTGTAGAAGTTTGTTACCCCATTTACTTTCAGCATGCATTTCTACAATGTCACGACCGAGTGACCAATAGAACTGTAATAGTTCATTGTTCACTTTAACAGCAGCTTTTATCTGACTTTGCCTATATCGTTTGCTGAGTGTTTGTATCCATTCTGCGTAATTATCATTTTCTCTTATGAGTTTATTCATTGTAGCTCTGATGGTTTATTTTTTTGTAATGTATTTAATAATGTATCATGCCAAGCAGCTTGCTTCTCGACAGGAGGCATGCCCCGAACGCGCCTGCCCTTTCTCCTAATTTGGATATTTTGATTTCCGTGTCCTGGTTGACTAAATTGAGCGAATATTTGCGGATGGCGCTCTTGATCGGCAGACTGATATATTCGCCTGCCAATGAGAGGGTTCCGCCCAATATGACTAATTCGGGGTTGAAGATGTTCATCAGCCCGGCGATGCCTTTTCCCAAGTTCACACCCATCTTTTCGAGGATGTCGATACAAAGCACATCCTCTTTCCGTACCGCTTCGAGCAGGTCGCCGAGCGAGATTTCTTCTCCGCTGTCTAATTTCCCGGCGAGTATGGTGTTGCTGCCTTCCCGGTAACGTTCTATCAGGATGCGGTGGAAAGCCGATCCGGAAGCCTCTGTTTCGAGGCAACCTTTTTTGCCGCAGTGGCACAGCACTTCGTTTTCGAACATACAGAAGTGCCCGAACTCCCCGGAAAAGCCGGATTTCCCGTAATATAAATTGCCGTCGATGATAATTCCCAATCCCAATCCCCATGCCATATTGACGAACAGGATGTTCTTTTCCCCCTGCACGGCTCCTTTCATATACTCGCCGTAGGTCATGGCCCGGCTGTCGTTCTCAATAAAGACCTTTGCCTGCAACCGTTCTTCGAGAATCTGTGCAAGCGGCCTTTCTTCGAAGTAGAAAATGCTGTAACTATAGCCCGATGCCGGATTCACGCGGCCGGTGATATTGACTCCGATCGCTAATATCTTATTCCGTTCCACCGGCAATGAAACGATGAAATCGTCGATAATCTTGCAAAACTGCTCCAACGAGGCCGGCGAATTTTCAAGCCGGTACGGGATGTTTTCTTCGAGCTGTACTTTGTCGCCTTTGAAATCGATCGCTGCGATATTCAGTTTGTCTTTAAGTATATCGACTCCTACGAAGTAGCCGGATGCCGGATTGAGTCCATAAATATTCGGTTTGCGTCCTCCGCTGGTTTCCTGTTTCCCGAAGTCCAGGATATAACCGTCGTCCTGAAGTTCTGCAACCAGCTTGGTGACGGTCGGAATGCTTAGGTCCATTTCACGGCCCAAGTCGGCAATGGTCGCATCGCCATTGGCAATATAATAGTGGATGATCTTCTTTTTTAGAAGTTCACTGCGGTTGTTATTATCGGAAGACAGTAAAAATTTTGTATTCATGGCCGTTAGAATGTTATAATAATAATATAGCCCTACAAAAGTATATAAAATTTTTTCAAATATGGGACTATGAAAGTAAAATTTAGGGTGAATGTGCCAAAATATGCGATTCCACTCTCTACGTTCTCCATCGCATAGAAAGTGAAGCTCACAACGGCCAAAAGTGAATACTCCTAAACGGTTTCAAAGTACAATAACCCCTCCTAAAAGCGTTATATTGGAATTTCTGCTAATAACCAGAGCTTTGTCGAATATCGAGTTTCTTAAAAAATATTACCCGCAAGGGTAATTTGAGATATATGGGGTATAAAATCAATTTTCATGCGCTATTGTTTCGATTCGGACCAGCAAGTATTTTAGTGAATCGTACAATAAGTAATAGGTGACACTAAGCTTCGTTTTGAAGATGATGTGAACCTATTAAATCATCATCTAAAAGGTTCACATTTCTTCCATTGGCATATTGGCCAAAATCAGACCAGATAAAATGCGTGCCTGAATATGATCCCGATAATCAAATTGTCAAAATTATCAAAATGCCAGATTTGCTATCCTGAGATTGCCCTATTTACAACCTTTTGTCCAAATGATAGTAAATAGGGCAAGGAGACAGGGCTTTGCGATTGTCATTTTGTTTGCATGATCGTTGGAAAGTTGTTTTTTGTCGCCGGAAAACCGGAATGATGCGGAAGAGGAAATAGAAGTGTCGGAAAAAAGGGAGATTCCTATTAAAACGTCAATCCCAAAAGGTCTTCCTGACAGAGGCTGTGAGGTGTTAAAATAGCTTTTAAAGACCTTTTGGTAGTCTTATACGCCCTCTTTTTTCTTTTGTTCTTCTTCGTCCGGCAAAATCATCTAAATGATTTCCAAGATTCATTTGGATAGTTTGTCTGAATTATCTAAATGATTTCCCCAAAGTATTCAGATCATTTAAAAAATCATTTAGATGATTTTGGAAAAGGACTCCAAAAACAAGTCTCCATTAAACTAACACACCTGAAAACAGAAATGTTGATGTCGGTAGAAATCTCAAAAACGAATTGAATTGACAGCTAAAAGCCTGTTTTTACGATAAACTGAGTAGTCGAAGGTGTTGTCCTGATTATAAAAATGCGTACCTTTCCCGCCTGAAAGCAATAGATCTAACAATATATCCGTATGAAAAACATATTCTTGCTTATCTTATTACCTGTCTGTCTCTTCTTTTCATGCGGAGGGAACCGGACTGCGTCGGAAATGATGGACCGGGCAGAAATACTTTTGGAAACAAATCCGGATAGTGCTTATACATTATTAAATAATATAGAAACCCCTGATAAATTGAACGAAAGGCAGTTTGCACGTTGGTGTATGCTGTATTGCCGGACGGCGGACAAATTGTTCGAAGATATGTTGTACACCGAACAACTCGACCGGGCTTTGTCTTGGTACAAAAATCATGGGACTGCGGAACAGCAGGCTTGGATGGGACTTTACTTAGGGCGTTCGTATGTGAAAGACAAACTCTTTATTCCGGCGACGAAAGCTTATTCGGATGCGTTGTCGTTGGCAAAAGAGAAACATTTATATAATGTAGCAGGGTATATTTGTAGCTATATGGCGGATCTTTACCAATATACGGGTCAGAGAAGTGAGGAGCGGAGGAAAGTCGAAGATGCAATCGGCTTTTTCAAACAGGCTGGTAATGAACGAAGTTATGCCTTTGCCTTGCGAGATGTGGCAAAGACATGGGCATTTGACGATTCCTTGTCGTTGGCGCTTCACTATATGCTAATGGCAGATTCAGTTATTACGAACCTCCGGGATTCGGCTGAAATTGGTGAAATAGCTAATGGTTTGGGGAATATTTATGATTTGATGGGGGATGTGGAGAAATCAAAAGCTTGTTTCTTCAAGTGTTTAAATTTGAATACGATGGATCAAGCTCCGACTTACCTGGCTTTGAGTGATCTCTATTATAATGAAAGCCACCTTGATTCTGCCCGTTATTATCTTGAGAAAGCTTCAACTCCGACATCGAATTCTTATACATTGATAGATTGTTTTTATTTAGGTTATCTTATAGAGAAAGAGGCTGGCGATACGGAAAGGGCACTTTGTCTTTTGGAGCAATACCAAGAAAAGAAGGATTCTTTGTACAATGAACAAATGCAGGTTGATATCGTTGATGCGGAGAAGCGGCATGATGTTGTCACTGTTGTTCAAGAGAATAGAGAATTGGTAGTTGAGAAACGATTTTTGTTAGCTTTTGCTATTATCATTTGTCTTTTGTTAGTTGTAGGCTATCAGATGAGAGATAAGAAAAGGCTTCTTGAGATAAATCAACGACAAAAGTTTTTAGAAGAAGAGAAAAGACGTCATAAGAAACTGAAAACTGAACTCGAAGACCGTCTTCAAGAGCTTACGGCAGAGATGGAAAGGAAAGCTGCAACACATGAGGATACAAGTGAATACAAGAAAGAGATCATTGCCTTGAGATTTGAAAAATTGAAACAGTCTTCTTTGTTTAAAGCAATAAAGGAACAATGTCGGAAAGTAGAACCAAATATTGAACAAAAATTAAGCGAAGAAGATTGGAAAGACCTTATCCGGCTGATTAATTCTCTTTTTCCGAATACTTCTGCTTTTATGAAAGAAAATACGTTGGGACTGACAAAAACAGAAACCAAAGTCTGTTATCTCAGTTTTTTTAATCTGCGTTTAAGTGAAGAGGCCATTCTTTTAGGAGTCAGTTCAGACTCGGCTAATAAATTCCGGAGTCGTACCCGGCAGAAACTATGCCCAGACCAAAAGGGGGGTGATATAAACGAGTTCATCCTTCAAAAAGGATGGTAAAAGCCCGAATTTTGCATTAAAATATGGACAATTCTTATTGTATGGATTTGTAAGGTATTGATTAATAGTCTCTAAAAAGTGAATAAGTAGGTTTTTAGTTGTTCATATAAATTAATTGTGTAAGATATATATCGTTTATTATCAGATGATTCTAATTTCTATAGGATGGTTTTGTCCATATCGGAATAGATATTGTCCATATCCCGATTTGTCACATCTTATGGCTTCCTCTATGTTTGCACTCGATAATTTTAAAGTGAAAACAAAATTTAATGGGAAAAATAATTATTTCGCTACTTTTACTAATCTCTTCTTTGTCCATAAAAGGGATTGAATTACAGCCTTATTCCGGAATTATATATTCGCATAAATGGGGTTTGCAGACTGGTGCGGACATCAGTTTTCCTCTGAAAAATAATTTTTATTTTCAAACGGGTCTGATGCTTTATTCAAATCCGGAACCAACATATTCTTATGACGATTGGAGGATTGGCGTCAATTTGCCTATTTATATGCAATATCGGTTGCCAATAAATAACAAGTTGAGAATAAATATCAATGTCGGGCCTTATTTGGGAATTGCATCTGTCGGGCAAATAGGTGTTGCATGTAAAATGGGTATTGATATTTCAAGGGTTAATTTAGGTCTCAGCTATTATCAGAATTGTGTGACAGATAAATTTGCGGTATTAGGATTGTCTGTAGGATATAAATTTGTGCTCTGACATATATTGAAAAAGTATTCTCGCTGAATAGGGGTTTTTCTCATTTTTCCAGTCATATCAACGAAGTCAAACCAATAAAAAGAGAGTTGATATGAAAAAGAGAGTGATGTTTTTATTGTTGAGTTTAGTGTGTTTATCTGTTTCCGCACAAAATGGGAAAGTGAGAAGTGGGGTAATAGGTGGTGTTTCGATGGATTGGTATAAGGATGAGGCGATGTCTAAAGGCAACGTTGGGTTTAATATACCGGATATGAAACCTTCTTTTCATGTGGGATATCAGTTTCAATTCGAATTGAAACACCGTTTATCGGTGGACGCAGCCTTATTATATGGGCAGAAGCGGGGAGAAATTGCTTCGGTTGGCTATGAAGTAGCACCGGTTAAAGGCTACAAAAGTAAGTTCGCAAGAAACTACATTGCTTTGAACGGTGTTCTGAATTATAACCTGATAGGAGGACTGAAGGTCGGAACGGGTGTTGAGCCTACTCTCCATTTTAAGGATCATATTATGATTGGGAACACTATCAAATCAGCCTTTGACGTCCCGGTCGTTGTCAAAGCCGCTTATACTTTCAAATATTTCGATCTGGCCCTGACATACAAACATGGCACTTGCAATGTAATGAAAGGAGTCCCTTATATGAAATCGGGACGGACACGTGATCTGCAAGTTTCTATCTTTGTCCCGATATTCCGGTGATTCCTTCAATAAAAGATGGATTATATTCAATACACTGAAAGGCAGAAGAGATATGTGCAAAAGATATTGAATTGGAGCCCAGAATAGGGGTTTCGACATCGCCTTATAATGGTTGGGGGCTTAATTTGTCGGGAATGGTCTCTATCTTCATGTGATAGATTCTGGAAATGGGAATCGTCCAGTTTCTGGAACAAAGATTCAGTCATTTGCTAAAGGGGGTATCCTGGGAAAAGATAGTATGATTAATTTTGATGGTTTTCTCTCTAATAAAGATTTGACAAATTGGCCTATAAAATTTACTTATAACGAATCTTCAACCCAAGTCCTGGATCAATATTTGTTAGGAGAAGGTTATATGGGTGCAATGAAATTTGTAGGCGATAGCTCTTCCGTAAGGTATGATTGTCCCATTTTCAGTGGGAAGTTCGTATCAACAATCCGTTTTGATGCCAATTTACTTTGAGAGAGTTGATTTTACTTTTATGAAATAATGAGATTTACTAAAGCAACATCTTTTAGTATGGATGGAGTTCCCAATTTTAGGACTCCATCCATAAACTTTTTCAAGCCCCCCGCCTTTTTATTGCATTATGTTTCATATATTTGTATTATTTGAAAACCATATTATGGAATTGAATGACAAAATTGTGATTTATCAAGTAGCTGACGGGGAAACAGCTATTGATGTCAAACTGGAGAATGAAACGGTGTGGCTATCCGCCAATCAAATGGCTGAATTGTTTGAAAGAGACGCAAAAACAATAAGAAAGCACATCAACAATGTGTTTTCAGAGGAAGAATTGCTTAAAAAAAGGAACACGCATTTTTTGCGTGTTCCTTTTTCTGACAAACCGGTTCCATTCTATTCTCTTGATGTCATCATCTCAGTTGGCTATCGTGTGAAAAGCAAACGTGGCACTCAATTCCGTATTTGGGCAAACCGCATCTTAAAGGAATACCTTGTAAAAGGGTATGCCGTAAACAATCGTATAGCAACCCAAAAGTACGAGGAACTGTGCCAATTAGTACAGGTGCTATGCACTCGACACGCTCGACCGCTACGACTACCAACAGTTGCAAGTGGAGCAAACCACACAAGAAGAAAAGTTTCATGTCACTTACGACAATGCCATGAAAGCGATCAACCAACTGAAAGAGAAATTTGGTGAAAGCCGGTGGTTCGGTAACGAAAAGGACGATTCATTCAAAAGTTCCATCGGTCAGATTTATCAGACTTTTGGCGGAACAGACCTTTATCCTTCCGTAGAAGAAAAAGCGGCAATGCTGCTCTATCTCGTTACAAAGAACCATTCGTTCAGTGATGGTAACAAACGTATTGCCGCCACTCTGTTCCTTTGGTTCATGCAGAACAATGGTATCTTGTATAATGCCTCAGGCCGCAAACGTATCAGTGATGGTACACTCGTTGCTCTTACTCTTATGATAGCGGAAAGTAGGACGGAAGAGAAAGATGTGATGGTAAAAGTTGTTGTAAATCTTATTAATAAAAACAATAACGAATAGGGCAGTATAACAAAAACTAAATAAATATATGGCAAAGAAAAACATTCAATCAATAGAACCTAATATTGCTGATTTAGCTAATAATTGGCTGAAATCATACAAACAATGATTTGTTTGTAGAACACTCTTGGTACTTCCTCAATGCGTTGGTTCGTGCCAATTATCGCAATGTGCGAAAGAGTATTGAACCTGATATGAATTTTTTGATCCTGTTTTTCAGAAACTTAATGATGGGTGAACAGAATGAGTTAAAGAATTGATTTATGGTCGTTAATCCTCCGGTAGATTGGATTGAGGAACTAAACCCGACAAGTACCCGACAAACTCCCTTAGTTGTAATGCTCTACCCGAATAACCCCAAGCATCCAGGGCAAACGTATCGGCTGACAGTGAAAGGATTAGACATTTACAATTTGCGATAAAAACAACCACAAGTTTAGAACCGGATAATTCTTATTATCTTTGCCTGTCAAAGTAATAAGAATATGGAAGATGAATTTGATATAAGGGATGCACGGGTTCCGGAGAGCGAGCGGGAGTATGAGAATGCGCTTCGTCCGCTTTCGTTTCATGACTTCAGCGGACAGGCCAAGGTGGTCGAGAACCTGAAGATTTTCGTGATGGCGGCCCGGATGCGTAAGGAGGCGCTCGACCATGTGCTGCTGCACGGGCCTCCCGGATTGGGAAAGACTACATTATCCAATATTATAGCGAATGAATTGGGAGTCGGTTTCAAGGTGACTTCCGGGCCGGTGCTGGATAAGCCGGGCGATCTGGCGGGGGTATTGACTTCGCTGGAGAAGAATGATGTCCTTTTTATCGACGAGATCCACCGGTTGAGCCCGATTGTGGAGGAATACTTGTATTCGGCGATGGAAGATTACCGGATAGATATCATGATCGATAAAGGACCGAGTGCCCGTTCCATCCAGATCGATCTGGCTCCGTTTACGCTGGTGGGGGCGACGACTCGTAGCGGTTTGCTGACAAGTCCGCTCAGGGCGCGTTTCGGGATCAATATGCACCTCGAATATTACGAGATGGAGACGCTGACGAAGATCGTGCTTCGTAGTGCCGATATCCTGAATGTGAAGTGCGAGCTGAACGCGGCACGCGAGATCGCCTCCCGTAGCCGCGGTACGCCTCGTATTGCGAACGCATTGTTGCGCCGCGTGCGTGATTTTGCACAGGTGAAAGGCTCCGGCGAGATCGATAAGGCGATTGCTTGTTATGCGTTGGAGGCACTGAACATCGACCGTTATGGCCTGGATCAGATCGACAATAAGTTGCTGACGACTATCATCGACAAGTTTAACGGCGGACCGGTAGGATTGACGACTATCGCGACTGCGCTGGGAGAAGATCCCGGAACGCTGGAAGAAGTTTATGAGCCTTTCCTTATCAAAGAAGGCTTTATCAAACGTACGCCCCGCGGCCGTGAGGTGACGGAACTGGCTTATACCCATCTGGGGCGTAACAGGGGGAGCGAACAAGGTTTTTTATTTGACTAAAAAGTATGGCAGGAGGAATGAAGCGGCTCGCAGGAGAGACCGCAATTTATGGCGTCAGCAGCATTGTCGGGAAGTTCCTGAACTGGATGCTGGTGCCGATGTATACGCGTGTGCTGGCTACAGAGAGCGATTTCGGGATTGTGACGAATCTGTATGCTTGGACAGCCTTGTTGATGGTGATATTGACGTATGGGATGGAGACCGGCTTCTTCCGGTTTATGAACAAGAAGGAGATCAAGCTCCCGATGCGGGTATATGCGACGACATTGTTCAGCCTGGCGTTCACTTCCGTTCTGTTTATGGTGTTTGTGTTCAGTGCGTTGACGCCGGTCAGCAATTTCTTAGGATATGGTGCGCACCCAGAATATATCGGGATGATGGCGGGGATCGTGGCGGTGGATGCTTTTTGCTGCATTCCGTTTGCTTTTCTCAGGTATCAGGGGAAGGCGGTTCGCTTTGCGGTGATCAAGCTGCTGAATATATTCCTGAATATCATATTGGTGATATTCTTCCTGATCGCCTGCCCGTGGCTGTATGAGCATGCGCCGGGATTGATCAGCTGGTTTTATGTACCCGGCTATCAGGTGGAGTATATTTTTGTCAGCAATGTGGTTACTTCGGTGGTGACGTTCTTGCTTTTGGTGCCGGATATGGTACCCGGGTTGCGTGAGAAAGCCAGTTTTGTGTTGTTGAAACAGATGTTGAAATACTCGTTTCCGATCCTGATCTTAGGGATTGCCGGGATTTTCAACCAGACGGCGGATAAGATTCTGTTTCCTTTCCTGTTCGAAGATAAGGACTATGCGGCTACCCAGTTGGGTATTTATGGAGCCTGTTTCAAGGTGGCGGTGGTGATGGTGATGTTTATCCAGGCGTTCCGGTATGCTTACGAGCCTTTTATCTTTGCCAAGAATAAGGATGACGATAATACGAAGGCTTATTCGGAGGCAATGAAGTATTTCATTATCTTTTCGTTGATTATCTTCCTGGGCGTGATGTATTATCTGGATATTTTGAAATATTTTGTGGACGCCAAGTATTATCCCGGATTGCGTGTCGTGCCGATCGTGATGCTGGGGGAATTGTTCTTCGGAATCTATTTTAACCTGTCGTTCTGGTATAAGCTGATCGACCAGACGCAGTGGGGGGCCTACTTCTCGACGATCGGTTGCGTGGTGACAGTGCTGATGATCGTGTTGCTGGCTCCTGTTTATGGGTATATGGCTTGTGCGTGGGCCTCTTTTGCCAGCAACCTGTTGATGATGGTCCTCTCTTATGTGATCGGGCAGAAGAAGTTCCCGATCCGGTACGATATAAAGTCGGCGGTGCTTTACGGCATATTGGCGGTCGCTTTCTATTTGGCGGGTATGTTGCCCCGGATCGATTCGGAAATACTTCGCCTGGGTTACCGTACGGTTTTGCTCCTGGTCTTCCTGGCAATCGTCATAAAGCGGGATCTCCCGTTAAGCGAGCTGCCTTATATCGGGAAGCGGTTTGCATCTAAGAAGATTTGAGCGATCGATTTATATCGATACTCCCGCCGATATAAATCGATAGCTCAAATCCGGCAAGAACCGGAATAAAAATCTTTTTGTTATTTGTAGGGATTTACCGGCAACCGCAGCACGAACCGGGCTCCTCCGGTGTAGCCGGTGTCTAATTTGAGGGAACCGTTGAGACGCTGGGTGATGAGGCGGCAAAGGTAGAGGCCGAGACCCGAACCGGGGATGAAGTCGTCGTTTTTGGTGAAACGTTCGAAAATCCATTCGCTCTTATCAGCCGGGATTCCGCATCCCGTGTCGGTGATGCTGATACACATGGTCTTTCCGTCGTCTTCGGACTGGTAAGAAAGCGTGATGCTCCCCCGATCCGTGAACTTGTTCGCGTTGTTCAGCAGATGGGCGATGATAATGCTGAAATGATTCGAGTCCGAATAGATCAGGTCATTGTTCTTGTCGCCTTCGACCAGGTAATGGATATCCGGCTTCTGCTGTGACTTTTTCAACTGGTTCATCTCGTGGTTGCAAAGCAGGTCGATGTGGACCGGTTCCAACGGAAGGACTTCGTTGCTGCTATCCAACTGGGCGATAACCAATACATCGTTCATCATCGAAGTGATATTATTGCAGTTCGTATAGATGATCTTGCTGAATTCCTTTTTTTCCTCCGGGCTTATGCCGTCGCCGGTGATCAGTTCGGCAAAGCCGTTGATCGCATTTAGCGGCGTGCGTACTTCGTGGCACATATTCTTGATAAAGGCGTTCTTCATCCGTTCGCTTTCCTGCGCCTTTTCACTGGCGATGACTACCAGCCGGTTCGATTCCTGCAGCTCCTTGTACAGCGATTTGATCTTTCCTAAGCGGAAGAAGATGAAGATTCCGAAACAGATTGAAAGGATGAGCAACGCAAGGAATAGATATAACTGGCTCCGGCTTTTTTGCAGGTCTACTTCCAACGCCTTTTTCTCAACCACCAGCTCGTCTACATGTTTTTTGATCTCCAGGTCTTCGACTTTGTTTTCCATGCTTCGCGTGCGTGCGGAATCCAAGAGCACGGTATATTCCTTGTAGGCTTCGTAGGCATCTTTGTATCTGTGCAGACTGTCGAGACAGTCGATTTTGTCTTTTAGCGTCAGGACGATGTTTTCGGTCAGGTCGAACTGGAAATCGCCGTGGCGGAAATAATAGATGACCGAATCGTTGTAATCTGCTGCTTTCTGGAAGTCCCGTATCGACTTATAATAGTTGAGCGAAGTGAAATAACGGTCATATTCGGCCGAGAATGCGGCATCTTCGGGATATTTCTTGTTCAAGCTGATGAAGTAGTTGAAATAGTAGGTTGACATGTCTCTTCCGACCGTTTCTGTTGCGGTTGCCAAAGTGGAGTAGGCGTTCAGCAGATGTCGTTTGCTTGTGTACGGGCGCTTCTTCATCTCTTTTGTGTCTGCATATTCTTTTTGCATGTTCAGGTAGCGGAGGGAGGCTTTCACCCGATCTTCGGGAGTCGCTTCCATAAGGCTCAGTATGTTGAGCGTATTCAGGCGGAACAGATACGAATAGCGGAGCGGAATATTGTCCGACAGCTTGATCAGGTTGTTCATGTAGTAACATACCTCTTTATAGATAGCATCCTGGTTTTTCGGATCGACCCGGTTGCTGTTTGCCATACCGAGAAGATAATAGTTCGATATTTTGTCGAGAACCGGCATATCTTTTTCCGTTTCGAGGCGGAGTTTGTATTTTTCAATCAGTTTCATCCGGTCTTCGCCTTTGGTGTAATAGACAACACGGACATCCATGATCGTTTTCATATATGTGACGAGGAAATCGCGTGCTTTTCCTTTCAGTTCCCTTTCGGCTTCGGCGATATATACCTTTGCGCTGTCCTTGGCATCGGTATTCACATAAAAGCGTAAGATTTCGGTCAGGGCCGCTTCCTTATAATAGTCTTCGTCTTCTTCAAGGGCGAGCCTATAGAGTTGTTTGGCATATTCCACCTGCTCTTCTTGTCGGGAAATATCCATCAGATTAGTTATGATTTCCAGTTTTTGTAAAGGAGATGAGGCAGATGACAAGGCCACCGACAGCGAATCCTTCACTGCTGTATTCGCCTCCATAGAGAGGGAAAAAGCGAGGAAGTATATCAAGAGAATGTAGTGTTTCATCTTGTTTACCGGGATTAATTGAGAGTGTTCGTTGTTGTTTCTGTATTGTACATTTGCAAAGTTAAGTGAAAATCAATAATTATCAAGATATATGCCTCGCTTATTTTATGTTCACAGCTCTTATTTTTTATTTCGAGATACTATTTCTATCTTTGTGCGGTTTAGGCGATGTGTTAAAACGGTAGTGAGAGAGTGTTGGCCATTGTAAAGATCGTTTAACGGGATGTCCGGATACAAACATTGATTTTAATAGGATGGAAAAAGGATTGTTGCACAAGCAGATTAGGGACTTCTTTGTCCGTAATTTCGATGTCCGCCAGGAAAAGGAAGATGAACTCGAAACGATCGAGTCTATCAAGAAAGGCATAGAGTTTAAGGGGACGAACCTCTGGGTTCTGATCTTTGCAACCTTCGTAGCTTCGCTGGGTTTGAATACGAACTCGACGGCGGTGATTATCGGTGCGATGTTGATCTCCCCGCTGATGGGTCCCATCATGGGGTTCGGCCTGGGATTGGGGATCTCCGATTTCGATCTGATCAAACGCTCCTTCCGCAATTTCGCAACGGCGACGGTATTCAGTGTCATCACTTCGACGCTTTTTTTCCTGATCTCTCCGATCAGCGAGGCGCAGAGCGAGTTGCTGGCCCGTACGCAGCCAACCGTCTATGACGTGCTGATCGCTTTCTTCGGCGGTCTGGCCGGGATTGTGGCCAGTTCGACCAAGAGCAAGGGGAATGTGATTCCCGGCGTGGCGATCGCTACGGCTTTGATGCCGCCGCTTTGTACGGCCGGATTCGGGCTGGCGAGCGGCAACCTGTATTATTTCTTCGGCGCTTTCTACCTCTATTTTATCAATACGGTGTTTATCAGCCTGGCTACCTATGTGGTGGTCCGCCTGCTCAAATATCCGAAGAAAGTCTTCCTGGACAAACAGCGCGAGAAGATCGTGACGCGTTATGTCGGGGTGATCGTCTTTTTTACCATCGTGCCGAGCCTTTTCCTGAGCTATAACCTGATCCGGGCCAGTTATTTCAACGACCGGGTACGGACGTTCGTTGCGGATGAGCTGAGTTTCCCGAACACGCAGATATTGAGTAAGACGGTGACCGACACCAGCGACAAGAAAGAGGTGAAAGTAGTCCTGATCGGCGAGACCGTGCCGGAAACGATGATTACGAACGCCCGTGCCAAGATGCCGAAATACGGTCTGAAGAACGTGGGGCTTATCGTGCAGCAGGGTTTCGGGAAGGAAGCCACCGATATCAACGAGTTGAAAAGCCTGCTGATGCAAGACCTGTATAAGAATAGCGAAGAGGTCCTTCGGGCGCAGTCCGTCCAGATCGATTCGCTGAAACGCGACCTGAACAAATATCACAGTTATAATCATCTTACGTCCGAGTTGATGCCGGAAATGAAAGTTCTTTTCCCTTATATCAAGGAAGTCTCCTGTTCGCATACCTATCTGATGGATATGGATAGCATTAAACCCGATACCGTCCTGTTAGTCTACCTGAAAAGCAAAGAAAAGATACGCGAGCCGGAACAGGAAAAGATTAAGAAATGGCTGGCTGCGCGTGTAGAACAAAAGAAAATCAAATTAATTATTGAATAACGAACAAAGAATGAATTTTATGAAGAAGTTGTGGGCAGTGTTACTGCTTCTCGTTGCTTCAGGCCAAGTGTTTGCCGATGAGGGCATGTGGGTGCTGAAAGAGTTGAATAAACAAAACTTAGAGAGGATGAAGGAGTTGGGATTTACTCCGTCTTACGAACAGTTGTACAGTGAAACTGACCCGTGTGTAGCCAATGCCGTGGTGATCTTCGGAGGAGGATGTAGCGGTATCACCGTCTCTAATGAAGGGTTGGTCTTCACCAACCACCATTGTGGTTTCGGTTCGATCCAGCAGTTGAGCAGTGTGGAACACGATTACCTGAAAGACGGTTTCGTTTCGCAGAGTAAGGAAGAAGAGTTGCCGGTTCCGGGCCTGACGGTACGCTACTTGCGTGAGACGGTGGACGTGAGCGACCGTATCAATTCACAGATAGCTTCGATCAAGGAAGAGCACCTGCGTCTGGCCGCTGCCGACTCGATCGGGCAGGCAATGGCCGATTCCGTAGGGAATACGGAATTTCTGGCTGCCGACGTTGTGCCGTTCTACAATAATAACAAGTATTTCCTGATCGTTTACGATGTCTTCAACGATGTCCGTATGGTGTTCGCCCCGCCCAGCTCGGTCGGTAAGTTCGGCGGCGATACGGACAACTGGATGTGGCCGCGCCATACGGGCGACTTCTCCGTGTTCCGCGTATATGCCGGCGCTGACAACAAGCCGGCTGCCTACAGCAAGGATAACAAGCCGTACCAGCCTAAATACGTGGCCGAAGTGTCGTTGCAAGGTTATGAGGACAAGGATTACGCGATGACGATCGGTTTCCCCGGCAGCACGGACCGTTACCTCTGCTCATGGGGTGTGCAGCAGCGTATCGAGGATAGCAACAAACCACGTATCGAAGTGCGTGGCATCAAGCAGGCGATCTGGAAAGACGCGATGTTGAAGAGCGACGAGGTGCGTATCAAATATGCCTCCAAATATGCCGGCAGCTCCAACTATTGGAAGAACTCGATCGGTATGAACAAGGGGCTTGCCAACCTGAAAGTGATCGAACGCAAACGCGAAGAGGAAGCCGCTTTTGCCGCCTGGGTGGCACAGGATGCGAAGCGTAAAGAGGTGTACGGCGACGTCCTGAACCTGTTGGAAAAAGGATATACTTCTTCCGGCGAATATAAAAAGATCTCCACTTACTTAGGCGAAGCGTTCCTGAGCGGCGCCGAGATCGTGAAGCTGGCCCGCATGATCCAGAGCGTGGACGTGAAGGGCTCTACCCCGGAAGAGATCGATATTTTCCTCGAAGACAATATCAAACCTTTCTTCAAGGATTATGACGCAAGCCTCGACCAGAAGGTGCTGGCTGCCATGATGAAGATCGTAAAGGAACGGGTTCCGGCAGAGAATCTCCCGGATATTTACAAGAAGGTGGACAAAAAGTATAAAGGCGATTATGCGAAGTATGCCGCAGATGTCTTCAAGAAGACCTCTATCCTGTCTTACGACAATATCGCCTCCATGCTGAAGGACCAGAAGAAATATGCGAAGCTGAAGAAGGACCCGGCAGCCGAGTTGAGCCTGTCCGTCCTGATCTCCCTCTTCGAATTGCAGCAGCTCACGGGTGATTCTTATTACGATATTGCCAAGGGCGAACGCCTGTATTTCGCCGGCCTGAAAGAAATGTACCCGGACAAGGCGCTTTCTTCGGACGCCAACTTTACGATGCGTGTGAGCTACGGCTCCATCGGCGGCTACCGTCCGTACGATGCTGCCTGGTATGATTACTATACGACCGAGAAGGGTATCTTCGAAAAGGAAAACCCCGAAAGCGACGAGTTTTGGGTTCAGCCTGAAATCCTCGACCTGATCCGCAGCAAGGACTTCGGCCAATATGCCAACAAGGACGGAGAGTTGCAGCTTTGTTTCCTTTCCAACAACGATATAACAGGCGGTAACTCCGGCAGCCCGGTATTCGACAAGAACGCCCGCCTGATCGGCCTCGCTTTCGATGGCAACTGGGAAGCGATGAGCGGCGACATCGCTTTCGAACCGGACTTGCAGCGCACGATCAGCGTCGACATACGCTATGTGCTGTACATGATCGACAAGTGGGGAAAATGCCCGCGGCTCATCGAAGAGTTGAAATTGGTGAAATAGGGAGGAAACGGATTCCTGTGACTGTAAATAGTAAATGCCGCCTCCGGCCTTCGACCGAAAAACTCGAAGGCCGGAGGTGGCATTTATCTTTTCAGTATCTCTTGTACTTTTTTATCTTTGCTGGCTTTGGTGTATTCATGATGTTTGAATTGTTCTTCTAATTCGTCTGTATACCTTTCCATTTCGTCCCAGCTCTTCATGAGGTCTTGTATAAGCTCTTCGTAGTTTTCATCTTTTATACTGTTTGCCGGATTGTTTTTATTCCCGTAAGGTAAAAGAAGATGTATTACGTCTAATTTCGTTACTTTTGCCTATAGAAAACAGAAAATATTGCATGCCATGAAAACATTCAACCAATTGATCATCGGCGCCGGCCTCCTGGCGGC